>Ga0194117_10004840_pt1 | contig 12585 bp, 7 predicted proteins | sample TA2MahsurfametaG_FD_160579 | JGI IMG/M metagenome (GOLD analysis project Ga0194117, IMG submission 160579) | Freshwater microbial communities from Lake Tanganyika, Tanzania - TA2015009 Mahale N1 surface | ecosystem: Environmental > Aquatic > Freshwater > Lake | place: Tanzania: Lake Tanganyika...
CCCCCTTATTTTTCTAAGCGATTAAGTTTTCGTAATATTTCTGCTACCCAGCTACTTTATTTTCTTTTATTATCGACAGTTATTTGTTGAGGTCTAAAGCTTTCTGGCTCTATGTGGCGAGGCTTGCCTATAATTTCGATAGACTATTCGTACATTCAATTTTTTGTCTTTAATACTCAGCTTTGATTTGATTGAGCATAGCATTAGACTCGTTGAGTGATATTGTTAAGTATTTCAGTTACTGCTTTAACCTTTGATTTTAACTATTTATAGTTGATTTTTTAGCAATATTTTCCAGGTACTCCTTATTGACATTAATTAGCTTTTCATGAGCATCCTTCAGCTGGTTATACTTTTCAATCTAGATTGTTAAGATCTGAGGGAATTCTTGGGCACCTGCACCATTCTTCAGCACATCGAGCTCATTTCTCAACTGTGTTGCAATTTATCTTTCAAGCACGAGCTCTCTCTCTTTGTTTGCAATACTTTACTGGAACTATGCAGCTGCAGCTGAAAGACTACTACACTCCTTTTCTTTTTAGATATATTTTTTATAGTAGTTAGCTTCACTTACTAATGTTTACTTGATGTATTCCACTATCTTTCGGGATTACAGTTCCAGCTGAGCAACAGTTTCCTTAATTTGTTTTTCCTTCTAGTCAAGCAGTTTAATTTTTTATTCGTGTGCTGTATTTGATATTTTAAGTTGGTGGTTCTCCTTAGCGAAGGCTAGGGCCTATTCCTCCTTGACTTTTATTCTAGCATTGATTGCATTAACCTTTTTCTCTGCCTAATTCAGCTCTTTGCGGAGAGAAGCCATCTTTTAATCTTTGGATTCTGATCTATTTTTCAAAATAGATAGCTATTGTTCTATTCTTGTATTCTTCTACTCTAAAAGCTTGAGTTTTTTTTCGATAGCTTGCTTTTATGATGTAATTTGCGCATACAAATGACCTAACGATCTCAATTATTCCTCCTTCTGTACTCTCTACTGTTTTCTGGTCTACAGAAGAGATTTCATCTCAGTTATTTGATTAGTCATGGTGGTTATTTGATCGTTCATAACGGATATTTGCTGGACTGCCTCTGCTTTCTGCACAATAAGTTGCCCCAACTAAACTACTTTGTTCTGCAGTTACATTTTCACCTTTTGTAGTTCATCGTTCAGCTGGTCAGCGCCTGCATTGTTTCTTTTTTCCTACTGCAATACATTAATATTGTTTTTGAGATCAGCGATTTCAGTTTGGAGTTGTTTTGTACTCTCCACAAATTTAGCAATATTTTTATTCAACCTTCTGATTTAATTTTGGGCCTCCTAGTACTTCACTTTCATGCTTTATTTTCTTATCTACTGCTTAGTCTCGTCTTCTTGATACTCTTTGCTGATCTGTTCGTATGCAAATCGAAGCTATTAAATTTCATGTAGCCTTAGGTTAAGTTCCTATTCGTGCTGTTGCTATATAGCCGTTTTGATGATTTATACTTCGTTGAGCTTTTGTTCGAGAGAATACAGTTTTTATAAGTTTTAGATTTTTTATCTTCTTAATTGCTCGATCTAAACCAATAAGGCATCATTTTGAGGTACTACTTCACTTTTGACAGGAGTTTATACATTTTCGCTTTTGACTTAAACTGTATGCACCTCTATAAATTATGGCTTTATATCCTAGTGTATTTTGAATTCAGCTGGTGTATTTATATTTTCCTCACTTTTTTTGTCACTTAACTTTAAAGCAGTTTAGGTATTAGAGGGGATTCTGTGCGAATTGATGTCCTGGTTTTGGTTGACTTATATCTGTTCCTGTAGCATTTTCTAAAGGTTTTGGAGGTTTTACTAAAGTAAGGCAGCTTTATTCTTGTACTGTTATTAAGATTTTAACAGTTCAGCTATCCTGTTTTCATATTCTATCCTCAATAATTCAAATCTTTATTTTATCTGAGTCGCTTGATTTTACGCTGGTGCAGAGACTATTGGATTTTACTGCTAGATTTTTACCACTTTTATTTGTTATTCTTTCGGGGACTAATTTAATTAATTGACTGCTATCACTGGCTATTTGTTTTGTTGTGCGATCAATAGTTCTGTAAGTTGTTGATTCTCTTCGACTATCTTTGCTATTTATTCATTTAAATTTTGAACAACAACCTTCGAACGATAAAAATCTTCCTCAATTATTTGTTTATCTCTGACTGTTCTATCGACTTCGCCCCGTACGTATTCAAGCTAGTTCAAGCAACTTTAATACCTGGCTGTCAGCATCTCATACTTTTGAATGCCTACTCTATCAATCTACTACAATAATCGATGCTCCTTCTTCTCCTTTTCCAGCTCTTATCTAGCTAACTAAAGATCACGACGCATCAAAGCTACGCAAGATTATTCGGTTATATTAGTTTAAACTTGAGTTTTACCTTCCGCTGCTTTCTTCGATTCAAGAGTTGGGCGTGATTCTTGATTATGAGGGATGGTCTCTGGTTGGGCTTAAACTTGAATTTACTGCGAAATCGAAGGCTACTTCAATTTTTGTTCTTCAGTGATAGCTTAGGGATGATGTTTAATTCGAAGGAGGTGGTTGGTATCGAAAGACTGTAAGGGCAACATATTGATCCTTTAATTTTTCTTATTGAGTGCTTTAATTTATTTCTGTAGTTTCTACACTAGAGCCTTAGAATTTTCTAGTTCGTTAAAATAGAAGAACTTTTATTAATTTTCATGGGCTAATTCAGATAGGATTTTTTCCATTTATTTGTTGGTTCTGTCAACATTTTAGCTTAGTGATTCGACTTATCTCTTGAACTTTTGATTATCCTCATCTAAGAGTTTATTATCTTCCTTTAATCTTTTATTCTCCTCGATTACTTTCTCAAGTTACTCTTTGTTGCTGCTCTATTTTTTAATTAAATTTGCCTAATCTGCCTCAATCACTGACTTTTCGTAGACGATAGCGGGTGCTTCCGAGGCAGTACTGTCTACTTTGTGGATAGTAATTTCAATATCGAGTTCATTCTTGCTCACTTTCTACTATTGCACCTTTTACTTTTGCTGGCCTATCTGTTCCGTTTCTTTCTTCAGCTGCTCTATTCTAGAGTTTACCTCTTAAAGTTGACCTTTAAGGCTACTGTTCATTTTATTTACTGATGCATTGTTTGCTTTGATGGATTATAATTAAGTCTAAAGTTTTTGAGAGTGATCCATTTGTGATAACAGTTCATTCTGCACTTTGTTCAAGTTCGCTGATAAATCTGAGTTAACAGTTTGTAGTTAAGAGATACTTCCATTTAAGCTTTATATCTGAGAGGATAATTGCTTGCTTATTTCTATTTGTTTGAGTAATTCTTCATTCAGTCCATTTTTCTCGCTGCTGATTACTTAAACAGCATGTCTTAGTTCAGTTAATTCTGTCTCGTTATCAGGTATAGCCCCCAAATTGTTCTCCATTTCGACCAATTTACCTGTCAGTGATCCAATCTGCTCGTTTATCCTCTGTCTATTCTGTTCCTACTTCGCCCTCTACTCATTCAACTCGACCTACAGCTTTTACTTCTAGGCTCTCAACTGAATCATCACAGTCTAGTATTCAGTTATCTTTATTTTTACCAGCTACAATCTACTTTCCATTTATGTCTTTTCATTCTTATAATCTTGAATACGATTCTTCAGTTCGGTGCTCTCGTTGTTGTACACTATTAGCTGACGATTCAGCTCCTCAATTTAGCCTTTGAGATACGCTATTTCACTATTTAATTGATTAACGATTATTTGATTGTTATTCACCTGAGTATTATTGACCTGGTTAGTCGGATGTGTAGATTAGTTCTCGACTTTCTATAGTTTCAACTCAAAGTTTTCATTCTTTTTTGATGTAGTTTGCTCCAACTCCTTCGCCAAGTGTTGTGTGGCTTCTTCCAACTAGTTAATGTAGGTGTCTCTTTAAGCAAGAGCACTTTTCAGTTAAACAATCTTTTATTTGAGATCAGAAAGCTAATACTTAATAGCATAACTTTCCTCCATATTTCTCTCACTTTAACATAACAACTAATCCTTTATCTTCAACTACTCTTAAAGTCCAGCCAGTCTCTCTTCAAGTTCTTGGATATATCGCTAGTCTTTGTTGTTTTTGGAAAGGAGTCCTTCGAGTTAATATATTTTAGACTGCAAGGACTAATGTTTTTAGTTTTGTTGAGTAATTATTCGTTTACATTCTTATAGCTTCTAGTTCTAAATAAAATTGTTCTAATTTATGGTTTTGACATCACTAACTTCAACAGCTGGTCTTTCAGTCAAAACTTTGATCTGTTCATTCAATGAGATAAGCTGCTGATTCAGCGAATCTCTCTCATGCTATAATTGTAGTACAGTTGCTGAGTGAGCTGACATCAAATTCTACTTCTCCTTTAGATAATGCGCAGCCTATCCTTATTTGGGTGCTGCCAACTGCTTAAGCTGCTAAATTTCTTCCTTAAGCTTCGTATTTTAATCTTTGGAATTATTCATCGATCGATCAGTATTGATTTTCATTGAAATCTGGTTGACATCTTCTTTTGTGAGTGGAGACCCATGATTTTCAAAATGGAAACGATGCCTATCTTCTTCTGAGGGTTCAGCTGATTTGTTCAAGTTGTTGCTGAGGAAATCGAAATTGAGATTCAAATCGTGTTAATCTGCAGGAATGTTTACTTAAATTGTGTATTCTTGGATCTACTGAGGTTGTTATCGTTTTTCTGGAGTTATCTTTACCTATGGATTGTTATTTAAGACCATTTATTGCATTAATACTTTCTAAGACTAGACAGTTTTTTTAGTTGTAATGGGCTATTTTAATCTGGCAATCTCTTAGTTAAGTTTGATGGCCTATTATTCTTTGCTTGCTATTAGTTGAGTTAAACTTTAGAGTTGTCTTCTTAAACTTGTGTTTTCTTAGTTTTGTAGTTCAAGACTGTGCTTGAGTTATTAGTTAGTTTTTCTGAGAGTCTCTAACTAATCATTAGGTAGGACAACATTCTGACTCAACTATTAATTAATTTTGGGTTGTTGTTCTGTGAGTTTTTGGATGATCTGCTTGAAATTCTAGTTCTATGCCCTTAACTATTGGTTGAGTGATTTAACAGACAACAATTATTATTAGGCGCTCTGCCTCATAGCATCAATTTTAGCCACTTACGATTATAAGAGAGACTAAAGCTAACCTATTTTATTTGCCAAGGCACTTGCCTTATCCGATGATTAAACCGCATTCTTACGACCTTGTTGCTACATTTACACTCGATTCATTAATTGTAGATTTTATTCTTGCAATGTATTCAGCTGCGACCTCAAATTTTAGTTTATATTATGTAAACTCAGAATATTTTCCTATTTTGTTTTTAACAGAACATTGATCCTAGATAATTCCTCCTAGAATTGAGCCTTGACTTTTGCCAACTACTATTAATTTTTTCGACCCACAGACTACAACTCTAGTTTATCAGTTTACTTATTGCCGAGTCTCAACAGCAACTGTTATTTTTCAATTTTCAACGCATCGATTTCATTTTTACTTGACTCAGCCGATAACAAAAGCAACTATTGTTCCTTGACTTTATTTTTGGCTTACTGGTAGTTGTTCATTAGATTTTTCGAACTCTTCTCCAACTCAACAAGTTTGGCCCTCTCTACCTCCATAGTGGCCTGGAGCAACTTAATATCAGCCTCATAGCCATTCTTGATGACGGATATTTGTCTCTAATGCTCTTCATGTGAGGCAGCTAACCGTTTTTCGTAATCGGCTTTGATTTTAATTTCCTTGTCGATGAGCTGATGAATGGTGTGTTCTGACTCAATCAGTTTAGATCTGTTCATTTCGGACATGGTTTATGACTATTCAAACATTTTCAATGCTGCTTTTATCTCATTCTATAATTTTTTTATTCTTTCTTTATGCTCTTCAAGTTACTTCTCCAGAAGATTTCTCTATTTCATTTTAAAGGTCTCCAGTTGCTATGCTCCACTTTCAGGTATCTCAACCACTGCTTTTGCTTTCCTCTATTCAGTCTTAATCTCATTGTAATCTTTAACTGATTTCTTTTCAGAAATAGGTAGACTTCTTGTGTGATCTGTTTATAATGGTTGTTCGATGGCTTATTTAATTAGTATCTTCTAAACTTTAGGGCTAGTGGCACGAGCAACTCTACTATTCGCAAAATCTTCCCTATCTCCTCCTCTGGGAAGTCTTCTTCTCTCATCCTCTGATCTTCTCTCGGATAGACTCTCACGATATTCCAATCTATTTTTGTGTCCTATTTTTGGTGAGGTAAACGAGTACAAATCGCTGCATAGAAGTTAAATTACCTGAAAGCTGACTTGTCCAACTAATTTAGTTCAAGATTCGACTGGATACTGCGAATAAATTTGATTTTGAATGTCAGCTCGGCATCGACTGAACAATACATCAACTTGAGCGTAGTTACATCCGCAAAACTATTTTTATTGGCCACCTCTGCCAAATCTATAATCACCCTACCGACCAATTTGATCTGGTCGGGTCTGCTATTGGAGATGAGGTTGAGATGGATCAATGACTACTTTTTGAGGTATTGTTTTTGTATACGATGGTAAATCATCTCAGTGGAAAAAGTTAGAGCTTAGTCTAGTTCAATTAGTGAGTTTACTGCTTTTTTCCGTCCCACTGTAGATACTGAATTTTTGTTATTAATTGCCTTCCACTCAACAAAGAAGCACGATGGAAAACGAAGGTTGACAATTGCCTTTAAAAAGTTGGCCTAGAAAGTACACAGGTGCACGCTCACCTCATTTTCACTTATCTATAGCATATTTGAAATAAGTTAATAGTTATTATATTTTCCATCAGCGTATACCCCAAAGCAACATTAACAACCCGATTCAACCACTATCATCGCGCAATTATTGAATATTTGACGCAGCGTTGATCTGGAGGACTGTCTTTTTAACAGTTATGATTTTTAGCATGGAATACCAGTTATAGATACATTATCAAAAATAAAGATTATATAGGGTAGATTTTAAAATTATACTTGCTATAATTCATTCCATAATAGACAAATCATCGCCTATTCCTGTTAGATCTGTTCATTCTCTCATTTGCTTTTGATTTTATCTTTGCAGTTCTCTTTAGTCTTTAAAATTCAAATTTCATCGATCTCCATGAAGCTTTAATTTAAATTTGGTTTCGGAATCCGACATCATATTAGATAACTTAGGCTTTGCACTTCTCATACTTTTAGTGCTGCTTGTATTTCCCCCAATATATGTTAAAACTTTGTTATAGTTTGGACTACTCTAGACTCTAGTCCATGATTCTTATAGTCTTCTAGAGTTCCCTCAATCTTTTTTAACTATATTTACCTGCCTATAGAAGCTTCCTTTTCTTCAATATCACCTTCTCCTTGCGAATCCTCCATCGATTGATCACTTCATTTTACATCTGAAGTGCCCTCACAATAGCAACCAACCTTGGAAACACACTTTGATTTTTTGTTACACATACTGCCTGTATCTCTCGCTTGAGAACCTACAAGGCAGAGCAACTTTTAACGACGTCTATTAGGCTCTAAATATGTACAGATATAGTTACTTTTCGAAATTAACTCAAACTAGTTTTGAAAACCGTGTTGTTAACACGCTTGTCTCCACCGCCTAAGTCCATCTCTTCCATTTATAGTTGTTACTCTGCTTGATGTTGTTCTGAGTCAAGATTGTAGGTTGACTTAACCTCGTTGTTTAATTATAGAGTAGGTAGAGGCAGCATGAGCTGATCATCGTAGAGCTAGTTGAATAGAGATTGGTCGCTATGAGGATTCCAAATGGAATCATGGAGGTTGTAGTGATTTTACGAATGATTAAAAGAGGAGTCCAAATCACTCATCGTAATAATATAATAGTTAGGTGTGCTGTTTCATATATGTTGTTCAAATGGGAGACAATATAAATTTCTATTTATTATAATAACTTCTTTTCCACACACACTTACAAATACAAATCATCACCAATCAATAAACAAACCTCTTTGAATAACCCACAACCATTTTAACTAGACAATTGTCAATTTTTTATGGAAAATAACAGGCGAGAAGTAACTAAAACTAATGGATTATAAGTAATTAATTTAAAGTGAATTACACAAAAGGTTAGCTCAAATGATTGTATTCCACCATATTTCCATTCATTGTTAGGCTAAAATTGAGTTATAGTTTTGATTAACTAATTTAATTTCAAGTGGTTTAAATGGGAAATCAAATAACTACCCAAAACTTTAACTAAAGCCAGTGGGAACTCATCGAAAAAAACATCACCCATTCAGTCTGGAGGAATCGCACTAACCTCAACCTTTACATCGAAGGACATGACAGATTTTCCACTGACTAATACACCTATCATACAGACAAAGACATCTTCCAGTTTAGATATAACAATTCCTACCTTGTTGCAGGCATGTATCTACAAGAACACGACTAACATTAATTCTGTTCAACCAACTATAAGTACCGAATTTTCATCGAAAAAATACCAATCAGACTCACAGATATAGAACACATCCCCTATCCGGATATCATCCATCTCTACAATCAGTGTCTGTATGGATTCGAGATGCTGACTCAAAAAATCGGATATTTTTTTTAAGTGGAGTAGTCCTACATCGGAATCAACGAAAGAGGAGTTGTCAAAGTTTGGCTCAGCAAATATTTTGCCAACAGCTCCACCATAGGAAACAAAATTACGCAGGAGCAGATGGTCAAGGGAATTATAGACATTATTGATAAAAATAGTGACCCTTATGTTCAAAATATCACTAACATCAAAAACTACCTGTATCGCAACTCCGATGGCTTGAATTTCGCAGATGCCAAAAGATAACTGGAGTCATACATAGCAACCTACAACAAAGGTTTGATTCCAAGTAGACTGGATTGCGTTTAACAAGTAGGAGGAGTATATGCAATTGCTAATCGACCATAAATTTACCATAAACAATAGTCTACAGTCGGTGATCCTTTTCATCTTCAACTCGTACCATCGAGTTCAAAGCTATAACCACTAAACCATCTGACTCGACCTCAACTAGTTTCAAATACTGACCTAAGTCAACTAGATAACACGAATCGGAACCTTCCTCAAAATAAAGACTATAGACCTATGGCACCTATGCATTTTATTCCAAGCCAGATCAATGTAAAAAATAATGAAACATTTGTTTCACCACCTCAATAAAAAGTATCAGTTTAAACTCGCCCAAGAATAAATAAAGAAGCACGCAGAACCAAAAGTGATTTTGAAACATTCAATTTCTTTCAATCTCATCAGTCTCCGCAGAATATGAAGTATAGTCAAATTATCCAAGAGCAAATTCCTGTAGAGAGCAGGCAACTAAATTTCAACAACAATGTTCCGGTCAATAGACCTTTGCAGAATAATTATCAGTTCAATAGTCCAACAGCTAATCAAAACATCCCTACTAATTTAGTCAATAGAAATGTTAATTAGATACCTTATCAATCAATAAATCAAAATCATCATCAACAGTCATCTTTGCCAATTTCAGCAAGACCTTCGTTACCGATTTCTGGTAACTCATTAAGTAAAAATCTGAGCACCTCGAGTATCCTTGTAAACTCTTATCAAGCTAGTACTCCTACTTCCACTTATCCTCAAAATCAAACTATAACAATCAATTAAAAACCAAATTTGCCCAAAGACTTTATCAACAAAAACGAAACAAATAAACGTTTTTCCCCTTAGAAATAAAGAATGCAGTCCAACTTTTCTGTAACTTCAAAATAGGCATCACTTGAGTAAAAGAAGAGATAAACTACATATGTCCCTTCTGTTACTTAATAGAGAGCATAGCTTTTGGCTTCTTTCAATCCCAGTTATACTAAAGAAAACTTCACTTTTGACAGTTAGAAACCCCAAGAAAAGTATTATGTTCCCTAAAAAACGTATTAGAGTCATTAGAAATTCAAGAGAACTAATCAGATAAACCCAGATGATGGCAAATCTTCATAAGAATTTTTGAGGAAACTACGGTAAATCAAATCATCTTTGGGGACACCTCAATATTAGAGTAATAAATCCTCCTTTGCAACTGATAACAGAACCATGTATTTTTTTTTGTATTTAGGACCTACAACAACTATAGCTTCAGTAACAACTCTAAAGAATAAACCAATAAGCAAAGTTATTACTAAATCGGCGTCAAAACACCAGTAGAAATTATTTCATATTCCGAATAATAGTAATTCGGTAAAAACGCTGTCAGCAAAATTTTCTAAAGCAACTAGCCTTCCTACAAAAATATGAATACGTTTGCCAACAATTAACCTCTAAAATTTTAGAAAGGACTCACGATGAAATATTCAAGACTTTAGGCAGACTAGCCAGAACCATTTTAATTTAGAAAACCCTCTGCGTTCGGTACAAATTATGAATCCAAAATCGATTCCGATCTGTTCGCAGATCTAAACAGACTTAGTAGATGATTATTTCTTCATTAAACATAATTATTTACTAGTTTTAACTGTAAAGGCATTAATTTTGCAAACTTTTTTGAACTGACTCAATTCAGTAGACTCATAATCTTTAAATGTTCTCACTCATCCGCAGAATGTTCGGCGTAAGGCCAACCGAAAGACCTACAAGTGGAGAACCTGTCTCTAAACAGAAAATTACAAGAGAGACTCCTAGAAAAAGACCGCTTTCAATCGATAGTAAAAAGAAAGAGCAAGACGACCTACTCCTTACTAAATAGAAAAATCTCATATAGATTTATCAGGAATTTGATGATGTCGCCACGACAAAGCAATCAATGAAGCTGACTCTAAGAAACAAAATAGATCTACCACCAAATCCCAACTTCTAGTTTTTTTCAGATCTCAGCGATTAAGCGCAAGAACTTACTTAGGATTTAATGGTTCAAATTGGATAACAAAATTACGTTAATGTCGAGACCGAAAATAAAAAAACAAACTAGCTTCATCTCTAATCTAATCCAGAAAAACATCAAAATATATTATCCCATAGTATTAAAGCATAGAAATCGAAGAACCATCATAAAATACCAAGAAAACCGTACACGAGGGCAATTTCACCTAAAAAGTTGAAAAAAGTCCAACAAATCTGTGCACTCTGCCAAAAAACAATCACTGATTAACCATCCCTAAAACTTGCTTGCATTCATCGTTTTCATCAATAGTGTGGAATCAAAATGCGGGAACGCAATCGATGGGACTGTGACATTTGCGAGGTAAAAAATAAAAAACAAGGTTCAATAATCAATATCGCTAAAAGAGGCAAAGGAGTGTTCAGTCTCAGAGGAAGTTCCATCTCTTTCTGAATTCAATGATAGTCGTTTAGATATCACTATATACTATTTTTAATCCAATATAGCATTTTTATAATTCTATCATTCTTTTTTACCATATCCTTATTAAATGGCCTTACGAATGATGTCTTTGAGCTAGCTGCAATCTTTTTAGAATTTACGGATGCCATCTGAAAGCAAATCAGTAGCAAATTTACTTGAGTTCATCTCGTGTCTAAACACCTACTCAGGTGCTTCTATTTTGGGAAGTTTAAGCTAACTTGCTCTTTTAGCATCGAGTATAACTGGTAACTATCCAGAAGTATTTTTGAGTTCTTATAACAAAGCGGGAGAGATTGTCAAACGATCACAACCTGTCAGTTGTTTGATTTATTCAACATTTCTGAATGAAGCTCCCATGATGATGGTTTTGATACCGTGACTTTTGTAATAATTGAAAAGCTCAGTAACAAAAACAACTCCAGGATCATCAGCTGGATTTTCATAATTTTTTCCAAACTCTTTCTTGCTCCAATCAAGTAATCTCCCGATAAAGGGAGAGATCAAAAAGAGATTACGATCTGCACAGGCTACAGCTTGTATCATATGGAAAATCAAAGTCATATTGACCTTAATATTTTCTTTGAGAAGTTCTTCTCCAGCTTTAATTCCTTCCCAAGTTGAGGCAATTTTAATCAAAATACGTTCAGGATCAACACCAGCATGTTTATACAGAGCGATAATTCTTTGAGCTCTCTTCACGGTTTTAGTCTTATCAAATGATAGACTGGCATCAACTTATGTGGATACTACTCCCTTGATTTTATCGAGAATTTTGACACCAAAACTTACACAGAGGTGATCGAAAATCAAATCAACAAGTTCTGTCTTCTTAGCATTATCTAGATTTTGCCATTCAATAGAATTTTCCTGTGAGTTATTATCCCCGCAGTAGGTCCAAAAGTTTTTCAATCCAAAGCTAATTGAATCAGCAATGATCTCCTTAAACTCTGGTTTTTTAGCAACTTGAAGGATTAAGGTAGGATTAGTTGTTGAATCATGTGGATGATACTTTTCAATAAGATTGAAGTCTCCAGTATCAGCAACCACAAGTGTATGTTTTGCCAAAGAAGCAAGGTTATTTGTGTTATTGTTCTAACTAAATGCAAATGTACTTCCATATTGGATATAGATATCAACTCAATTATTATACTATATCAATATTAAATTAATGGACAATATCTCTATAACTACTTAAACTCAAAGCCCC
>Ga0194117_10004846_pt1 | contig 12578 bp, 11 predicted proteins | sample TA2MahsurfametaG_FD_160579 | JGI IMG/M metagenome (GOLD analysis project Ga0194117, IMG submission 160579) | Freshwater microbial communities from Lake Tanganyika, Tanzania - TA2015009 Mahale N1 surface | ecosystem: Environmental > Aquatic > Freshwater > Lake | place: Tanzania: Lake Tanganyika...
GACCTTCAAGAAAAACCTCTATGAATCTAAACTGAACAAAATGAGTATGTCCAGAGTACCTCCAAAGGTAGGTAAATATTAAAGATTGATGATTAGTGGTAACGATGTGCGAAGTGAAATACGTGAGTTGCAAAGGGAAAATGCTATCCTCAAAGCACAGAATGAACAGTATTTGTAATGGAATTTAGGTTGAAAAAATAAAGAACAGATGATTTGGTTTTGATAGCAAGGCAAAATGAAGTTCTAGTTCGGTTATAGAAATAAATAAATGACCTCAGACCCACCATCAATCAAAAAAATGTATGTGACTGCTATCTGATCGAACAGCATCTACTTACAATCCGCTCTTTATAGTTAAAAAACAGACAGCTTTAAGAGTAAAAACAGTAGTTCAAGAAGGAAATCAGATAATTAGTATTGCAACAGTAGAGATTGAAAGTGGAGCTGTCGTCTAGCTAGAAAAAAATAAAAAATGAGAAGTATGGTACCTTAGAGGGTGATTGGAGAGAAATAGTATTATCAAAGGAAAGAAAGAAAACAAATTTAGATAGAGATACAAACCAGAAGCAATTTAGAATGGACAGGTAAATACATTTTGATGGAGAGAGTTCATAAAGTGCTGATTATAGGCAAGAACAAGGCAGAAGATATCTTTAGCATCTTAAGAATAAAGAAATCGACATGATAGCCAACATCCTCTAACGTGAGAATTGAATCAATCTACACTTTCATGATTGCTTACATTTTCGAGTAAACAGATAAAATTACAAATCATTTATTAATTAAACTGGATTAACTGAATTTCAACCCTTCGAGTAATTTTTGATCTCCTTCAGAAGCTATCTTTTCCAGTTCAAACTTTTCCTTTCTTTTTTCTATTTTTGGAACGTTTACTAAGGTAAAAACTGTTAACTAGTATCGCATACTGGTTTCAAAAAGTTACTGCCTATCATCGTCTATAGATTAGGGTTTGCTTTATTTTAGATTTATGCCATCCATTATTAGGGCAATGGCTCACAGAGATAATAGTGTTGGCTTGGCAAATAAATAAGTCTATCCTAGGTTGAAAGGATTAATCGAGATGTGTTTACTTCTTTTTCAGTTCTAATCAGACCAATACTTCCTTCAAGTCCCCATCCAAAACCAGCTTAGGTATCCAGAAACTTATAAAAACTTTTACGCCCTAAAATTAAAAATTAGCGTAGATCCAAATTCAAAGAACCTGCGTTTCTTCTTTCCCCATTTTGCCTGTTTTATGCAATCAGGTTAATTTTTAGATACTTGTGTTGCTGTATGTATTCCTGTATGTTATTGTTTTCATAGCCAGTAGGAATGAAGAAGTAACAAAGGCGAAGTTTCTTGACAGGTGTTGATTTCATGCCAGGACGGACATCCAATTTGAACTTGAACTTTGTACCAAAAATGCCAAAATCAATGAAGTAGTTTGTATTTTGTTTGATTCCTGTGAGTTAGTCTAATTAATGTAGATAAAGAATACATCTGTATCTGACCATTTCATGAATAGTTTAATCATTGCGAAGAGGACGGTTGTTGCGAGTTATTATGCTTGAGTTTGGACCTAATGAAATTTCTGAATAGAGTCATATTTACATTATGGAATTTATGTACGCAGATTCATGATCTATTTATCTTTTGATTGGACTTGAAGTTCATCTTTACTAGTAAGGCGCATTAGAAGATCTTTAGGGTCTGCTTAAGTAGTAACAGCTAGTTTTTTTAAAAACTTGCCCTAAAAAGCAAGCAAAGCCTGTATTTCTATATAAAGTCTGTAGCATCTCTAACATACTTTACACTATTGATAGAGGCAATGTGAGTCTATATTTGCATCTGATCTGGCAAGCCACTTGTAGTTTTTACCCAAATGAAGCAGATAACGATCTGTTTCCAGTAGCATTTTCTTTGTAAGTTTATGTGTCAATTCAGATTACAAATAGCTCTTTTAGCAATACCTACATTACTTTGTTCTTTGATACTTTTCTTTTTCGCCTACTCCAGCCAACTTCTAAGAATTGAGATGTGACAATGAACTGTTAATTTTGAGTTTTTGTTCAATTTTAAAAGCTTTAATGTTTACAAGCCACCAGTTGCCCTGTTAATCTTTGATGAAATCAGCAACAAGCTAAGTAAGGTTGACTCCTCTTTGAAAACTCATGTATTTTACGATTTATTTGAGATAAGGCAATGTTTATTGGAGATGACGTCCATTTACTGACTTTACTATTGTTAGTTTTTTCTCAGAAATATTGTTTTGAGGAAAGGCTACTAAAAAACGTTTGTTTTATGCCACTTACTAATCATAAAAGTCGCTTTTGTTAGTGATTAAAAAACAAAAAGGATGGCTTTCTGCTGAATAAATAGTTCTACACACAAATGCTCGTTTTCCATGGCTTTTGATGTATTTTTGGATTGTTATAACTTGGTCTCCCATATGCTGCATAGACAAGTTATGGAGATAGCGAGAATTGAGAAGTTTGACATCGTTTCCAAAGTTATTATGCCCCTATTTGTTTATTAGACGTTTCATGGTGGCTGTGAGCTCATTAGGAGAACAAAAACTGGTCACTTTATTTACGAAATCTTTCAAAGAAACATTGGAATTTGCTTCAACTCTACCTTCAGAATTGGTATATATCCAAAGTAGAGGTTGTTATTTATCATTGACTATAAGTGTATCAGGAATGAGTAATTATGGAGTTTCTCTTCCATGTGTAAGTTCTTTCCAAAAGTAAGCACACGGTCTAAGCCCCTCTTCTTCATAGCGATACTATTCATAGACTTAATTAGCCTGCTATTCTAGTGTAAGCATGACGGGTTTATTTTTCTTTTCCATTTGGAATGCTATACTCTTAATAATAGAAAAGGCATATATGAAACGATCAGGATTTAAATCAAATAATTACACAAATATTTTACGATAAGTAACTCCTTTGTTTCGCACTCCTAATAAATGATCAAGTAGTTGAAAAATGGATTATTTTTCGCTGAAGCCTATTATATGATAAACTTTAAAAAATTATCAGCTTTGAGAAACGGCATGCTTTACTGACCTTAAACTAGAATATGAAACCATACTTGTAGTCTTTGATTACTCTTTTACAAAAATTGATTTTTTAGAGAAAACGCTTGTACTTATGTATTAATATTTTGAATTTCAATTCACCTTTATTGTCTTACTGATAATATTTTTCCTTATCCGAACTCCACCACTCCTCTGAGGATCCTTTATCCTTTCATTTTAGTAGTGATTAGAAAGTTTTTGATTTTAAGGTTTTAATTGGGCATGGGAAGATAATTTTATAATAGTAATTTAACATAAGATGGGAAACAAAGATGAAAAAGATAACAAAATAGACGTCGCTGATCTCGAAAACGGACCTCTCACTGAGGCCAACAGATAGTGCAGAGATCTCCTGTGCTGTCTGCTTTTCGTTGCATGCTGCGGTGTGATGGTCTATCTCGCTGCCTATGGATATAGCTATGGAAATCTGAAAGCTATCTATCAAGGAATCGATCAAAATACTAAAGTTTGCGGAAATTCAGCCTACACTACTGCTAGTGGATTGAGCTATGCAAGCTATCCTTATCTCTATTTTACTAATCCACTTAACACGGGAAGTCCTTTGTCTAAGAGAGTTTGTGTGAATGCATGCCCCTCATGGAGTGGCAGTGCTATGACACAAGTCAACTGCCCCTAACAATCCGAGTGCACTTACACCTTTACTTACGCCTACTCTAACGGATCTGTCACAACAACTGGAATACCTACAGGTTCTGACATTATCGGATATGACAGCACTCTACTTTTGAGCAGAGTCTGCATCCCAAACACAAGCATGTTTACTTCTGTTTTTTCTGCAATTGCAAGTTCTTTTACAGGCAGTGCGTTCCAGAGCGATCTCAATAGCTTCATAAGTGATATACAAAATGTAACGTTTTATTTATATAGAACTGGAAATGGCTTTTGGCAGCAACAGGTGTAGCCTTCTTAGTTGCTTTCATTTTTATGTTTTTGCTGAGATGCCTAGCAGGATGTATTGTCTGGCTTTCTTTATTCGGAACCATCTTTTTCTTACTCGGAATGGGACTTGTCTTCCTTTACAATGCAGGCTATTTGAGTAGTATTTCATCGGTTACTACGTTTTTAGGAGTCCCTACTATTAGCACAGGCTATAATGAACCTATTGGTTGGACTCTTATTGGAGTTGCATGTGCATTCTTCATCCTTGTCCTTTGCTGCTGCAGCAGAATCAGATTAGCTGTAGCTATCTGCAAGTCAGCTGGTCAATTCGTTGCTTCAGTGTGCCTGATCGTTTTAGTGCCTGTGTTCCAAGCTTGCTTAGTTATTTCACTCTGGGCAGGTTGTCTGGTAGCAATGGTTTATTTGGTATCCTCGGCTACTTTTACAACAAATGGAGCCACTTATTTCACATCATTAGCTAACTACGGAGATACTGCTCTGATCAGATTCTATGTGTTTGCATTCGGTACTCTTTGGGTGAATGCCTTCTTTGGAGCAATGGGAATTTTCGTTGTTGCTTCAGCTTGTTGTATGTGGTATTACTCTCACGCTCCTGGAAGTGAACTCAGCCTTCCAATCTGGCGTTCTTACAAAATGATCTTTAGGTAAATAAAACATAATATAGATATCATTGGGGAAGTTTAGCCTTTGGATCATTGTTACTCGCTATCGTCCAATTCATTCAACTCCTTGTTGAATTCTTTAAAAAACAAGCAGAAGCTAGCGGAATGAAGAACAAGTGCGTCGAATACGCCATCAAGTGTATTCAATGCTGCTTAGCCTGTATTGAATGCATTGTTCGTTTCATTAACACTCAAGCATACATCCAAATCGCTTTAAGAGGCAAAAATTTCTGCTATGCTGCCAAAGACGGTTTTGAATTAGTCTGGTCCAATCCTCTAAGATACTCTATTGTAGGAGGTATTGGTAACATTATCATGTTTTTGGGTAAGGTCGCAATTGCTGCCTTGACTGCTTTCCTCTTCTACTTGTTTATCTCATACGTACAGTCAGTTAGATCTGGATACCTCCTACCTTTCCTTCAAGTCATCGTAATTTTTATATAATTCAGGTCGTAGCAGTTATTGGATTTATCGTTGGTATGCTCTTTATGGCAGTATACACCATCGCTATGGATACTCTCCTTCAATGTTTCATCGTTGATGAATCCAATCAAAAAGCCAAAGGCAAGGGCAAACCACAATGGGCTCCCTAAGATCTGGCTGACCTTATGGATACATAAGAAAAAGAGAATGCGAAAGAAGATGCTAAATGATACACATTCTTACGATTAATTATTTTTACATATCTATTTATATGTATGAGTTTGCGCCTGGCGCCAAAATATTTAATAACATGAATCATAACGAAGACGAACCACGTATCATCGCAGCTGTAATTCTTCTTTTATCTAGCACCGCAACAAAAACACTCTCGACTCAGATTAGTAGGATATTTTTGACAAAATGGACAAGCAGATCAAAGTAGTCCAGCCTGCTCCCAAAATTAATTTTAAAAAGAAAATGCCTGAATAAATACAAACTACGCCAGAGAAAGATACAGAGATGGACATCGAGAACAAATTAAAAAAAGTTCTGAAGTACAGTGATCTACCTGAAGAAGTTGTGTTTTACATCACAGAAATATTTCCCTATGCTCAGAAGCTGTTCATTACAGGAGTGACATAAGGAGGACAAACTTTGAACTTAGTGGCAACTTAGCCTTTAAAATAACTCTATTTCTGTTTAAGAAGTGAGTTTGGTGAAAGAGAGTCACATTCTGAATAATTTTTGGCCAAGGCAGAAAGAGAAATATCTCAACTATTGCATCAGTCTGGCATAAACAAATTCCATGGATAATTCGAAGAAAAGACCTATGTGTTTGAAATTTAAGATATTCCAAGAGTAAAACGTCCTTACTATAAAGTGAGATATCCTTTCGGTAAAGATAAAGAACCTATAACTCCAGATTGTCAAGGATAAACATTCAAGTACGTTTTCGGAACATCTTACAATCCTCTTGAACTCTTTGTTCTCAATGCAGGAATCAAAGGACCGGGATGGGTTAAAGTTGAGAAACAATTCCTAAATGAAAACAATAGATGGACTGATGGCTCACTATGCTGTGAAATCCAAGATCCAGAATTATTATAAGTTGTAAACTAGATCACAAAAACACCAAGTATGCGTGTAATGAGTATTTCATTGAAAGCAGTTGTTCCCTCACAAGTAAAACTGAAAAAGCTTTTCAATACAAATAGAATTGAAGAACTTCATATCTATGCTATAAGTTACTTTTTCTGTGAGGATTATCAGATTGAGAGCAAACCTACCAACTATAAGGGAATATCACATACTTTTTATCTTAAGGAATTTGGAGGTCCATCTACTAAAGACATGCACTCCTGCGAAAACTAAAGACAGATGTTTGCGATCTTTTACAATGAGATCAAGAGGTTAGATCCCGATGTTATTGTGTGCCATGATAGTGCGAAAATTATCGATACTCTCATCCAAAGAATGAACAAAGTTGTCGAAAAAAGTTCAGAAAGACCCAAACTAGGTAGACTAAACTATTCACATTAGTTCAGCAAGAGTAACCAGACTCAAAGAATAGTTTCAAGTTTAGCTGGTAGACTTCTCTGTGATACTTTCCTGCATGCTCGTGACATGATTAAATCAGTAGACTATGAACTCTAAGAAATGGCAAAACACATTAAACCTGAAAAAAGTTTTAAAGGAATGGGCGAAGAATAGACTTTGGGATTTCTTAATGAAAATAAAGCCTTCTACGTTGTCCGTAAGGTTAGATAATAAGCTGAAATAACATTCTCTTTGATGAATCACCTCTAGATCTTACAGATTACCAGACAACTCAGCAATATTTGTGGTAATATATGGAGAAGATCACTTGACATCCAAAGAGCTGAGAGGAACTAGTTCCTCATTATGCACGAATGCGTTAAAAGAGATTTGATAATTCCTGATAAATTCAGAAAAGATAAGAATTAAGATGATTAGGAAACAGACAAAAAGAAGTATCAAGGAGGCCATGTCATAGATCCAATGAAAGGTTTCTACAAGGATTACATACTTCTACTCGATTTTAACTCACTTTATCCCTCCATCATCAGATAGTACAATGTATGTTTCAGCAAAATCAAACGTCCTCTTGTACCACTCAGCACTTACTACAAGCCAAGAAAAGCCTAAAAAAAGATAAAAGAGGAGAATGACATGAGAGATTAAAATATAGAGTAAAAGGAGGAATATTTTGAAGTGAGTCCTCCTTAAAAATTATAGTGCGCCAAATAGAAATGGGGATTCTTACCTCAACTGATCGATAAAATTGTAGAGCGTCGTAAAAGAGCTAAGAAGGAAATGAAAAAAGCTACACCTGAAAAAGCCGTTATCTTAGATATCCAACAGAAATGCTATAAACTTGTAGCCAACTCAATTTATGGTTGTCTTGGTTTTTCTATCTCCAGATTTTACTCCAAACATCTTGCAGCACTTATCACTAGAATGGGTAGAGAAGCTTTACTAAGAGCAAAGGATATCGTTGGCTCAACTTCTGGAGTTAGAGTAATCTATGGTGATACTGACTCTCTCATGATTCAGCCTCAAAATTTGTAAGGTAAAACAGAAAAAGAGAAGTTGTTTGATATTAAAGCTGCTGCTGAAGATTTGAAGAAAAACATTAATAAATAATACAACAATTTGGAGATCGACGTTGATGGTATCTTTAAACCTTTGATTTTGCTGATGAAAAAGAAGTATGTGGCTAGAAAACTTAATAACTTTGACTAAGTAACCTCAGGCAAAGACTCGTAACTAAAGTTCAGCATTTAACATAAAGGTATTGAAGTTGTCAGAAGAGATGGTTGTGAGTTACAGCGTCAATTTTTGAAAGAAATCATTAGAAAACTCATGTAATCAGAAAAAGCATAGCCTCAATAAACTTATGAATAGATCTACAACTACGCTAAAGAATTCAACCAAAAAATCATGAGCAAAGGATTCAGTTTCAAAGATTTCCTATTCTCTAAACAACTAAGTAAACCACCTGGATAGTATGCAAGGGGAGAGACTATTCCTCATGTAAAAGTCGCACTTGATAGATTGAAAGCAGGAGAAAGAGTTTAGACTTTAGTGAATCACACTATCTATTATCTTGTTTGTCTACCTAAGGATAAATCACAGGATTCTTTGGCAAAATGTTGTTTTGATGATAGAACATTTGAAAGATCACAGAGTACTTTTTTTATTATTTAGAATTTTTCGATTAAAAAGGTCCACTTGAAATCGATTACGAATACTATAAACGTGAATTATTGCAACCTGTAGGAAGAATCACTCAACATTTAGAAGATTTCTCTACTGATAAACTGTTAGAAGAGTTTGCACTCTCAGACTAAGCTCGTAAGAAGTTTAAAAGACAAATGGAAGTTGAAAGAGACGATGGAGAGGCAGTTCTTTAGGGATGTATTTCACATACGGGCGAATAAAAAGGAAAAAGATTCAATGAACTTTTGGGCTAAATCTAATGTGGTTGCAAATACAAAGTTCCACCTACTCAAAAAGGCAAATTCACTTTGTAATGCCTATCTTGCCAAAGACCGATGTTAGCTGCAATATCTAACAAACTCACTCTTTTATTGAAGTAACAAATAAACGAATACTATAACAATAATTATAAATGCAAATGTGGAAAAACATACTGCCTTAATCTTATAAGTGACTGTTGTAAAATCAAATTCAAAGCTAGAAGTAATATACCCTTTGAAATTCATGAACTAATCTACCTCTCTAAAGATCTTTGTACGGTTACAGGGCGCAATGCAACAAAGTAAATCAAAAATAAACTGGACACTTTATAGTTAAAGCTGTAGAAGTTTTTGGAGGATTCTGACTTTGAGAAAGTAACAGGATTGAACAAAATGTTGAAAATGTGATACTTTAATCATATTATTTGAATTGTTGGAATACAAAAAGTATATTCAATCTTAAAGTGCACGGAGAAGAGGATTCTACTCAGCTTTTCCTTTTTCACAGTGTTTTTTACTCTATAAGTAATGGTTTCGGTAACTAGTTTCTAAATTATTCTATTTTTACAGAATTGATGCTTGTAACTACTCTATTTCTCCATCCTCGATTAGCTACTCAATAGACTTCGAATTGGCTCAGTAGTTGGAGGAAGAGTAAACATCTGTTTATAAGTGGAAGCACCCGTCCAAGCTTTTCCACTATGTAGATTATCATGAGCTCTACCCTTTTCTATAGGTATCAGTTTCAAATTGTTGAAATATGATTTATAACTTGAATCTGCTTTGATTTTTAGCTGATTGGGTACTATCACTTCTATAGGTTTAACCTTTATGACAAAGATGTTACATATGGATTGGCATTGTTTTTAAAAGCAGGAAATTACTACTTATAAGAACTGTAACCTTTTACAGGTCCTAAAAATTTAAGCTAGTCGCTTGGATGATGTTTTTATGGCTTAATCGTACTTTATCGGTCATTGAAGTTATCCAGATAAGCAGAATTCTGTACAACTGAAGCCTTATGAGTACTGTTACGTTGAATGCGATCGTAATCGATTGAAAGATACGCGGGATTCACATCTATGGTTGATCTTTGTTTGTAGTGATTTCTATAAGATGAATCTTTGGAAAGATCGAGATGGATCAGTCTTTTGCGATTGAGCTGACGAGAATAGATACACTCTTAGCAGGCACAAATGTCAACATCTTGGTCTTTTAGATTGAGACGGGCGATATGATTAACTTTTCTTTTGATAGCCTGATCCTAAGGTGAAAGTATCATTGAACCAGTGAGAGAAGTACGTTATGAACGCGTTCTTGTACTCTAGGGAATACTTCCGAACATACTATAATTTTATTATCCTTTGAGGAAAAGATTTAATCCATCTTTTTAAAATTAAATATCTACTAACAAAAACAAACACAAAATCATCAGCATTTATTCATGTGTTTCCTCAAAATAGTGTTAATAAATAAATTTAAGGACTTATAAATTTATCGACGTTATTGATTGACAAAACCTAGCATGTAAATCAACAAAACAGAAAACTACCAATACCAACTAAGCAAAGACATCCATCTACGCAATGTCCTCAACTCAAAACCAGCTGTCCAAGACAAATTCGAGCCATCAACAGCTCGTACTATATAACTCACACATGCGCGTCCGCACAATCGTGACATACCATACCTGCAACAACTTGAACTTCAATTTTCAAATAAGAATATTACACATAGATTACTTGATATCTTTGATAGCAGTCACTCTCCGCTACAATCTTAGCCTTCATATGCGAGATACAATCATTTTTAGCGTCCTTTTAGAAGCAAGAATCCCAACAGAGACCGCAAAAAAAGAGAGATTTAGTTATAAAACGAGAAAATATTCAATAAACTAAGTACTATGAAGCCCAGAATAGGCAATGTCTCATAATGGAAGGATCATCACCAAAAGACAAGTACCTATAGCAAAATCAAAAGCAGATATCAATCTAGTAGCAAATAGTAAAAATCACAACACAGTCTATACGAATCTACTTTACCAGAAGCACTTCAAGAATTGGAAGCTAGTCTAAGACGTATCAGAAATTCAGGTAAAGGCAGAGGAGGTCTAGGAGTTAATGATTCTGGAGTAAGAGTTGAACTAGGATTGCCTCAACTGCAAAAGAAAAGCAGAGGAAAGTACTACGATCTAGAGTTTAACTATTGATCTACCCATAAGCAGAAATATAATTTAGTTCCAGATATTCTGATTTCAAATCAATCTATATTGTTATTTAATAATAAACGATGCTGAAGAAATCGAAAGAAATGTTGAACTCTGAACTAACAGACCAACAACGTAATCAAAGCCTACGTTCATTTAGAACTGAGTAGTACGAATCCAAAATCAATGATCTTTCTAACCAAGTCAAATTGCTTCGGGACAAATTACATACTTTGGAGAATGGTCACAAATAAGAGAGTTAAACACAGAAAATGTTGCATAATTTACAAGTGGAAAATGCAAGGCTGCAAAGAGAAAATAAAGCTTTGAGGATGAAGGTGCAAGAATTGGAAGCGAAGGTCAGATTCTCTACTTCGGATAAATTTTCGTTAGGAAGTGTGAAATCACTTGGATCAGGGCCAAAGCAGCCCAAAATAAAAAATGATCAAAATATTAGCCGTTAATCCTCTAAAATTGAAAGCAGATTTACAGCCACTACCACTCATTTACTGAGGGAGCTGTTAGCTGAATGTAACGAACCCAGTGAATGTGTTTCAAGCATAAAAAATGATAAACTCAAAGATGAGTTTTACTAATTCAAACATAGTGCAGACTGTTTTTAGCCTTGGCTGAGCCAACTATCAAAATAAGAAAAAATTCGATTAAAGAGATGCCTAACTCGAGAAAAGGAATTGTTATGGACTTCGTCGCAAGCATAAATCGGCTGTATCTCTCCTTACAACATACTTCAGAGCGATCATGCTCAGTTTTGCAAAATGTTAGTTGTGTTTAACAATATTTCTCCTCTTAACATCTCTAAAATTACAATGAGCCCACTTTTTGCTAAAGATGTTGATCTGAAACGTCAGAATCAAAAAGTAACAGGAAAATGGGAATATTCAGGGGAACTAGCATTTAACGAACAAATAAAAGAGTATCTAGAATTTACTATCAACAATATAGATTTTAGATGTGTGCAATTATAATTGTCCTATGAAATATAAGGAGAGACATTCAGTACTTTGTTAATATTGCCCATTTCAAAGGTAAAATTATTTAAAAATGTTGCTTACTCCGCAGCTCCACCGAAATGCCACCGAATCTAGAGAGTTTTTGAGTTCTAGAGAAGAGTTTTATCAGGAGTAGATAAATTGGCAAAATTATGGGAGGTAGTTGAGGGAACAGATAAAGTCGGAAAAATGTATTACTGGAAAATATCTTTTCTAAACCGATTCTTCTGGCTAGAGGCATGGGCTGTCGAGTAAAAGCTGATGATAGGTGTGCGTTTTTAGAGTGAACGCGCTTTGGCTGAAAAAGTTCTTTAGTAATACATTTTCATTTTTCAGAAACTATGAGTTAAAAGATTAAAAGATCATTATATAGTAATTATTTTCATTTCTTATTACAGATAAAACTTTATTACCACTCTTCATTGCACTTTATTCTTTCTATAATCACATCTTTTTAACCATAGTAACTGAGCGTAAAGTCGTATTCTTTGCCTTGACATAAATGCACACTCAACTCATACTATCCTTTTTCCAGTTCGATTTCCTTGGCAGATTAGACCCAGTCTCCCTCATCTCCTCGAGATAGCCACATTTTGAACACGCTAGGTTAGTACTCGATATTCGAGCCCATATACTTCTTGTAGTAGGCGATGTTGTTCTGCCAAACATCGAAGTAAGCACGAGTTGTATTTGCGACTACTATTCTCACTTTGGAGTAATATTTCTTCTTGTGTCTCAGTTTCTGAGTTGTGTATCTATAATTTGGCTCTATGCCCC
>Ga0194117_10004847_pt1 | contig 12577 bp, 14 predicted proteins | sample TA2MahsurfametaG_FD_160579 | JGI IMG/M metagenome (GOLD analysis project Ga0194117, IMG submission 160579) | Freshwater microbial communities from Lake Tanganyika, Tanzania - TA2015009 Mahale N1 surface | ecosystem: Environmental > Aquatic > Freshwater > Lake | place: Tanzania: Lake Tanganyika...
TCCAGGCCTACCACCGGGACCTTTTGGTCGCGCAGCAGATCCGACTCGACCGCCCGGCGACGCGTTCGGGCGGCTGACCGTGGGCTTCGGCTCGCGCATCTCGAATTTCGGCGTCGGCAAAAACGGGACGCTGCGACGCATCGTGCGTTCGATATCCCTTAGCAAGCCCGTTTCGTCGGGCGAGACCAACGACACTGCCCGACCCGTCGAACCGGCTCGTGCCGTACCGACGTCCCCCCAGATTTAGTCTCGGTTAGGTTTAGGGACTGACAGTGAGTGACGTAGGTCGTATCAATATCCCGTTTTGACCCCTCGACCCTTCCCGCACGAGGGTCGGATACGCTGTGAGTCTGTCTTCAGTATAAGACTGGGCTCAGCGATCCCTGTTGGCCTTCAATGACTTACACGTGTCACTAAGCGGTGTGTAAGGGAATGTGTAAGTAAATATCGTGTTTTTGACAGACGAACGACTGCTCGCTCGTCTATCGATGTTTTGATCACGCCGCTGCGGGCGATATCTCGCGCTCGATTCGCTTACCGACCGCGAGTTCCGCAACACGTAAATCGTATGCAGCTTGCAGATTTAGCCAAGACCGAGCGTCGCCACCAAAGTAACGAGCAAGACGCATGGCAGTATCCGCAGACACTCCCCGTCGACTGCGCACCACATCATTGATCCGCGGTGTCGGAACATTGAGCGCCTTGGCTAGTGCGTTGGCGCTCAGCCCCAGTGGTGCCATGAACTCCTGGCGAATCACTTCGCCAGGATGCACAGGTCGCATGCGATTTTTTGGCGATCTATCGGCTACTTTTTTCATCGCTCGAAGGCACTCAGAAAATACGCTATGCAGGCTCTGCGACCAACTTGACGCCGAGTGCTGCGCAAACTTTCGAAACAGTATCGAATCTAGGCTGCGCGTCTGCCCGTAGTGCCTTATACAACGCTTCACGGGCGAGCCCCGTCGATTTCGCGATCTCGGTCATTCCGCGAGCTTTGGCGATATCGCCTAACGTTGCTGCGAGCAAAGCAGGGTCATCTTGCTCAATCACCATGGTTAGGTACTCGGCAATCGACGCCTCGTCGTTAAGGTATTTCGAGACATCGAACTCTGGTAACTCGGACGTTTTAACCCTTCGCTTTTTCATTTTTTAATCGCCTTCGATTAGCCACGTCGCCCGCTGGTGGGCAACACGAATATCACGCGCCTGGGTCGACTTATCACCACCGCCTAACATCACGATCAGCTGTCGACCCTTGCGAACGTAGTACAAACGCCAACCGCCGCCGAAATGCTCGCGCATTTCCCAAACACTGTCGCCGACCGACCGTACATCGCCTAGGTTTCCCAGGGTGGCCCGTCGGAGTCTCAGCACCAACCTTCGCTGCACCGTCTTGTCCGGAAGTCCGTCCAGCCAAGCATCGAATTCCGGCAAGGTGCGAACGACGTACATGCGCTGCGCATCGTAATCGATCGATTACGATTAGTCAAGTGACTGGGCCCGCTTGGATTCGAACCAAGGACCAAGGGATTATGAGAAGACTGGACTTAGAAGTCCCTGTTGGCCATCAATGACTTACGCGTGTCACTAAGCAGTGTGTAAGGAAGTGTGTAAGTAAATATCGTGATTTTGACAGGTGAATTCATCTGAGAGAACACTTCCGCACAGAGAGCTTAGTCAAAGATCAAAGAAAGATACGCGAGAGTAAGAATTCGGTTTTGACGCGTCTCTTTGATGTATCTGCGTTTGGCATTTGTCGTTTAAACGACAATGGGGTATCCGCAGCTCATCTCATCACGTTCTCATCTCTGCGGGGGCCTGCATCTGGCGGACGAACTCGAGTGTATCGTCGCGCTACACGATGCTAGCAATATTGCGGCAGTCATCGTCGAACCCATGCAGGGCTCGACCGGCGTCATCGTGCCTCCCCAGGGCTATCTCAAGCGGCTGCGCGAGATTTGCACCAAGCACGGCATTCTGCTGATTTTTGACGAGGTCATCACCGGCTTCGGCCGCCTCGGTACACCCTTCGCGAACAAATTCTTTATTGTCGAGCCCGACCTGATCACCTTTTCCAAAGCAGTCAACAACGCAGCGGTGCCGCTCGGCGGCGTGATCGCCTCGGCGGCAATCTACGATGCGTTCATGACAGAGCCCGAGCATCTGATCGAGTTCTTTCACGGCTACACCTACTCGGCCCATCCACTCGGGGTGGCGGCCGCCCACGCCACGCTCGATGACATGCAGCAGCGCAAACTCATCGACCGTGCGGCTGCGCTCGCACCGGTGCTCGAAGAGGCTGTGCACTCGCTGCGCGGCGAGCCGCTGGTTGCCGACATCCGCAATCGCGGCTTGGCAGCGGCGGTCGATGTCACGCCGGTCCCCGGAAAGCCTGCGCTGCGCGCGTACCAGGTTTTCGAGGAGGCGATGAACCGGGGGCTGATGCCGCGCTTCACCGGCGAGACGCTGGCACTGGCGCCGCCGTTCATTTCCACCGCAGACGAGGTACGCAGCGCGGTCGAGATTTTGCGCGAGTCACTGCGCGCCGCTGCGCGGTAGCCGCTGCTGAGGCGCCTGCCGTTCAGCCCGCGAGCAACACCTGTTCGGCGTGCTCGACCGCTTCGGGACTGCCGACCAGTACCAGCTCATCGCCCTGCTGCAGGCGCAAGGTCGCATCGGGGTTGCGACCGACGATCCCGTGACGTAGCACGCTCTCGGTGCGGACCGCGTAACCGCGCTCCTGCAACTCGGCAAGGCTGCGCCCGATCGCCCAAGCACCTGGCGGCAACACCACGGTCTTGAGCTCTTCGCGCGACAGGTCGTCCTCATCGGGCAGTGAGGTCTCGCCGCGCAGCAACCCGCGCAAGGCGGCGTAGCGCTCGTTGCGGATATTGCCGATGGTGCGCACCACGCGCGATACGGGTTGCTTAAGCAACATCAACGCGTGCGACGCGAGCATCAGACTCGCCTCAAAAGTCTCGGGTACCACTTCGGTCGCCCCCGCAGCCATCAATTCTTCGAGCCACGAATCGTCGGCAGTGCGGACGAGCACCGGGACGTCGTCGCGCAGCGAACGTACAGCCTTGACAATGCCAAGCGCCACCGCAGGATCGGCAAAGGTGATCACCACCGTGTTGGCGTGCGCGAGCCCGACCTCGCGCAACAAGTCAGTATCGGACGAGTCACCGTAGATCACCGGCAAGCCCGCGGTGCGCGCAGACCTCACCCGCGTCGGATCGAGATCCATCGCGATGAACTCGAATCCATTCGACTCGAGCACACGCGCGAGGTTTTGACCGACACGACCAAAACCACAAAGAATGACGTGCTCGCGGGCTGCAAGCTCAGCGGTCGCGCGCTCCTCGGCGGTCGGCTCAGGCTTGCCGGGCGGACCCTGCTCACGCAGCAACCAGCGTGCGATTCGACGGTTCTGCCGCAACAACAACGGCGCAGTCACCATGCTGAGCACGATCGCGACCAACAAGGGCTGGGTGACATGATCTTCGATGACGTTGCCCTGCATGAGGATGGTGAGAATCGCGATACCGAATTCGCCGCCCACCGAAAGCACGACGCCGGTACGCACCGCTTTGAAGGGCGGCATGCCGTAGAGTCGCCCTGCAGCAGTCATCAGTGCGAGCTTGAGCAGCGTCATTACCAACAAGACGACGATGATCAATGCCCAATCGGCTTGCAGCACGCGCAAATCGAGCATCATGCCGACCGAGATGAAAAACAGGCCGAGCAAAATATCGCGAAACGGCCTGATGACCGCCTCGACCTGATGACGATACTCGGTCTCGGCCAGCATCACGCCCGCTAGAAACGCCCCGGTCGCCATTGATACACCCGCCGCGTGCGAAATCCAGGCGGCACCGAGGACCACCAGCAACACCGCCAAAGTAAACAGTTCGCGCAATCGACTGTGGGCGATTTCATAGAGCAAGGGCCGCAGCGCATAACGGCCGAGCAAGAGCACGACACCCACGGCAATCGTGCCGACACCCACCGCCGCACCGATGCGCGCCGGCGAGAAATCGACACTACCCGCCGCCAACGCACCCGCAAGCACCAGAAAAGGCACGAAGGCGAGATCCTGGAACAGCAAGACACTGAAGGCGACACGACCGTGCGTGCGGTTGATCTCGGACTGCTCGGTGAGTTGCTGGATGATGATCGCCGTGGAACTGACGGCGATCGCACCGCCGAGGGCAATCGATGCGAGCAGCTCCACACCCAAGGCCCAAAAAACGACAGAGCCCGCGCCGGCCGTCAACAGCATCTGCGCGCTGCCGACGCCGAATACTTCGTGCCGCATGGCAACCATGCGCGGCCAGGAGAATTCCAGCCCGAGAGTGAACAGCAGAAACACCACGCCAAGCTCGGCCAGCAAGCGCGTGGTGTCGGTCTCGTCCATGAGCCCGAGCGCGAAGGGTCCAAAGATCGTGCCGACGATCAGGTAGCCGAGGATTGCTGGCAAACCGACTCGGCGCGCAGCCGCGACCACGAGTACAGCGGCAGCGAGCAGCAGCAAAATTTGCGCAAGCGGGTCGACGATCATGCCTTGTCCACTCTACGCGAGTCGCGGCTGCATCCCAACTGTTCGGGATCGAGAACAGCGTCGCCACCGGCGGGCGGCTCACGTAGTGGCACAGGCGTTCGAGCTTGGCGCGTTCACCGGGCTGGATCTCCAGGCCGGCGTGAAGGGAGAACCAGCGTGTGTCTCTCTTTCTGATGGACTACCCCAATCGCCGCCGTCTCAAGATCTACGCCCGTATGGCACCAGGCAACTGGATGCAGACGCCGCTCTCTCAGCCGCGACGGCCTCGCCCGGTTATCCGGGCAAGGCGGAGCGGGTGATCCTCTTTCATCTCGAGGCTTTCGACTGGAACTGTCCCCAGCACATCACACCCCGCTTCTCGGAGGCTGAAATGGTTCAAGCATTGGAGCCTGTGCGCATCAGGATTGAGCAGTTGGAAGCAGAAAACGCCAGGCTGCGCGAACGCCTTGGTGAAGCGCCACCCAGAAGTGGTCCCGCGTCTATACTTCAAATTATCTGGGTACTTTGTTGTCGATGTTTTGTCAAACTCGAGCGACAACCGACGTCTCCCCGAATTTAGTTTCGGTCGGATCTATAAGCTGACGATTGGTAGCTTCGGCCGTGCCTACATCCAGTTTTGACCTCTCGACCCTTCCCGCGCGAGGGTCAGATACGCTGCGAATCTGTCTTCTGTGAAAGACTGGGCCCGCTTGGATTCGAACCAAGGACCAAGGGATTATGAGAAGACTGGACTCAGCAATCCCTGTTGGCCATCAATGACTTACGCGTGTCACTAAGCAGTGTGTAAGAGAATGTGTAAGTAAATATCGGGTTTTGACAGCGTTTTTGAGCTGCGAAAACACTTCCGCACAGAGAGCTTAGTCAACGATCAAAGAAAGATACGCGAGAGTCAGAATTCGGTTTTGACGCAGCTCTTTGATGTATCCGCATTAGGCATTTGTCGTTTAAACGACAATGGGTTGTCCGCAGCTCATCTCATCGCGTTCTCATCCCTGCGGGGGCCTGCCCCTACCCGATCAGCACATCGGCCTCCCGAAGCTTATGGATGATCTCCTCGGTCGTGTATCTCTGCTTGCCCATCGGCCACGTCTCCTGTCCCTTTTATGAACATTAAACATGGAACAAAAATACCGGGTCAGGTCAATGTCGGCATTGAGCAGAATCTTGCCAACGAAACCTCACTGGTCTTCAGCAAATATCTGTCGAGCCGACTCTATGTGAGCTATGGCGTCTCGCTCGCAGAGGCGATCAATACCTTGAAGTTGCGCTACAGGATCAACGATCGCTGGGCCTTGCGTACCGAGGCCGGCAAAGAGGCAAGTGCGGAAATCGTCTACACGGTCGAGAAGATCTGACGCCCGAGGTCAGTAGCGAAACGTGTAGGTGAACTTCACTGTGGTTTCGGCGAGAAACGGCTGGAAGTCGCCGCGCGCATCCTCGCGCCAATCGTAATTGACGACGAGATACGCCACTTGCCCTTGGGCAGGCCACCAACGCAAGCGACTGTTGAGCCCTATACGTTTCGAGACGTTGTCGTACTGAGCGACGTTGAGCCAGGCCCAGCGAACGTTGAACGCGTAGTTGGCGTTCAACGACCAGACGCGGGTCGTGAAATCGCGCCCCTGCAACTCGAGACGATTCGTCTGCAACGTCGTCCCCAGCGTCCAGTATCGGTTAGGTCGCCAATTGATGCCAACGCGCGCGTCGTCCCGCGTCCCGTCATAGAAATCGCCAGTGCCCAAGTCCCAGTTGAGAGCCAGCGGCCGAAAGCCTGCCGTTTGCCCATAGAGACGTACACGATCGAAGTCGTAGCGACCAACCGGAACGCGCACGCCGCCAGGAAGGACGAAGGGGCGTCCAATGACTTCGGTCTGGCGTTCCAGACCCATCGAGAGAATGTCGCCGGGCTGATTGTCCAAAGAAAACGGCATGATCTCGAAACGGCGTGACTCGAGTCGACCCGCGTCGTCCCTGACCTCAGTGGCCTCGATGCGATGACGCCAGCTGCGCAGCAATCCGCCTTTCGCGAATCGGTGTCGATAGCTGTAGATACCCAGAAATTCGGCGATACCGGTTCGATTGGCAAAACCGAGCGCCGGGCGGAAGTCCCGGCCAATCTCGCTGTAAGACAGCAACGCCTCGATACGATCGTTCGGCCAAGCGAGCGATGCGCCCCAGGCGCCTTCGTCACCCTGGCGGCCGGGCGTGGAGGACTGCTGCATCCAGGCACGCGCCTCGACGAAGCCGCCGAAACGACGCTGATCGCGCAGCGCGAGATCGACGCCGTACAGCGTGTTGTTGCCGCTGCCAGACGGATCGCCGGAGGTAATGATACCGCCGATCGTCGACTGCTCGCCGAAACTGCGATAACCGCGAGCCACGAAGACATTCTCGGCGGCGACACCGGCTGCCGATTCCTGGCGTACGGCGAGTATTCCCAAAGAATTCCGCCCGATTTTGCCGGTGAGTCGGGCCCCCGCCTCGAGATCAGTCGGCTGTCCGCCTGCCGAAAGGCCAATGGTGCGCGAAAAAAACGGTCGGCCATTTTGCGTCAAACCGCCGAACTCGAAGATTTCGCTGTCCTCGAGAAAGAAATCGCGTTTCTCCGGGAAAAACAGTGAAAACCGCGTGAGATTGACTTGCCGGTCATCGACGTCGGTGGCCGAGAAATCGGTATTCAGCGTGAGCGCGCCAACAAGAGAGGGGGTGATGCGCCAAAATGCGTCCAGCGAAGGCTTGGCAATCAGGCTCGAACTATTCCCGATGAAGTTCTCGCGCTCGCTGATCGCGGCCGAGGGCACAAGGTCGAGACCTCGACCCTGCTCGCGGCCGCGCATACCGCGCAGCTCGCCGCTCACATCGAGCGTGATCCGTCGATCGCGCTGCGACCAGGCGACTTCCTCACGCTTGCGGCGGATGGAGCGGATCAGATTGATTCCCCAAGTATCTGCATTGCGATCGAAAGACAGTGTCTTGAAGGGAATCGCGATCTCGGCCTGCCAACCGGAATCATTGACTGTGGAGACCGCCTGCCAGATGCCATCCCAGTCCATGTTGTAGGACACGCCACCCAGCAGCAGACCGTCGCGCTGCACACCGTTGGCATTGACGTAAAAGATATAGCCCGTCCGTCGGTCATTGAAGGTATCGAGCAGGATCTGTGCATAGTCGTCGTTGAAGACGCCCTGCCCCTGCACCAGCTGCGAGCGCTTGATACCGGCCGGGTCTGAGTCGGTGAAACGCACAGCAACGTAGAGGTTGTCGGCGTCGAGGGCGAGCAAAAATTCGGTCGGCTCCGAGGGCGGCTCGCCGTTGCCCGGCGAAAACTGCTGGAAGTCGGTGATCTTCACCGCGTCCTGCCACTCAGCCTCGTCGAGTCGACCGTCGAGCTCGATACGACCCGATATTTGGGGCACCACGACCGACTTCGGCGAGAACGTCGACTGCTCGGCGGCTGCGAGCGCTGCGGCGAGCGCCAGCCCGCAGAGAAAAATCAGCCCGAAATTTCGCATCCGTCCCGACATTGATCAAGGATAGGGGTCGGTCGTGAGTGACAACAGCCTTGGGCGCGAATTCCGCTATGGTCGGCCACGGTGCGCTCGTTTACGGATGTCCGCTGCCGAACCGAACCCGGCGGCAGCAAGCGCTACTGTCGATGCACGAGACGGCGCGCTGTATTTGTCGCTGCGTCCCAGAGGAGCCTTTTTTGAACAAAAAATTTCGATGTCGAGCCCTGGCCTACGTCGGGGTAGCGCTTGCGCTGTTGACGGGCAGCTATCCCGCCCCTGCCGCCGACCCGTCAGCCCCGGTCGCTCTTGCACCCGCGGGTGCATTCATCGGCAGCACCGAGAAGACTCGACTGAGAGATCCCTATTGGCCATCAATGACTTACAGATGTCACAAAGCGGTGTGTAAGGAAGTGTGTAAGTAAATATCGTGTTTTTGACGGGCCGTTTTTACGACAAAACTTCTGCACGCAGAGCCAGTGAACGATCAAAGGACGCTGAGTGTCAGTAAGAATTTAGTTTTGATAGCGCCGATCGCCCTCAACGCGACCACTAAGCAGACCATTAGAATGCTCGCGTAAGACGCCCTGCTCCTTGCTGCGATTGATCAGTATGCGACGTTGCGCCGCAGACCACGCGGCATCCCGCGCCTATCTAATGAAATAACCCGCAACGCGCCACTGGCCGTCGGCATCCAACGTCGCTACGACCGTTTCGACCGCGTCTGCTTTTTTGTCGTAGCTGGAGTTGAACTGCAACACCACATATTCACCATCCGGAGCACCGGGTAGCGTTTTGGTGTATGTGGCAGCAGCTTTGCTGCGGCTCTTCACAGCGCCCAAAGGTTCAAGTACGGGGCGAGACGCCTGTTGCCACGCCTCGACTGACAATGCCGCCTTGAAGGTAGAGGCAGCGGACTGCCATGTGGCCGCGTAGTCGCGCGCGTCTAGTTTCTCGAGCCACACCACGCTGGCAGACAAAGCGGCTGCCGTTCGCTCGGTATCAGCATGGACCGCTTTCGATACGGCGATCAAAGACATCAAAGTAACGATGATCAGGCGACGAAACATATGTGGAACTGACCTCAAGTATTGGCGAATTCAATTTGGTTATTCTAACGGGGTCCGTCAAGATGAGTTCATAAATAACCTCGACCCTTGCTGCCAACGGGGACCCTGACCGTCGACGCTCTAGGTGAGCTGCCGTAAGAGGCTAACGAGGTCTTTGGCTACAAGCGCGGCATAGACCAAGCAGCCGACGAAGATTTCATTGCGATACTTTGAGATCAATCTCTGCTTCCTCTTTAATACTATTTGGGTTTTCACGCGCTTTCTTTATCCCATTGAAAGATCTCTTCCAGTGGTTTTTGAAATATATCGGCGAGACGAAATGCAGTTTCGAGGGTCGGGGAATACTTGCCCGCTTCGATAGCAGCAATTGTTTGTCTGGTAACACCAAGGCGCTCACCAAGCTCAGCCTGAGTCATTTCATTTGATAAGAAGCGCATCAGCCTAAGATTGTTACGTAGGCGCAGGTTAGCCATTCGCACCCCGACGATACATCGACACCATTAGTCCATGGCGCACGATTTCGGATACGGCAATCGAGAAAACGGCGGCGTGAAAGATTCTCCATCCACTGTTGTTGAACGGCATTAGGCACCCAACAACGATCATTCCGCAGATCAGCAACTGATACGCGGCACGCGTAGCGCGTTGGTCAATCAGTTGATCGCGTTCGTCACTCTGCGGACCGCCCTTGTGGCGAACCGCTATCACGGCACTAACGGTGCCGATCACCAACACCTGAACGACCGTCGTTGCAGCGAACAGCCCGATTTGGGTCAGTGCTGTGGTCTCACCAATCGTAAAGACCGACGTGAAATAGGCAGCGTAAGTTACCAGCATCGTGCTCAACCAGACCCACGCGAACTGCTCCTTAGCTGGCATCGACAAGTTTTCTTCCACGCCGAACCCCCTATCAGTTACTGTATGTTAATTAAAACTAACATTAAGCAAGTACAGCTGTACAGGGCGACTTCTGAGATCAATGTATTAGTGTTTAGTTAACTCAATCAGCAGTTACTTCGTGAGGTTTGAGAAGCATGAATAGGGCTCGTGTTTTCGCCATTGGCGTGCTTTCCATCGTGCTGTCTGGATGTGTGTTGGTCGTCGGGACGGACAACGACAAGAAGGCTAAGGCGAACAGTGATGCAGCCACCGAAATCGTGAAAATTAAGGTAGCTGCTTCAACTTTAAGCGCCGACATGGCCAAGTGCCCAGAGGGAACGACAACGGTCACTGAAGATGTATCCCGAGAAAACGGGAAGACCGTAGCCACTATTGTTTGCACTAAAGCTGCTGCTGAAGACTCGGCGAGTACGTTGGATTCCAGCGCCGAGATCTTACAGGCTCTCGTTCTTGCCCGAACGAAGTTGGCTTCTGACACCAATCTTCCCATCGCATCGCGTCAGCGCGCCATCGAAGCGCTCGACGAGCAAATCGCTCGTCTAAAAGTTTACGATAAAAAATAAACCACGTAAGTACCAAAAAAATCGATGATGCGAGTTCGGACCGACGGAGCAAACGCCATCGGCGTGTAACTCAAAAAACGATTTTGCTCTCATGAGTCCTTGTTGACCTCTGCGCCCTTCCCGCAGGCGGGTCGGATACGCTGTGAGTTTGTCTCGTCTAGAAGACTGGGCCCGCTTGGATTCGAACCAAGGACCAAGGGATTATGAGAAGACTGGACTCAGCGATCCCTGTTGGCCATCAAAGACTTACACGTGTCACTAAGCAGTGTGTAAGAGAATGTGTAAGTAACTATCGTGTTTTGACAGGTCTTTTCCCGATCAAAAACACTTTCGTATGCATTCGAAGACATAGTCGTATGACTAGGTAATCCCCCCATTTCTGGTGGGGCTGAGAAGTAGACGTTACGCAGCCATGGCCAGCCGCTGTTTTGGGGTGATCCCGCCCAAGGCCATGTTTGGGCGTTCGTGATTGTAGTTCCAGATCCATCGTGTTGCGAAGTCTTGGACTTCACTGATCACATCGAAGCAATACTGCGCGAGCCATTCGTATCTCACGGTTCGATTAAATCGTTCGACGTAAGCGTTCTGTTGCGGCTTTCCGGGTTGGATGTATTCCATCCGAATTCCCTTTCTCTTGGCCCAGTTCACAATTAATTCACTGATGTATTCCGGCCCATTGTCACAACGTAAAACTTTGGGCGTTCCGCGCCACTGCATGATCTGCTCAAGCGATCGGATCACGCGCTCAGAGGGCAGCGAGAAATCAACCTCAATGCCGAGCGCTTCGCGATTGAAATCATCGAGCACATTGAACAGACGAAACGTTCTGCCATCGTTCAGTTGATCGTGCATGAAATCCATTGACCACACTTCGTTGATCGAGTCAGGCACAGTCAGCTTCTCGGGCTTTTCTCGGTGCATGCGCTTCTTCGGCTTGATCCGCAAATTAAGCTCCAGATCCCTATAAATCCGATATACGCGCTTGTGGTTCCACAGAAAGCCCTTCACGTTGCGCAGATACAGGAAGCAAAGACCAAAACCCCAGTTCCGCTGGTTCTCCGTCAATCGTTGCAGCCACTCGGCAATCTTGGCGTTCTCGGCGTTCAGTTGAGGCTGATATCGATATCCGCTCTCGCTCAGACCGAACGCCTCGCACGCTAAGCGGATGCTCAGGCCTTTCTCCTCGACCGCCCACCTGGCCACCTCGCGTCGGCGAGATGGCCTCAGAGTTTTTTTGCGAGGGCTTCCGCAACGATGTCCGCCTTGATCTGCGCCTCGATGTAGAGCTTCTTGAGGCGCCGGTTCTCCTCCTCAAGCTCCTTCATCCGTGTCATCAGCGAGACATCCATCCCGCCGTACTTGCTACGCCATTTGTAAAACGTCGCCGTACTGATCCCATGTTCTCGGCACAGGTCCGGCACCGCCGTCCCGACCTCTGCCTGCTTCAGCACCGCCAGGATCTGGCTGTCTGTGAATCTCGATCGTTTCATGTAGAACTTCCTCCAACGAGAAAATTCTACTTCTTACTCCCCCAGTTCGGTGGGGGGATTACCACTAGGCTTACACCTAGCCCCTAATTTACGACAGAACTGTCCGGTCGAAATGAGGGCTGCTCCAGTCTGTCGCTGGATGAACGGGCGGAAACTGATAGCATGCGAACGCACTTTGACCCCGACCCGATACCGAGGATTGCCATGCTGCAAACTACCGTCAAGCAGTGGTTGCTCCCTGTCGTTGTCGTGCTCTCGCTGCAGAGCCTTGCCAGCGTCCAGGCGCAGACTCCGCTTCAAACTTCGGATTATCTCGAATTCGAGCAAGTGTCCGATCCGCAGTTGTCGCCCGACGGCACACAGATCGTGTACACGCGTCGCTGGGTCGACAAGCAGAAGGACTCTTGGAAGTCCTCGCTCTGGATCGTCAATGCGGACGGTAGCCAGAACCGTTTTTTGATTGACGGCTCGAACGCCCGCTGGTCGC
>Ga0194117_10004848_pt1 | contig 12577 bp, 6 predicted proteins | sample TA2MahsurfametaG_FD_160579 | JGI IMG/M metagenome (GOLD analysis project Ga0194117, IMG submission 160579) | Freshwater microbial communities from Lake Tanganyika, Tanzania - TA2015009 Mahale N1 surface | ecosystem: Environmental > Aquatic > Freshwater > Lake | place: Tanzania: Lake Tanganyika...
GCATTATCAGTCAAAATATTTTTGTAACTTTTCGAAGTCGATTATTATAAGTCTTACTTTTTACTGATTTTTCTTGTCTTCTCCTTTTGGATAGTAGATTCTGTCTAAGCAACATGGTCTTATCTGAAAGGTTTGGTATTTTGATTAGATTTTAGTTTATTTTTGTTTTTGAAACTTTAAAGTGCAAATGCTGAATTGATTTATTTGCCATCTATTTTCAACTCACCAAAATCTAAATTGATTTACTCGAATTTGGAGATCAGCTTTTCTTTTGCTATTATTGATCTAGCATTTTTTGTTTCTCTAAGCCGAGCTTACTTCGATTTGGGGCGTTCAAGCCATTCTCGTCCGATGACAAGTGCGGTGCCTGGCACTAATTAGTTTCTTATTGTTTTAGGTATTTTTTTGGCTGGATTGTGCATCTTCTATTCTTGTTTCCTTATTAACTACTTATATTATTAGAAAAATCTAATTAGGCATTAAAAGTGAAAAATATCAAACATAAATAACTCAATTTGTGAAATTACTAAAAGCAGTCATTTCTTTTTTATAAAACTGTGATTCATTTGGTGATCTTCATATCGGAATTGATAGTTTCTTATATTTTTTTTAGTAGGTCTACACCTCAGAATCAAGAAGAATGGAAATGACTATTAAAAAAGAGTGATTTAAAATGGATAATATAGCAGTATAAAATCATTATTACATCCTTCATTAAACTTTTTACTGAGAAACGATAATATTAGACTTCCCTCCTTTCATGTCTTTTTTCCTCAAAGACAACTCGTTAAACTCAATACATTTTGAAATCTTCCCGCTAAACTCATCCAAATGAACAGGATCAATCTTACAGTGAATCCGTAAATATTTCGAGTTACTCTCATCTTCAGTCATTTCGGCCCTAGATTTATCTCACAATTACTTGTAATCTTCCAAGAGTTTGCGAAGATTAGTTATTTTCTCAGCATTATAATCTTTCAAAGTTATGTCGATTGCGTATTAGACTTAAGTGGGATGTTAAAGTTTGTTATGTCTGTTTTCAGAACCATTGATTTCAATGGACTCGTTTATGTTTTCCTTTTTGGTTGAGTAGAGTTTGATAAATTCATGAACGAGGGAGTCTTCATTATCATGATACAGTTCTTCGTTAATCCATCTGTTTATGGTAGTCTGTGAAAATTGCTTCATGAGTATGTACCAATGGTAGAAATTCGGGTTGAGTTTGCGATCAGGAAAACCTTTATTGTTAGAGTGATACGTTTGGTTGATTAGAGGATGAGAAACACTCTACCATCGGTTTCCCCTGGTAAATTGTTTTTGCTTAGATAAGGGTACTTGTTAAGTCTCGATTAAATTTCAGCTAAATTTGCAGTGATTTCTAGAGCTTTCATCCGGCGATTAATATTATAATAGTTTAAAATTAAATCATCTCAAATATTAACACCTTTAATCCTACTGTTTATTATTCACTCACTTTGAAGATATTAAGAAATCAATTAAAAGTCATCTCTTACAATTCGTTAATAAGAGATGAAAAACTAGGACGAGATGAAGGATTTCGAGACCAACATCTCTATATCAGATTGCTGAAGCAACTCGGAGTTTTTTTGGGAATTTGAGGTCGCAGTTCTTTTGTCATCACCTCTTGAGCGACCTGAGGACCGGGAATGTCTGTATAAATGGAAAAATACTTCGATAAGGTGCTTATCTAGATGCTATCTACCATAATATTATCCCAAAAGAGTAGATATCTACTTTTTCAGAATATTGAAATCCAGAAATAACCTCAGGTGCCATCCATTGATAAGTGCCAATTTTACCTGTCATATAGTTTTCTAGACCTTTTGTCCAACCAAAATCAGCTAACTTAACTCTTTTATTGCAATCCAAAAGAATATTCAAGCTTTTCAAATCTCTATGTAAAATAGGCACAGGTCTTTAATGAAGATAGTTCATTCCTTTTGCGATACCTAATGCAAGTTTTCTTCTTTCTTACCAATTTAGCTCCTCATGCTTCTGTAATAGACTCCAAAGCGTTCCACCTTCGCAATATTCTAAAACTATAGCGAAATGAGGAGGCTTTGTACATGCACCTAAAAACATCACAATGTTGGGATGCCTCAACGCTTCCATAGCATGACATTAGCTAATGAAATCTCTAACAGCATTTTAATTTTCATGCTAAATTTTGAATATTTTAACAGCCACAACAGTTTTTCTCCACGTGGCTTTGTATATTATACCATATCCTCCCTCTGAAATTTGTTTACCAAGTTTGATCTCTTAGAAAGGTATTTCCAAAGAATTATCAAAGGTTCGAGCGTTGTTAGGTTTGCTAAATTCAAATTTACTTTATTTCTCAGTTTGTATCTTAGCATTTTTTTTGTTTTTATTGCAAAGTAATTCTTTAATGATTTTGTTCTATCTTTCCAGATCTTTTAGTTTTAAAACATCATTGTTATCATTTAAGTTTGTGACGAAGTTTGCATTGGAAACCATAGTTAATACATAATTGTTATTACATTTTAAACTAACTGTTTCTTAAGACTTGAAAGTGAATTAAAGATTCGTAATAGTTGATTGATTTCTTTTAGAGATAGAGTATCCCAGCTGATTTTGGCTGTTATCACCTACACCAAAAAGATTTTTAGATTTATTCATAAAGATAGTATAATCTAAACCACAATACACTGTTTTTAAATCTGATAAGCCTGACATTTTCTAGATATGGAGTTTAGAGCTGTTTGTAGCAATAAAGTATGCTTCTCCATACATTCCGATAATATAAATCCCTTTATCATTCACATCATAGGCAGTGACTTATAGTTTATCAATAACTTATGGTTCGTTGAAAAGATGCTCACCAAAATGTCCAAGCAAATATAGTTTTCCTTCTTTATTGGAGAAGCAGAAACCAGTGAAATGAGATTTTATGGAAACTATTTTATCAAATTTACTTGTATTGAGCTCAATAAACTCATTAGTAAATTCATCTTGTATTAAAGACTCTGATTTGTATAAATTACCTGTACAGAAAATTCTGCCTTTGTTCGTAAGAATCACTGTATGGAAAGGCCCACCTTGGATGTCAATTATGTTTTCATTACTCTATAAAATAGAGTCAGATTTATAGTCTGTAGGTTTTTATTCTTAGATGAACTCTTTAGAGGAGGTAGATCTTTTGAGTTATTGATAGTATACACTATTTATCTTTGATCTTGATTGCTTTTTGTCGAGCATTTGTTTATGCGTTTTGTGACTAAGTGGCTCTACTAGAGTAGGTGTACAGATTCGTTACTTTTGGGAAGCTATACCAAGCTGTCCGCGGTTGTTAAGCCCACAAGTAAACAGCTATTAATTTACTAGATTAATGATCAAGTACTCGTGATGAAAAAAGTACAGAATTATGTACAAAATACTTTCTTGATTTTATAGTTTTAAAATATTGGCTAAAAAGTTTCTCTATTTAGAGGTGCCATTTTGTTACCTAACTCACCAAATGCATTTTTGCCGATTCCAAATGCTTGATTGTAGATATTGACAAAAACTAGATGTTCCTCGCCACATGCGAAATCAGTCACATCTTTATTAAGAATTCTATTTGCTTATAAATGTACTGTGTTTTGCTATTTTGTTCAGACATAAATGGAATTTGGCCCCAGCCCACCAAATATTTGCCTTTTCTTTCTTAGCAAATCTATTAGATCTAAGCATGCCTTTTATTGAGCGAATTTCCAGATCTTTTGATCTCACTGGCTGCCATGAGATGTTTGTTCGAGTGTGAGATAACAGAGAGTCTGCTAAGACTTTGTTTGCGTTCTTTATTCGGAGTGCACTAATTCATAAAAATAACAGTATTAAAGTACTTTCGAATTATTATAGAATATAGAAATATGAGTGATCATGAGCAATCGGAGCTATCCCCAGAAGATAAAAAAATGTTCAACATTCTTTAGATCAAAATATACGATATCTCACAAAATGTAGAGATACTAAGTAGACAATTGATGCCGAATCAGATCAAAGAAATAGTCGCACATTCTTTTAGTATTTTCAATCAACTAAAATACTTTTTTGAGAAGAGTAAAGTTCTCTATCTATACAATCTGATGAGGAAAATTTAGATTAACACTGTTTTGATGATATCGTTACTTACAGATAAAGTTTAGAAGCAATGTAAAGCAAATGTTATTACAAATATCCAACCACCAGAAGATAATCTCAGACAGAAAGAACAAGAAGTCTTTCAAAATGAGATATAGATTCAGTAAAAAACTTTATGTAAAAAAATAAGGCAACTTGGTGGAATTTATCTCTATAATTAGCATTATACTCGAGGCTTATAGTATCAGAATAATAAGTAAATGTATTCCTCTAGTGAGGGAAACAATCACAAAGGAAAACCTTTAAAAAGATATCGTGAAGATTTCTTGAACACAATTATGAAATAAATCGACAACAAAGCAGAAGTATAGGTCTAAGGAGTCAACGACTAAATAAAGAACTATATCGCAAATTATAGATAAAATACCAAAATGGCAAACTTAATATCGTGTTAGAAAGAATTAGGAGAGATCATTGATTTCTTTAAATTGAGCTAGTTGTAAGCTTTAAATTTTTTGAACAAATCTCCACATTACAACGATTACACTGAAGACTACATAAACAGATTAGATGAGATGGAAAGAGATATAAAGGTTAAATAGAGAAATGAGAAGGTAGAAATATTGGAAAAGATGAAACTTTTCATCTAAAAACTCAAGTAGAAAATAGTCTAAAATTAAAAAAACTATGAGGAAAAAAATGCTAAATTAGTATAGTATGAAAAAAGTTTAAAAAAAGAGACTGCCACATTTGGAACACAGACTTATGATAATTTCGAAAAAAGGATCAAAGATCTAGAGAATAAGTTAAAGTAGTAACAGTAAAAATATAACATACTAAATGAAATGAGAAAGGCAGAAAATAGTATTGAAGATTAGGTGTACAGTCTCAAAAACTAAATACAAGTGAAAAACAATCAGCTAAAGCGACTAGAGCAAATCAATTTATAATTGGAAGATGAAATAGAGTATTTTAAGAAAATTATCAGAGAAAACAAAGAGAAGATGTCTCTTCCAATTGAAGCTGATAGGAGAAGGATGAAAAGTAGAAAAATTATTGGCAAAGATCTAACTTCCAAAATGATATATGATGGTGGTGAGAAGGGTGACCCTCAAGGGCAATAAGACTAAGTGAGACTTAGAAGATAGATTCGGAGCAGCGAACTCAAGTACTTCAAAAAAGCAAGAAGATATGAAAAGACAGGTACTTCGAATGGCTATAGAATAAGCTTCGAGATAGATTATCTGGGTGAAATTGATAAAAAGAATCAAGAAATAAGATCTAGTATTGAAACTGAGCAAGCAACTCCACCACTTTTTGTGTAAGAAAGATAAAAAATACTTTAGAGTAAAGTTTCTCAAGCATAAAAATCTAAAGCTTTATAAAAAATCATTTAAAAAACTTAGACAAACTTGCTTAGTCCTCCATTATCTCCATATCCATCTTCGCAGAATATAAAATAATCAATTTTCAAACAATAGCACAAGAAAAATACACAATTAAGAAAAGTAGAAGAATAGACAAAAGTTTCTTTCAATATGCTTTAGATTAAAACACCTTTGACTTGTGGTATTCTTGAGAAAGATGAGTAAACTGTAAAACAAATAGATACAGAGATAATAAGATAACAATCAATCTAACAGAGCATTTAAAAATAACCAATATCCATCGAAGATTGTGATAAATTCGATTATGAAATAATTCGCAGAAGTTAACATAAAACTACATTGAAACAAAGGATTGATTATAGTATTTGTAGTATCAAAAGTATTAGAGATTTATAAAATGAAGATAGTAGAAAAGAAGGTCGAAGTGTAAGCAAAAAATGTATTATTTTGAAAGAGAAGAGAGAAAAAAATATTATAACAACAGTAATAAAGCTTAAAAATATGAGATTGGTGCATCAATTTGACATCTCAATTAACGAGCACTTACCCATAACTAAAAAATAATTCTCTATCTATGAAAAAATGAGACTTGAAAGACCTTCGCTTCCTGGTTCAATTGCCAAAGACAATAATCAAAATGACTAAAATATCAAGAGTAATGCAGCGAAGTCAAAGAAAAAAATAGGTTTAGTTTAGCTAAAGAAAAAGCAAAAGGTCAATAGTAAAGATGAAGGTAGTTTACAACCCATAAAAAATAATAAAACAGTCGGCTCTATAATTTTTTCAAATAAAGGAACTAAGAAAGAAAAAGTAGATTTAAGTTCTGCAATTACTATGTAAATTTCAAAGCATAAAAGTAACTCAATTAATCCTGCAATTTCACCCCTTTTTTTGCTTGAAAAGAAATAACTAAAAATGTAAGATAAGGCTTATCTCGCAAATTTGCTTTATAATGGAGAAACTTAGAAGATAAATCAGTAGCAAGAATTGCAAAGAATACATTCTAATATTTATATAGGTAAAGAAGGGAAAAACGGTCTTAAAAAGCATTACCTAATAGAGAACCCACACAAGTTTTTTTCAAAAAGTATCTAACGGTGGAGTTATGAAGATTCTATATTTGCTTAGAATGGATTTACAAACTACCTAGTGTAAGAAATGTAAGCTTAAAATCTAAATGTATAATAGTTCAAGTAGATTATGAATATAATTAATGTTGTCTCTGACTAATCACATGACAAAAACCTGCAAGGCGAATAAAAGAAAACAATAGTTGGTAAGAATAATGATAAAAAATTATAAAGAAAAATAATTTTGGATGGAGTATCTGTTACAAAATTGAAATAAATTCATGAAAAGTACAGCAAATGCTTAGAGTTAAACAAGGAAAACAAATTGTGCCAGCATTTACAAAAATATATATCCATAGTCAAAAAGATTAGAGAATTGCATGGCAAATACAAATAACCTTTGAAATTACCAATTTAGAAAATAGGACAAATGAACGATAGCTACTAAAACTAAGCAAGAAACTTTAAAACAATGGATTAAATGGGTCAAAAATACATCAAATCGCATATTGTAACAGATCAAAACTAAGAGTAAAAAAAAAGGATTTTGCCAATAATCAATAACACTACTTTAGGGTACTACAAACCCAAAAGCAAGGTTGTCAGATGATATATTTGTTTTTAATAAAAACTTATATTTGAAAGTATTTTTATTGATCAATTCATAATGTCTGGAGGCGATCATAAAGCCCTTTTCCACCAGGAATACGCATTAAGAAGGAATAGTTCTTCAACTTGAAGCTACTATCACTCTTCAGAGTGGCTATTTGTTATTAAGTGAATAGTTTTGGTAGCAGGTCGCTAAGAACTTTATTGCTGGGTGGCACATCCTCGAAAAGACTGAACTAGTACTCTTGTTTATAAAAGATATCTTTGAGATTATCATTAGGAGCAGTTTCAAAGATGTATTTCATATTTGCTAAGAAAAATTTGGGTTTTATTTTGTTAGAAGGTTGCCAGGCTTCACCTTCGATCCATTTATAAAGATGAACAAGCATTTTTTCAGAAGCAGGAATGTGCAATTTTTGTCTTAGATAGCAGTAAGTCGAAAATTCATAATGGTTCATTGAAGGGAGATTTCTCTCGTTGATCTGGTTGACTGCCCACTGTACAATTTTTTTATCTTATCCTCTCATAACATCAGGGAAGGTTTCTACGATTTCCCTTAAATTTATCAAAGTTCTGCCAAGAGACTCCTTGATTAATCTTAGATTCGACAGTTCATAAAGTACTTCTTCAACTGGTCTGTTATGAAGGGGTGTGCCCTGATCATCATGAATGGGTCTAATTCCAAGTTTATACAGTCTATGAGCGTTATACTATTTTCTTCTGAGACGATTTTGTACTTTATTGTCCCAGTAAAGGTGGCGGTTGGGCAGATTTTCAGGTAAGTTATATGCATAGGATTTAGGAGGTGGCTTTACTATGCCTCTTTTAGAAAGAATAGGATTTTTGATGATATTAGGAGTGGTTTGGCGGGCTGATTGCGATGTAAAGAAGGCGATTTTGAGGGCCAAATTGCTGGTGATATGCGAGGTGAACATAATTACCACAAATTAATAATAGAAATGCTTGCTATTTGAATTACTTCTCAATTGGAAAATCAAACAAAATTTTTCATTTTTTAGTCATGATAAAATAATCATATTTGCAGTTAGGATTCACTTGTTGTTAATTTTTTATATTAGGTGAAAAAGCATATGCCTCAACAATCCGAAAACAAACTTTAGGTATTTCAAGATAGTGATTTCGGAGATAAAGTCTCATTTACTGTAGGTGCCTCATATGGAATCGGATTTCTACTTGGCCTCGCGAGAGGTATCAGGCAAGGCATACCTAAAAGTTTTAAAATGCCGAAAAAACTCATCATGAATAATTTTTTCAACACTGTTGGCAAGGAGACAAGTCGCTATGGAAATGGATTCGCTGCTGCAGGCATTATGTACTACGTTATTGCAGGAACGATGAATCTTTTATTTGAAGACGAGTTAGACGGCGTTGAACCTCTTACAAAAAATATCATCTGTGGTACTGCTACAGGTATGCTATATAAGTCAACTTTGGGTGTTGTTCCTTGTATAGTTGGTGGTCTTCTAGGTGCTGGTATGATCGGTGGACTGACTCTCTTGACTGAATAGGGTAATAGAAGAGGTCTGATTGCTTTTGAGATGAAATTCTGATGATTGAGCTGTATATTCTTTTTATTGTGATGATTTCACTATTTATTTTCTAATTTGGTTGTGTCCTGATTAAAATCATATACAAATAGGCAGGAGTTTATGTTTATAAAAATTTAGACAGAATTGTTTTAAAAATTTGATCTGCCTGCATCCTAAAAGAGCTGAATGAGTCTCAATAAGGATTGGGAATAGGGTAGAGACATCGAAATTGTTGCAAAAAAGAATATTGGAAAAGTAGAGCTTAAAAAGAAAAAAAAGAAGAAAGGTGTAAAAGAAGAAATAATATAAAGCAAGAACCAACATGATAAAGTTAATTAATAAAGTGAAATATCGAAAAATACGGTGAAAAAAAGATAAAACAAGAATAAACAAAAGAATACTAGAAAAGAATAAAGTAAGAAAGGCTAAGGAAAATAAAATTATGAAGAAAAGTAGAATATTAGCAAGCAAAAGAAAAAAAACAAATCAACTTCAAAACACAATAAGAAAAATAATAAAGAGAAAAAGATAAAGAAAAAAATACCAAAGCCAAAGAGAGCCAATTATTCTATTATGATTGATAGGGCTGATTTGTATGAAGAGGAGCTTGAAGATAAATCTCAAGAATAATAAAATTCAATCACCAATTAGAACAACAAATTTTTATCGGAAACGACTGAGGTTTAAAATGAAGTCAAGCATGAAATGTAAAACTCTTCCTCGTCTGATGAAGAAAACATAAGAGAGATCTACATGGCTCAGAAGCTACATGCTTTCAGAGACTAACTATAAATCACCGAAATGATGAATATCAGCCAAGACAACTTAAAATGCAATAACAGTGCTTAATTAAAGATGAAGGATTCGAATGCTGAAGATGATACTCCGACTGATTCAGTATTTCAACATTAATTTAGGAAATAGAACATCTGATAAAGTTGATGTGCAAAATATACCCAAGTATAGATTTATAAAAAACAGTAGAAATGCTTTATAAATGTTTGATTAAGAAAGATTCCAAAGGCAATGATTGTATGAATATACAAGAGGAACTATTGAAAGGCAATGACAAAACAGCAAATTAGAAGTATGCTAAATTGATGAAATGTGTGTAGGGCAACCTTCGAGCTTTGGTAGACAAGTCCGGCAAAAATATAGTCAAGAGATATATCAAAAATCCAAAATTAGAAGAAACGTTCCAGCGTGAGGAGGATAGGACCAAGTACAGTGAAAAACAGATTGTTGCCAAGGCCTTTTGTGAACGAGAGTACGGTATGCCTGCCCTTACGCAGTAACTACGTGAGAGTGGAGCCAAAATAATTATGTAAATTTAATGCTATTTAGATAAAGAAACAGGTATAAATCAATAGTAACATGTGTAGTTAACGAGGCATATCGCAGGTTAGAAGATTTTCTCATATAAGAATGTAAAAGAGATATCAAACCACTCAATAGAGAAGAAATTCGAACACTTTATACAACTTTGCTTAACTGTCGCACCAACTTTTAGGACGAGGAGTACCTCACTTTTATCAAATTCATCAAACTGGCCTTCTAAGTACAGAGTGTGACTATTACTGAATAGGCGGCCATCAAGCTGTATATAGTGATCCAACGTGCTCTGAAACTGCGTATAGGTGAACTACAACTAGATAGATTGTGTGACACCATGCGTTGCAACAAAGAGTTCAAGGCGAGACGTTCATTCCAAAACTAGAAATTTCAAATCCATCGTATTTGGAATAATGAAATAGAGATTGAGTTTCTGAATTTCTACAAAAGAAATCAAGAATTTGCAAAAATTAGAGATTATTTCAAGACCAAGTATGTAGAAAATCAACATCTCTTCACAATCGATTCACTAAGGAGCAGATTCCATAAAATTATGAGAATGTCTCTTAGGAAAACGAATTGCTTTTGCTAAAAATTCGGACCTTAGAGAGTCCCTCAGATGATCAAACTCAACGATATCAAGGCCAAATTTCTATTAAGGTCACCTGATGCACTATCTGGCCGACTACTTCTGGTTGATATGTACTTAAATGACTAATGTGATATTAAAAGGCTTTATCAAACAGTTTCGGCAGTAAACTAATTCGTCATTATGAAAGACAATTAACGTATGAACCAAATGATATAGGCAGAACCTTTGTTGAATTCCGCAGCACAGAAAATACAGCATAATGTGAGTATCAGCAAAACAAAGGCCAAAACAAAGAGTTAATCAAGCAACTAACTCTTTTACAAGGGTAAGGAAATGAACTATGATCATATTGTACAGATAGCCAACGGAAAAAATCTACATTACTATAGGAAACCAGCAGAAAACTAACTTCGTGATTTCAGAGAAAAGGATATCAAAGTTGAAGAAACTGATGGATCTTTAAGAGCAAACGAGGGTAGAATGTAAACTTTAGTGAATGAATTGGCCGATAAAGATAAATGGCTCGATTCAAGCTATGCATCTAGACATGGCTCAGCCGTGAGTTAGGGAAGTTTGAAAATGAGTCAGTAAAGTTTTAACAAGATGATTCAATAATAGATGCAAAAGTTCAACAAAAAATCTAATCAAAATTACTTACTCTATAAATGATTCTTAAGTTTTATTATCCAAAATAGTAAAATTAAATCAGTAATCTTCAGTTTATTTTTTTTCTATTTCTGCCAGATCATACTTGCCCTAATCTTGAAATGTTTATTTCAGTAGCCAACTGTGTATCAGGAGTAGCAAAGAGCAACAAATCACCAGCTATATCATATTTGAATCTCGCTGAAGATAGTCTCCTTCCTCGATGAACTCTACATGCATACTGAAAAGGAATCGACCCAAACTGTAGAAAAAAAAGATGAGACCACAACCAAGAGTACGCACTGTGTGTGGAAAGAACTATATTGCACTTAAAATGATAAAGTAGAAGTAACCCATACTGAAAAATGAGCTTAGCCCAAAAATAACCATAATGTAGAAAAGTGCGTTTCCAAAATAAAAATCAGTGAGTTATAGAATTGCTAGGGGGATAGTCAATATCACTAAAACGATACTACAACCCATAATAATACTTTTTCTTTTAATAGTTCTTGATCCCAGATCTACATCTTGCTAATTTTACATGATGGAATTAATGCACAGATTTGAAAACATGAAACCCAACCAGTCTAAACAGTATCTTCCAATTAGAAAGCAGAATTTTCTCTCAAATGTTGGATAAAATCCGGACATCGACAGATGATTCCAAGTAAAAGCGCACAAACACAAAGAATATCTAAGTTAAATCATAGATTACAAGTATTGTAGCTAATAGATTTGTACTTGCTAACTGTCAAAAAACTATGTTTAGTAAGACCAATTCTATGCCAAAAATACTGTCTTTGAAGCAATCCCTCGATGGGCTAATATGCAACCTTGTTGTTCTAAGCGATTTCACGGAGAAGCTATTATGCCTTTGTGATATTATGATCTATCCAGTATCTAGGTGATTATTTAACAATTATGAGAGTGAGAAGATAGATAATAGCAGCAGGGAGTACGATGTAATTAGACCTGCCTTCATCACTCAATTAGCTCAAATAAATCAGCAAGCCTAAAAGTTTTCCAAATGTCATTGAAAAAATAGCTATAAACCAAATGAATCCAAACTTCACTTTAGGAAAATATTCGATAGTAATCATCAACATGCTTAGACTGAGAGAATAATGCAAAACTTCAATAATTATTTCTCCTATATCTAAAGCTACATCGCTTTTGAATTTGGCACCAAAAGCCATGATAAGACTACCCATCGTCAAGGCAGTGATCAAACAATATTTGACTTTAGTTCGTGGAAAGTAGAAATATAGCTGAAGACAGAGTAATATC
>Ga0194117_10004851_pt1 | contig 12570 bp, 15 predicted proteins | sample TA2MahsurfametaG_FD_160579 | JGI IMG/M metagenome (GOLD analysis project Ga0194117, IMG submission 160579) | Freshwater microbial communities from Lake Tanganyika, Tanzania - TA2015009 Mahale N1 surface | ecosystem: Environmental > Aquatic > Freshwater > Lake | place: Tanzania: Lake Tanganyika...
TGGTTCAGTTACAGGTTCTACTGCTGGTTCTAGTTCTTCTATTTCTTGAGATACAGGTTCTACTGCTGGTTCAGTTACAGGTTCTACTGCTGGTTCAGTTACAGGTTCTACTGCTGGTTCAGTTACAGGTTCTACTGCTGGTTCTGGTTCTTCTATTTCTTGAGATACAGGTTCCGGTTCTAATTCTAATTCTTGTATTGCTTCGAATAAATGTTCAACTTCAGGTTCAGTTTCTTGTATTCTTTCAGTTGATTCTGGTTCCGCTTCAATGCTAATATTATCAATAGTAGAATCCTCTAATTCTGACATATATAATAATAAAATATAAAATTATATTTAAGTATTTTAACTAGAATAACTAATTATGTAAGAATACAATTACTTCCTTTTTCATCCATTTTTAAAGTTTTATTAAATGGTTTTGGACAGCATCCATATGTAGTTCCACTCATTTGTTTTACACCTTGTTTTGGTATTCTTGTTGGATAATAACCTGGACCGGGGTTATAACTTGGACAGTTGGTTCCATAGAAATTTATCTTCGAATTTACACCATCTGGACAGCAACCGAACTTGGTTTGTGAACAACTAGCTTTTGTATCTATTATCGGTTTTCGAACAATAGCAATATTATTTAATATTATGAGAACAAGCAAAATAATTCCTAAAATAATTATAATTGTATTATCCATATATATATTAGAAAGTTTTTATATTCATTATATATTTTTTCATAAATCTGTTTACTATTACTAATAAATTTATTTGCTAATAATTCATATAAAAATAAATAATAATATATAATAAAGATGAATCTATCCAAACAAAGCAAAGAACTAATGTTATTTTTTTCGAAAAATAAACATCTAAATTATGTTAAACAATCGAATAAAACAAAATCTATTTTAAGCGAGTTATATCATGAGATTCAACAAGCAAATAATTACGCTAAAAACCAAGTGAAATACAAATATACAATTAAAAAAATATTGTCTGCCACACAGATAATAAAACCACAAAATTTTAATGCAAAGAGTTTTCCGGAAATAGTAAGAAATCATATAGACGAATTGATGATGTCTGAATTATGTTATTCTTTTTCTCTCTACGATAGAAATGTAAAAGTATATTTCACTGTTGAAAATGATAATATAGAATTAGAAATTGAACAATATAACAAATATATAGAGACCATTGCGGCGTGGTTATATATATTGAATATGTATGCATCCAAAGAATGCGCCAAAACCTTGAATATTTATTTTTATTTTACTTCTCTCGAAAAGAACTTGCCTAATTCAAATATTTATATATTAGATGAAATAAATGTGAATACAGCCTTTACTACAACATGTCCAAGTGATTCAGAAATTGTTGTTTTTAGAAAGGAAGAATGGTTTAAAGTATTTATACATGAAACATTCCATAATTTCGGTTTAGATTTTTCAATGATGAATAATGATATAATCAATGAATGTATAACCAATATTTATAAGGTGAATTCGGATGTAAATGCATATGAAGCATATACTGAATTTTGGGCTGAGATTATGAATGCATTATTCTGTAGTTATTATGCTGCGACAAATAATGGCATCAATGAATTTCTCTCCAATTGTGAATTCTATATTAACTTCGAGAGAACATATAGCTTATTTCAGTTGGTCAAAACCTTGGATTTTATGGGTTTACAATATAAAGATTTATATTCGAATACAAAACATTCCGCGATACTTAGAGAGAATTTATATAAGGAAAATAGCAATGTACTAGCCTATTATATCATAAAAGCAGTATTAATAAATAATTACCAGGGTTTTTTGAGTTGGTGCAAATTAAATAATCTATCATTATTAGATTTTAAAAAGACGATAGGTAATCAAAAACAATTTTGCAAATTTGTAGAAAAGAACTATAAAATACAATCATTATTAGAAGGCATTCACGAGTCTCAAATTTTTCTCTCTAAAATCAAAAAGAAAAAAGGAAATCATAAATTTGTTTTGTCAAATATGCGAATGAGTATATGTGAACTGGGTTAAAGCGATAGCAACTGTTAAAGCGATAGCAACTGTTAAAGCGATAGCAACTGTTAAAGCGATAGCAACTGTTAAAGCATACCTTCATTAAACATTTTCAAATGTGTTTTACAATAATCCTCGCCATATAAGCATTTATTAGAACAACAATTATTATTTTTACTGCGTTTAACACATAAATATTTATAACTTCCATTACCAATTGATTTTTTATTAGCTCTCCATGCTTCACTGGCTTCATCAAAGTCGATATTGACTTCATAAAGTTGCCGGGGTTCTGCTTTTGTTTGACTTCTTGTCTTCATAATTGTAGTGTATATATTTTACTTTATTTTATTAAAAAAGCATCTCAATTTTTTAATAAAATATAAATAATGGTTAATAATTTTCTTTAATGGTAGTAACCTTTGATATATTCTTTATTATTTTTTCCTTTTTATCATCGTCTGTCTCCATAACTTCTATAACAAGTTTATCATGTACATCAGATATTTTTGAGGAGGAATTTTTATATTCTGGATATTTCTCTCGAAATTCAGGTAATAACTTTATATTTTTATTGGAGACTCTTATGATTGCCTTCTTTAATCTAGTTTTATTTTCATCTTCTTTAATCCATTGTCCTTCATCTTTTATATACATTGTTTCCCTCTTTTTATCCGTACAATGAACCGGTCTAATAGTCTCATCTAAGTTATTTAGGTTTTTCACAATTATTTTTGAAATACCATCTACATATCCAAGTTTACCAACTTCCATCAAATCATTCAACTGTAACTTAATAGAATCTACAAAGTCTGTTATATTCATTGCATTTTTGCAGGTCTCATTTAAGAAGAAATTAAGGTTAAAAGCTTTGTTATGTGAATTAGTATGAGTGGTGGTAGTATTGTGAGTACCATTTTTCACAATTTCTAAAATAAGATTTTTAATATCAGTATGCTCTTTAATTAACTCGGAGTTTTGCTTTAATAACATGAGAATAAGCTGTTTATCAGTAATTTCTTCTTTTACATCACATTTTACGTCTTCTTTTACGTCTTCTTTTACGTCAAATGATTTACTATGACATCCTTTATTCTTGTGTTTCCATAACCCCGAACTAGTTTTGAATTTTTTATTGCAAACTTCACAGACTAGGACTTTTATGAATGCCGGGGGACTTCCTGACAGTTCCATATGTTTTTTAGTAACAAGATGTTTTTTAAAATCTTTACTATAACACGTATTATAGTTACAACTTTCGCAACGATATTTTTTAGGACTAATTTGGGACGAGTCGATTTCCATTCTCCTATATATATAGGAAATATTTTAATCCTAATTCCTTTTTCCTAAAATATATAAAAAAAATTACAATAACAAAATAAAAATGTTTGGTGTCACGTAAGACCATAAATTTACAACATCGTCACAGAAAAATTCGGTCAGTAAGGACTTTTGTGGCATGCCATTTTTGGACATTTATTTTTGTCCATTTTGGAAAAATCAAAATACTTTTCATTTTTCGAAAACCAACGATTTTATATAATAAATCAAAAAACCTACTTAAAGAGAAAATACCCTTGGTAAAGCGAAACTAACTAATAATTTTCTTTAATGGTAGTAACCTTTGATATATTCTTTATTATTTTTTCCTTCTTATCATCATCTGTCTCCATAACTTCTATAACAAGTTTATCATGTACATCAGATATTTTTGAGGATGAATTCTTATATTCTGGATATTTCTCTCGAAACTGTGGAAGCAATTTGATATTTTTATTGGACACTCTTATGATTGCCTTCTTTAATCTGGTTTTATTTTCATCTTCTTTCATCCATTCACCTTCATCTTTCACGTACATCGTTTCCCTCTTTTTATCTGTACAATGAACCGGCCGAATAGTCTCATCTAAGTTATTTAAGTTTTTCACAATAATTTTTGAAATACCTTCTACATATCCAAGTTTACCAACTTCCATCAAATCGCTCAACTGTAATTTAATGGAATCCACAAAATCAGTTATATTCATTGCATTTTTGCAGGTTTCATTTAAAAAGAAGTTGAGGTTAAATGCTTTATTATGTGAATTAGTATGAGTAGTAGTAGTATTATGAGTACCATTTTTCACAATTTCTAAAATAAGGTTTTTAATATCAGTTTGTTCCTTAATTAGCTCGGAGTTTTGCTTTAACAATTTATCAATTATTTCGTCTTTTTTCTCAAGTGTATTTGATGTTTGATTCATACATTGTTTTTTGTGTCTCCATAATCCGGTTCTATCTTTATATTCCTTTCCACAATTTTCACAGCAATAAACTATTTTTTGCTCATTTTGCTCATTTTGCTCATTTTTGCTCATTTTTTGATGTTTCAATGACAATAAATGTCTTTCATAATTAGATTTTTTACAGCATTTATAATCACATACTTCGCATACAAATTCAAATGAGCTCATTTTGCTCATTTCTGCTCCAAAATTGTTGCTAAATGTTGCCATTTATTTCTATTGAGAAAATATTTTTAAGCTTTTTTATTAAAAAAATACAATAACAAAATAAAAATATTTGGTGTCATGTAAGACCATAAACTTTCAACATCGTCACAGAAAAATTCGGTCAGTAAGGACTTTTTTGGCATGCCATTTTTGGACATTTATTTTTGTCCATTTTTGAAAAATCAAAACACTTTTCATTTTTCGAAAATCAACGATTTTATATAATAAATCAAAAAACCTACTTAAAGAAGCTACCTTTGGTTAAAGAGAAACTCTAAAGCAGTTGCCTTGTGACCCTTGGTTAAAGAGAAGCTACGCAGTGTAAACTAAATAATAAAATTGAAAACCAAAATATCATATTAAATAAATGCATATATAATATAACAAATCACAATGGGTATTAGGTATTTAAATAGATTTCTAAAAGATAATGCATCTACTTCTATTAAGCTATGTAAATTAACGGAATTATCCGGCAAGAAAATAGCCGTAGATATTAGCATTTATATGTACAGATTTGCAGCAGATAATACATTAGTTGAAAATATTTACTTGATGTTATCTGTATTTAGACATTTCAATATTATTCCAATATTTATTTTCGATGGCAAACCACCGCCTGAAAAACGTGAACTATTACAAAAACGTAAAGAAGACAAACAAGAAGCAGAAGAAGAGTACAATAAGTTGAAAAAATCTCTAGAAATCAATAAAGATATGGATGATGCAGATAAACAAGAAATAATTTATAATATGGATATGTTAAAGAAAAAATTTATAAGTATAAATAAAAATGATACAGACCAAATAAAAAATTTAATCAGAGCATATGGTGCTACTTATTATGATGCACCAGGAGAAGCTGATGAGTTATGTGCAATGCTTACCATTAAAGAAAAAGTATGGGGTTGTTTAAGTGAAGATATGGATATGTTTGTATACGGGTGCCCTCGAGTTATCAGATACCTTAGTCTATTGAATCATACAGCAGTAATTTATGATGTGAAAGGTATTCTAAATAACTTAGGTATTAGCCAAAAAGAACTTAGAGAAATATGTGTTTTATCTGGTACAGACTACAATTTATCGTGCGACGACTCTAAAAATACACTGAACAATACGTTAAAACAATTTAAAAAATACCACAAATCCAAATCAAAACCAGAATTAGATTTTTATAATTGGTTAAACGCAAATCACAATGATTATATTAAGGATTTTGACTTACTTAAAAAAATTTATGATATGTTTGACCTAAATATTAACCATTTTAATATAAAGGTATTTGAAAAAATTAAGATCCAAAACGGTCCAATGTTAGAAGATGAAATAAAATCTATCTTGAAAACGGATGGGTTTATATTTCCAGTTTAAAATATAAATTTTTTTTTACTTAAATAATACTGAATAGTATATAATATGTTAGATTTATACAATAATCAATACGATAGAAAAACGTTGAAAGAGAATATTTATGCTGTTAAACTTATCGATATATTAAAAACACAAAAACTGGATATAACATTTATTGTCCGTTATATATTAAATGATTCGTATCATTTAACAGATGAAGATAAATCAATAGATATTGATACCGTTTTAAAATCCCAACCTCATATTCAGAGAGAACAACTAATTACTGGATTTAAAAATTATGATTCAGATGATGATAGTATAGAAGATTTTGAGACATATTCAAAAAGAGGTTCAAATGAAAACTTTAAGAAATAAATTCATTGATATAAAGTTGAGTATTTTAGATATTTAATTTAATATGTTTTTAGAAATAATTTCTAATAATTTGTAATAATATTTAGAAATAACGTTTTGTAAATTTTTTTTTATTTACTTAATTTATAATATGTCAACACCGGTTACTTTAACTACCGATAATGTTAGTACATTACTAACATTGCCAGCGCAAGTTGCATCCTTATCTACTGCTGTTTCCGAGCAAACTTTAACAACTTTACTTAGTGGAGTAGCTGTTTTAACCGCGACAGGACCTGGATATGTACAAATATTGTCTACACCTACCGCATTAACTATTGGCAGTAGACTTGTTGGAAACAAAAACCAATCTGATTTGATATTTATTCCTTCTGAGTTGCCTGTTAGTGTTAACGTTCCTGCTACCTTTTTTACTGCATCATAAATGAATATTTTTACATACTAAAAATAAAATAATAAATTAAATTTTTATTATTTTATAGAATCAAATTATAAAATCAAATTATAAAATCAAATTATAGAATCAAATTATAGAATCAAATTATAAAATCAAAATTAATTGATCAATTTGTTCTGACGTCAAAGTTGTCGGAAACTCTACATTAAATTCGATTATCATATTACCTTTATGGTCACCGCGTTTTAAACCCATACCAGGATATATCTTTTTATATTGAGGCGGAACAATGCTACCTTTATTATTATTTAATGTATAGCTCTTACCATTTATGTATTTAAGTTCAAAATTAAAACCACACAATGCCTCTTTGAGAGAAATCGTTTTCTCTAAAATTAAATCTAATCCGGCACGTTTAAATGGAGTATTATTTTGTACTAAAATGGTTATTTTAATATCACCTTTACAAGTGTCTGATACAATATTTCCTTTATCTCTTAAAATAAGCATTTCGTTTTCATCTATTCCTTGTGGAATGTCAATATAAATAGTCTCCTTTTCCATTATTTTCGAGCCATTTTGTAAAATCCATCGCTCTATTTCCAATGGTAAAGATGCACCATTAAATACTTGTTCCATAGTTATTTGCAGTGACTTCATTATGGGAATAGGTTTACTCATTGCTTGATGTATATTCATTGGACCACCGTGGAAAATATGAATTTTTGCACCAGGAGGCATTCCAGGCATTCCAGGCATTCCAAAAGGATTAGAACCAAACATCATATTAAATATATCATTTAATGGAACCTCTTGACCGTGAGTATGTGGTCCATTGCTAAAAAATGGATTGTTTCTCATCATATCGTATTCTTGTTTTTTTTGTTCATCACCTAATGTTTCATATGCCTCATTTATTTTTTGTGTCATATCGTGTGATTCTTGATTGCCAGGATTTTTGTCGGGATGATATTTCATTTGTAAAGTTCTATAAGCTTTTTTAATTTCATCCTTTGTAGCATTTTCACTTATACCTAAAATATTATAAAAATTTTCAGACATTTAATATTATATTTAAAGATAAACTTAAATAATAATTTACGTATAATAATTATGACAGACAAATTATTTATTAATAAATATCAGCCGCTTTATTTTAAAGATTTTGGCGAGGATAATGAAGTTATTAAAATGCTTAAAACACTTATATACATTGACGACTTAAATATTCTTTTAATAGGGGATATGACGTCAGGTAAAACATCTATTCTAAATGCTTTAATCCGCGAATATTATTCTGGTTTCTCTCCAAAAGAGTATGAAGAAAATGTTTTGTATATCAATAGTCTTAAAGAACAAGGTATAAATTATTATAGAACAGATGTAAAAACATTTTGTCAGACGTGTTCTAATATTAAAGGTAAAAAAAAGTTTGTTGTCTTAGATGATATTGATTTCATAAATGAACAGAGTCAGCAAGTTTTTAGAAATTGTATTGATAAATTTAGTCATAACGTTAATTTTATATCATCGTGTAGTAATAATCAAAAAGTCATCGAAAGTTTGCAGTCACGTTTAACAATTATTAAAATTAAACCATTACAGAAAGACAAACTTATTAATATTATTGATAATATCAAGAAAAAAGAAAATATCGAAATAGATGAAGATGCACAAGAATTTATAGTGAATATATCGAATAACACTGTGAAGATACTTATTAATTATATGGAAAAATTCAAACTGCTTAATCAACGAATTACACTAAATTTAGCTATACAATTATGCTCTAATATTAGTTTTTTAAGTTTTGAAGAATATACTAATTATATTTTAAAATCACAGCTTTTATCAGCTATTAAAATTATTTATGATATTTATGAAAAAGGATATTCTGTAATGGATATTCTTGACAATTATTTTATGTTTATTAAAAATACCCAAACTCTTACAGAAGAACAAAAGTATAAAATTATACCGTGTTTATGCAAATATATAACAATTTTTCATAATATACATGAAGATGAAATTGAATTATCATTATTTACAAATAATCTTATCAAAATATTAAGCGAATAATAGCGAATAATATCTCAAAAGTAAATTTTTTGAAATATTACAAAATACAAATAGTTAAATATTACAAATAGTTAAATCTATTTTTATAATTATGTATTATATGTCTACTCAAATATTTAAAAATCAAATACCTAATCATTTTTTGTTTGAGTTATTAGATAAAATATGTCTCAAAAATGAAAAACATTATACCTTTAATATGAACTCATTTAAAAAAGGTATATATAATCAAGATATTCAAAATTTTATTATTTTTTGTGTTCCCTTTTACCACTTATCTAAACGAAAATATTTAGAAAGGAAACTTACTCATAATAGTTTTACTACTATTTTACGACAAATATGTAAATTTAATAATATTAAATATACTTCTGAAATTAAATATGATAAATCAACCTATGATATTATATACCATATATATTACTAATAATATCTGCGTCTAGATGAACCAGTTGATTTTTTATTTCTTTGAGTTTTTCCGGTATGTTTTTTACGTGATTTAATACGAGACTCTTCTGATTCATTATTTAATAAATTATCTTCATCCGCCATTTCATTATTATCTTTACTTTTATCATCTTTTTCATTTTTATCTTCTTTTTCATTATTATCTTCTGAACCACCCCAATTTAGTAAGTTTGAAAAATCGAAAATATCTTCTTCGTCGCGTTTTTCTTCCTTCAAATCTTGATTATCATCGATATCTTGAACATCATGTCTTGTTCTATACATATATAATCCTAAACCACCCAATCCTAAAATAGTTGTTGCCATAAGAATAGACATCGAATCATTCATAATTATAATATTATTTAGTAATTTTTTAATAATAATTAAACACATTTCTCAACATTCTTAAAATTTTTAAAAGCCTACGTCTTTTTAATGTTAAATCATTATATCCTGAAATTTCGTAATCTTCATATGCATTTTCATTTAAAAAATCAAATGTAATATCATTTGAGTTCCCTGGAAGATTATCATAATTATACAAAATCTCATTTACTCTATTATCTGGACAAATTAGGTATTCAATAAAGTCTACTAGCTCGTGGGCACATTCGCATTGATATGAATAAGCACACGGTTCGTATTTTGGGCTTAATCTTCTGGATCCTCTAATTAAATATTTATGGTCCCTCTTATCATAAATAACATATACTGTTGTATCTATCTTGCCAGAATTATTTTCGACTTCTTCTAACTTAAGTACTAAACAATCAGGTGCGTTATTCGTAAATGCAGACATACTATTATACTTGTATTACTGATATGTATTTAAGTATGTTTATTAAATATTATTTTATGCGAAATAAGGTGTAAAATAATATTTATAAATTTATTTCCCTGGATATGGCAGTCTAGTTAAATTATCCCCTAAGAAATTAGGCTTAAGACCATAATATGGTGCGGAACTAGGAATTTTCCAAAAACCTACCCAATTTTTGGTGTCAACTTCCAATGGCTCCAAAATTCCAGCTTGTTGTTCTGGACCAACCGAGAGAAGTAAATAATTACCAATAATAGTATCAGATTCTAACACTTGTCTTGGTGAGCTTCTTATAAACCATCCATATTGTAAACGATTGAGTAATTCATTGGATGGAATCAAAATACCATAAGTTCCTTTGTATAAATCCAAATAATGATTGGACATTAAATCGTCTAAAATGATTTGTTCTTCGCTTACCGTTTTAGTTCCAATTTCAACGCCTTCAATCAAGTTCATTTTTCCTTCTTCAACCTTCTTCATACACCATCTATCAAATTGACCTAAGAATTTAGATTCTGCAGTATGATCGTGAGATGAAACAATTTGAATATAGTTGCATAATTCGCCAACCATTTCACATTCTTTAGGGGCACCACAAAATGACACACTTGGATAAAAATTTTTAGTATTTGAAGTTGAGTTTCTATCGATTGTTTCACAAATAAACATTTTATTTCCCCTGGTTCCTTTCGCATATAATCCAGATAAGTCTTTCATACATAGAAAAGAAATAGGACAATGCATTCCACCATAAGTATACAGTAATTTCATCATTCCTAATTTTCTCATATTACATAGAATAGGGTCTGATAATCTAGTCAGGTCAATACTCCAGTCGGGAAGTAATTTACTAAATGAATTATCGTCATAAATACATATTGTAAATGAATCGCTACAATGTTTAATAATACTTCTAACTGTTAAATATAAATATGGTTGATTTAAATCAAAAGAACTTCTAGAGCCAAAATCTAACCATTTTCTAGAGTTATATTCGTAGGGGACGTGAATCCATAAAATGGGTTTTTTACTCTTACCTAAAGTTACATCGTCAAGGAGAAATTTTTGAATAGCCGCATAATTATCCTTATTTTCTTCTCTCATTCGTTTGTCCTCAAATCTCTTGTATAAAAAACCTAATACAACTAGGACAAAAAATAGTATAAATAGATTTGTTAGATTACCTAATTTCATATATTATAATATTATAATATAATTTTTCAGTCTATATAAAATAAACAATAAACAATAAACAAAAAACAATAAACAAAAAACAATAAACAATAAACTAAACTTAAAATTAAATAAAAACTTTAGAATCAATATCATAAAATGAATCGGTTGATAATTGAGGTATTTGAGAGAATCCATTGGTTTTAAGTGATTCTCTCATTGTTTTTATTAATTCTCTCCAAGAACAATTAGGTGAATTCTTTAAACAATCTATAAAAGACCAAGTCAATGCACCTTGAGCCTTGTTTTGAATCAAAGCTTCCGCACTTGTTTGTGAATCCATACATCCACTAATCATAATAACGTTACCTTGACATTCAGACGCTTTATCATTTTCAGAATATATATCATCTTTTAATGAGTCACTAACTAAATAATTATATTTTAAATCTAAAACGGTGCCACTATGACAACTATCAAACATTCCTATTATTGTAATTTCTCTCGAGAGATGTGTCTGAAGAATAGTTTTAAGTTCATCATCAAGAACAGATAATGAGTCTAAACTGACTAACATCTCATCTTTTCCATCTGTTTCTTCTCCATTCCTATCGTAAGTATACGAACCGTGACCACTATAATAGAAAAATAATAGATCGCCAGCCTTAGCATTGATAATTAATTTTTTTAATTCATTTAATATATTAGATTTTGTAGGTTTTAATTCAGTTAAATCTGTAAGTATTTTAAAATCATTAAACCCATAAGAAGATAGTAATTCTTTCATTCTATTTGTATCATCAATGCAGCCACTTAATTCATAAGGAGTATTTATGTAATTGATACCTATAAGAAGAGCTTTTTTATTTTTAATATTAGATTTTTTCAGATCAAAATCTGGTTTAAAATTATGAATAGCTTGAATAGAAGAGTTTAAATTACTACGTAGAGAGACTATATCGTTATTATATTTAATTATGGTAGCATTTATAAGTTGCTGTTTATTTCTAAATCGAGAAATCTGAATACTTCGTAGATTAACTGCTAAATTGGAATTTAAACGCGCGACATTTGAATTAAAAAATAAAGTAACTTCATTTATTCTGTTTTTTTTGTATGTCTCTAATTCACTGCTCATTATAGTATATAAAAGTATTTTAAATTTAATTTACATAAAAAATTTAAAATATTAGATGATTGAAGTGTGTATTTTTTATTTGTATTTATTTTTTATTGTATTTATTTTTATTTGTATTTATTTTTTATTGTATTTATTTTTTAAGCAGTTGCCTCCTTGGTAGCCTTGGCAAAGTGAGGAGACATATATCTTTGAAGATTGAAGTAGGTAAGCTCATCAGTCTTCTTAAGCTTCAAAAGAGCAGCAAGCTTGGTATCCCC
>Ga0194117_10004852_pt1 | contig 12566 bp, 4 predicted proteins | sample TA2MahsurfametaG_FD_160579 | JGI IMG/M metagenome (GOLD analysis project Ga0194117, IMG submission 160579) | Freshwater microbial communities from Lake Tanganyika, Tanzania - TA2015009 Mahale N1 surface | ecosystem: Environmental > Aquatic > Freshwater > Lake | place: Tanzania: Lake Tanganyika...
CCCCCCGTTGACGACTACATTAAACCTAACGCTCCAAACTTTTCTTTTGGTAAAGAAGGAATCAAAGAAAAACCTATTGAATATGACTCCAGATAGTATGAAATCAATTAATAACTGTTTAAAAAAGGAGGCAACATTATTATAAATCCTTTACATCAATAATTTAGATTAAGCTAAGAGTAGATAGCAAATTTATAAAGAGGACCTGGATTCTATGACTGTATCTTTAAATTGGTCTAAAAAAGAGCAGATATAGGAGTAGTTAAATTTCAAGAAATAACATAGAAAAATGACAGATAAAATAATTGTGTTGAGATTAAATAAGTTAACGACGGTATTTATTTTCCTTCTTATACTGCCATTGATCCGAACATTGCTGCTCCTCTCTATCGATAATCAGCAAATGTAAAGCCTCCACACATTCCTGATAAGATACTTTTCCCTTAACATTGGCTCTTCTACGATGGAGATCTCAATAAAGTAAGAGCTTAGATAGCTAAAAATGTGCTTCTAGCCAAGAATATGAATTTCAAGGAATATCAAGTTTACAAAGATCAAATGAACAGATTCAAAGAATATCTCTAAATACAAAAAAGAACGCCAGAAGTTGGTTAATATATAGTCTCATTCAAAGCTTTAGATCCTCATATCCCCAATATTTAGTTTTCGAAGCAGGAAGAAAAAAATCTTTTAGACCCTATTGTCAAACCTGAAGGTGAAGCCGATGGTGATAACCTTATACTCAATCCTAAAAAGTTTGAAGATCATATTCCGAATATCGATTTCAAGAAAATGTAAGGTAGAGAACTCTAAATTGAGAAGGATTTTTATCAATAGCCAAAGCAAGGTGATGTTCTCGTATTGAATCCCCAAAAGCCTCAAAAACACATACCAAATGTTTTCTTCGAAAAGCAGGAAGGTCGACCTTAAGATTTAAGTTTATAGAACGAATCTGGACCTTAAGGCGACATTTTGATCTTAAATCCTAAGCTAGTCTAACCACACATCCCGCAAATTGATTTTTCAAAACAAGCTATTAAATAATAGATCAAAATTTAGCAAAATGAGAATGAGTAAGTGAATATCCTAAACCCAAAGATTGAAGGACCTACAGTAAAAGGTGTTCCATTCTCAAGATTAAGTTCTGTGAGAATAGTACCTCTATTAAGATAGAAATCAAGATTAAAGGATTCCGAATAATGAATAAGAGTTAAATGATAATCATTTTTTATTGGTTAATTTATTGAGCATTGCAGTAATTCTTGCTACTTATCTGGCATAAATCAAACCTTCTTATCTTTCCTTCTGTTGTGCCTTTATTTTCTTTATCAAAAGATCTTTCTGCCTAATCAACTTATTTTTCTAAACTTCAAGATCATTTCTTCTGTTTTAACGTTCAAGTAACATCTTTTACTGTTAGTCTTTCAACCTGGCGATATTATTTGAACTTTCTTTGAGTAACTCGAACAGTTTTTCTTTTTGTTAGATTGTCTATTCAATATGTTTGTTTAACTCATCTCTTTTGAATCCGACTCTATTCATCTCTTTTTTTATCTGCTATTTCCTTCTTTCCCATTCCTGGTTGCATTAATCGATTTATCTCATTTTTTGACGAGCTGCCATCAGATTCTAAATAAATTCAAAACTACAGTTTTCATGGTAAGTATAATAGCTGCCTTATCATCCTCATCCATGTTTACCAAACTGACATCATTACATAAATTTTCGAGGTATGTCTTGTTGAATACTGGCATTTCATTTTGTTTTTTGACTTTTACAACAACAGGTCTCAAACTTCTGATAATTCTGTACCCTAAAGGAGAGTAAATAAACCTCAATAAGAACAGAAATACTTATACAAACTTTTGCAAGTTGAGGCTAGATTTAGTAAATCCACATCTTCTATAAATCTTAAAATAAGTTCTATAGGTTTAAAAGAATATGAGGCTACTTTGACAAATACTGTAAGTAGTTGTTGGTTATTATCATAGTTGATTTTGGCTTTTACAGCTAGATGGTTGTGTAGATTTTGGTATTGCCTCAAGGCTTGGTTAAGATTGAGCTCGGTTTCTGAAATTTTGTTATATATTTATTGGTATTTGCTTGATTATACAGATCCAGATTATTGCATGATTATAATTTCAGAATTTAACAAATCTTTCTAATTCATCATTAATTTTTTCTTTATGATTTTTAGATTTTTATAGTAATAAAAACAGAAATATAGTATTTTTGCCTTCATTAGCAAAGAGATTTAGGATATTTTTGGAATGTTATACATTTCTAGAAATATAGATTCTAAATATTGCATACAAATAGGATTTTTTAAGAGAAATAGTTGTAAATGTGTGGAAGTTGGGTTTTGATAATTTAAATTTAAACAACACTCTAACGCGTTTATGGCCTAAAAAAGTGGCAACCCAGAAAACAGGCATACTGAAAACCAAGAAACCAGCAAGATAAAAACTGAACCCAAAGATGTTCCTGAAACTCCTATCAAGAAAAATGTTACCAATTCACAAGCTCAACTCTTAGAATACCTGTCTCCTCTTCCTTTCCCGCCCAAAATGGATTATGCCAATCACTACATCTATGGTTCAAACTATAGTTACTCAAGCGATTACGTTTAGATAAACACCCCAATCGTTCAACAACCTCCAAAACTAATCCCTGATTAACCTGCGATTGTCAACAAGATTATTTTTTAATCTGAAGGATAAGATGGGCCGAACAACTCTTGCTCTCTCTAAAGTTCAGAGTAAGATGATGTCACTCCAAGCGACTCTCTTCAAAACTCTAAAAATTAAAGCTCACCTTCTTAAGAAAAAGAGTAATAGGAAAGTGGTTAGCCATCCTAAAATCTGATTAACGCCTTCCAAAAATAAGTAAAAAGTCGTAACAGAGTAATTAAGTCACGAGCTCTTAGCAGCCAATCTAAATAAATCAACCCCAATAAAAAAGTCTTTTGTAATTGTAAAAAAACCAAATGTTTAAAACTTTACTGTGATTGCTTTAGATTGAACCAAACCTGTGATGAAGGATGCAATTGTGTGGGATGTCATAACCTTTAAATTTACAGCTAGGAAAGAAATAATGCCATTTTAGCTCTAATGGATAGAAATCCTGATCCTTTTGGACAAAAAATCGAAGATGACAAACATGTAAAAGGCTGCAATTGCAAAAAATCAAACTGCTTGAAAAAATATTGTGAATGCTACCAAGCTGGTCTGAAGTGTGGCTAAAACTGCAAATGCGAAGATTGCAAGAACATGCCTCTCTAAAAAGAAGGACCTTAAAAAGATAACGGAGCTGCTAACACCAAAAACACAGCAAAAAAATAGCGAAAAATGGTTGAGATATGAATTCTCACAAAAAATGATCTCTATTATTGATTGGTTGGGTATTCATTTCTATATCAGATTATTATTTCTTACATATGATTAAAATTGTAGCTATCTCTTATAATAAGATGTATCAAATTCAATTAAAGTTCAAGGCGCAAGTCAAAAAGATAACCATTTCCAAATCACTTGCTTCTAATTAACTCAGTCGCTTGATAGCACAATGTTTCAACTTAAGCTAACAAGTTGTAGGGATTACTGATCGCGCTGGCAAATTTTATGATCTTTCCTAATTCAATAGTGAACTTTCAAAAAGTAAAGAAACCTTCTCACTTGTTACTGCCAAAGATCTCAATCAGTAAAGCATGTCATTTGGTAACTTTTCATATATTTAGCGACTTAGTATAACCAAAAATAAACAAATAACGATTTTGGGCAAGATTTCTAAAGAACTGAGCCAACACTTTAAATACCTACAGATTACCAAAGCAAATGCTTAGGACTTATTGGCAATCTATAACTTTTTGAAGAATTGATACTAGTTGAGTAGAAAATTACAATAGTGGCAGCCTGCATAGGAAAATCTCGTCCATCTACTTAGATTAGCTTCGATTACTATTTATATCCAAATGAAACTAAAAATTCTGTTTTCGTTTACTCTGGTACGAGTAAAGTTTGTTAATTCTATATTAATGACTGGAATAATCCAAATTCTTAAGTAAACACTTTCATCCTCAGCTTGATGGGTGATAACCGCGCAAGTTAAAAAACTGGGACAGCTAAAAGTGGATAGTTTAAGAGAAAGAGTAAAGTTGGTGAAGGATAGATTCTCTAAGAAACAAATCAACTCTAAAATATAAAAGAGTTTTAGAAGATATCTTCATTGATTTAAAATTGGAATAACCTTCAATAATAAGGAGAAATTACCTAACTCTAATTTTACAAATTGAAATCACAAGCTCTTTAAAATCCTCAGGAGTTTTTGAGAAAAAATCAGATGGCCCCTCAGTCTGGTATAAAACAATAAAATCGTAGTGAAATTCGCAGTAAATAAGAAGTGAGATAACGCGCAAGAAGTACAAATCGAGGTAAAAGATATTAAATCCCAATAATTGTGCGAAAATACAACAATTTAGTATAAAAAATTAGCACATCCTACCCTCTCACTCTCGAACAATAGCAAGCAATTAATCTCATCCTTGAACTATAACTTAAAGGATTAATCACATAAAAAGAAGCAGGACTCTACAAATCACAAATTCTTCAATAAGATCAAGAAACATTCAAACTGTTCCGATAGTACTTCGAAGATATTGTTGATCAAATCTAGCTGGCCAACAAGTTGAGAAAAATGAAAGAATTCAATCCGTTAAGGGAGGAAAGCAGAGAAAAAAGTGAGCATGATATGAGACTTCTCATCAAATACGCCAAGCAGAATAACTACGAACTTCTAAGAAGATTAGCTCTTTAAGGCAATCGTCATGTTATCACAGCTATGAGCAATTTCCGCACAACTAAAAATGTGTAAGTGTTTGTGAGTAAATTATAGAAGATAGCCAACTTCTACCGTGCAAAGTAGGATTTATAGTAGCTATAATTCATGTGATTTATGTTTAATATATTAAAATGAAAGTATTTTCAAAAAATAATAAAAACAATAAATCCACTCCTTTACTCTCCCAATTAACAGAATTAAATACCTCCAAACAAGTAGTCAGACCAAAAGGCATATCCAAAGTCACAAATTTCAAGAATAAAAATCTGTAGAGTTTAAATGAATATTCCGTTAAATTCTAATCTAGCTTGAGAATGTACAACTCTAAAGATTATGGAAATTGTCCGAAATCAGGCAGAACTTACGAATAGTACGAAAAACCAAATAAATTGCAGAAATCATTTTAGATTGAAAGTATGAATAAGCACAAACCTCAAATGTCTTCAATTCCTCTTATCAACAGTATTGAATACAAAAATTATACGAAAACCTAAAGCGAAAATAGAAGTTCTTCAGAATCAATTGAACGTATTGAGAGTGTTTTGTGCTATGGAAATAAACTAGAAGCTAAGCAAAAAATCAAACCTTTTGATTTGAGTAAAAGTAAGAAGCAAAACCAAAACAACAAATCACAGAAGAGTATTTCATCCTTTCAGAATGAATAGTATGCTAAACATAACTCCAACATTACGAGTTTTAAAATTTTAGGTGAAACTAAAAATATTCAAAGTAATAAATAATAATCTAAGAATCCTACAAAAAACTGTAGTGATAAATAAAATTTGATAGAAAATCATTTTGGAAACATCTTCGACAAGGAAAACAATAGAAGACAAATAAATCACTATAAAAATAGCAAACTACTAAATCAATATGCTCTTAAAACTGTTTAAAAGAAAATATCAATGGATTGGTTTAAACTTGGCAGAAAGTTAGGCCGAGGAAGATTTGGTTCTGTCTATGTTGCTCAGGAAATCAAAACAGGCATGATTTTCGCATTAAAAATTGTTGATTTGCAGCAAGTCAAGTAAGAGCAGATGGAAAATCAGCTTATTTAAGAGATAAAGTTGCAAATGTTCATGAATCATCCAAACATACTCAAAATGTACGGGTTCTTCAGATAGGGCAATCAACTATGCATGATCTTAGAATATGCAGATGAAAAATGCCTATTTGGCTTATTAAACTAAAAGGTACGGTCTAATCTATATAGTTGTAAGAAAAATAAGTGGCGTATTTTACAAGACAAATGATTGAGGCTCTGAAATACTGTCATTCCGAATTCATCCTCCACCGAGATTTGAAACCAGAAAATATACTATTGTGTAGAGGTGTTGCAAAACTCGCTGATTTTGGATGGGCTGCCTATGCTCCTAAATAGTAAATCTTTTATAATTTAGTAAAAGAGTGACTTTTTGTGGAACCCTTGACTATGTACCACCTGAAATACTGAAAGGAGACTATTATGATTAAAAAGTTGATATTTGGAGCTTGGGAGTGCTTATTTATGAGATGTCAACTAGTCGAGCTCCTTTTTAAAGCAAATCTATAAACCCAACTCATGTCGAAACCAAGACAATGACAAGAATCATAAAAGGTGATCTTGACATACCCAACTATCTGTCAATCTAGCTTAGAAATTTAATTTAATCGATTCTTATGACTTAGCCTTAAAAGCGGCCAACACTCGAATAAATCTAACACAATATTTGGCTTCGAAACTATAAAGAAGTTGGGATATAAATAGTTAGCGAAATTTGGTAGTTCTGGGCTTAAAATAGCCACACGTGATTTTAATTATTATATTGTATTAAAACTCAATACTATAAATATGAATTGCAAAGGCAGGCGCATCCTATATGTGGACAGTTTTCTGACTCTTAAAACCATTTGAGAAGATGACTAGCGTGTCCACCATGCTGGCATTTTCCACAAGATAGAAAATTCTCAGTTGGTAGCATTTTTTTTGTACAAATTTCACAGATTGAAAAACTTTATCTTTTCATATCATGCTAAAATATCTTCTATTCAGGTATATTGATAAAATCGAAGTAACTAAGATATTTCTTACTGTTTTTTATCATCATTAGCTCTTTGAGTGTTTCTTTCCCATGCCAAGCATAATTGTCAAGTCTTTATAATTATTTAGACTGGTTTGTAAACTGTAAGAGTTGCCTGTATTCAAAGTAGTATTTTTTTAAGAATGGAAATTCATATGACAAGTAAGCTACTGTCTCTATATCACTATACTTATCTATATAGTTCCTGCATATTTTAGAAATGCTCTATTACCTGATTTTTTGGCTAGAATTCAAGAAAAATAAAATATTATCTAGCCCTGCAAAATCACAGAGTTTTGTTTATAATTCAGCACAAAATGTTTTTCTTTTTCTCTAAGTCAGTAATTTGATTGCAAAATTCAACCTATCTTGCAATTTTATATCCAAGTCTAAAAGTATTTTACTGTAATCAAAAGGTCTTGGTATCTAAGCATCTTCTTGGTCGAAGCTATTTCCGAGTAAGATAAAAATCAATTTTACGTAATCATCGTTGCATACCACTTTGTAGCTATGTGCAAAGTTCACTAAAAACTAAAGATTTGATTTCAGGTATTAGACTTTTTTAGGAAAAGATTTAATCTCCATGAACTTTGATATTGCACTCTATTCGAATACATTGATAAAATTACCTACACCTCCAATACTATCAGCTGAATATTTGATTCGTATTTCATAAACCTGCCTTTTGATAAAATGGTCTTTTAGATTGGAGACATCTTCATTCAGAATAGTCTAAATACATTTAAAACCTTTTAGAATGAAGTGCAGAGTAGTGAATTCTGGTGATTTCGAGAGAGATGAAACTATTTCAAGAGCTTTAGTCCATTCTTGAGCAATTACTTCATAAACAATCGATGCTGTCTTTTCTTCTTGAGATGGCTTCTCATTAATGAGGTATGAATCGATACTTATCCAGTTGTTAAGGTAATACGCCCCCGAAACATCATTATCGATGGAATAAATCCTCTTCCTCTTTTTTGGTGCTTCCTCACCGGATAAATAATCATCCTTAAACTTTTTCACTCCTTTTTAATAGTAAAAGTCCTTCATCAAATGAAAATTGTTAATATTCTCCTTTTTCTCAAGTGTTTACAACTCTGTGAATTTCAAACAGTTTTTTTTTCTACTAATGAACTCTTGAAAACAAAGTTTTATGAGTTTACATTGTTTATTACGATTTTGATTGAGTTGTTTTGAATTTTGGAATTACTCTCTCTGCTATAAATCTCGGAACTATCCTTCGCTCTAGATATGCTATAACATGATGTAAAAATTATATCAATTTAGAGAATCAGATCGAAATGTCCCTTCTTCTGAATAATCTTCAAGCTATTTGATTATTCTTTCTTGCTATTTTGCAATTGCACGAAGTTCGTTCAGCTACTCCAGCTTATTCCTGTCAATATTTTAATTTTCATCATCTTTTTTGTTGGGACTCTAAGGCTATCTTGCTGAGATTTATTCTAAAAAGAATTTGAGTCTATTCGACTAATATTTCAATCTTGTTAGAGTTTCTTAGAGTTTTTCACTTATCCAGGATGTTCCTCTTTGTTGACTATAAATTATTTGGAACTTTGTCCCTTCTTCACTGTACTTTTTATCTCTTCATCTTCATGGCCATTTTTATTGGGACTTTGAAAATATATAGATTTCTTCAAGATAGATTTCAACTTTGGCTCAGGTATACTCCCTTGGATGGATTAGATGATTTGTTTGATAAGTTTTTATAAAGGTTTAGACACTGGAGCTATTTAAGAACGATAAAACGCAGATATTATCTTAACTACTTCTAGCAGATTGACTTCATTATTATTGCGTCTCTATTATTTAATATACTCCTCTAAACAGCTAGATAATATTCTGAAATTTTCAATTTTTTATTTTAATTTTAATCGAAATTTGTCACAGAATGCTTTCGTCTTGTTAACGTAGAACTTCCTTTAACCTTAGAATAATCTAGATTTTTTGTCAGATTTATTGCACTAATGGTATGCTTGCTATTTTTCTTCTTCGCTTTATTATTTTACAAGTTGACTCCATTTTTGAATTTACCCTTACCAAGTTTCGATGCAGAGTTATTTAATTGAACAAAGTTGATAGAAGGAGAATAGTTCGACTGTTTTAAAATGGATATTGGCTCTTTTTAATCAGTTTTCACTCGGGTATACTGTCGAAACTCAGGTTTTTGATATAAAGACCTTTTCTTATTATGTATTGATTCCAAATATTGGTTAACTGATTGTTGATGTGATAATGATTGACTATTAGGCTAGATTCCAGTCATTTTTATGCGATGAACGGACATTTTTAGTATAGTATTAAATTTTATTACTTTATTTCATCTTATATCATAGAAATGAATAAATGTTCCAAAAGGATTAGCTATCGGAAATCAAGCTAAGTGCCTAAAAACGATTGAAGTCTAAAGAGCATCTGATACCAAAATAGCAACAAAAAATATTAGAATAGAGATGCTTAGGACTAAATTATCACTGTAGATTTTTATCAAAAGCAAAAAAGTAAAAAATCTTAAAAGGACCTAAATGCTTCACCGAAACTGAGCAAATAGTTAATTAGGAATTTTACATTAATAAGAATAAGAAATTATTGAAGACTAAAACGTTAAGTATTTTAGTTGATTTTTTGTGTTCTCCAAGCGAAAAAATATCATCTCAACAGTCAAATAGATCAATAAAGTCATTTTTATAATCTATAAACAAGAAAAATATCTTTTAATTAAAGCCGTAATTCACATAGATTGCTGAGCCTTGTTCTAAGTTTAAGCCTAGGCAGCTTTCATTTCTATTTTGTTCACACTTTCCTGATAAAATACTGAATTGCTTTTGCGCAACATCATTCCCTCCACACTGATTCGGGCCTTTTTAACGGCTTTCTCTTGCTTTAGATGCAAATTAGAAACATCAATCTTCTTCTAGTCATTCGTGTTGTTACCGATTGCAGATAAACTAAAAATCTACTATTTTTGTTACTATTTAATCTATGACTAGTTAGGCTATTATCTAAGTATTTTCTCACCACCGTCTCCCAATATCAGCATTTTATCAGAAATAAAAAAGTTTTTGGCAATAAAATCTAATAAATTTTGATTATTTTGGTTGAGGTATTCCACATGGATGAGAGCATTGTCAAATTCATTCTGCATCTCTTCTGTCAAATCATTAACATTAAGAGATCTCTTCTTAGCTATTCTCATACTATAGAGCTGAGACTTCAGTTTCTTCTACTCTAGAGATTACTTCAAACCTTTTTTCCATCTTTTATTGAGCCAAAGTCTCCAAACTGTTATTCTTATGTATTAGCCACAAAGTTTCTTTTTACTAAGAGTATTGTCGATATTTTTTAATAATTGAAGAGACTTTTGCTCATTTTGCTTTAAGGTGAGGTTGCTTACAAGCAAAAAAGTAATGACTGAGTTATTGAATGTACTCCATATACAACACATACACACAAAAATATGTCCTAAATCACTCATTGCATAGGTATCTCCATATCCTACAGTTGTTAGAGAGATTCCTATAAACCAGAAACAATTTTGGTAAGACTTAAACACATTGCGATCAACAGGCACATCTGCTTCCACAATTTTCAGGGCGAAAGTAGTAAGTATCCACATCATTAAAGTGATCAAAGTAAATGCCCTTATGGGATGATCTTTTACAATACACTTAATAGCATAAAGTTCGCCATGTTGATTAATCTAGTATATTTTGCCTATCCTCTGCGCTCTTGGAGTGTAATAAGTTGTATTAAGTATAAGTGATTTTATAATCAGGATCGCAGAATGGTAGACCGAAAAAATAACAAGTAGGTAGTTGATTTTGAAAGGGTAAGCTTATAAATTTCCAGAATCTGAGGTATAACCGACATCAAATGTTTTTTGATGAAACCAAGGTTGTGGATACAATGGAAAACTTATAAATATTTTAAATACTTACCAACCAAAACTATAATCTATTTTTTCGATTAATTGGATTCTTTAGAAGCGCACCTTTTCAATTATGATTCTCAATAAAACTAAATTAAGTATTTTTTACCTTGTAAGCAGTGTAAAGTATATGCACATTCTAGCAAAATTTCAGGTTTTTAATCATTGATATGATCGAGCTCGTACTATTTTAACATATTTTTACGTAAGTATAGCACAGGACAGACTTAAAAACAATCATGATCAGGCAAATATTGCTTAGTAAAAGATACCTTTTGTAGCCTAGTTTGCTTGCAAGTCCGTTGGTGTCATTTTCAGGCTGACCCTTCTTGCCTTAATTGATCTAGGAACTATATTAGAAGGGTTTTTAAGGTATGATTTTAACTTTTTGGGTGAGTGTTGTCAAGATATGCCTTTGGGTAGCTATCTTCGTATCATTCTCATCCATTTTCTAAAATAATAGAACTTTATAATATACCCAAGCACATTTTTGGATTTGATAAAAATGACTGGTATCAAAAAACGCATCAAAAGTTTGAAATACACAAGCTATAAAATCAATCCAATCTTTTAAATTTTATTTTCGAGCGAAATTACTCCTCCGAGCCAAAGAGCATTTCTTCGCTGATAAAATTTATCACCTGTCCATAGTTTATCATCAGATAATCAAGATCTATTTGAACCTTCAAAAAAGACCGGTTCATCTAGCTATACATATCTAATTGACACCCTACATCTCGATTTAACTTATGAATCAATCTTAGATTTCTGAAAGCTGATCTTATTTTGCGCTATTAAAGAGTTTACTGCAGAGATTTTTTTTATTTGTATTGACTCCACAGACGCCAAAGGGCAGTGCGAATAAATAAGCCTGCTGCATTTTTTAATTATTTTTTATTTTGTAGCCTCTTAAAAACGAATAGACTCTGTTTTTATTTAGAATTCAATGAAAGGGTATTTGTCAAGACTGCGACCATTACAGATACAATCAATACTCCCCAAGACATACACAGTATCCCAACTATCCTTCCGATTGGAGTCTTGGGAGTATAGTCCCCAAAACCTACTGTCGTCATAGTTATAACAGTCATCCATAGCATATTCATATAGGCAGTAATTGTGTATTGAGATATAAATTCACACTCAGCGATTCTAAAAGCATAGGAAAAGATAGCCAAACTACTCATAAATACAACAGAAACGAAGAGAAAAGGATTTTCCTTGAAAAGTAACCTCATTGAAAAGATAAGACTATTAAAAGTGCCATTCATTCTGCAAAATCTATAAGTCCTTCCTTTGGAGAATTTTTAATTGACTGTAATGGCTGTGAAGAATGAAATGATTCTTGCACAGCTGCATACAGAAAGCAAATAATTGACCTTGAAGTCTGAAACATATGCTTACTCGTTATTAAAAGAGTTGTTGAATTCGAGTTTATAACTATTTAAGAACGAATAGGGCATAATTAGTACTATCAGACAGCTGAAAAAGACATTTAGAGATTATTACTCTCGTCTATAAATTTATTTCTTATATTCTTTTATTATTGCATGTCCTAGAAGCATAAAATAAACAGTAAAAAATCCGCAGACCATACAACCCCATAAAAAATAGTCACTTTCTTTTTTTTGCTGCCGTTAACTCTAAAACTATATAACCAACTATTTACATAGCAATGGAGTAGTATAAGGTGGAGCAGAATGGAGTAAGAGATGAGGTAATTA
>Ga0194117_10004859_pt1 | contig 12546 bp, 12 predicted proteins | sample TA2MahsurfametaG_FD_160579 | JGI IMG/M metagenome (GOLD analysis project Ga0194117, IMG submission 160579) | Freshwater microbial communities from Lake Tanganyika, Tanzania - TA2015009 Mahale N1 surface | ecosystem: Environmental > Aquatic > Freshwater > Lake | place: Tanzania: Lake Tanganyika...
AAAAGAAATGTACTCTGGATTCCTTATCACCCAATTTGGAAGTGATTCCATCAAGGAACTCTTCGAAATCTACCTCACGGCCGAGGCTCTAGAGGTCAGCAATCATATTGAAAATGGTTGGATTTTTAAGATTCGTCATCAGAAAGAAGAAAATCTAAGAAGGCTTAGATAGTATCATCTCAATTAAATAAAGCATGAAGTAGACGAACGTAACTAAAAGTTAGATCAAAAATTCAAAAGTGACAGAGAAAAAACGCGAAAGAAGAAAAGTTTGCCTTCTATTCTTGATAACAAGGCTGTCAATATTGTAAATTTGAATGGATAGTCTGAATATTGCAAAAAAAAGATACGTTCCTTACCTCATTAGACATCTCCTACAGCGAAACCTCTAACAAGTCAGTAGTTGATATCAGAGAGAAACAGAAATTAGTCTCCAACTTACGACCGACTTATAATATAGAAGCTACGTAATGTGCCTATTTTGGTCAGGAAGGGGAAGAAAATATGATCAATTTTTAGAAAATCAAAAATCATTATTTCATCGTTTCAAAGTTATTGACTAATTCCAACAGTCTTACTTCGTCCCAAGTTGATAGGTTTTGGAACATCTCTGCCCATTTGTGTCAACACTCCTGAATAAACTGAGCCATTATAGTAATCTGAAGACTATGCAATACTGTTTTTGACAGAATACTTTTCTTAGTTGTCAGAGATAAGTTTTGTAATGGTTTTTGTTGTGATCCAAGGTCTGGAGTTGCTCAAAGATTAAGAATTACTTTCCGTTTAAGAGTATTCTTTTTCGGCATAGCTTCTATGCCTGTTTTACTTTATATTATCAACGATGTTCTGCATGATACTGAGCTGCTTAGTTTTCTTTTCATCTCTTGGCCTGCCAACTTTTATTAACGAAGATTTCTTCTATACTTTTACTTCTCTTTCTTCTTTTTATAATTTTACCCGCCGACTTTAAGACGATTGCTTACTAATCAACTCCAATTGTTTGCTACTACCCAACATCAATCTCTTTTTATCTTAATTTAGATTTTAAGCTTGGCTCAACATTAATTGATTTTCATTTACAATGTTTGACTGAGGGGTAGTCTGAATCGTAGTTGAGATTTTTATTGGCTACAATTCTTCTTTCGGCCTTATAAAGATCTGAGAAGTAGAATTTTGTAGTTTATAATGTGACGGTATACTTATCTGTCCTATTTGCTGTTGAAGATTTGTATTTCTGGCCTCAAAAACAGCTGAAGTCTGTGCAATATTTTTTTACAAAGAACGAACTCTGTGGAAAGGATTATTGTATTCGGTCTATTGAGTTGAAAGAAAGAGAGGGTTTTTTTCTTTATAACATTACTAGCGTTCTGAAAATACTGTTTTACGACTGTGACCTTGGTGCTTTTAACTGTTTTTTCTTTTCTCATTGTTCTTAGTGTTAAGCTCTATTTTTTTAGACATGATGATGTTGTGGGTGAAACAATACTCATTTATCCACCTTCGAAGCTCACTATAGCTGCAATTCATTCTGAATAAAAATATTGGTACTGAGCATGAGTGAGGTTGAAAAACAAATTAGAAAAAAAATACTCACTCCTTTTCAATGTTTGAGTTGACAGCTGAACCATCCTAACAATTTTATATATGATGTTGTGTCTAATTGTTTCTCCATCTTTTTCATTCCAGAGTCTGTTATTTTTAGAATTGGGATTTATCCACGCCCTAATAGAGCCTTAGCTGGTCACAAAACAGCACCGAGAGTCGATAATTATTGTTTAATAAACTTTTTTTATTTATTCATATCCTGCCAGCAACGCCTGTAGTACATACAAAGCCGACTAAAAGCTAAGCTTCCCCTATAGTTCTTTTAAGGTGCATTGATAGTTTTAGAAAATGATGAGCTGATCATCTGCATTTTTGGGCACTTATTGAATTCTCTCTCTAAACTTTGAGACTTAGAAGTACTGACTGTTTTCCTGTTATTGTATGAATTTTGTCAATTGCTACTACTGAAGTTTTGCGAATAAACTTTTGAAGAAGACACGGGGGATGAACAGATTGTAATTTGAGTCAGCACGCCACTGATAAACTTTGAGTTCGCGTAAAAAAAGATCCTCTTGAGAATTTATGTTGTTGGCTTATGCGGATTGGCCCATTTGTGGTTTTCTATGGAAAGAAGATTATAATAACGACCTTTTGCAAGAAAGCGCAGATTTAAATAAATAGATTCGTTATTGTGAGATATGTCAATATCATTAGAGTTAAAATGAGTAGCTGGAAAATGGAAATGAATTTTTGATTGATCTAACTTCTTTATAGAAATTATAATAGAAGTGGATCAGACTGAATCTTTCTGTGTGGTAGTCCTAAATTAGGAGTTAATTTAATGTTTATTTGATTGCAACTTAATGAAAAGCAAAATTTATATTGTTGGTCGTTGAGGGCAGAAAACAATTATAAATAATGTAAAATAAATACATAAATTGTGTTTTTGCATTCTTTTCTTCTCGCATTACACAATCAAATCTTAACTGAACAATCCTTCTATCTTTTCGAATATTACTTCTTAATTCTGTTAGATTTATTATCGGTTCATATTTGCAATAATCAACAGCCTTCAGTGTTGAAGACTAAACAAAGCGAATAGATATAGATTCAATTATAGTATTAGTGAGATGATGATTAACAAAATGTACAAATCAAGCGGAGACGAGTGCTGAGGCAGTCTTAGCGTTGCTAAATAAACCAAAATGTACTATTTCCATTTGTTGGGCAATCTTAGGGTTCTTCTGTAGTAACGAGCAAGTCTGTGGATTCTTGACTCAATCAAAATCAATCTGTATTTAGCGTCTTTGTCCTTTCTGCTCTTTTATAAATGTCTGCGAATGTTGACTGCCTTTTTAATCAAACAGTAGATATCCTCAGGGATTTCAGGTGCACATCCTATGTTGTACAAATGATACCGTTCTTCTTCAAAAGACGCACGATCTTTTGTCCAGTCAAAAGTTTGATGCTGGGTACTGCTTCTTTATCTCTAATGGCGACACCGATTTGTGAGGGAGACATACCCTTTTTGGCCATTGTGACGATGAGATCGGAGATGGTTTTGGGTGTATGTGCGACCCAGCGAGCAGATCTTCTCTTGAAGGGGGTGACAGCTGAGCTGATACCTTTGCCTTTTCCCTTGGATTGCATTCTGCCCATGTTTTCCACAATATAATTTAATATTTATTAAATATTGATTTTGTGTAGGTAAAATGATAGCAAATTTATTTGAATATGGCTTTTATTTTATCATTGAAGCAGTATTCAGTGTTAGTTGTTTTTGATTGATGATGCCACATCTCTGAACTGGTCTTCCTTCTCTAACAGGCTAAAAATTTATTACACACTTCGCGATTTGATGATCTCATCTAAATAAAATTAAATTTACTGACTATTCTAACGGCTTATTGACCGTTTGCAATGCTCAGCTCTTCAACGTATAGTCTCATTGTGTCCATCATTCCACGCTTGGCTGAGTTCTCGTCCATATCTAAAAATCTTTTCTTGTCGCGAAGCAAAGAGGCCAATCTGAATTTCACATTTGCTGGCTGGATGTTTGGCATTGGTGGCTTTCCGAAGTGAGGGAGATCAGTTGGAGGTCTTCCAAAAACGTTAGGAGGAGGCATTATGAGTCCTTTATCTCCCATAGGGGGGATTCCACTCATTGGGGGCATCATCATACCAGTAGTTGGTACAAGAGGAGGCATCATAGGATTGATTCCTCCGACGAGCAAGTTAGGAGGCAAGGGAGCGAATTGATTGTGAGTTCTTCTGTTATCTCTTCTTGAAGTTTCAGTTTGCTTTTTGATTTTATCTTCAGTCTCTTTGGCCTTCTTCTCAGCTTGCTTAAGTTTTCTCAAGGTCTTTGTGTCAATGCTGATGTTGAAAATAGGGAGCTTTTCTCTGTAGTGGTGATAGATTTTGCTTCTATGAGCTGAGTAATCAACTAAGAAGTTTTTACCTTCTTCTTCACTGGTCAAGTAAACTCTACCTATATAAGAATTGTTATAGGTAACTGGGAAGACGTTTACTTGCAAGACGTTTTTATTGACTTGTCTGAAACTTTGGATAAGTTCTTCTTCAAATTGTTTCTCAGTTTTTTGAGCGTCTTTGAAAAGACCTTGAGTGATCAAAGAAAGATAAGAGTTGTTTTCTTCGTTGTGGAAGAAAAGTCTAACTTTAATGTTAGGTTGATTCAAAATTCCAATTCTGATCTTTTCGTAGTGTTTGTAGGCTTCCTCAGTACTTTCGAATTCGAAAAGAGCACTTGAGAGAACTTTTTGGGTTTTGTTTTATTGATTTTTGGGATCAATAATTTCTTTCCTTTTGACAATTACTGAAAGGTGAGTAATGTTGACTTTTCCTGCATACTGGTCCAAAATTTCTTTGGATTTGCTTTCAGCCATATCGTGTAACTGACCTTCATCTTTCTCAAAATGTTAGTCGGAGATGAAATTGATAAGATTAAGACTGACTTTGGTTCCTTTCTCCTGCACATAGTTGAAGATTTTGATACCGATGGCCTTCAATTCTTCAGACAGTAACTTAAAATCTACCTCACTGATGTCTTCCTTTCTGATGTAACTGAGCAAACCAGTTGGTTTAAGTTTACCTCTGGTTCCTGCCCCATAACTAGTATATAGTTTGCAAATACCAACTTTTTTGGCGATTTGAAACAGACTTCTTTGGTTTTCCTCAGTAACTCCTTCGAGGTAATATTTCTTCATCTATCCTTCAGAGAGGGTAAGGTTGAAGTAGATATTGAAGGGTCTAATGAGGATTTTATCATTGAAGTTAGTTTCATTATAGAAGGCAAGAGCTCTTTCATGATCTGAGAACTCGATTTTAATGATTCCGTCTTTCCCATTGACAGAAAACTGTTTGACATCTGCTTCCTTTTTGCGGTCCTTAAGGAACATATAGACCATTTTGTGTTGTATGGCCTTCTCCATATTCTGGATGATAAGTTCCTTGCAGTCCTTGATCTTTTGTTCAACTGTTTTATCAGTCATACTTGTTGAAATTTAATTATGTGCGGGTAAACAAATACTTTCAATTTAAAGATATCAGCTTTTAGAAATCCACATAAATACTTTCTACTTTTCATCCATACAAGATAGAATAAAAAGTAGAAAACGAAGGATATGAGTAGAAGTTACAGATTGATGTTTTGCAGAGAAAGGAGACATAAATTTAAAATTTTATTTTCAAACAGATCAATCTCAAATAGTAAAAAAATTGAAATCAAGTTTACTAATGGTCCCCGTAAACTTCATATAGTTTCATCTCTAGCTATTCATAGTCCTCCAATGATACATAGAGGTCGAAGTCCAACTTTTAAAACACTTAGATTTCTAGCTGATGTAAGTGTAAGGCATTTACTCCTCCTGCGAATTCAAATGCTTTATTATCATAGTAAAAGTCATCTTGAAACTTGGCAGCAAGTAAGACTGCAGCCAACATCATTTTATGCGCGTTTTGATTATTGAGGCTGAAGTTTTCCATCGCCATGTTGTAACGATCCACATAGATGATTGCGATTACTAGACACTCTGCCGAAAAATGAGTATATTTGTGGAGTCTGCGTAGGAAATCAGACATAGAGATGGTGGGTACTGAGGTAGAATTGAAGATGGAAACACAGGGTGCGCCCTCCTGTTTGATGAGATCAGTAAGGAGGTCGGAAGTGAGGATGATAAGCTATTAGAGTTTGACTTCGACTGATAAAGACTATTGCAACTGCAAGTGATTATCCATAAATTATTTCGACCAACATTACCTCATAAATTATCAACTTTCTAGACATTATTATCCACACTTTAAGACCCACACTATTACTAAGCAGGTGGATCCATTTCAGGCAGATTGTTAGTCTATGTTGTAGTTTAGATTTTATCTATTTCTTGTTTGTGTTATACTTCTGCTTTTTGCTATGCCTAGTGGTTGTTATTTGCAGAGTTTTCTTCAGTAGTTCCGATATCTGCCTGTCCCATCTTATAAATGATTTGGGCATTATCTCTGTGGTATAGCTAGAGATAGCTATAGATGAATTTCAGCTATCGTTCTCTCGACTTGTCTCTCTTTTCTATTAAGTACTACTTGAACTTGGCAAGCTGCTACTTGGTCTGTTTTTGAGGCTAAACCAGAACTTCCTGCAATCCTTTCAATCTGATATGAATAATCTCCTTCTCAACTATAAATCCCTCAATGCTTTTGTATCTAATGTTGAGTATGATTTTGTTAGTTTGGCCATCATTGTGAGCAAATAGTAGGCATTAATCATCTTAAATTACTGATCTACATAGTTTTTATTATACATAGGTATCTTCAAACCTTTGCTAAGATGACTAAGCTGGAACAGTTCATTAAATGTATCACTATTCAACTACTTACCGGGTTCTAAGTTCCAACCCGGACTGATGAAGTTGTTGTGGTAATTTTTCTACAACTTGATGTCTTTCACATTGACTTGAGTCTTCTCAACTATCATAAATCTAGATAGAGGGATATTTACCTAAAATTTCTAACACATTCGTTAGTATAGATCCAGTTGATCAAATACTACAAATCATTTGGACTTTTATTCTTTGAGTTGTTATGGAATTGGCAGAATCCATACTATAAAGGGGTAGATTCGTCGATTGACATCAAATTTGAACTCACTGCTTTGAGCATTGTTTCATAGTGTAGCACTATGTAGTCCCAATTACCTGCATTCTTGAGCTGCTTCTTGAACATACCGATCACAAATTGATGTAGCTTAAGCACACTATATTCATGCAGAGCATGTTCTTAGATAGTGAGTTGCAAGAGAGATAGCAGGCATAATTTAACGGATTTGTGACATAACAAGTTATGTAGAGGTTCTGCTTGTTCGGAGAGGATTGTCTAGATCAAGTCAATGAGTATGTTAATGATGACTGCTTTAATCTCCTTCTCTTTAGCTGAAACTGTATTCCTGCGTGTTAGGTATTGTCCTGATGAAATAATAGAAGCTAGGATTTCCATATTCGAACAAATCACATTTATTATTGTACCTTTTTTATTGTTAAGGGCATATATCTTACCATTATTCTACTATGTTTGTTCGCTGTTTTCTTTGAAAAGTGTATCAATTTCTCTAATCATTTGTTGATACATTTCTCTAATCATTTGTTGATACATAGTTGAAAATTTATTCATAATGGGTAACAAAGTATCTTCGTAGAGAGGCAATAACTAAGAAGTGGCGAAGTAGATTTTCAGCAGTTTTAGGAGCATTTTCACCAACTAGACATTTTTGACGTAGCTAAGCTAGCTCTCATTAGTTTGAACCAAATAGTTCATGACGATATCTTTGAAAAAAATGCGTAAATCAGTCAATTCTTTTGAAGTTTACTTAATCACTTCTTGCTTGTAGTCCTCAGCAGTTATTGATTGCACCAGATCTATCAAAAAAAGTATCCTGTCTTTCATAAACTCAAAGCGATGTTCATCCAACTCCGATTTTTGCGACATCTATTCAATTGACTGGTGTATACGTCTAACAATTAGGATGAGAAGGTAGCCTATACCTTTTTCTCCTTTGGTGTAGCATACATTGGTTGAATAGTTCTGTCTTTCAGCTAAAAATCTTACAATAATCAGAATGCAGTTGCTGATACAAGTTGCTTAAACTCCAAACTATTCTTCTTCTTATACCTTCATGTACTGCTCATAAAGGTGTATGCAATTCTCAAAGATGCGCATTCTGTCATTGATGATCATGTATTTGATAGTTTCGTCGTTGATTCTCGAAACATACGCTTTTATTAATGCTATTTTATACGAATTTATCTCCTAAACATCCACCTGACTGCTTCCTTTGTTCTTCATCACCACATCCAAGTAAACTTCAGTCAACTCCCGACTGCTTCCTTTGTTCTTCATCACCACATCCAAGTAAACTTCAGTCAACTCCAACACGAAACTGTCCGATACGATTTTGCATAACACAAGTTCATTATTGCAGTTCAATAGTAGAAAAGTGTAGAAATGGATAATGCTAGCCACCTGATCAGTCTGTGCCATCTCGCTGTGATACATCTCACTCAGTATCTCGTTTAGCGTCATATCTGGGTTCTGTAGACTATGATACGATTTGAATTGGCCCTCAAGTGGAGTACGAAGTATGTAGTCAAGTAGAAACTTGAGTTTGGATTACAAAGCGGGGTCGTTGGGAGGAATAGGGCGTTGGCTGTGTACTGAGGTGATGGCATTTGTTATGAAATTTTTAATTTGGGAAAGTTTTCCGAACATTATTACTACTATAATCTACAATAATTTTAGTCAAGTCGACCCATAACATCCTTTGCGTTGGAATGACTCTAATTAAATAAAAGAGGTAAGTAAGGTGTTAGCTGGCGGTTGAGTGAAACTGGCTTCGATAGGCAGTGGATTTTAGTGTCAGCAATCTAGCAAAAGCTCCAATTCCTGTCTCTGATAATCATCGGATGATTAATCGGATCCTGACGGACCTAATATTTTTAATAAAATTAAACCCCCATGCACTACAATCCACTTCCCACAACTCCGCTTTCAACTTCTAAGGATGGAGCCATACAATCAGCCAGTCGATCAACCTTAAAAATGAAAAAGTTGGCTCAGCCAGTCAGACTTGATAATAAAATTGTTTATTAGAGTGCTACTAAAAATAAAAATAAGAGTTCGCATCTGCTCAGAAATAAGATCGAGAGTTCTCTTATCCTAGATAGTTCGCATCTGCTCAGAAATAAGATCGAGAGTTCTCTTATCCTAGATAGTTCGATTGCCCTTACGTCGAGAAGTCATCATAAAAACAGTACATCTTTAGTAGAACTACAGAAAAACGGTAGCATTAGGTTTAGTAGAGACGAAAAAATAGCTCTGTATCTCTCACCATAACTACAAAAATTTAGTGATGAGCACAAACTGAGATAGAAAAAACCACAAATAAGATACGTCAAAACTTTAAAAAAACTAAAAAAGACTGGAGAGAACCTTGGTTGTGCAGTTCGGGCTAAAACAGAAGGTATCGAACTACAACTTTCGCAAGATTTATAGAAAGAAGCCAGTAATGAGTTAAGATTCACTTTGAGAAAGCAGTTTGATAGATATTTAAGGAAGAAAATAGTAAATAAATCAAATAATTGTTGCTAATAGGCTGCCAATTTCAGCTCCACTTTGTAAAAAGATAAAAAATCAATGAATGACTGCTTAAAAACCAATTAGAAAGATACAACCTATAAAGACTTTGATGTGGGTAGATTTCAGACCTATCTTAAAGGCAAGTCAACAAAGCAGCTCAAGTATAATTTTTACATCAAGAAGTAGATAGAGTAGAAGCTCAATAAAGTCAATTAGTATTAAAGATATTAAAGACTAGAGGACCAAAAAAGTGAAGACACCTAGTCACTTTGGGACACAAAAAGAACTACCTTTTATTCTTCCAGCAATCCCAATAGACCCATCAGTCGGAAGTTTTCCTATAATTAAGATATATAGAAGATAGAGGGCTTTAACACATCCGCAAAAACAACAATGATGTCACGAATGGATTAGTTCAAAGAGGATTTGATAGAATTTTTGGAAATATGCGAGTTCTACAAAAAGATACAGCATGAATTGTTGAGATATCTGCCTAACAATCATATCGCCAACAAGATCAACAATGTGATCGCCCAAGTTTAGCATGGGGTAGTCATCAAGAAGATCTATGATAAGTGTGATACAGACATCACTCAAATCACTCCGAATAAAATCATCTCTATCCTCAAAAACTACCCAGGCATACTAAGCACAATGAACTATATTGTAAACATAATCAAATTGAACATCTCTGCTTAGAGACGCAAAAGATTTATAGACATTTAAAAAACTATTGGCAAATTTATGAGTATCATCAGCGCAAGGAAAGAAGATGTTTGCAACAAAATCAAAGCCATCGACAACCCTGAGCTAAAAAAATTGATCCAGAGTTCACTGGAGAAAACGAAAGTAGACTTCGCAGGAATGAATCCGAGTTACATATAATTTGTGAGGCAGGGGGAGCAGCAGGAATTTTCATAAATAAATACGTTCAAGAATAGAATGACAATATGCTAAATCTTGAAATTCGAATCCTTGATGCGATGATAACTATCTGTTGTATTAAATAAAATGATAACTATGTGTTGTATTAAATAAGATGATAACTATGTGTTGTATTAAATTAACTATGTGTTGTATTAAATAAAATAAAAATCAAGTCATTCGATTAGTTTGAATACTTTGAGTTTGTGCTTGATTGCGTCGACATGTTCATCAGTTATATTTTTGGCTGGCTTGCCCTACACTATTGTCTCGATCTTTGATTTCTTATGGAAATATTCTATATCGTTGCTCTAGTTTATCACCAACAATTGCTTAGTAGTGATGAAGTAATCCAAAAGAATCACTTGCTATTACTTTCCTTACAAACTTCTCACATTCTTAATACTCTAATAAAGAGAAATTATCTAAGAAGTTAGCTCAGATTAAATTGACTTTACAGCTACCTTTTTATCCTCTTAATTTTTATACTTTGATATCTTCTAGTATCTGAGACTATACTGGTCAACTAGTTCTTCCACTTTTTGGAACTCCTTACTACGCTTGAAAAGCACAGCGTACTTCGAGTTGATCAAAGTGAGATCTCTTACATCTTAGAGTTTGCCAAAAATAACCACACTCATCAGCATCTTCAATTTTTCAGATCCAACTCCCAACTTCTCCATTCTTTCAAGCAGTTTATAGAGAAACCGGCAAAAATGGATTTGGCTTAATAGATGAGTCATAGTTTTCTTATGATCAGGAGTCCAGTCATTTCCCATCCCTACTGCTGTCTTAGCTAAGTTATTGATTATCTTTTGCTAGTTGATATTTATTCTGTCAAATCCTATGTTGGTAGTGTCTCCTATTTTTTCAATAGGCGCAAGGCCTTCAGATATTTTTTATAATTTTTATAATCCGGTAAAGTCACTAAACATGTTCATTTTTCTATAGGTTTTGGGAGCTGTGACTGTATTCTTCATAATGTGAGAGTTTGTAGAAGCAAATTTATCTTCCTTTTCTTGGCTGACAGCTCTCTGGCGAAATAATGAATTAGTCCTCAGATTGGAAGAAGTTAAGAGTTTGTCACTCTCAAAATTCCCATCAAAAAAGTTGATCAATTAATCCGGTGACATTCTTAGCGAAACATTCAATTGTAGAGTTTTGAGTAAAAATTCTTGTGAACTCCTCGATATAGTTGTGGGTATTAAGGTTTTGATGGAGATGGCTTTAATTTGTCTCTTTAGATCTGCTTCTGTTTTAGCTTTCCAAGGTGTATGTCCTGTAAGCATTTCATAGAAAATTACACCGATGGCCCAAATATCACTTTTACAACTGTAGTTATTCTCATTGAGGGCCTAAAGAGGCATATAGACAGGAGATCCAACATTATAGTTGGAAGATTTTTTGATGTCAGCATTCCTGATAGCAAATCCAAAATCAGCGATTTTAACTTTGCCTTCATTGAAGAAGATGTTGGCAGGTTTCAAGTCCCTATGTACAATTCCGAATCTGTTGATTCCTCGATAGCCATTGATGATTTATTTAAGTATTTAGAGTGCCTCCTTTTCTGGTATGCATCTACGAGACTTAATGATTTTGCCAAGATCACCTCCATCGCAAAATTAGGTAACTATGCAGGTGTGGGTGTTTGTGGAGATAATTTCATGCACTTTTATCACGTTTTGGAGGTTGCTTAGCAGACGCAATATTTATATTTAATTGTTGAGAAGTGTTTTGTGAACTTATCCTTTCATGTTTTTCATATCTATGAGCTTGATTGCAAGAGTCTATCCTTTGTGATCGAAAGGGTACCATTGGTGTCGTTTTGAGCTCGATAGACTACACTCGAGTATCCCTTACCGACGATATCTCTCGCTAGGTAGCTATATTGCCCTATCTTCTTACAATCAGTGCTATTCTCGCTGCCTTTCATGACTAATTTTATTGCTATTAAAATTATGAAAGGACAAAATCTATAAATAATAATTATGAAAGGACAAAATCTATAAATAATAATTCATTATTCCACACTCTCATCTGACCAACCCAAATGATTAACTAGGTTGTCCAAGGATTTACATTCTTAATTTCAGTTCTGAATATAATAATGAAAGCCAATTTTTATTATTAAAAGCAATCAAACTTAGCTGAGATTCTATCAACTCAAATTTCTCACTCTTCTGCGATTTATTCTTTTCTCAGCAGCCACTTTTCCACCATTATGTACACTAACACTCCAGCTAGTATCACTCCAGCTAGTATCACTCCAGCTAGTATCACTCCACTTGCTATTCCCACAGCCTTCACAGCTATAATCTTGCTATCTGTAAACAGATCTTGTAGAACACAAGTATTGCTACTGGGATCATAGCTGTAGCCTGTCTAGCAGACAAAGCAGTAACTTGGAGAAATACAGTTATTACAGTGCTCAAT
>Ga0194117_10004865_pt1 | contig 12532 bp, 10 predicted proteins | sample TA2MahsurfametaG_FD_160579 | JGI IMG/M metagenome (GOLD analysis project Ga0194117, IMG submission 160579) | Freshwater microbial communities from Lake Tanganyika, Tanzania - TA2015009 Mahale N1 surface | ecosystem: Environmental > Aquatic > Freshwater > Lake | place: Tanzania: Lake Tanganyika...
ATAATAAATACATTCTAGTGATGAGACCTCAATTACTCGTTGACTCACTGAAACGGAGTTTGTCGAAACTCCTTCCATCCGCAGGTATTACTCTGCGAGAAACTTAGAGGTACAATTATGTTTAAATTCGCAATCGCAGCTGTTGCAGCTGCTCCTTTCCTTGCCACCGCCGCTATGGCTCACCACGGCGGTGCTGATCGTGCTGGTCAACCTGCTTCAACTGCTGTGGTTGCTGGTCCTTATGTAAATGTAGAAGCTAATGCTGGTCTTCACGACGCTAACTACACTGGCACAGTCACCGAAGCACACGTTGGTTATGATTTTGTTCTGAGCAAAACTGTTAGTGGTTATGCTCAAGTTGGTCCTGCTGTGAAGATTCCCGATACTGGTGCTGTAAAGACTAATCTGTCTGGTAAGGTTGGTGCTACCGTTGCTGCTACAGACCGTGTTAGCGTCTATGGTGAATACTACTTCCTGACTGGTAAGGATCTGTACAGTAATGTGAAAGCAGGTGTGAAGTATTCCTTCTGATAACTTATGAGAAAGATTACAGAGATTTGGAAAAATAGACCACGAACCCGAAAGGGGTGGATTGATTTATATGTCTCTTATTTGAAAAAAATACCACCTAGACATTACTTTCCAATCTTTGTAATTCTTTCTCTTTACTTCGTTGTTCCTTACAGTGAATTTGTAATCACCGCACTTGCACCATTATATTTTATTTTTGAGAAACAAGTTCGTTGGGTTACTAACAAACTTCCACTTCCTGATTACTTGAAGTATGGTGGTGCAATTATATTTTTTCTTGTAATGATAGATGATTATCTATTTTACTTTGCCCTTATGGCACTGATTGCCTGGAGTGCAAAACAAGTAAAGAAAAGAAACGAGGGAGTTGACGAAACAAAAAGTGATTTTTAGGAAATCATAACAAAATAAGTATAAATGACTACGAAGGGGGGCTTGACACCCCCCTTTTTTTGCTATATAATAATGTAATAGTTCTTTACAAAACTACAATGACTGTAACAACTAATGATCGTGGACAACAGAATATGTGGGCAACAGAACCTACGATGTACTACGAAAACTATGGAATGGATACACCCAACCAAATAAAGGAGAAATACAATGGACGCTGGGCTATGGTCGGTATTATTGCTGGTGCTGTTTCTTATGCACTCACTGGCAAACTCTTCTTCGGTATCTTCTGATGACTGAAGTTATTTTTACCGTTACCTCGGTTGCTTTTTTCGTTACTCTATGCTATGCTGTAGAGCAACTCGCTGAGACCTACTAATGTTTACTAGCCTCTTCGTAGTATTATTTGCTGTGCTACAATTTGTCCAAGTACCACAATGGGATAATGATTGGAAAAAATGTTCGGTTGCCGTACCTGACACTGCTTGTCATTGGTACGTCGTCAATCCTGATAATACATTCGGCAAGGGATTTTCTTGGATTACCGCACCCGTCTACGACGTTGCAGCAGTGTATGACATTGGAAAAACCCATGACCTCACAGTGGCGAAAGGATACCAGACTACGGTAGAATTAATGAACGCCGAATCTGGGATTAAGTATGGAGATGATTACTGATGATCGGTAATCTTGAACCAGAAGAAAGGGTGTTATCAGACATACCTACTTCCACTAATACCAGTGACATGCTGGGACAATTTGCTTCAGTTCTTACTGAATTGATTACGTCAGGTGACTGGGATCATAACACCAAACTGGAGGTTAAGCTTGCAGGCACCCTAAAAAACGACAAGTTTATTGTCATCAAACCAATCAAACAAGTGGTATCATCCACACCCAACCCCGAACTTAAACAACAACACCCCTACAATGGAACACTCACTGATTGAACTACTAACTTATTATGTCATTGTTGCGGCTCTCTTTATTGGAGCTCCAGCAGTATTTTTTGCAATCGTTTTCATGCCTTCACTCATGAATACAAAAGGAGCGGTTGTTGGTTACAAAATTCACCGTGATTACGGTGACACTTCCATCTACTCTAAAGTCAAATAAGGAGAAACAAAATGAAATTCGGATTTACCCCTGAGGCTGAAATCCTCAACGCTCGCCTGGCAATGCTTGGATTTGTCATTGCTGTTGGTACATACCTCACCACTGGACAAATTATTCCTGGTGTTTGGTGATATTTTAAGGAGGGGAATTCCCCCTCCTTTTTAATAAATAACAATTTTGATATGAAAGTAGCTATTATTGGTAAGGGAACAGGTTCTGTAATTACTGCTCTCGTTTGTTATAAACAAGGAATTGATATTGATATATTTTACGATCCAGAAACTCCTATACTGCCAGTAGGAGAATCTACAACTCCTCATGTTGGTGATCTTGTAAAAAAAACTCTTAACGTGAGTATTGGAGAAATGGCAGATCAGGGAATAGTTTCTCGTAAGACTGGAGTGAAATTTATTAATTGGGGACAGTCAAAATATTTTTATCATCCTTTTCATACAAACAAATTGGCATTTCATTTTGAAATGTCTAAGTTTAATCCTTTTATACATGATAAATTAAAAGATCGTGGAGTAACGTATATACCAGAAAAAATTAATTTTATTGTTGACACTGATGATGGTGTATTATTAAATGGTAAAAGATATGATTTTGTATTTCAATGTAGTGGGTGGTTAGATACTGAAGAATATTATGAACCATTACTAGAAACAGTTAATAGTGCTCTTCTTTATCCTGTAGATGGGGTAGAAGATTACTTCCATACACTACACGAAGCAACACCAGATGGGTGGCAATTAGGATTGCCATTTCCAGATAGAAATATTACTAAAAAAGGATATCTATTTAATGATAAGTATCTGTCTGTAGAAGAAGCAAAAACTAAAATGCCTTCACATGCAAAATTAGTTCAATGGAAGCCAAAGTTTTGCAAAAAATTAATTCAAAGTAAAAATATTGCGTACATAGGAAATAGATTGTTCTTTACAGAACCAATGCACGCACTATCTATCTACTATTATGAAATTTTTGTGGAGAAAATTTGCTTAGATTATATCTACAATAAAACTAAAGAAGCATTTTGTGGATTGAATACTTTTTATCGTAGAGAAATGGTAGAATATGAACAATCTATTGCTTTCCATTATCAATATGGATCAAAATTTGATACACCTTTTTGGGAGGATGTTTCAAAAAAAGCAAAAGAAGTATTCAAGTTTCATCCAAATTCAGACATTAATAATTTTGCAGATAATATTGATGTTGATTTGAGCACAGGATATACTTCTTTTGCTACTATTGGATCATTCACTTTTAATGATGTTCGTATTGTAAGTAATGGAATGCTAGGACATCATGCCTGAGCTTCTGTCCACGAAATTCTAGCGTCAATATTTCTGGAAACATTATCAATATTTGTGCATCTAATCGCGAGAACATCTGGACCATCTGGGAAGATACCAGTTGGGTTTGGTGAAGTAGTAAATGTATATGTGCCAGTTCCTCCTCCCAGGATAGAGTTTCCAATTTCTCTTACAATAGAAAGATCGTAACTATTAACACCACTATCCGCATAGAAACCATAAATTACTTCTCCTCCCAAAAGATCTGTGCCATCCGCAAGAATGGCATATTGTGCAAGAGAAGTTCCCCCAACACTCAGCCATGTGTTAGTAACATCTGGAATGGCATTTAGGATAATTTCAATAAAAAATTTACCAGTGGCAGAAATATCGACTGCTCTTAAAATTAATTGCATTCTATTGACTAGCTCTCTGGTTCCAAATCCAGCAGTAATTCCATTGTCTACTGATGGGCAAAGTCTAATAGCAACAATTGCTCTATTGGCATTAACAGCAATTGATCTTTGAATTTTTGATCCTATCGTATATACATATGCTCGGTCATCATCATAACGACCATCCATAATTACAGAAGAACCCCAGTGAGAGATAACTGGAATTGCGGTTGCTTGTAGTAATTCGATTATAGTAGGTTGAGTGTCATTAAAAGTAAACGTATTTGCTGTTCCATTGCTGCCCATAGGAACAAATATCACTCCCGTTGGATTTGCTGTATTAACTGCTTTGCTCAATCCCAAAGATGTGCCGCTAATAGATGCAACAAATGTATCTCTTGGAACACCAGTTCCAACAACTCTTTGTCCAACTTGAATACCAGTTGCACTTGCTACAGTTCCATTAGAAGACCCAGCACTAATGGTTAAATTAGTTGATGCTCCTGATTGTTCTCTAGTTAATCCAGTAAAATAACCACCACTCACAACAGCTAAGGGGGATAGGATAGAACCAGTTTGTGATGTTAAGTTTAATGCTGCTCCACCAGAAGTAGAAGCAATTTTAAATTTAATTCCACTCACTACACTTTGTACAAAGTAAGTCTTTCTGGCAATAATATTTGAAAATGGCCTATCAAATCTAATTGTCATATTAGCAGAAAGACTTGATGTAGATGGAACAGTAATTGTATCATCTGTGGTATCGACAGAAATTACATTTTCCGAGAACGAAATTTTAGAGGTGTAGTTGATAAATTCTGAAACACCTGTTGTTGTGGACGTTGCTTTTCTTACATGTATAGTTCCGCTTGCTGGGAATTTATCAGTGTCTTCTGCAAAAATATTTGTTACCCCAGTATTTGCAATTGTAGTTGTTGCAATTGTATATGGAGCAAATGTATTAACTTCGTAACGAGCAGGTAGGTTACCTGATCTCATATATGCTTCAGTATTAAAGTTATTATTAGGAATTTTGTGAGCATAAATGATATCACCATCAGTTGCTCTAAATCCCCAGCGAACAAATCCAGCACCATACCAAGAATAATCAATATAGAACATCTGCATTTTTGTTACGTCTAAATTGTAACCAGATCCTCCGTTTCCATCACAACGATCGATATTCCATTCTGATTGAGGCCAAACAATTTCATTGGTTTTTGTAATTGTAACGTTATTATCAGTTACTCCTCTATATTCTGGGAAGATTTGAATTTCAGTATCACTAATTATATTATAAACTCTATATGAACAACCGCGAATTACAATCCAATCACCAGGAATTAATTGTTTTGAAAACTTTGTGGTTTGCCCGTTGTTTCCAGTAAAGCTGGTTATGGCAGAACTTCCCTTAGTAACATTACAAACTCCAGATAATTGATATGTTGATGATCTTCTTACAGCATAGATATTATCTCCATCATATCTAAAGAAGATACCATTTTGTTGATCCATTAAACCAATTTCAATATTGGCCCCGTAGAATTTTGATAATGAAATTGTATATTCACCACCTGCAATTGTTTCTGTGGGAGCAGTTGTTACTGTATATGTAAAAGTGTAAGAATCAATTATATTTGTAACAGTATAGACACCATTGTATGCATTATCATTGCAATTTCTAACATCAATCTCTACACCTCTTTGTGCATTGTGTGCTTCTTTTGTTACTACAGTAACAATAGTTCCGCCCGAAGAAGTTATACTATCAATATTTGTTAGAGAAGGTGCTAAAATAGAACCAGTTGAGAATGAGACGCCCTTTCCTGATTGATATCTAAAGTAACGTCTGGTTTGACGAATAGCTTGTTGATTTTTTGAGAAAGAATTTGTAGAGAATTTAACTCCACCATCAAATGCTCTATGAATTGAGTTACCCTGTGGTCTTGGGTATAATTTTGCAGATCCTGCATTTAATGTTCCAGTTGGAGCATTGGTAGAGTAATATAAAAACTGTACTGGTGATAAAATTCTTGCTACTGTCCAGCTTCCATTTGGAGCATTGGATCCTGCTGTCATTCCAGTAACTGCAATTTCATTTCCGATATCTAATCCATGTGCATTAGAAGTTGTAACTGTAATAGCATTTGCACTATAAGAAGCACTCAATGTCCCGCCAAGATCTGAACCTGTATAATGAACTCCTCTATAGATTGCAGTTTTATTTGAATCATAGATTGATCCAGAACCAATAGGATATTCAAATTGAGCAGTGTAAGTAAATTGGGATGATGTGCTAGTGTCAATGATAAAAACTCCATTAGCACCAGGCCAATTTGTATCTTGAACAAAGATAGCACTTCCAGCACCAGGATTTGCATTAGATGTTACAATTACTGTTCTACTATTTTGAGAAGCTTCTACGTTTGTAATTGTAATTGGTGTAGTTCCTTTGTATGCAAACGGATTATTATTAATTGTCGTCAAACTTTCCCATTTGGTGTCCTGCATACTATATTCAAAGTCAGTATCCATTTGGGATTGAGGTTGAGAAATCCTCATCTTGTTTACAGAATCAAAATATGGTTCCGATGGTTGAAATGTTTCCTCATAATCATCATAAACAATCTGGAGTCTGTCAGCAGATGACATTGAAGTAGTATCATACGCTAACGTTACTCTAGTCGTGGTAATGTTACGAATATCAGTAGCAATTTGATAGGCAGTCGCAGTTAATGCTGGATCAGAAAAATTATAAATTACTTTATTGCTGGTGACATTGGTTATGAGAACCAATTTTTCTCGTGAAATGCCACCTGGAATAATAACTTGTTTGTTTGCTGCATCAAAAATGTAGTAATTGTTTTGAATGGTTTTTCTCGCCATTACCTATTGCCTCTAGATTGTATATTCTTTGCTCTATCTATTTATCAGACACCATACTTGGCACGAGTTGCGTTGAAGTTCTGGGATACTTGTGCTGCTGATAATGCTGTATTGTAAATTTGAACTTCTCCTATATTTCCTCCCCAGTAATAATTTGGAGTACCTTTTCCTATTTGTATATTGACATTTGGATTGGTTATATTTGCAGTATAACTAGTTCCAGTTTGAACTAAAGATCCATTTTCATATAATTTTAGATTAGATCCGTCATATGTTCCAATAAAATTAGTCAAAGTAAAAGAAGATTTTGGTAAAACAACTACGTGAGATCCATTCCACCCATTTACCCACCAAGTAAAATTTTGTTCATATTGATGCATACCAAAACCATCTGCCCAGCTGCTGTTGGTGGTTTTCATAATAGGACTTCTATATCCAGATGTATTAGTAGAAGAAACCCATATACTAACAGTAATTTGATTAGTAAAAGTCAAAGAAGATGAATTTGACACATCTATTGCATCATTAGTAGCATCAAAAATAAAATACCCAGCACTATTGAATGTTGCTCCATCTACTGTTCCTGGAAAAGAAACGCTGGAAAGATTATTTACACTCGATCCTGTTCCAGGATATGATGCTTTATTAGCAAAGTCATAATTCAATAACAAATTACTACCATACACAATCTTATCGGAAGATAGTAACGCATAAGCATTCGTAGTGCTATACGAAGAACTTGTAATTTCTTGTGCTGTTTCAGCAACAATTCTTTTATCTGAATATACTCCAGCTAAATCATCAAACATTATTTTTGTAGCACTAAACGGATATGTAATAAAGTCGCTAGATAAATTCATTACACTTCCATCAAATAAAGTTCCTAAAACATCAGTAGTAGATAATGTGGTGTAATAAAAAGTTCTACCTGTTCCGTCTGGATACTCAAAAGATCCTACACCATTACCAGAAATGCTAGCTCTTCCATAGCAGATGCTATTATTAGAAGCTTCATCAACAAAAGAGATGTAAAGATCTGTATTAGTTGCAAATACATTTGGATAGTTGATATCATTTGCGGGATCCGCAATATTACTTCTGAGTATTCTTCTAAAAATTTGCAGTCCATTCGCGTCATATTTTGTGATGCAAAGTCTTTTGTTTGAAGATGGCGTGGTTTTGTAAACTCCAATTGTATAAACTGCTCCAACTTCATCATCTACTGCAATACCAGTGTTACTAAAATATTCTGTGCTTGATACTGGAGATTGATATTGCCATACTAAATTTCCTTCTTTAGTAAACTTTATTACAAAAGATCTTGAATTATATGGTGTAGAAATTTCGCTAGTCTCTCCTACCATATAAATTTGATTTGATGAATCAATATGAACTTGATTAATAAACGTATTGTAACTGCCACTTAACTGTAATGTTTTATTCCATATTAAGTTTCCAGAACTATCATACTTAGTAATAATACTTTTCTTTTTATTGCCAGTAAAATATCCCACGACAATAATAGAATTATCACTCATCGATTTGATATCAACAAACGAGAAGTTTGTGTATGTTCCACTACTATCTGTAATATATTTGTTCCATAAACATGTTCCATCTGCATTATATGCTGCCACAAAGTTTCCTTCTACTGCACCAGTTGGAGCATAGTCTCCCCCACAAATATAGATATTTCCATTCGCACTGACATTAACATTTGTACAAATTTTTCCAGAAGTTGAACTATGATATCTGTTCCAAATAATATTTCCATTTGCATCAAATTTTGTGATGACAGGATATACATCGCTAGCACTTGCATATGTAAATCCTGCTGCGTAAATATTGCCAGCAGAACTAATATCTATTCCATTGTATCCAGCATCAAATGTATTGCCATTTGTGGTTAAAATTTCTTTATTATATACGGATGCAAGCGCATCGCGCTTTGTTAAGATGCCGTATGATTGAGTATCATTTTCTCCAACACCAGTGATATAAATTTTTTCGTCACTGCTGAAGAATACATCTGTAGGATAATGATTTCCAGCATATGGATATACAATCCTACGAATAAAATTACCTACTTGCTGTCCTGTAGAGGTAAAGAAACCAAATCCTCTACCAACTCCAAATACTACTGGCATAAGTTATCTCCTATTAGCTGAAGTTGGTATTACTTGAAGCATAAACTCTAGTTACGCCGCCAACGTCTTTAACAATTACAAACGTTAATATGTCTTCGTTTGGCGAAGGTGATGGTGGAGACCCTCCTGCCCATCTGACACCACCAGAAATTGATGTGCCATCGACAGCACATGCATCGCCATATGTTGCACTCGTATTAGAATCAATAATTAATGTTAGCGTCAATGCTTGACCGTTTGCTAGATTTACATTAGTAAATGCCCATGTATTGATTGCACTTGTAGTTACAGTTCCAACCACAACAGAACTTGATGAACAATCAATGGTTAGTATATTGGAAACAGGAGCGAGAGAAGTAACGTAACTATTAGTTACTTTTTCTGATATTCTACCACCCAAATGGATTGCTCCATTAACAGATAGACCAGTTAGAGTTCCTACAGATGTTAAAGATGAATTTACAATGGTCGCTCCTAATGTTGAAGTGCTTAGTGCAAGTGCTCCACCAATTCTATATTCTTTCCCAGTAGCAATATTTAAGTGTTCTGATAGTGTCCATGCATCGGAGAAATTACTCCATACAATAGTCTTATCTGTTGTTCCTTTAAGAACAATTCCTCCGCCATCAGCTGAGGTATCTGATGGACCAACTGCCGAGAAGTTTACATTGCCACTGTTTCCAGAAACAGATGTAGAAACAACTTCAGATAGATAAGCATTATCTTCTGTGATAGAAGTAATAAAAGTCCCAGCAGGAACAGCAAAACCTGTTGTGTTGCTGGTAACAACCATACCAGCAATTAGTCCTGTGGTTGGTGTAATACCAGAGATATAATTTGATTGATCAAGAGCAGAAGCAATGAATGTGGTATTAACAACCGATCCTAGTTCAATTGCTTTGTCATCAATGGTTACCACAGACGAATTTACTGAGGTATATACACCATTAACAGTTAGATCTCCAGTGATAATTACATTTCCAGATACTCCGAGGTTCTGAGGAATAGTAATATCAAAAGAACTATTACCACGGATCCAAGCATTTGCACCAGATCCAATAACTAATTGATTGTCGCCACTTTCCAGAGGAGGACTATAAGTTACATCGCCTGCATTTTGATTGCTTGCAGCACCAATAATAACATTGCCAGATCCAAGAGCAGCAAATCCAGCATATGCTCCAATACAAACGTTATATGATCCTTGTTGGTTTGCAGATAATGTATTAGCACCAATCGCTACGTTACCATCGCCACTAACTAGTAACTGACCAGCATCTCTGCCAACAAAAGTATTTATATCTCCAATTGTAACATCCTTTCCTGCTCGATAACCAAAGTAAGTATTTCCTTGACCTTGACTATTATCTTCACCTGCAGAAAAACCGAAAGCAGTAGATTGTGTTCCACTTGAATTATTTTGAAGAGCATTAAAACCAACTCTAGTATTTGTTTGATTATTATTTCCCCCGCGTCCAATTCTTAGTGGGTATGTATCTGTTGATCTTAAAGTTAAATCGTTATCATCAATATTAACTAAACCGTTTATAGTAATAATATCTGCACCATCATTTCCTAATGTTACATTACCAACTACTTCAAGATTATGTTGTATTGTAGTTGCTCCAGTTGCGGCACCAAAAGAAATTGCGGTTGCAGATCCAAATGCATTAACTGTAGTTGCTGTAGTATTGACTAATGCAAATGATGTACTTGAAGTACTAATACCTGTTTCAAAGCTTGGGTTATTATTAAATACAAGAACTCCAGTTCCTGTTTCATCTGACATTACTCCTCTTAGTTGGGCAGATGTAGTGGTTGAGAATACGGAAAGAGTATCTCCTCTATAAGTTACTGTACCACCTGCACCAAAAGCAACACTAGATCCATCAGTTCCAGTAAAAGTTAGAGTGTGTCTACATCTAAAAGTTTTGCCACTATCAATTGTTAAAATTGCTGATGGAGCGTTTGATATTGTAAGACCATTGATTGTTGTTGCAGTAGCAATACCTAATGAGGGGGTATTAAGTGTAGGAGAATTTAAAGTTTTGTTATTAAGAATTTGTGTTTCGCCTTCTGTAACTAGTCTATTCCTTACAGAACCATCATAAACAGACCAGTAGTTACCAGATTCAAACCAGTTTAATGATATGTATGATGTTACGTTTCCCGTTCCATCTGTAACTCTATTAACTCTAAGACCAGAGTTTGATCCTACTAAGTTATTTCCTCGTCTTAATTCAATTTCATTGTCAGCTACTACTAAAGTAGATGTATTTAAAATTGTTTGAGTTCCTGTTACAGTTAGGTCTCCTCCAATAGTAACAGTTGTACCATCGTCACTAATGATACTGTTTGTTAATTGATTGTTAGAATCATCCCACTTTAAAATCCTTGATGCTTGTAGGTTTGAATTATTTTTTAGACTAAATTCCTGTCCGCTTAAATTTAATCCACCTGTTGCTGCTGCAGTATATATGGTATCAGTATCAACACTAGCAACCGTAATTGTCGATCCAGATTGGGTAACAGTTGTTGAACCTCCTCCTGCAATAGTAATAGATCCAGTGGCGGCACTTCCTCCACTTGCTTGCAAAGAAGTAATGGTATTTGTATCAGTTGATGAAATTGTAATTGTATTACCAATCTGAGATACTGATGCTGCTCCAGCGGCATCAATAATTACATCACCAGTTACAAATGTACCTAACGATGCAGATTTAAGTCTGGTGATAGTATCACTGGATGCAATTGTAATATCATTACCACTTTGAATAATATTAATCGCAGATCCTTCTATAAGAGTAAAATCTCCTGATAGATAAGTGCCTGAAGAAGTTCCTCTTATTCTTGTAACAGTATTAATATATGATGAAGAAATTGTAATCGTATTGCCAGTTTGAGCAATTGTAGATGATCCACCTGCTGCAAGAACAACTGCTCCCGAAACTGCGGTTCCTCCTACAGCACTTTGAAGAGTAGTAATAGTATCAGTATCTACATATGAAGATTCGATTGTGATTTCATTCCCTAATCTTCCAATCGATACGTTATTGCCTGCTACGAGTGTTACATCAGTAGTGGCAGAAGGATTTGCTGCAGTTAATCGGATTGATTTTTTTGATGCTGTTGTTCCATCAATAGCAGAAATACTATATGTTGTATTGTTATCTGGTACAGTTACGCTTCCACCTAAAGCAACAGTAGATCCATTAATTGTTACTGTGGAATTTACTAGTGCAGTATTTGGAATATTTGAAAAGGTATTTAAAGATCCAGATAGTATTGAACCAATAAAAGTTTTGTTCTCTAAAGTTTGAGATGCTGTTAGATAAACATTTCCTGGATTATCCCAGACTAATGTTGATCCATTGCTTTTTAAATATTGTCCTGCAACCCCAAGACTTCCATTAATAATAATTCCATTTCCAGAAAGATCTAAGTTATCTCCAGAAATTAATTCTTCAATTTTTTTAGAAGTTTCATTAACAATTAATGGAAAACGATTTGACATTACACTATTCTGCCGTGTGTTATTTCTTTTCTTCCATTATTTATAGGAGACGTATTTATAATAAAAATATACATTGAAAGGACAGTTCAAGAACTGGCACAAATAAGTACAAATACTCATTTTTAGGGCTTGACAGGTGTGGCAATCCACAGTATGATAAATAGGTAAACAAATGTAAAGGAATTTAAGCATTCCCTAACATTGTACACACCCGCTAACCGAGACCTATGGGTGTCTAAGAACGTCTCTCAT
>Ga0194117_10004870_pt1 | contig 12512 bp, 11 predicted proteins | sample TA2MahsurfametaG_FD_160579 | JGI IMG/M metagenome (GOLD analysis project Ga0194117, IMG submission 160579) | Freshwater microbial communities from Lake Tanganyika, Tanzania - TA2015009 Mahale N1 surface | ecosystem: Environmental > Aquatic > Freshwater > Lake | place: Tanzania: Lake Tanganyika...
TCTCAATTAATCAAACAAAATAATAACCTAGGCTGTTTAGAACAATAAAACATCTCTTCTCCATCGAGAAATCCTAAAGTCACAGATAAACCGGAGCTTTTGTCTTTGGATATACCGAATTAAGACAAAAGAAATCCTGAAAAAATTTAGATCTGCCATCAAGAAGAGTTGTAGAGTGGAGAATTAAAAAAAACTTAATAATCTTTGTTGAAAAAAAATCAAGAGACATGTAATCTGGAGCTCGTAGATAAAAACCCTTTTTTTTCGTACTCAGTTGATGAAGAAATTAAAGGCTCTATGAACAACCTTGCAGGTGACAATGAGAAGGTAAATCTCCTCATTTAAATGGATTCAAAACAACAGAAAAAACAAAAAAAGATTGTTCTTAAATAACTTTAAATTATTAAAGAAAGTATCAGAAATCTGAAATCCTCAATTAAAGGTCTAGAACGGCTTGAGAACATGATAACTGCAGATCCCAAAATAAAAACTAAGGTCAAATTGCTACTACATTAGATGAGTTAGGCTATGAACAAATCTTCTCTTGAATGATCTTCTTTGTCAATTTATTTATTTCTTATAGCTTTAAATATTTATAACTATAATGCAGGTAACTATCACTCATCTATCACTTTTCTCTCCTTGCTCCTTTATTAACCTTTCCTTTTTTGGCTTTGGCCTTAGCTTTTGGTTTTGTTTTGCTACTCTTAGACTTTGAAGCTTCTTTTTCTTTTTTCGACTCTTTGCCCTTTTTGATTTTCTTTGATTTTTGTGATTTTTTTGGCTCTGACTTCTTTACTTCGGTTGGCTCGGGAGCTTTTGTTTTGGGTTTAGATTTACTCTTTTTTTACTCGACTTTAACTGGAGGGGTAGCTTTCTTTTTCTTTTAATTTGTTGCACCCTCTTGATTCTTTTTGGCTTCTTCTTCAGCTTTAGCCTTCTGCTTTTCTTATTTTTCTTTTTGCTTTTCCTCTTCCTTCAATTTTCTCTGAGCTTCTTTCTCTTCTCTGAGTTTTTTCAATTTAGCTTCTCTAATTTTTCTTTTTTCTTATTGTTTTTCCCTTTTACGTTGCTCTCTTTAGAGTTGTCTCTGTGCTCGTTTTTTAAGTCTCTACTGTTATCTCTCTTCTCTTTTGATTTTAGCTTTACTTTACTTTGTGATTCCATATTTTTTAAGAACCTTTTCTCTATCTTCTCTGAGGAGTTCATGATATTTCTCGAGTCTCTCGTTATACTCTGTAATTTTATCTGAATTGTCAATGTCGAGATTTGCATCATTTTTTTATCTTTCATATTAATCTTCGATTTTTGTCTTTTCCTTTTGTGCTAAATTTTTCCAGTCATTTTTTACGAGTTTATTGATCTCAGCTGGAGAAGAGTTCTTATACTATTTGGAGTATTGAGCGTATCTCTTTTTTACGAAGCGAGCATAGGGTGTCAAAACTTTCTGCTTTCCAGAAAGTTTGAGATACTCTTCCATTAGGCCATTTCTTTCTCTCATTCTTATTGTGTGTATTTTCTAATAGTATTCTTTCTTGTTAGCTGATAGATTTTTCCATTCAATGGCTAAAGTCTTGGCAAGGGCATTCCAGTCATTGTTTCCGTTGGACCTCTCCTCGCTCGACCTTTCTAGATAGAACCGCATATAGGGATTCATTGGGTTTTTGGGAGCTGTGAGTGAGGTGATTCCGAGTGAGTTTTCAAGGTATCGCTTGTACTCTTCATAGCTATTTTCCTCAGTCTTCATTTTTTATTTATAGATTAAGTACGCTTAAATCATATTTAAGTCGCTCCTTTTATAATGACCCAATCAAAATTCGAATAATAACTCATGATTAAATCCTATCAAAGAATCCTGAAAATAAATATTATCAAAACTCACGACCATATTGTCTCCTTTATTTGTATGTGTACCAGCACTCTTACCCCTGAGTCTCGGAAATACTCATTTTTTGCCACCAATACTCTATATCCCTGTCTTATGAAGCGTAGAGCTACACAATCTTTGAACTTCGCACCAATGTCGAACATTAAAAAGCCTTCTAAGTAGTCATGCACATTGAAACTATCTGTAGCGTTGGCATTGCTTTTGGTGTCTCGATCTGATCCGAAAAATCTGATGCCGATTTTCTCGGTGGATAGATTTTTTATCTGGATAACTTTGATTACATTTTTCTTGCTGTCCACACTACTTTTGAGAAGGTGAGCAGGTTTTGGTATGTATCCTATTTTGGAAGGATTGATCTCTCGTCCACAGATGAAGTAACTCATAAGCAACCATGCATAGTCATCCTTAGTCTGAGTATTAAGAGCAATAATTTGTGCTCCATTTTTGAGGTGAGGAATGGGATTGTAGTTGCTACTCGCTATTTCACTTCCCAAAGGATAGATCCTCAACCAACTGCGTTTGGTGTAAGCTACAACCTTTTTCTAATCAGATTTAGCAGCTTTCTAGTTAGTGAGGCTCGTACACTCATAGCCACAGGAGTCCGATGAGTCGATACCTGCACTAGTTTTGAACATTCCAGTGATTTTCGTCATCTAAGCTAGAGGTAAATACAGCTACCTTTGGATTTATTTTTAGAAATTATTTTTCCTCAGTTTGTAACGCCTTATGGTTTCTTCAAACTTTTAGAACCTTTGACTAAACTACAAATTAGGAAAGAAGGCCTGTTCACTGTAAGTAGTTAAAGGATTTAAGGAGGAACTAAAACTATTTTTATGCTATTCTGGTATGGACTTGAATGCTATTATTTCACTGATTTTGGAGTCTGTTTTGATGATGATTTTGCCTTTGAGCTGCGCAAGCGTCTTACACTATAGGGTCTTTTGAAAATCCAATTCGCTATTAACCATAAAAAGTTTCTTGTCAAACACTTTATAAAGTATGTTAAACATCCTATACCTGTTTTCTTCCATCGCATGGTTTTCGATAGATAGGATGAGAGGATAGTGGTTTTTATTTTTGCGACAAAATTCACCAATCACTTTTATTGTCTCCTCGAAATCGATAGGCTTACAGAAAGATTTGTCGTTGAAAGCATGTGTAATGATTGGCCTCTGTCCATCATTGTGCACATCAATTTATACACATTTCAGTCCATTGTCTAAATCTTATAAGTATCTTTCTATTTTTGAGTCGCTTGTCAGTTGGTTCCCAGAGAGATACGTGTTGTGTGAGCTATAACAAAAGTAGTCAGTCAGAGGCAAGTGCTCATTGATACTTTCAACAGCCGCAGCATAGTTGTTCTGTTGATTGAGCAGATAGCTGGAGAAGTCATAAAAACTGAGCATCTCTTTCGACGATTGGCGGATATCATTAATGAACTATGCTGACTATGCCTGTTCATTGGCTAAAAACTCCCAAAAAGATTATCTTTTCATCAGAGGTTCGAGGTATTGCAGACAACTCGTAAGTCTGACTCCAGAGTACTTTTCGAAGATGTCCTTCGTATTGCTGCAACAACTACATATTTTGAAGAAATTGTTGATTTCTTAGGGAGTGAGATAGATTTTAGACAAGTCACCAGATAGAAGCTGACCTTTCTTCTAAAGAATTTCCTTCAAAATATTTCTATTGTGCTACTCCGTATTCCAACCTATTTCACAAGCTACTTTCAGTACTTATGAACTTTTTTTCTGCCTTGTTACGTCCTCCTTGATCTATTCGATTATGTACTTCTTCAAAACTTTTGAAAAATAAGAAGGATAGATAGATAATATTCGATTGTAGACTATGTAGGCCTGTATCATTTCATAGTATTTCTGCACCTATTCTGCTGCTTTTTCACCCTCAAATACTACGGGCAGCTCTTCTTAGAAATAATAAAGAATTAAGTAGTGTTCCAGGTTGGTGACTCGCTCGATTTCAAAGTTGAATCGCTGGATTGTTGTGTATGTGAGGTCAAACAGAAAAGCCTTCGATTTGGTCGAAATCCATAAAAAAGAAGGGATGTTTTGATCTATGAAAAATACGCATTCCTTGATATTCCCTTTCCGTAAGATTTTTAATGGAACTCCAAATAAAAAACTAGAATAAAACTCCTTTTCGGATTTATTATTTGCTGCCTTAATCAGATTGCCGATTAAATTTAGTCCCTCTAGCTCATTTTGTTAAGACATTGCGTCTTTACTTTCTTAGTGCTAGGCGAGAGCTATCGATTGACTTCGTGACCTTCTGCCAGTGGGGGGATTTATTAAATCAGCGAAGAGTTGCCCAGAGAAATACATAAAGTGTTTTTGTTTCTAATCTTTCATCTCAAACTATTATTAATGAAGAGTATGAATTGTACTTTTTTCTTAAATAAACTTAGGCTAAAATAATAAATAAACTTAGGCTAAAATAATCATAAACTTAGGCTAAAATAATCAAGATCACTTGGCACTATACATTTTCACCATGTTCTATACGCCCTCATACACTTATCTAATTCTCAAAAGCTCCTACTTTAAGAACTGAGCGTTAGGTAGCAAAGTCATCAGCATTTTATAGAGTAAGTTATTCTCTTTTAATAGATTTTCATAGGGCAGTTCCAACTTGCATCCCTCTGGCAACTTCTTCTCTCCGTAGATTAGCACATACTCGCTCAACAGATCTTTCAAAACTTGATTTTCCTCCTTTAACTGTTAAATCGGCAAATCAATAGGGACTAAAGGTATTTCCAGACTTTTGAGCAGCTGCTCTTTGTTATAGTTTTTCTCGTTATTCTGAGAGACTGTCCATAGCAAATTTTAATAGCATAGCTGATAAATTTCCTATAGAGAAAAAGGAGTCTTTAATTCCTCATCTATTTCTACCATTTTGGTCTTCATTTCTTCCTGCTTTGCTTTCAGTCTCTCCAAATTTTACTTCATCTCTTTGTTTCTGTTGTCCGCATGCTTGATTTCCCCCTCAAGATTAGCTTGTATATCTTCCTTTTCTTTTTTGACTGTTTCAAGTTGTTCAGTAAGTTATTTATACTTGTCCTGTAATCCCTTGAGTTCCTCATCTTCTCCTCCTGTTAACTTTTCGTTGAGCTATTTGATCTATTCTGATGCTTTTCCACTTTTGTTTCTCAGCATTTCTCTACGGAGCTCCATCAATGCCCACCTCATATTTTGTGTTCTGATTTCTTTTACTATTTTGAACATTAGCTTCAATATTTTGCTCTGCCCGATTATCACTCGCGTATCTTTAATAATTGAAAAAGTATCACCCGTTTTTCTGTTGAAAATTTTCGCCATAATTTTCAATGCATTTCTACAGTTACTGTTTATTTGATACTGTCTCATCTCACTCACCTCTCGCAGTTGTCCTAAAACTCTGTGAAAAATGCTTCGCTTTTTACCCACTACGAATGCAGTTAGCAACCGAATCGCCGTCCCTCTCTGCTTTTTGAGTATTTCCTTTGAATGTAGAAAGTCTCTTTTTTATGAATTAATGGCTATTCTGCGGACATTCTGAAAGGCTTACCACTTTTTCTGATAGTCTTGGCGTCTAAAGACCGCTTCTATAACTTTCTTCATCCTCTCCTGAATCCTCAAAACTCTGAGAGGAATGAGTCGAGTGGTTTGAAAGGCCCAGTGCAAACGATCATTGATTATTTTAGTGGCAATGATAGAGAGGAGTTTGATTTTGGATTATATTGTTCTGGCAGTGTATGTCTGTTGGAGGGTATTCGGTTCTGATTTTAGAGGAGATGAGCTGATGAGTTTGGTGCTGAAGAGAGTATTTAGTTTATTCATTAACTTTGATAATATCAGCAGACAAATAAATTATAAAGTCGGAGAAGAGGAACAAATGTCTAACTTTAGATTAAAGCGAGGCAGTCAAATCCAAAGTAAGTTGTCAAGTTGAACTTAAAATAGGATGTCTATCCTTAATTGTAACTAAGTATCACGATCATTTTTACATCACTTATTACTCCTCTTTTTCTAAGTCTTAGCGCTATTAATCTCCTTCCGATGGACACTCCTCCCCATTTTCCTGAATTTTCTTCTATCTTCGATTTTCTTTGTTGCTCAAAAGTTTTTCTTCCACTTCTTTCTCTGCCTTTAAATAATCTTTGTGCTGCCTCATTTTTTCCCAGATCTTTACCACAATTACTGCATCCAAAGCAGCATAATGAAGTTGGTTTTTAAGCAAAGGTCGTCTCTCCCAGTTTGTCAATGTATACTCTTTGCAAATCTATTTGCCCAAAACTTTCTCACTGATGTATGCGAGTGATGCTCTCTTCTAGTTTGGATAGAGTTGTTTGAAGATTGGACAGATGTCAACAGCCTTGCACAGAACTTTCCCTTTGAAACCGAGTAGCTAAGTTACATCTCCATTGAGATCAGCCGAAAGTGTATGCCCAACGATTGTGACTTCTTTATTTCTGAAGAATTCTTATATCTAAGGAACTTTGATGGTATTCTACCTTAGCACTTTGGCATCAAAAATGTAGACTTGTTTGGTTGTGGCTATCTGTATGGTTGCCATGAGATCTTTAGATGAGTCAAGACAAGTCCTTGCTACTCTGCTTTCTGTGTCTATTCCTATTAGTTTTTCACTAGATAGTTTGAGAAGGCATTGCTGTAAAATTTGCTGATGGACCCACAAAACATGTTTTTCTTCGATGTCGAAATCTTTCAAAGTGAAGTAGATTTTTGGATCTGAAGGCATAAATCTGTCGTTCCTCAGCTTGTTGGGCAACTCTAACTGCACTTTCTTCAGTACTTATACTACTCTTTTAGGCATTAAACCGTAAAGCCTTTCATTTCTCCTGCAAATCGATGCAAACTAACTAAAATATATTTTACGCCCTCAATCGTCAATCTTTCGGTCCGCTTGTCCTTAACGTTCACTCTTATGCACGTGGCTAGAGCTTTAGGATATAACTCGAACACCTCCTCCAATTTTTCCCAGGTGAACTCTCTGTCCTTTCTCATAAGTCCAATGGCTGCCGATTCGAACAAGGCCTAGTAGATATCAGGATATTTGTCTTTGGGTATCCTTAGTTTTTTCATCACTCTCCCCGCAATGGCCTCTTTTTTGTCATTCTGCAACTCCCTGATTAAAACCTGAGTGATTGATGGATTACATCAGCATAATACTCATACTCTGTTTTGAAGAGTCTGGGCAGTTCTACGAGTATAGAATCGCGACAGGTATCCTTATTCTGAATGATTTCCTTGACGATGGTGTGTTTCCTAAGAATTTCATGTTTGTTACTCTTTGTGCGACAGATTTATCCTATATAACTTCAAGAACGGCACAATCAGCACAGTTGGAATGTAGATGTAGATTGCTTCTGCCTTATCGTGATCGAGGTATTTCTCTATCCTCTGCTTGTGGTATCCCAGAAACGACAAAAAGACCTCAATCACCACCAAGGGCACTCCTTTGGCTAGCAGATGGTCGATCACATTCACTGAAACCCTGGCAGTGGCAACTAATAAATCATCCTCCTTGTTCTGCTCAACCCAGGCTTTGATCTCGTTCATGAGTGCATATCTGAAAGCCCTCTATTTGGCCCATCTCTCAAGATCGTCAGTCAATGTTTTGGAAAGGTTGGACAATAAATCTGCTAAAAAGATAGATACAGATGTCTTTCATGTCGTTTTTGGCAAAAGCGAAACTAAACTCGGGTTTGGGCACCTTGTTCGACTGACTCTCCATAAATAAAAACTAATTAAAGAATAATGCAGTCCTTTATTAGCCGCTACTATTGTGCCCAGCATCACCACACCAAACGACTACTCACTGGCATACAGCCCACAGGAGAACTGCACATTGGCAACTATTTGGGCTCGATTACCAATATGCTCAAGTATCAGGCAGACCCTGCTTATGCCTAGCGCTACCTTATGGTCGCAGATTATCATTCTCTCACCACTGCCTTCACCTACGATCACTCCAAAATCACCTACAACTAAAGCATTGGCCGCGATTCCTTGCAAATGGCCAAAATTGTGTTAGCAGCTGGTATCGATCCGGGTAAGATGTGTCTATTTATCCAGTCGCAAGTGTCTTTGCACTGCGAGCTGACTTGGATATTCAGCTGCATTGGACCTCAGCATTGGCTGAATACGATGATTCAGTTCAAATAAAAATCTCACTAGAACAGCAGTCTGGGTCTGTATACTTATCCAATTCTGATGGCAGTTGATATTTTACTTTACAAAGCAACGCACGTGCCAGTGGGAGTAGATCAGCTGCAGCACATCGAACTCACCAACAAGTACTCCGAAAGATTCAACAAACAGTTTCGGAGCAACTATTTTCCCAAAGTCAAATATGTAGAGGCATAGTTTCCTAAAGTCATGTCCTTGGTTGATCCTCTCAAAAAAATGTCTAAAAGTGACTCCAACGCGAGATCGAGAATCACCCTTGCCGATAAGGAAGAGATCATTTATGATAAGATTCGGAGGGCGGTCACTGACTCCTTCGGTTCAAAAATTACCTATGAACCACAAACGAGGCCAGGTCTCGCCAATTTGTTAATGATTTACAGCGCATTCACGGGCAGAAATATTTAAGATATCAGCGCTTAGATGGCAAGAGACAACATTAGCATCGCATAATTCAAAGAGAAACTTACAGCTACTGTCTCTTCCCGACTCAAAGAGATTCAATATCGCCAGTCTTAGTTATCATAGGAATAGGTGAGGAAAGTGCTTTCATCGGGTTCTGAAAAAGCAATGGAAGTGGCGAGCAGAAACATGAGGGAGATCAAGTAACTGCTGAAGATATATTTATGAGTATTGTGAGTTATCGAGTAATGTGCATATTGAGAATCCCCTAAATGAGAGAATACAAATCAATAAATATGAACCACATTGTGGTTGCGATATCTTAACTGCTTTTAGTTAATCTGGGTGAACTTTCTGCTTATGAACGCTTCCTCGAACACATGCACCTTTGTGAAGTAGTGCTTCTTCCTATTCTACTTGACCCCCGACATCATCAAGTCCCGCATTATTACCTTTTCTCTGAAGTAGTTTTTCAAGATCGGCCTGAAAATACTAATGTTGAACAATTTTTAGTAGTCTTTCATGCTGATGCCCTTCTTGCCCTTTATTCTTCTCACGATCTTCATATTATTGAACTCCTACTCCGTTCCATTGAAGTGTTCTTTTAGGTAGGAAAGAAATGAAGTCTTGAAAGTCTGTAGGAAGTTCTTAGTTGGATAGGCTTCCTTCCTCTTTGTACTGCCACTAGAAAGATCAAACTATGATGACTCATTTTCAGATAAAGATTCCTACTAGTTTTTGATGTGGTTTTGTTTCTATGGTAGGCGCAACAGTTTATACGGTTTGAGTTTGTCCCCCATCTAGGTTGTTGTATTCTGTGACTGAATACAATCTATGATGTCATTGAAATGTTGGATGTCTAAAAGAGTCATCGAGTCGAAGTGCATTTCCTATTAGGGGTTGTTTTCTTCTGGGAAGAGATCTTGCCAGGAAGCCCAATGTTATTTCTCAACAGCTGAGCGTAGTTGCTCAAAACTGTACATTTTTTTATTTGATTATAGGTGATGCTAATCTTATTAGATTTTATATCGCTATTTTCCCATATTTTGATTATGGATTGTTCATTTCCGACAACCTACTCTCTCACAAAAATAAAGAGAAGTCAAAAGTCATCGATTGTTTCCCTCCCTCACATATGTAATAACTTGTCTTGTGTTACTTGAATTTGCTCTCAAAGTTTGCTGTTTGTGACTCCTGAGATCTCAAATATGCACTAGGATGATGTCCAAAATACAGTAATATTGTTTTGTATTACAGTGGAGATACAATCATGCGTGGGTGAGTACTATCAGATTTGGAAAGGATCAAAAAAGATGAATCTCTTGAACTCATCGTACTCGATAAAACCTGAATGATTCTTGTCGAGAACACTGAACAAAGGCTTAATTATCGCCTAAGCCACAGGCAGTTCCAGCTTCTTCAACATCAGGTCCAACTCAAAAGAAGAAATGTACCCATTTTTATTTTCGTCATATTCATTGAACAACCTTGTCAACAAAAACTCGTCGTTAGTTCCTTTTGACTTTTGGATCAACTTGAAACGCAAAGCCTTAACCACCTACTTCACTTTCTATGGAGACACTGTCTCTGCTCTCTCCGGTTGGTAGGACCACTGATGCGAAACATACTTCTCAAATGGTTCATCGTGTGGGAAGTTGAGGCTGAGATCATCGTAGAAAGCGATGAACTCATCTTTGGTCACAGTGCCATTGGGGATGTGCATTAGCGAAATGAGTTGTTAGTACAAGTAATGAGCAGTTACTTTGCCTGTTTTGAGTAGTTATATTTCAGATGGGTTGAAGTGCTTAACTGGATAGTAAACGCAGTACCAATATTTTAGACAGTTAATTTCTCCTCCTGAGATGCCAGAAAGTCATACACACTTTAGACCAAGGCTCTTCTCCTAGCATTTAAGGGAATTTTAAGGTGATTCAGAAATTGGAACCAGTTGACTCTGCCACTGCCATCGCCGAAAGCTTTTTCGATGATTTGTAAATCAACTTGTTTAAAGAAAAGTCCATTATTGTTAAGTGCCTGCATAGGAGAGAGTATACCTTTTCGAAAAGTTTGATGGTTAGTTGTCCTGATATATTTGGATCTGCCTGTGCAAATGATCGATAGAGAGTGCGGAGGTTGGGTGTGAATTTGTATTTCTGTAGGTTGAGTGTTATCTATGTGGCTATGCGGTTGAGCTGGTGATTCAGCTAAACGCCAAACAATGACATACGGAAGTTATAATTATTACTATCCCATCACAAAGTTATAATTATTACTATCCCATCACAAAAATAAAGAAAGTATCTAATGGCATCAATCTATAGACAAAGCAAAGATAAGTTGGAGATCACTTTACATAAATGTGTAAAACAATCAGAAATAAACACTATCACTTTACAAGTATGTAGAGTGTAAAACAATCAGAAATAAACACCATCACTTTACAAGTATGTAGAGATTAGAGATGAGTCGAAGATAGCAGTGTAGTTGTCGTATACTTTGAAATGCGGGTAGTCTCTGGGCGGCGATTGAGGCCAACCAGAACCAAAAACCCTTGCTTCATAGATTCGCTTCAAACAATCGGCCACCATCAGTATTGCTAGATTTCTATCTGCAAGCTGATACTTTCCAATGGGGAAGAATCCAACTCTATAATCAAAGGATCTGATATTGAAGTCAAGATAGTCTTTGCCTGGCACACCAGCTACAGTAGTCGTCAGAACAATATTAAAATCCATGATCTTATCCGCTTTGATTGACAGACTGCAGCTGAAACCCATAGTCACGTTAAAACTGTTACTGTCGTTTTTGACAATATTAAAAGCAATAGCGTTGGCTTCGCACTCTCCACCTACCACTTCGTTAGCATAGAAGCTGCTCTGAATCACAGGAAAAACCTCATAGAGATCGCCTGCGTAGAACTGGAAGAGGCGGTTACCCCAATTTTAGCCGTTCAATTTGCTATCCAAGAGTCCATTGGATATGGCCCATCTAAGCACATTTTCATACAGATCGAAGCTGATGTACTCCTGGATTCCACCAAACAGTCTAAATATAATTAATAATACTTCTAATCCACAGGCATCTCGGGCACCTTTCTGTTCCCACATTACCAACGAGTTGCTTTTTCAACTTGCAGCTCACTGCTGGAAATCAATCCGATTTTTTACACATCCACTGTGACTGCCCTACGCGAGAAGGAGATAGTCACATTCCTCTTATCTTTGCCAGGTATCCACCTGTAATCGAACTGGTTTTCGATAGGAAAGTGCTCATCGTGCAGACTAGCGCCCAGATAGTATTAGAATATCTTTTACATCTCTTCCAGAAGAGTTGTCTTGAGGTCTCTGAAGCCATCAATTCCGTTCATCATCTGCATCAGCACAGTCTTGTCGCTTTCTACAACATCAGGAGGGTCAATACGAGAAAAGGATAGGCCATTTTTATCGAACACCATAGGAATTGTGCTGAGAAGCTCATATGAGTATGCCATTCCATCTATCACTAATTTTTTGGCAAATGAGATCTCATCAGTTAGTCCTACTGCCACAGCTGATCCGTTGGCAACTGTGAAGAAGCTTCTACTCCATTTGAAATAAAATTGAACTTGTAATACTCCTCCTGAGATGATGATAACATCTTGTCCTCTAAACTCTCCCTTCTGCTTGGAATCGCGATAACTGTAGTTAAGTGTAATATCAGTGATCTGGTACTCTGCTCCCATAGGTGTTTTGTAGACGAGCTTGTTGAGAGTGGCGAGTTTTTACTGTATTTTGGTGAAAGTGCGGTTGAGTTCGTCCTGTTTACCTATGGTGAACCTACTCACATAGTTCATGTTAGTGGCGTTACAGACTTAGCTGGCTGTGAGCACAAGCATACACAGGAGGCAACACAGAACACGCAAATATCCTAGCATTTTATATTATTATCATCCTAAACAACAAACAGCATATTATATTCAAAATCAACAAACATTCACAAATCAACCATTAATCAGTTCTATTCAACCAACTATTCCGGGG
>Ga0194117_10004875_pt1 | contig 12502 bp, 11 predicted proteins | sample TA2MahsurfametaG_FD_160579 | JGI IMG/M metagenome (GOLD analysis project Ga0194117, IMG submission 160579) | Freshwater microbial communities from Lake Tanganyika, Tanzania - TA2015009 Mahale N1 surface | ecosystem: Environmental > Aquatic > Freshwater > Lake | place: Tanzania: Lake Tanganyika...
AGAGTTATTAATCTAATAATTATCATCATGAAGGATCATTAGACTTCTTCGACATTTGCATTTTCAATATCACATATTAGTTTTACTCCTTTCTTCTAAAACTCTTATTCGATTTCATTAGTCAAATTTTCGCGGTCTATTTACAAAAAACGTAGACATGAGAATTTCAAAAAAATACGAGGATTCAGCTCCTTACAATATCCTAAATTATCACACAGCTACGGATGCTCAGATGATTGAGCGATTTAAGTTATCTGCTGAAAATTTATATATCATCGTCATTAATCTTATCTGAATCAACTTATGGATCAAGAGCCCAAAGACTTAGTTTTTGAAGTTGAGGAATGCTGTGAGCGAGTTTAGAGACTGCTGCTCCACTCAATTTGTTACAGTCGATACAAAGAGCTTTTAAGTTGCACATTGTAGCAATTTTTAGCAAAGCTTCATCTGTAATTGAAGTTTGACCCAAGTTCAGACTTTAGAAATTTTCAGCGTTTGGTATGTGTTTGACAACCTGATTTGTTACCCAAGAATTACGATCTCAATCATAAAATTGTTACATAGATTTAAATATGAAAGGTATTTCATTTTTGGCAAACCTTGAATAGTCTGTTGAGTGTTGATTCTCGAGCATTCAACTAACACTAAAGTACTCAAATTTTTCATATTCCAAATAGGAGCTCCTTCTATAAACCTACTCTCTCTTATCGAAAGATTTATCAAATTACAATTGGCTGCGACTACTTTAAGGCTTTCATCAGTTATATCATCGCATCCTTCGATTAAAAGTGTCTTTATAAAAGTATTGTTAGCTAAAATAGGAATCAGTTTCTTTTCGTCGATTCTAACTTCTAAATGAAACGAGATTTACGTAGAATAGCTAGGCTTAAAAGCTGCCTCATATCTTTGAGTTGCATACAAAGTTTTTCAGGAATCCTAAAGTACTTGCCTTTAGTTTGTCCCAAAGTAAACTATTTTATATTTCTAAATGGGATTTCATTGTTTGAAGGCCGAAAATACATGAAATCACCGAGCCAAACATTTTAAATCCTTTTTAGACATACAACCATCTCTCTAGTAATGGATGTTTTTAAAGGACAACCTCTGTTTGTATAGGGAGATAATCTATAATATATGCCTTCATCATAATCCCTCATTGAATGCAGAAAATCCCATCCATACTAAAGTTTCCTAATTTTGGTAAGTTTTTTTGGCACCATTTTGCAACACTCTTAATCAAACTAGTTAGCACAGTTAAGCACTAGAGACTTCATATTAGTCAGATTATTGATTATCTTGATGAGAAACTCTTTTTTGGCTAGCTAGTACCAATTTATCTACAACTCCTATAAATTATTGAGCGAAAGGATTTTGCTCAATTGAATTTAAGGATTTTTACAATATCCAACTACGACTCTCTTTACTTTTGCTCGTGCTTCTAATTTCATTTGAGTTATACCATCTTGTAACTAGGCTCCTATTCTAACTTCATTCATATAACTGATAGTGTCTTCTTATATTTTTACTTAATCACTCCACGAATCTTTTTGTGCAGAATCACAAATGATACTTGATGGATACTAGTTGGGCTATCGAATTTATTTGTGCTTTTTGAGTTACTTGAGTTCTTTTGGCTCTTTAGATTCCTTCAACTCGTTAAACTCTTTGGGCTATTTGGGTTATTTGGAAATAACTTGCTTTTTTGTTTTCTTTTTAGTAGATGAGTTGATCAGATTTATTTCTTAGGGTTGGACAGACACAGGTTTATTTTTTTTAGAAATCTGCTGTGATTAAAGCAGGACGGATTTCTCAATATTCTAATCAGATTGCTTCGCTATGCTTTAAAATTTGTTGTCATTAAGTAAGTTTTTGTTTAGTTTGACTTGAAACTACTTCATTAGAGACTATATTTTTTTGGTAATTTAATCGATATTTGATTTCATATTCCTCTAAACTGATCGAACGACTTCTAAGAGTTTCTCAGGATCATCAAAATCCGAATTAGACAAAAGATTGATAATCTTTATGTATTCTTATATTTCTTCTGAACTAGTCTTTCCCGAGAGCATCTTCTTTAGAGCTTCCTCTAACATTTCTTCCTAGAAAGTGTTGGAGACTATTTAAATTTGATAGATGAGGGACTCTTGCAGCTTCTAAAACTGGTTTGTTACAATTTATGTCATTTTCAAAAAAGACTACGTTATAAAGATCTTACATTTTGGATATTTTCAGATACTTTTTTTAATTCCTCCAGAATCTAATATCTGTTTGGATATTGATGGTGCATGGCTAGCCTTGCGAGAGGATCAAGGTATCTTTCCAAGTTGGCTATGGAGTGTTTGCGGTGTGAGTCTCTGACACATAGCGGACATAAAAGTCGATTGTTCACACAGGTTGGTTCTAGACAGAGATAGCGGATGATCAGGTTGGAGTGTTGTTCTTTTTTACAAAAGGTTTCTTATTAAATCATTTTTAATTTCCTCCAGATTACGCTGCATTCTAATGTATGTATATTCAATTTGAATATTTGAAATCGCTCCATTTTATATAAAGGGCTCCCACCATCATACTCTTTATATTCTTTCTTCACTCTTCTCCTTTAAAGTATTTTGCTGTTTCACGTATTTCCCCATAAGTTTTCAGGATGATTCTTTATAAATATTATTTTCAAGTAAAATATTTTAAGCATTTAATCTAGATTAACTATCTCAATTCTTTTAAGAATAAAAAATTAAATCCTCCTGAATATTACTATCAAATTGATTTAAAAAATATTTTTTATCACTAATATCTTAGATTATCACGAATTAGATTATGCACTATTATCAAAAAATCAAGATCTGCATCTAAGCAGACAAACCCTGAATTTGTCCCAAGTAAAAAGCCAACTCAAGGAAACTACTCCTGATGAAGCTAGTGCTGCAGCAGGCATCAAAATTGAGTCTCCAACTTTTCCAACAGAAATTGCGTAAAACATGAGTACCCCAGCAATCCATCTGTTCACCATGAAAAGAACATGGATTGCAAAGTTATGTGTCACTGACAGAACTGGCTCACTTATTCTACTTTTGAGAAGCTCATAACTATCAGGACCATTAAAATGAGCCATAAATCTGGCAAATTTAGTCTTGAAGTTATCGATACTGCTTTCCTGTGCTTATTGTTTGTCTGATTTTTGGGACTACTTATTTGAATCTTCTTCCAACAGCTTTTGGCTCAAATCTCCTAGATTTTTGCGGTAATACACTTCATAAGAAACGATTGAAATGATCATTCTTAAAGCGAGGAAAGAAATAAGGACCATTGAAGCCATCAAATTAGGCATTACTGGCACAGTTAAAATCCAAGCAAACAGCTACAAGAAACTGAAACTGAAAATTGTTTGACTTAAACCTGACTCAACTCCACCGCATTTAGCTAATGCTACTATTAGAGTGATAACTGCTATACCCGCAAACGGAGCAAGAATATAAGTAAAGAAAGTGGGAGGGTAAGGATTTTTATATTGACAAGTAGGAGCTCCCAAATAATCAGGAAGACACTCATAACAAAATCCGGTTGTTGAGCATAGCCTGCATCCATCAACACTACTGCATTCTGTACTTTAAACACAATTTCCTTGAGATATCAGACTGTTAAAAGGGCATGATTGTCTACAGGTACCACTTGACAGCAATAATGAAGAATCACTGCATCCAAGGCATTGATTGATTGTATATCCATAACAATTTTTACATGTAGGATGGCACTGTGAGCAGATATTTGTGTTTCCATAGGGTAACTGGCCGATTGGACAAGAGCTCATGCATTGGCCGTTTGAAGAAACCATCCCTTATCTGCAAACAAAACAATATTCTTGAGAATTATATATGGAACAGGAATCACACATTTGGTTAGCACAATTTGAGGTTGGAGAGGATAAAATTGCCAAAGATTTAGTGGCTAAAGCTAGTGGATTACTTGGCGAAGCAGAGTGATACAATTGCAAGTTAATATTTGAAGTTAGAGGAGTATCAAAGATGCAGGACAAAGACAATTCAGACATATAGTCAGCACCAACTATTTGGCAGTTGAGACCTGAGAGAGTAAGATTTATCCTAAAGTCTTGTATAGGTAAATAATCGAAAACTGAGTCTATAAGTACCAAAACGTTAACAGGTTTAGCTTGAACATAGTTAAGTGGAGCAATCACTCTGACATTCAGAGAATTCGGAATCATTGAAGAAACACCTGAACTAGAGCTATAGTAAACATCTACATCAGAATAAACAGAATTAGCTTGCTTCTGTACCGAACGAATACTCCAATTGCCATTTTTAATGTAGTTTACAACACCATTGATTTAAAGCATTATGTTGGGACTTGAGAAACTGTTGATAGTATTAATGAAAAGTTAATTTTTTGATTGTATATTACATGGGATTGGATTTCCATTTAGTTTGCAAATAATTGTGTTTGGAAGATAGTAAGAATACTGAGTATAAGTAAGGATAAATCCATTGATATTTCCTGTGTTCTATATTGTAAAATTATAGAATAAATTAGTAAAGCTAAGAGAAGTAGAGCTTGAACTGGTTACACTTTAAATGATTATTGAACCTAGAGTTAATGAAGGAGTAAGGTAAGTTGTTGATGAGTTTGTAGTTCTAGCTCTTGTGTAGGGATTACCAACGCTTACTTGGATCAAATTAGTGGTAGCACTTAAACTAAAATACTTTTGGTTGCTCAGCCCAGTTATAACATAAGTGTTTGTTCCAGGGATGTTGCTAGTTTTAATAGCAGTCGAATTTATGACTTGACAAGGTAATATTTGGCTATTTGCAATTACTGAACAGTTTGTATTGGTATATTGTTGAGAGGAGGGGAAATTAATAATCATATCATCGTTATAGTTAGGAGTGGTGATATTAAGTGAAAGACTGGCAAGCTGTGAAACTTTAGTAATATCTCTTGTGGCTGAGGATACAGTTATTGGATCAAATTCATTCATCGTAATTGAAAAAGTATTTGTTGCATAGATCTTTGATAGAGTGCTATCATAAGCTTGATCAACTTTCATTGTATAAAGAGCGCTGTTTAAAGGATTTTTCAATGAAGAGATTAATAAGGTAACATTAGTAATTGTAGAATTTACAGCCAGAATACAGTTGTATGCTCCAGATACTTGCAGAATAGAATTTGAAGCTGCTCCATTCAAATATACTGCGTAAGAAACTGACGAATCATTGAGTTGACTAGTAATAAATGTAGGCAAGGTAATACCAATATAGCCTGTTTGAGAGTTAGGAGCAATCCAAAGATTATAGTTGCTTTTCGCATTCACTCTCCAGCTTGATACACTTAAAATTGATTGCAAGGGTTTCGCTAAAAGTTAGACCGAACATGTTGTAGCATAGGACGCAGAAGGAAAACCTGAGTTGATAATTATGGGTTAGTTCGTGAAGGCTATTTGATAATCCAAAGCTGTAAACCTAAAGACAACTGATGTAATATTTTGAGAAGCCTTCAGATTTAGACTTAGCTTTGCTTTATTTTCAGAAGTAGTGAAGGTGCAGGAACTAATGTTGCTTTGAGAACAGCTTGTATCAATACAACAAGTAGTGAGACTTTTGATGAAGATAGGGAACACGATCTACAAAAAAGAAGCTTAGTAGTTATTTACAGCCAATGATAAATTATAATTTTGAGAAACATTCATTTTTGAAGGGGCACTTAGGGAAACAAAGGCTGTAAGATTTTGAGATGTTAAAGCAAGATTAAAAGCCAGCTGTGATGAGTATGCTATTAAATCATTATTTTTTATAGTTACCAAAACAGTACTATTATCGGCTTGGTTGCTAGGATTGTTCATGCTGCCAAGAGATATGTTAAAGTTTGAACTATTTACACTGTAACTATTATTGTTAAAGACCACAGACATTTGGGAAATAGTTTGAGGAAGTACACCACTTAAATAGACAGGAGTAAGAAGTCCAACAGTAGTCAACATTCTTTATAGTACGAGGCCTGAAGCATATGGAACGAGTTTATCGGTGGGTGAAACTGAAGATTGGAAATAAATATTATTGCTGTCCATTGCTGTAAGAGTGTATCTCTAGGTTGTAATTGGCACCAAGAAACTGTTAGTTCCATTAATTACTAAACTAGTTAGAGAATTAGACGCATCACTAACAGTTACAGTTATGTGACCTGAGGAATTAGAGGTGTAAGTTAAGGTTTGAGTTGAAGAAAATCCTGAGAATGTAGGAGAATTAACGAGAAGAATATTGCCCGAATTAGTCATCATGGGTGAAACAACAAGCTGGAAGGTAGCAATAGGAAGGGTGCTAAATTTAAAAGTAACACATGTTGCTTGATTTGCCTAATTGTTGCTTCTTGAAATAGACGGTGACATGAAACTAAGAGGAGTGTAGGCAGCTGGTAAAATTGAGATCTATTTAGTTATAGAGTTAGTGTTAAGAACAACTTGAAGAGATATAGGATTTCTGTTAAGTTGTATATACTGATTGTTGTTGGTAACAACCCAGAATTTATACTATGTGTTACCGAACATACAAACAGGTGCGCTTTGGCTGCAAGGGGATCGAAGTTGGATAGTATAGTAGGTAGAACTTTCGCTGGTCGAAATTTTTGTAAGACTTGTTTGTAAACTACTTAAGTTCAGATTATAGGTCGATTTGGGAATATTCAACTGGAAAACTGTGTTATGTGGAGTTGGCACATTCAAGGTGAATGATATCGTCAAATTATTTTGACTTGCAGCGAACATTCCTCCTTGATCTACTCCGAAGTTAGCAACTGAAGATGGTGAAAAGCTGGTTGCTCCTCCATAAATAGAGGATAACTGCATAGAACCCTGTGCCAGATAGTTATCAGTGGAGCTGCACAGATAAAATGCGATGGGGGTATTACTGAAAGTAGAGGAGATCCAAGCGTTGATAACATGCAAGTTAATTGTAATGTTAGTTGAAGCGAGGATTTGAGTTGAACCTAGGTTGGTTAAATTGACTTGAGTCAACCATCCATTAGAGTCAGTTATGTATGTGCAACTATTAAAACTAGTATTGCCTACAGTATAATTGCAATCTTGATTATACAAGTTTGATATTTTCAAATATGTGGAAGTTGGAATATTAATAACTAGTTTGTTGACAGCTGTTAGAGACGAAGGCAGGTTCAACGTAAAAGTTACTTGGGAGTTGGAGGCAACAGTAGAGCTACTGGCCTGCCCATAGACAGCCATTTAATTCAACTGTATTGCTGGGGTAATGGCCCCAGAAGTGATTTAGATAACCTCTCCGCTAGGATTATAAAGACTGACTTGTAATAAATTCTGGTTTGGCTATAAATTAAATACACTACCAAGGATTGTCTGACTTTGCCCTGAATATCCAATCGTTATAGCAGTAGTATTACTTGAGATAACTTGACATGGAGTTAGTCCACTAGATGTCTGGATTTGGCAAGTAGGTGAAGACATCTTTGCTTGATTAGCAGGCAAGACTATAGTCATTGTAGAAGAAACAGCTGCAAAACGAGGACTATAATTAATTACGAGTGCCCCAGTACCACTGATTGCAGTGTTGGATCTTACAAAATTGAAACTGAGAGCAGTTGTAGGAGTTTTTGGAGCCAAATTGGCTGGGTTGAATGCAGATTGAGCAACTTTATTTGAGGAGGAGTCGATTGTCCAAACTAAAAGACCTGTAGTTTGAGGAGTGGTGGGAATCGATAATAGATTTTGGACATTATTAATGACGATAGACGTAGTTGAGATGGGCAAATTGAGAGGTAGGGTCAATGAATTACCATTGTACTGAGCTGAGCTAAGATTGAAAAGGCTTGAACTGAGGTTAAAAACAAATGAACTTTCAGCTGAAAATGGATTAACTCTATTGAAATTAACTGTTAAATCTGTAAGATTTCCTACGATGCTATTAGTAGTGGTTGCCGATACTCCCAAGTACACAGGAACAACAAATGGAAGAGTAACAGTGCCTGAAGCAGTCAGATAGCCGTTATAATACATACCCATAACGATACTACCTGTTGCTGATGTTGATGAAGGGTTGACTATGTTGATAGTCAAAGTTTTATCTGTAAGTGTGTTAATCTGTGAGACTTGGAAAACACTATTGGAGAGAGCGGTGCTGTAATTGCTGGCTGATACCACAGTAAGCAAAGTAGATGGGGCACTAAGTTTAATTTAGGTAAAATTGGGGTAAGTTGAAGTTAGGGTCAGAGTGAGACTAGCAGATTGAGCGTAAGTGTTGTTTGATCTGGAATATGAAAGGGAAAGTGGGAATGGATTTTGAATGGCGTAAGTAGTCGAGTATGTTTGACTGACAACTGAATTAAACTGAGTATTAAAACTGTAGGTAATTGGTTGTATAGTTGGAGGATTAGTCACGTTTGTTATGGTAATAGTGAATCCAATATTATCAAGCATCATTAGAGTAGAGTCTCCAGTTATACTGATTTGTATAGTGGTTGAATTAACCACTGAGCAAGTGAACACGGATTCGTAAATAGTTGAGTTGTCAATCATAAAGCATCCTCCGTTTATTGATTGCAGAGAAGATAAAGAGAAAGTTATGCCTGATTGGAAGGGAATATAAGAACTCACAAAATCAATAACATAGTTACTGTTAAGAGTGGTCACACTATTCGGTATAGTAAGAGACAAGGTATTAGTTGCTTTGATAGGATTGAATTGAAGAATAGAGAAATTATAGCTTGCTATTGGGTCTCCTCCTTGTGTAGACAGGAGGAAATTTTGAGTCATTGCAGTTAAAGGATTGTACCCTCTTAAAAGACCACTGATTGTGAGTGTGTTTGAGCAAGGATTACTGCCACATATACTGATCACAATTTAAGTTACAGAATTAGGGCTAGATGTCGTATCATAAAGAATAGAGTTACTGTAGGAATTGCCACTTGAGTCTGTGACGCTCAACGAAGCAGGATAAGTATAACTTGATTGTGAAGCATTGTAGTTTACTTTGATATAGCTGTCATAAGGCACAAAGTTTAGTGATAAAAGACCACCATTTGCTGCAATGTAAGGAGGAATACTGTAAGTAAAAGGCATAGTATACGCAGAACCCACAATTGAAAGTCCATTTCTTGTGTAGTTATTAACTGTTACTGTAGCCAAAGATAACGCTATATTTGTTGCAAGTTGTTCTACTATACCTTGTGGATGAGCAGTTTGAATTATCAGTGACTGAGAGTATCCATTGATGAAAGATGGGTTTACAAGATTATCAATAGCGAAAGTTAAGGTAGCACCCGGTTTGCACTGCGAGCAGGGTGGAGCTAAAGAGACTGTTAAGTTGTTTGTTACAGCATCTATTGTTGTAGTACAAGGGACATTTATTCCACCAGAAATACACACAATATCTGTAGTTTTGTAGGATTCTTGCGGCAGAATTACTTTGACAAAATCACTTTGAGTCAAAGCTACACCCAAAGTCAATGTAACAGTCAGTTTATAATTAGTGCTAACTTGAGTTATGTTTTTGGTTGGATTGGCGTTTAGAAGTAATGGTAGAGCCATAAAGGCAGTAGGCTGAGCTGAGTTACCAATCATATTTCCAGCAGAATCAAATGTTTGGAAGGTATAACTGACTTGTCTTGTATCCGCAGGATTGATAACTGTCACTCCAAACACTACATTTCCGATCCCTGAAAAGTAGAAGTTATTTGTGTAGATTGAGTTAGAAGTACTATTGTAGGAACATGAAGGTGATCCAGATGTAAGAGTAAAGGCGTAGATATTCATACAGTTGATGGGGAGGGCTGGCTGTACACCTGAGGGAAGGGTTATTTGATACATTCCACCCTGCGGAATAGGTGCCATGAGCTGAGTGTAAATAGTGATATTGTTTTCTTGGCTGATTGCAGTGTTGGAAGAATTCATACTCAAAGTTATAATGTTACCAGGCACAGTTGATTTGGCTAATAAATTATTGCTGGTTGCAGCGATATTGCAACTAGAACAAGAGCCTCCTGCGTTGGGCAAAGAGGGTAATTGCAATAAGAAAATGAAACTGGAAGATGTTCCAATAGACTGAGGATTAATTAGCCCAGACATTGTTAGATATATGATTCCTGATGAAGCATTGTTTGCTGAAGTAACGATGGGAAAAACAGCATTACTACCGAAAACGATTGGGTTAATATTTTGAATACTAAATAAGCAAAGAGTTACTTTCCATAGAAGGTCAAAGTTGATTGAAGGTTACCAATTCCTATTTGTGAAGGAAAGGTGATAGTCAGTTGAGGGTTGGCTGGAGTCATCGGCAGAGATAAATTAAAAGTATATGTAACGTCTCTGTTACCAACTCCATAGTTAGACTGACTCATTGAATTTAGGGTGATTGACATGGGGGTGTAGGATGAGGCCAAAATGGTCCATGCTAGATTTTAGCTATAGGATGAATTAAATGTAATGTTTGTAGTCAGTGTTTGGTTCATTGTAAAGTATGGATTCTGAAGACTGCCAATAATGAAAGTAAGGTTACCGTTGGCAGCAACTTGATTATTAAGTTTTAATGTGCATTTGTTTGATGAACATGTTCCGTTCGCTTTATTCACAGGATTGTTTCCTACGCTAGCAGTAATGTTTAGCACCGCATTAGGAACGACGATGTACGTGTTTGAAAAATCGAGGAGGAAAGTAGCTGTGGCTGGGAGCAATCTGACAGTGTAGTAGTTGATCTGGTAATTGGAGTTAGCGTAGAGTACTGAATTGAGAGGAGTGACTTGCAGACTACCTTGCTGTGAGCAGGCGAGGGCCAGAAGCAAGAGAAGAAGAGCAGTTTGCTTGATCATTCAAATTCAAATTTTATAATTTCAAATTAAAATCGTTTAATATTTTAACCTTTGTTCATTTATCACATATTATTTATATACATATGATTAAAGTAACTCTTCTCGCATGCATACTCGCCATCACATTTGCTCTTCCTCCTCAAAATCCTATTATCGGAGTCTATACTGAAGATGCAGAGGATTTCGGACAGGCTCCACAAGCAAAATAAACATACATCGCTGCAAGCTATATCAAAAATTTAGAGATGGCTGGTGCTCAGGTCGTACCTTTGTTCTACCACTACTCCACTGCTCAGCTCGATGCTATACTGAGTAAAATCAATGGAGTGTTCTTCCCAGGAGGCGAAATGCCTATAGATAAAAATAATCAATGGACTAGCAACATTCAATACATCTTCGACTATGCTAACAAACAAAATGATAAGGGTAATTCTTTCCCCGTTTGGGCTACTTGTCTTGGATATGAAGCAGTCATGTACTTGTTTAGTGGAAGAGCAGATAATATGACTACTTTGACTCGTGTTAATGGTCAAAGAGGACTTCCTTGCAACCTCACAGTCAAGAACTCAAATAGCATCTTGCTGAAATCTTTGAGTGCCTAATAATACAAAATAAGTAACAACTGGTAATGGTCTGTTGTGGTTCCATCATACTTGGTCAATCACTCTTAAAACTTACCAATAGACTCCATCAATAAACAAATTTTGGAAGCTTATTTCAACAAGTTGGACTGAAGATGGTGTTTAATTCGTATCTACTGTTGAAGCGTTTAACTATCCTTACTTTATGACTCAATATCACCCAGAGAAAAATAGTTTCGAGTGGAGAATCGATGCCATCAGGACATACAATGCCATCAGTGTTTAGCAGAAATTTATTAACGAGTTTGTCAAGGTTGCAAGGCTAAACACTAACACTTTCCCCTAAGCTGAGTGGACAAACGCCTGGATCTACAAATATCAGCCTCTGTTCACTAACGATCCTGACTTTATCCAAGTCTATTTGTTTGATGAGAGTAAACTTTGATTAGTCGATTTATAAATTTAATTAATTTATTAAAGCTTGATTGAATTTTATTGGTTTGCCTTGTAATTAAATAGTTTGATATTATTTATAATGGAGCAGCAGGAGAGCGCACCGAGTTTTAAAGTGATTCTGATTGGAGATTCAAGTATGTTTATTATTTTTAAGGTACAGGAAAAACCTCGCTCATTCGTAAGTATATCCACGGATCATTTAAAGACGAATATTAGGTTACAGTGGGAGTTGATTTTTCATCCAAAACAGTCATCATTGACAATCAGCCAGTCCAGCTTCAAATATGGGATACTGTTAATATTTAATGATTTAGTGTGGTCAGGATGTATACAAAGCCATAACTACCAATTTCTATAGAGGAGCCGCAGCAGCATTCCTTGTCTATAGTGTTAACAACCGCCAAAGCTTTGAATCTTTAAATCAGTGGTTGAGTGATTTTAAAGAAAAAGGAAGCCCCGAAGCTTTCATTTTCTTAATTGGAACCAAATGTGACTTGGAAGCATAAATTTAGCCTTAGTAAGCTTTTGAGTTTATGAAAACAGTTAAAGGAGCTTTCTTTATCCAAACTTCAGCCAAAAGTAACGTCAAAGTTGATGAACTCTTTTCCAAAGCTGCTTAGACGATGGGG
>Ga0194117_10004878_pt1 | contig 12498 bp, 3 predicted proteins | sample TA2MahsurfametaG_FD_160579 | JGI IMG/M metagenome (GOLD analysis project Ga0194117, IMG submission 160579) | Freshwater microbial communities from Lake Tanganyika, Tanzania - TA2015009 Mahale N1 surface | ecosystem: Environmental > Aquatic > Freshwater > Lake | place: Tanzania: Lake Tanganyika...
GGGGATAGAGAAAGAAAAGTACTGAAAATTATTGATTGGGGACTTGCCGAGTACTATCTTCCTAAAAGATAGTTTAATGTTCGAGTTGCTTCTAGATACTACAAAGGTCCTGAACTTTTACTTAATAACAACTTTTATGATTACTCTCTTGATTTATGGTCAGTGGGATGTTGGTTTGCAGGTATTGTACTCTTTATTTTATTTAGATTTTCAAGAAATCCGTATTTTTTAAGGGACAGGACAACATCGACCAACTTAAAAAAATAGGATAAATAATAGGAACTGGTTAGATATAAATCTATGTAAGAAAGTATGGTCTAAAGCCAGATCCTAAGATTAAAGAATGGATTAATAAATAGGACTTTCCAAAGATACAATTTTAAAAGTTTGTCAATAGTGACAATAGTAGTATCGCTACACCCAAAGCTTTAGATCTATTAAAGCAAATGCTGACTGTAGACCATGTAAAACATTTGATATATAGAATGAACGCATAACTGCTGCTTAGGCTTTATCACATCCCTATTTAACTGAAATCTGAAAATGATTTTTAAATATCTCTAACTGCTTTAAAATGAATTTCTATTTGTCTCTTTAGAATCCATACACCAATTTTTTTTTTCTAAGAATTATATACAACATTTTGTTTTTTATTATTTCCACTTAACCAAGATGCTTCCTCTTTACAAACTTCTCTCTTTGTTCCTCAGAGTCTTCTCGAGACCACTGATCAACTTAACAAAAAAATATCATGCTAATAACTAAATCCAGAACGATTGGATTAGAAGACAGTTTTTTAAACTGGGAAATTGGTTCCATGCTCTATAAAGCCGAATAAACAGACGTTATCTAAGAACTGACTCTAAAAATATAGTAATTAAACCGCTTTCTGAATCAAGCGCGACTGATAAAGGCATATAGTTTTTTTACTAAGTCATTTTTTATTCTATTGCTCTTGGTTTTCCTCTATATGAAATTTATAGACAAGTCGTTGATACCAAAGCTAAAGATAAGAAACTAACTACTCGAGTTTAGAAGATAACAGATAATATATTGAAGGTAAAGGAGGAAGTAGAAAAATTGAGATCAAAATTATAGAGTGAATGGTAAGTAAGGCATTTAAGTTTTGAAATCAACACCAAATACCTCCATTTTTTGAGCAAACCATCCGACGAATAGTTAGAATGTTGTAGTTAAATTCTGAGAAAGTAAGCAAGTTGGATGCCACAATTCAAAACAGTTCATAAACATAGCAAGATGTAATACTTAATATGATATTTACTATTCATTGATAAAGAAAGTTGTCTACACTAACATATTGTGATATTATCATTAAGTCTGTTCTATTTTCACTCTGTTTATTCTCAATTATGGTAATTCTTATATTTAGTATGCTTAAAAGCAGTTGCAAAATGCACAACCAACTTCTATTTTTTCTACCTGTTTTTGACCCTGCCAAACCCATTGTTTATTTGTTTTTTTCAGACTGTAATCAGGGATGTTAATTGCTGAGAGTAAATCTTTTTTTTCGAAAAGGCCGAAAATGACTAATACTTCTCCTACATATTTGCCATCATTCTCAATCTCAATTTTCTAAACTTAATCATTCAAAATTTACGAGCTAGCTACCCAGTATTGTAGTATGGCATTAGTTTGTCAATCGCGAAGACTTTGCTTCCAAGTACATTATGTTTTGGATTGACAAGTTTAAAAGTAAATTAATCTCCTTGCTAAACATAATCATAAATGAAATCTTACACCCAGACTGTATCAAATTGGTTTCTGAGATTAGTAAATTTATTGGATTTGATTTATAGTTTTCGGCTAGGAGTATGCTAGATTTGAATGTAAGCTGACTTTGATCTTTGGTATTTTTACTTAGAATGGTATTTCGATTTTATTCGATTTTTCAATGCGAATCAGGAGGTTGAAAGGTGAAGAGCCTTATTCGTTTTATTCTAGTTCAATCATAGAGTATATTCTCAAACAGCGTTTTTATATCAAATAAAAATCATTTATCATGGAAAATAACTCATAAGTTGAACAGTCTTTTATCAACTCCACGAGCTTTGAAGTTGTTGAAAAACATAATCGAGCAAAATACAAAAGAAATCAAAGGTATATTCGATTTATTGTTGAAACACACTACACTATCACGATCCTTTTAGGAGGTTTGTTTATTATTAAGGCCTTTCATTATTCCTTATGCCATTGGGAAAACGACTCTGTTTGAAAGCCATCATCTTGTTACTACGTTTTTTCATCATCTATTATAAAAATTTCTTTTCTTTATCCTTTTGGTCTTTTTAAAGTTCTTTAATTTTGTCTTCAGCTTTCACTTCGACTAGATTGCTTTATATTGGCAGAGGAGTTGAAACGTTAAGTAAAATAGATTATGTTTTAGTTAATAATTTTCCATTGGATTATGGATTTGATTTATCTTTCATACTTTATTCGTTAAACCTCATCTAAATTCTAGGTGCTTTTCTAGATTACTCCTTTTTACGTTTCTCTTCTAACTCATAGTATACTTTTTAAGTATTGAATATAAAAAGCACGCATTTGAATATTTTCTTTCCAATTTCATCAGAAATTGCTTTATTCGGATCTTAGCAATAGAAAATCGCACATTAAGTATAGGCTCTTTACATGTCTCTGACTCCTTGTTCAAGCAAACTATATTTTTACTTGGCCTAAAGCAGCAACTACTCGCAATGCTAGTCTATTCTATCGTTTTAGTTATCTTTCATTTTACTATTAAAAGCTTTTTAAACCATATTGATTGTCTTTTTTAACTCAGCAAGATCAGATTTAACTTGACTTGTAGGCATCTTTTAAACATGCTGATACATTTCAATCTCCTATTTGTCAAAAATTGGAAAGGTATACTTTTTCCAGACTTATTTTATCAAATAAAATCCAGCATTCATTTTATGATCAGCTGAGGTTACTTACTGCATGTTTTCGATTGTATCCAGCCTGAATCCCCATGCACCTCCCTTTATTCCTGTACCATTAAGATAGTTTCCCAAGGCGAGGGCAACTTCCAAAATGTGATGTAATCTATAGTTGGATTTTAAAGAGTCAAAGGCTGTTGTAAGGCTTTAAATTTTACTTTGGAGTTCAAAATAGATTTCTTCCCGATGGTTGGCAAAAATTAATGTTTTGATTCTGTTAGCATACTATGGTACTGATATGATTTCTTTGATAAATCTCTCAGGAATACCTAAGTCATCTAAGTTTCCATCATAGTTATTTACTAACATTTAATCTTCTTCAGAAGGCAGTATTTTATTGATACTATCCAAAACGGAAGGAAGAACGTACTTCCCTGAACATTGAGTTAATGCTTAGAAGATTTCATTTTCAGGTATTCTAAGTTTTGTCAAAACAATTTAGAAATTTCTGTGTTTATCAGGACCCAGCAATTTAATCTTCTCTTTTCTTGCCTAAGAAGGCAAGGTTGGTGATTGCGCTCCATTATTGTTTTATTTTGTTGGGATAGGTTTCGTAAAAAAATATTCAATTTCCTCCTAATCCAGAGTTATCTTAGTATCATCTACTTTCTACCAAATGGTTTTTTTTATTTTCTAGTAACTTAAGACAATGTAATTGCATGCTTTCAAGTTAACTTTCGGTTGCTTTTTGGGTTTCTTTTTTTATTCAACTATTCCTGATAAACTAGGTAAAGAGACAGTTGGCAAACCATTTAATGGAGGAGGTGGTGGAGTATTAAGAAATCCAATAGGAGGTAGAGAGAAATTTGCCAATGGAGGAGGTGGAGGCAAGTTTGTTATTCCTGGAGGAGGTGGAGGTAAGTTAGATAACAGAGGAGGTGGCGGTGGCAATAAATTTGGTATTCCTAATGGTGGAGGTGGTGGAGGAAAATTCGGTATATTAGGTAATGGAGGCAAAATAGGTATACCTGTAGGAGGAGGCGGTACATTTGAAGGATCGAAAGATTAAGAAGGAAGTTTTATAAATCCAATGGGAGGTGGAGGTGGTAAATTTATAAGGCCTGATACTGGAGGTAATGGAATATTAGAACTATTTTTTGGTTGAGAAGTTTAATTAGATAAAGGTATCGGTGGTGAGGAACTACTAGATATTTAATTATTGGGCTGAATTTAGTTTAATGTTTCATTTGTTAGGCATCGTGAATCATTCATCATAATGGGTGGACGTGGCAATTTAGCTAATCCTTTGGCATTTTGATTTTTTACCATGTATTTTTAGATGAGATTTTAATCAAGTTTTTTAACTGTAATGTTCTTTGAGTTTTACTTCTGAAAACGTATAAGCATTTCTGCCTTGTACTCTTTAAATTACTTCTTTATATTTTATAACTCTTTTTCCTTCTCATCAATTTGTTTCTTTAATAGCTAAATTTAATGAATATTACTATTTGACTTAAAGTCTTCGTTTATAAAGTTCTCAAGCTTTTTCCATTCATTTTTTTAGAACATTTGTAAAGCTTTAAAACAATTTAAAGCAATCTACTAACAGTTATTTTTGAGAAAATTACCTTTTATTCTTTTAAGACACTATTAAACACTAAGTCCATGTTTTTCATTCTTTTACTAACTCTATTTCAATTCTTCAAATTTCAAATTTAAACATGTTTCATCAATGATGTGAGTAAGTTGAAAATAATGTTGTATTTCCGAAAAAGTATCGAGAATAAGTTTGTTAAAAGATTTTTTATCATTTTCTGCCAAGTAAACAGGTGTTTTGCGGTCTTAGTCATCATCTTCGGCTTATTAATCAATAGCATTTTAATTTTTTGGATTTTAGTCCGAAACAACTTTAACAAGTAATTGATGTTGCAAAGTTTATAATTTGAGAGTACTTCTATTTGTAAAATTTTAGTGTAAATTGTCTTTCTCTTTTCTACTCTTCGTGGCATCTTTATAAATTGCTTGACTGACTGCTATAAAAGTACAATATTAAATCTTGAAATAGTTTTATTGTAACTTGCTTTTGATATCCTAGATGATGAGTTCATATCTCAAATATCTGAGCTCTTACTAAAATTATCTTTTCTACTTCTCATTTACAATAGAAATTAACATTTAGTTTATGAATCTTAAATTGTAACAACACATCAAAATGTTTTCAGTGTGGTAGATTGCTTCAGTAAAAGGTTATAAAATACTTTAACTTTTGTTTTCTTATTTAAACAATCTTAAACACTATAGCAAACTCAAGCTTTCTTATACTTTCCAAGAGTAATCCTCAAGCAACAAAAGCACATAAGCAGTTGCTGCGATATTGATGGGATGGTAAGCCCTAAGAAGTACTAAAGCGTAGTCACTAATTTTGGATACAGTTGAAAAATATTCCTTGGGAATACGATTAGAAAGAAATTTCAAAAATTTTAAAATTTAAATTTGATTTTGGAATATAGTTCTTGTTCCTTTTTTGTTTGCCATAATCGCATTGTCTAAAATATGAATTAATCTTCTTACTCCATCAATTTTGATGAACTAGACATACTTATTTCTTAATAATTTGTGTATTACTAAGCTGAGAGAAGCTTTTGGATACTCCCTAGTTGCATTTTGACTGCAGCTTCATTATTTTCCAAAAGTTTTAGTTTTTAATCTAATTCTTTGCTTATTTCTTTTTGATTGTTTTTAGTAGGGGTAACGTCAAAACTTTTGCTATTTCTAAATGTATTAAGCTAATTTTTTTCTTTATACTCTTGTACTTTCCTCTAATGCAAAACAACAAATCTATATTGGTATTTCAGATTGAATTCTTTGAGTATTTATAATTGTTAGGAGCTTATATTAATTTCATTCAAACTTTTCTAAAACATTTTCTAAACTGTATGAAAATATATTTACTTTATTTTTAGTCCGCAGGTACAGGAGGAAATCTGTTTTTGCCCTTTAGATCGTAATAGATGTATTCTATTTTTATGTTATCTTTGGTTCTATACATGATTTTGGTTGAGCCGTCGACAGTGTTCCCCATCTATTATATTTATTGCTATATAAATCATAACAATCTTTTATTAAATTTCGCCAAAAATATTCCAAATCTTTAGCCTATGCCTTTATTTAATCTAAACTTATTTAACCCAAAATCTATCATTTATAATTAACTACAGCTAAGTTCATAATGTTTCCAGTATAAATATCTATAAATATATTCACTTATTTGGTGAATTATTACGTAATCCTCCCTTTTTTGATTGGTTTTCAGCTGTCACCCTTTTAGGTTCGAATTTGACGAACTTTTTCTACTCAACTTTTTTGTCAGGACTGCGCTGGCCTCTAATTTCACTTTCGATTCTGATCTAATTCTATATCTTTTTTCCTTCAATGAATTCTAAAATGACTTTTTTTGTTCTTTTTCCACCTCTAATACCAGTCAGACCTTCCTTCTATTACACTAAATATAAAGAGTGATACATCCTTTTTGTTCTAAGTTACATATATTTTACTCATTCCTCTTTCACCGGCTGTATCTGAGTGATAAATTTAGCTTAGTTCTTCCAAGTGATTCTCTAATTCTGATAATTTTTCAGCGGATAGATATTGCTTTAGAAGTTGCTTTATCTCTTTTACTTTTTAGGTGAAACTTGGTAAGTCATTCTTTTGAGCTTTATTTGAATCCATTTACATAGAACTGTATTTTTCCTCTGAAGAGAATGTGGAGTTTTGTCAGCTTGTCCTTCTGAACTCATTTTATTAATTTTTAATAAGAAGCAAATATGTAAAGTTGATATCAAAGTGTTAATCATAAATGCTTGATAATTTTTTACACTTGCTAATTCTCACTATTTTTCCATTCCTTTAGGAGTTTGTCCTTGGCCCGCTTTATCTTCAGGAGTGCAAACTAAAATTGCTGATTTATTTCTTTTCTTCTCTCGTTCAGATCCTCAAATATTGTATCATAAAGAATTTTTAGCTTATCTAGTTCTTCAAAAGATTAAGCTAATCTGAGTGCCTCTTTTTCATAAGAAACTTTAAGTATATCTCGTTTCTTTTGATACTTTTCATGTATAGCTTTTTTCTTCTTTTAGAAGATATAATTCATTTTCTTTCGCTCTTCATTTTCAAACTCTTTTATTGCGAGTTCCAGCTTCTTTTTTTTCAGAATTTATACTCTTTAAGACAAGCTCTTACATTATTTGATTATCTCACTTTCATCTCGGAGTGTTTTTTGTAGAGTGGGTTTTGGATGAATAACCTTTACAGTTGAAAATCTATGCTTTTCTTATATATCGTTTCTTTTATGTTTCTATTTCAAGCTAATTTTCTTCGATGTCTTAGTCTATCTATTCTCCACTATCATTTCTCCCATCCTTATCTATTCAGTTTAGATATCTTCCACTTTCTATTGACATCTTTCAAATTCAGTAAATTAACTTGAGCTTTCCAAAAGCAAGGATAGCAAATCTGCTCTTGATTTTTTTAGTAAACTATTTTTCAATTTATATCAAGTAAATCAAGTGTAAATCATATTTTGAATGTTTTTGCGTTACTTCCTTGCCCGTTGCTTCATAGTTTCTATTTTGAGTTTGAAAGGCTACTTCATTTCTTTTAAGATTATAGAGCTTGTAAACTCGTTACTTATGTTATTATTTATATAACCATGACGAGTATACTAATTTTTTTTAGGGTTCAAACCTAATAGAGTCTATTGACGTGATTGATTGCATGAAGTTTTGATAGGAGTGTCGATTGCATAACTTACACTATCATTGCAGCTTGTTATAGATTTGATACTTTTCATCTAGTAAATACTCTTAAAAGTATTTTGAGGTTTTTGGATTGGGGCTTATGAATAGTTCATTAACAACTTTTAAGTCTCTTTTTTGAGAATTTACCAGTTATTCTTTTGTTTCAAACCTTTAAAGCCACAACTACCTTCACTTTAAGCAGTGGATAGTATTTAAAATTCTTATCTCATGCCTTCAGATACTTTCGAAGATTTTTTTGTTCTTTTTTAGTAGATTTTATAGTTTTATTTTTCGAAAGGAGTATCTCCTTTGCTGAAAGATGCAAACCGGCTAACTTTGGGCGTTACTGCTGGACTTGTTGCATTTTATAATTCCATAGGTGCTTCTTTTATTTCAAAACAATCCATATTTTTTAGTACAATTTTTCCTAACTGCATTGTATGAAGTCTTTTTTATCCAATCATTTCTTTTTAAAGAACTTTGTTTGATTTTATGAAATTCATATTCTGAAGAAAGCTGCTTTAATCATTGATAAGGTAGCTTAACTTAAGTTAACTAATATCTTGAATGCTCTTCGAAGGTTGTTTGATTTCTTGTGATTGTGAATAATCATATTCAATGAACTCAGTTTAGTTAAGTGTTTGATTGTATTTGGAAAGTGTGAAACACTCTTACTAAATGGGAATATCAATTGATGAGACCATTTGCTTTACTGAGCTAATATTGAATGCTTCTTCTGAATCTGGTCTATAGAACTACTTGGATGTCATAATTTGTTACTATGTTTCTTTAGGAGTAATATAGGCAAGATAGATTTCATTTTCTGCTTAGAAGTAGACAAAAAGATCTGATTGATTGAAACGAAGGCAGTTTGTAAAGTAAGTGATCTATATTTAGAAGTATTCTGCTAAAAATTCATAAATTTCAGTTGGCTAGATGTATTCGTCAAAAGTTTAACATTTTCCAGCAACGAACAGTATTGATCTCAAGTAAAGGACCATAATTTTGTCTATTACTGGGTATTTTGTAATTATCTATGTCACTCCGATTTTGCCTTCGCCCAGCTACTCCAATAGTTACTACATCATCTTTCTAATTCTAGCATCTCCGACTCCCATATAATAATAGTTATCTTCTTCAGGCTCAACAAACTAAAATTCAGGGTTATCAAGAAGATCATAAATTTTGGTGAGATACTTTTCATAGTTAACCTCTTCTGTTTCGTAGATAAGTCTGAGCAGCTGAAAATAGAAGATGGTTTAATGCGCGTAGGGTTGATTATAGAATATTTTGATTGTCCGATCATCATCCACTAGATTTTAATTGAAAAAAGATGGGTAATCGTGGGCCTAGATGAATAATTGCGAAAATGAGGACTATTATTATTTGTAAGCTTGAAGCTCACTGTATTTTCTTTTGTTTCGACTCAATTTTCTCTACATTTGATGGAACTACTAATAGAAATATATTCTATTTCTCTGCATACAAAGAAACAAAGTCAAAACATAGCCCAACTCAACTTGATAATACAGGACAATAAACTATTAATTTCAAGCAAACAGCTTATAAAATCAACTCATAAACCTGAGATAGTTTAATTGATCAGAATCTCATTATAAAATATCCATTTATGTTCTTACTCAACTTATTTAACAAAAATTCCCAACAAAATGAAGACGAGAAATATGATAAAATCACTTTCAAAATAGATCTTAATGATAATGTACCCAAATATGAAGATTGGTCAGAACACGACTACATCGAAGACGAAGAACTTACTCCCAAACATCCACTCTATCATTAAATATTTCCCAAAGAAGAAGAAAAATATTAAGAGTACATCACTACCGAGAATGATACTATCATGGGCATAGCCATGAAGCTAGATATCAGTGAAAAACTTATAAGAAGTATCAATAACATCAGTGATAGCATCTATCCTAACATGGTAACGATCTTCACATCTAGAAACTAAAACTACCCCAAGGAACAGATCTCAGCAAACTGCATTAGTAACCATAGCAGGAGTCAAGTAAAATAAAGATAACTCAAATTCTAAGACCTTCAGAAAAAGGGCAATAACTTATAAACTATAAATACCTTATCTTTTATAACGCGGGACCCAGTGGGATCATCAAAGGTACCCTCACAATCAATTCCAACTATCTTATTTTCAATCCTGCACTTGATGACGAATCAAATATTTAGAAATACACAGGTACTGATCGCTATAGGTAGTTTAGAGATTGCTTAAGTTTAATGCAATCGTCGAGACTGTTGATATTCAAGATGCATCCTATATGGAGATCCCTGTGATGACTTAATAATAGATCCCAAAAAAATCTGTTATAGTGCAGTTCATGCTATATAGAGTGGGTAACTCGAAAATATAAAAAAAATTCAAAGAAAGGCTTAAACAACTTAAACTTGATCATAAAGCAATAGCTTCGATGACATTTAAAGTTTGTTATAGTAAATAGAAAACAGCCGAGGAGAACGGCAAAGATCTTGTTGAAAAAGTTAGAGTTATTTTGTAAAAAAATGAAAAAAACTAACAACCTTAGGAAAGTTAATAGAAAAACAGACTTACAAATATACCTTTCTATGATATCATACACGAAAATATTGAGGTCAAAGGAGAATACGATAAAAAAGAAGAAATATAAACCGGAAAAGTCATCAATCCCAATACAGTACTAGGCAATCTTTCAGAAGTATCAGATGTACTTACAAATGAATAATTCGGAGGACTCATCAAATCTATGCCCGTCCTCTACCAACTCTATAGTTGGGTCAAAGTTTATAGCACTACAAGGGATGGTCGATCCTTTACAAATTTTTTGAGTAAATGCAAATCTATCGAGCCTGCTGTTTTACTGATAAAAGAATACAAAGGGTACAAATTTGGTGCTTTTTTGATTGAAAGTCTTCAATTAGGTAAAACGGGTAGAGGAGAAATGTTCATTTTTACATTCAAAGAAACAAACAAACCAGAAATCTATATGTGGACGGGCAACAACTAGTACTTTGTACTTTGCTAAAAATAGCTAGGAGTTGGCATCGGAATGGGCTTCAAGCACGGCATCTTCATCAAAAACGACTTAGATAAGGGTAGCTCCTCTTATACACATACTTTTGGTAACAAGACTATGCTCTCAAAAAAATAAGACTTCTATATAGACTAGATAGAACTATGGGGAATAGACCTCTCTTACTGATATACAAGCTAACAAATAAGTTTTTTTTGTTTTTGATTATCACATAAACTATTACCAGACTAGTCTAGTATTTATGTGGGATGTGTTATATGGCGGGTCTTAAATGCATTTTATCAAATTTTCATAATATATATTAAATGGCTTTCTACTATTTGGACTGTTAATTTTTGGAGAAGGAAATCAAAAGGGAAAAGAGTGATACACATGAAAGCAAAATAGTAGCTGACCTTTATCTGGATTCGAATAGTCGCCATCGATATCTCGAGAAACTGGCCCATAGCAAAACTGAGGCAAATGCATACTTGCATAAAAAGATGATTGCGGTAAAGTAGAAATCAATGCAGAAACACCCTCTTTACTTCGACAAGATTCTAAAATAATTGTAAAATGGTGGGCTAGCAAGTAGATGATTTATATCTCTTTTACTTTAGTTTACTATAAATAAGTAATTTATAATATTAACATGTTAAGTTGACAAGCCCAAAGTTCAAGAAATGAAAAGTAAATAATTTATTTAGAAAGTTCTCGATAATAAATTGATTTAACAAAGGATTGCTATTTATTAAAATGGAATAAATACAGACATTGAATTTTGATGTTTTAGAAGTAGGAAAGCAAACAAAACAGAGGAAAAGAATTACAGCTTTAAAACTATCAGCATAATTAAGTTGATTCATAGTTGATTTGCTCTCAGAATTACTAAGTCAGCTGAAAACTATAGTAGGAAACAGTATACAAATCAGATGGAGGTATGAAGGCTGTTGCCCAATCTCTTTCTTAAAAGGCAAGCAGACCTATTACTAACATTTCTTGCTATTCGAGAATTAATTTATCTTCGTTGTAATATATTTGCACCCTAAAACAGTTATTAGGGTATCCTTCTTTAATTCCTTTCAAATTAAACCAAAACATTACATCATGCTCTAAATGCTCGGTATTACTATGCTACCCAACACTTTTGTTCCTCTAAGTCCTTGTTACGAGTTATTTTTTCTACTAAGAAGGAGAAGTGGGCAAATAATAAAATAATTGTGCAGAACTTGAGGCCCCACTTTCTGAATTACTTATGAACTACGTTTATTCATTAAGTAATTTAGATTGTTGAATGTCCATCGTGTTTTTTTTTTAATTTATTATAAGTGTTTTTTATTATACTCTCTATTTAAGAGTATATTAAAAGTTCAAATTCCAACAAGCCCAGAATGTAATAACTCAAGGGCAGCTCTATGCCCTTTCTCGTACTCGCGAGGGCCCAATTAGTTCAATATCCAAGGGTACAATTGATAATCTTCTTGAATTTTTGGTTGACAATATAGATTATGTAAATAGCATGAATATAATTCAATTAAAAGATCACATTGTAAACTTGATCTACTTATACGAACATATCTTGCCCTCGTTTTTGACTAATTGGTTTTATGGTATTGTGAAAAGTTTATCCATCCTCTTCAATTATGCCCACTTGCTATCTTCGTAAAATTTATATTTAGATTTTAATAGAGCACGATATCTTTGAGGATTTATTTATTCTCTGCCCAGTATTTGCTAGATCTACCAACAGCCCACCCCCGGCGCTATGTTATATTT
>Ga0194117_10004881_pt1 | contig 12494 bp, 8 predicted proteins | sample TA2MahsurfametaG_FD_160579 | JGI IMG/M metagenome (GOLD analysis project Ga0194117, IMG submission 160579) | Freshwater microbial communities from Lake Tanganyika, Tanzania - TA2015009 Mahale N1 surface | ecosystem: Environmental > Aquatic > Freshwater > Lake | place: Tanzania: Lake Tanganyika...
GTATGCTGAGTACACAATTGAAAATGGATCCCAAAAATAAGGTAAATGTAATTAAAGTAATTACTTAAATATTGTATGTTTAGCTGTCATTTTCAATACAAGATATGATTCTTTAAAAATATTTTTAAGTTATACAAATGCAATAACTTCATTCAATATCTTCTACTTCTTCTTTATTCAAGGAAAAAAGTATGAAACCTGTTTAGCAGAAGTACTCAATTACTCATCATCCACTTTTGATTGACTCTTTATTTATACCCACCTAGCAACTACATGTCAAACTTATACTCAGTTCACCATCCAAACAGTAAATATAGGAACCTGTAATCATTGCCTGCCCAAACGAATAAATATCGCTGTTTGAAATTGAAAGCAGCCTTCAACTTAAAATACCCTAAGTTAATCTATTTTAGAGTGTGCAGTCTAAGGAGCCGTAAAAAAAGGAAGAGAAAGTATTGAAGCAGCTATAAAAGGCGAATCTGAGACATTTAAAAATGAAAATCGGCCATAAAAAATAATCAGCTCTGCAGCTTATTTATAAAGAATAACCCTTTGATTTGAACAAAAAGCTTAAAACCTCAATAAAATTTTCATAAAACAGATAAAAATATGAGATATGCTTAATATATCTTTCAAAGAAATCAGATGTTTTTTCTGTCCGCTTTCAATGGAGTACAACAATCGATGTAAAAAAGTAACTGCTTAGTCAGATCAATACATGGTATCAGTCATAACTGCGAGAGCATGATGTCTAATTCCATAGACTTGAAATCGAACTCATCCCAAGGAAATAATTCATTAGCTTTCGATTCTTAAAAAAACCAATCTAATCTCAATAATAGTTGAGATAGTTAGTATTTTCGCACTAGACCGATGCCATTTACTTGGGCTTCGACATCAACGTCAATGATTTCAAGTATAGAAAGCCGGGGAGATTACTCACAGAATAGAACACTATTAACATCCAATAAATAAATAAGAATAATCGAATATCAATCCCTATAATTGGAATGAATTTACAAATAGTAGAACTGTAGCAAAGGATTTTGGTTATCCAGTTTTAAGATAGCACTGGGATGCGTCTTGACTATGATTAACTGAAATAGTACAAAATTAAATATCTTCTGGGAATTTTGCGTGTTCCAAATTACGATAGAAAAGGACTACTAGTGTTCAATAAATTATACTTACCTGACCAGCAAGTTTCTGATTTTTAATTCGAATACAATCGAAAAGATATCAATTTTATGAAGGCAATCATCACTTCATAGAAAAAACTATTCATGAGTATCATGGACAAAGAGTTAAAATTATAATAGAAATCACTCCAAATAATTACAAATCGGATCTAACCTGCCAACAACAAGCGCTTTTGCCTCAGTGCCTACCTCAATCAGGCAATTTATGCCTAAGATAACAACTAAAAAGGACAGTATTTTTACCAAATCATTTGTAACTTTATCGAAAAATACTTCATTGAGATAGTTCCTTTCTAGACCAAAGTTTGGGCTAGATTCATCAAAACCATGGTCTAGGAAATTAAAACACTGCCTGTTTGTAATTCCGAAGTTTATAGGATTGTTGAATATGAGTGCTCAGCCTAGTAAGGAGATGAAATTTAGTTCAAAAACTTTTTAGTCACAACGAGGTAAAGAAAAAAGCTTTAATAATTAAAGATAAACGATAAATTTAAAAAAACAATATTCAAAATTTTACCAAAGACTGGTAGAAGTGCATAGAATATTTCAGAGTTCCGGCTGAATTAGGTGATATTTTTGCCTTACACTTCATTCAGAATAATCAGAAAAAAAACATCGTAAAACTGTATTCAAATAGAGATGGAATAAGAATAACGTGAGGAATAGTAATACAAAAGCAACTTACTGATATGGGTAGATGATAAAAAATAGTAGGGTGTTTGTATTGTTAAAAGAATAAAAGAAATAACCATGAAATATCCAATCAGCTTCCTGCAACTTACTTCGAATATCTAGTTCGAAGAGGCCCTCACCAATAAAAATGATCTGTTTTCGGACAAGAATGTCAAAAAGATTATCATTACCAACATGACTAGAACTTAAAATTTAACCAATGGAAAACTAAACCCAATCGCAGGAATAGACACATTGAGATTAGTGAAAAAAAACCTGAAAGATGACAAAACAGAAGTAATCTTTTACATCGGAAATATAGCTGCTGCAAAGGAAAAGCTATCCAAAAATGGGTTTGATCCTTCTAATTTTAGAATATAAACAGAATCTAACAATTTGCTGAGAACCCTAGTCAAAATGTGCAACTGGGAAGATGTTAAGAATTTCAATGAATAAATTATGCAATAAGAAAAACTAGAACTACCGTTACAATCAAAAATTTAAGTGGGAGTTGCCAGTTCTGGTATAAAAAAAATAGGTAATCAACAACCATTCCAAAAGTAAAACCCCTGGGGAGATATGTTCTCAAAGATATCTTGATGATAATCTAAGTTATTATTTTTCTACATTCTGATATTGCTATATAATCTACATTCTCTGCATGTTATTATGCCATTAATTGACGTTTCTTTTCAACATTAATATAAAATTATACTTACTATTCATGTAAAAAACTTAAAAGCAACATCCCAAATACGATCGACAGTTTATCAATAAATCCATATCTCAGACACTCTAATTCCTCTAAAGCACCATCAAAGGCTAGAACAAAGTTATCAATTTTAAATTACCAGAAGATCTAAAAGCTGCAGTAGATCTCGAGATTAGGGACGAACCTTGCAACTAAGAAGATCTTCTTGGGGCCTGTAAAGCTATGCTCGAGCACCAAGTGAAACCTTATCATCCCCATTTTCACAACCAACTGTTTGGTGGCTTTGATCAATACGCCTATATCGGAGCAGTTATGGCTCCTTCAATCAATGGTTCAGTGTTCACCTACTAAATCTCACCATGTTATACACTTATGGAAAATGCCATTTATTAGCATATGAGAAAAATTGTCGGATGGTAAACTATCGATGCTACAATGACTCCCGGAGGATCTTTTGCAAACTTCATGGGTATTCACCTCTCAAGAACCAAACTACACCCAGATTTCAATAAAAAGGGATTGTATGGATACAAACCTATGAAAATATTCACTTCTTAAGTCAGTCACTACTCCGTCAAGAAAGGCGTTAACTTTTGTGGACTTGGCACAGAAAATATAGTTTCAGTTAAAACAGATCATGCAGGGAGAATGATTCCATCATAGTTGGAAAAGGCTATCCAGTTATAGATAAGCAACGGGAACGATCTTTTGCTTGTTAATACTACAATTGGTACTACCGTGGAGGGTAATATTGATCCTCTCACTTAAATTGGAGAGATAAGCCAAAAATATGGTGTTTGGCATCATGCAGATGCAGCATTTGGAGGCGCATTCATGATGAGCTAATAACTCATCAAAAAAATAGGGTCTTTCAAAAATGTTGATTCGATAACATTCGACCCTCATAAAGGTTTAGTTGTCCCTTTGCAAGCTACTCTGTTCATGTGCAAACACAAAGGCCTTATGCATAGCTGTAATAGTACTAACGCTGACTATCTTTTTCATAAAGAAAGAGTATCATATGATAGTAGTTTGGATGTGGGAGACAAAACTTTACAATGTGGTCGCGTGATTGACATCATAAAGTTATGGACTTACCTAAAGGGAAATGGATGGAAGACCGTAGCAAAGCAAGTTTAAAGTGAGCACAATTTAGCATTGTTCACCAAATAGTATATTAAAACCCACAGCGACAGATTTAAACTCGCAATCGAATAAGTTTAAACTTTCAATGTGTGCTTCTGGTATATTCCCAAGAAAATGCAGATCCAAAATTTCGCAAAGGAAGAGTAATACTATAATTTGATAAGCAAAGCAACTGTTTTAGCTAAGAAGTACATGATAGAATAAGGCAAAATACTGATTGGGTACTCCAAATCGAAGCTTCCATATTACTTCTGGCGCACAGTTCTGTCCAATCCATTCAATACACACGAGGAGATCACTTTGGAGCTGTAGTTAATCGCTAAATACACTTAACTAGCCTACTAATCACTTAATAAATGATATTCACAATCATAGATTTATCAAATCCAACTTTGACACGAATTTGTTACGCTAACGGTTCATTACCTCCCGATACTTTATCCATATCTCCTTGAACTTAGTTTCTGGACTATTTTCGATTTTTTTAGAGCAGTAGTCAATGGTCCTCTAAAAATTAAGTAGAAGCTATATATCTGCCAGTTAAATCCAAGTCCTTTAAATACTTTTCTATAAGCGAAGTTTTTACTCTGCAGATATTTTGTAAATTTCCCCTTCTTTAAGTGCTTCTCCTATTGATGTAATTTTGGCGAGTAAAGTTCGACGCAGAACTTAGGTTTTCGTTTCAGCGATCATGTGCTTAACATTTTCGAGTATACTTTTTAAATCAAATTGAAAATAACTGTAAGCTTATTTCTTCTTATCCCTGCCACCCTGCTGGATTATTCTCACCGTTCTGAGTACTTCCTACATCTGCTTCAAGCAATATTCATTCAAATATCTTACGTAATTTTCAAGGTAGATTTTGAGATGAATGAACAGCTCAAATGTTTGATTATATTTGTTGTCTTTATCAGTAATTTAGTTCCATTTTTCGTAGATTTGATAAGAAAACAACGGAACGAAGATTTACCTCTTGAAAAGCTCATTGTAAAGATCCTACAATGAATGCGTATCTACTTCTACACTCTCACTCCCAAGTTAAATGAAGTATTTGGTATTTCTAAAAATAACTTTGATTTGGTTCTCAGGTTCTTTCGTAAACTTATGCTGAAGTTTATCATTTGTAGTTTCTTATATTTTTGTGAGATAAAAAGACTTTTCATAATTAACAGGTTGATTTAATTCCTCTTGGATTTGTGGGACAGGTCTACCCCTTAGTGACTACTCCATCAGTCTGCGTTCTGTGAAAATGGACTGGTTGAATAACTTCATTTATTTAGAAAACTAAGTTTAGTTCGAGTACGATATTTTACTCCCCGCTTTGGATTTCAAAGAAGATTATTTGAGTTATTAATTGAGAGCTGAAAAAGATGCCCTGCTGTTTTACTCTGGTTTATCTTCGTTCGTTATGAAACGGGGAGCTTTACTGCTTACTATTACATCACTAATCTCGTCGCGGATACTTTTTTTGGATTTAAGTAATAAACTATCGGATATTTGGGGATATGTTGAGGTTTATTCTTCGTTATCTTTGATTGATTCTAATATTTGTGGGTCAATATCTTCGATTTGTTAAAAATTTTGGCTCTTGAGTCCTGACATATTATAAGTTTTGTATAATTATTAACTATAAATTCAAGCTACGATTTTATCAAATTAAAATCATCATTCACATACCGATAGCAGCAACATTACTTAAAGGGAGAAGGGATATTAATATTAAATATTATTAAATATTAAATCAAACTAGATTGTATATTTTTGGCGCAGGCAAATTCATGGAGTGTGGGAAATTCTGTGATTTTATGCGGAACAGAATTATCAACTCTTTGCCTGGCTCTATCCCTACCTTTACTATTCCCTTTCCTTTGTAGGGACTCTTCAAAACTAATCTTTTCTCGACATAATCGCTAAATTACAGTAATAATACCTCTCTTTTATCTACAAGCCTAGTTTCCTTGTGGAAGATTAATCAAGATGGACAGTGAGATAGCCGTAACCGCAGCCATCAAGCAGCAAATCATTACATATCCACTATTTCGGGCCTATTTCTTGTTTTTTTGGATTATTTCTTGCGTGATCCAAAAATACTTTGAACAAGAAACGCTTATCCTGTTTGATTTTTTACAGATGGACAGGTTTCTAAGAATAAAGACTAACTGTGGCAATATCTTAGTTTTGATCTATCCAATTTATCTTTACAAAAATAGTATATTTACCACTAACTAATCCACTCAGCTCCAAATGTGCCTACTGAGAAGAGTTACTTGAAATAGATTTTATATATTTGTAGCTTTGGCCTTAACTTGTCTGCTCTTGTCTCCCAACGATAATTACAGATCGAGAGTAACCTTTCCGTTCTATATTTTCTCCCAACCCCCTAATACTTTTTAGACTCAAAACTATCGTTAAGTTGCCACCTTCAGTTTCAAACTCAAACATTTGTCCATTTTTGCGTGTAAATTCACACTCAACACTTGAAATGTTTGAATTGTCACTCAGTTTGCAAATGTCAAGCATATCAAACAAATTTACAAAATCTTCCCAAAGCATCAAAAAGACAGTCTGATTGTACTGAGTAAAACCTAATCTTTGTTTTTCCGCAGGTGCCAAGCTCGCCCAAAACTTTCTATCACCATATCCAGCCCTTCCTCTCCATTATCTTTCTCTAAAGGGATTTCGAAGTTTGACAAACCGATATTGAGATTCGTAAAGTCCCAGCTGAATAAGAAATACTGTACAATAGTATACGCGTGTGCTTTGGCCAGCCCAAATTTTTATATTTCTGCCTCACTCTTACTACTACAACTTAGTATTGCTCCCTGAGATTGAGATCGTAAAATATTGGTCCATAAGTCGTTCAGCTGATTAAGATTGTTCGTTATTTAGTGGTGAAAAGTTGGAGCATAAGAAAAACTATTTAATACCTAGTGAGGCAGACCTCCTATTACAGATCCATATGACCCATGCAGTTTAGCCCAACATTTCTAAAGAATCATAATCCATATTTGTCTTCCCGATGCTGGCTTTGCAAAAAGAGGATCTCCCTGCAAATTAATAGGTACATAATCATCAACCACAACTTATCTTACTACTCCTCGATAAAGTATACGGGCCATGTAGATACCATGTCTATTGAGTTTCAAAGTAGGAAATAAATTCTTGACTCTGTAATTTTTTTAAGAAAGTGAAGAAATGGCGCTAAGAAAGTATGCGTTTCCTAAGCTGCCTTGGAAAACATCACAAGAATGCAGGCTAGGTTCGATAAAGACTGGATCTTTTATAATGTCAGGTATTCTCTTCCAAATTGCATTTACTTTCAAATCTTATACATCCCCAATCGATCTCTGTTCAGGTGGGAATTCCAAATCTGTAAACTTCTGTCCATTATTCTCATGTCTCTATATCAGTTCTTGATAGTTAGATTTTTTTATTTTACGGATGCATATTTTTTTAGAGTTATTATTTATTAGATCCTGAAACGTATACTTGCCTGCTACTACACTATTTGTTGGCTGATTGTTGAGATACTCTTCATCTGAGATGATTTACTTACCTAATTACCCCTTCTACCTGACGAAGTTGCTAACTATTTTTTGAGTGTTAGGGTCAACCACCTCCACGCTTTCTGGTGTAGGTGGCAGTCTCCTATAAACTTCGTAGGCTTAATCTCCTGGGGAAGGTATATTTGAGCAGAGTCCGCATGAAGCAAAAAAGTTAAGCATCTAAAATAAAAGTTATTTATATTGATATTTTGTGAGTACATAATACACAGGATCAGAGTTTTTGCATGGAAACCATATCGACTGATTGAACATCATCTTCCCAGGCAGTTATTTTGTCGAAAATGTCGTCAGTAAGAACTTTGTCATCTTCGATAACACATCCGATTTGAAGCTTTTGGATACCAAATGCAACATCGAGTTTTTTAGGTTGCTTATTCCAGACTAATCCGGGAATCTACAAAGCCAAGATTCTCTGAGCCAACTCGTCTAAGTTGGTAACCTCACCGTCGTAGATTTTAACATCAAAAACAACGATTGATTTAGCTACTGGTTTAGGTTTGTCTGCTTTCTTAGGCTTCACTTCAGGCTTCTCAACTTTTTTGGGTGCTGGAGTTTCATCATCAGCAAAAGGATCAAAGTCGTCATCCCCCTTGGGAGCCTCAGTCTTTTTTTTTTCAGCGGTTTTTGCTGCTCCAGCCCATCTCTGGATCACAACTGGTGAAAAGGTTGAGATGAAAAGGTACCAGTAGTAAAGATTGGGGTGCGTTTGATGTTCAGGAATCTCTGAATGTATAAAAAATTACTTCCAAGAGCGAAATAGATAGAGGCATCAACAGCGCCTGGGGCTCCACCTTCAGAGAGAGTTGGGTGAGTGGCGAGATGAGCTTCGATTTATGCAAGGTTTTCAATAGTGAAAGGCATCAACAAAGATTGTAATTATATTTAGTTCTTATCAACAGAAAGATATGTCTACTAAGCTCATAGTTATATTTGAGGTTCATAAATATATGAAGACGTTATCTATTAAGTTTTTGTTTAAATGAATAGTCCTATTCAATCACGTCTTAATTGTTCCCAAGAACGTTCAATTCCGTCTTTAGTGACCACCAAAATCTAAAGTTTATCTCCTGTATTAATATCCCTCTAAGCTGCTGCTTTGAATGCTTTGATCACCAGCTCTCTGGCAGACTAAACTGTCAATTTATGTTTAAGATGATGATTTGGGTTGTTATAGCCAACTACTTCAGCATCAAGATACGGAATGATCATGTGAGCTCCACTACCTTGAGCTAATGCTCTGTCACTTCCATAACTACCAATAGCATCGTATCCATGGACGACTCCTTTCCCATTTTTATCAAGACCAGCAACTAAGTTAAAAGTGTAGTAGGGGAAGAATCTCCTTCCATAGAGAGTCTTGGAAACAAGATGAGCCACTGATTCTGTTGATGGTTGACGTTCTATTTTGTAATCATAGATCTCTAGCTTTGCTTTTAAAACCTGAATAAATAGGACTTTACTCTTTTCAATTCGCAGAAATCAGCATACATTCCTGATGTAGCTAAGATTGTTTTATCAGTAAGAGGGACAAGTTTACTTTCATTTCTTGTGACAATGCTGTAGCCCTAAGAAAGACGAGTATCTCCACCGACAACAACGAAATCTGAGCCAGCTACAGCAACAACTGTACCTTCATTATTAACGTAGGGATTGAATCTATTTCTAGCGTGTTCCTTGGCTAATTAAAAAGCAAGTTACTTGATGAGCCATGCTATAGATATTTATGTTATTGGGGTGCAAAGTGGGAGGTGAAGCCGTTGGGATGTTCGAGAGCAATTTTCATTTAAAAATAATTTAAATCTTAATCAATCAAAACTAATGAGACAGAGATAATATGTGTAATTAACTCCAAATATATTTTTATTTGTTTTATGAAGATGAATACTCGTGAGATTATTAAGTTAAGAAGTATAAATATAAATACCTCAACGCATAGTAGACAAATTTGAGATTCGTTGAGTCAGCATTTCTTAAATTCTGTTACAACTCCTTTGATACTTTGAGTTGGTTTCTTTAATCATTTGCAACCGAGCCATCTATTTTTCTATGAGGCCTTAGATCCATTATTTTCTCTAACAACTCTGTGAAGGTACCAGAACTAAAGATTTCTCAGTCACCCGCTTTATCATTTACTACTTAAATTCACCAAATAATCCCATTCTATCTTTGAACATCATTGCACTGATCCTTCTCACTTCCTAACAAATGCTTTCTCTATCAATTATTTTAGGTTGAGAATTAATGACTTAGGTCGATAATAGTTCTACTGAGGCTGTTTATAGGGGTTGTATGCGCTATTGTGAGGTTATTTTTTTGTTCAGTCTTACGCTGTTAGGGCGTCTATAGGGTTTATCTTGTATAGTGGGGAGTGGAGTTTAGTTATTATTTTGAGTTTATACTAAGACATTACGGTCAGGCAGGGCTCTCTTTGAATGTTTTTTTACTTTGAACATTACGTTGATTTTAACGGTTATAAACTTTATTATAAGATCTAAGAAAATCTGTAAAATAAAGATTTGATTTTCTAGTGGTAACATAACATTTTTAGTGAAATATTAGTCTGATATTATTTTGTCAAATTAAAATAAGTAAATGAGGAAACATTCAACAAAATCAGCTAGTAATATTTATCTACGCAATTAAACCAATCTTCTTTCTGAAAAGTATTCTCCTGAATACAGGAAAAGGAAAATAAAGAATATCAGAATCACAATTCAAAATCCAGATCTCGATCAACTATTAGCTAAAGCCAAAAACAATGACAATCCTTATTTATCACCACATGTTAAAACCCAAAAACTATTTAATATGAATCCCTAAAGTTTACTTATCTCTAATCACGCTAAGGAATCCACTTCATAGAAAATGAGATCAACCTTGAGTAACAAGTTTTCTTCTCGTATTCACTAATTCTAGTAGTTTTCAGCCAGCTAGGTCAGAAAGAAGGAAGTGGAGATGATGAGGAAGATAAGAGCTAAGGAATAATAAGGAAATGCTAAAAGAAAATTGCAATAAATTTAGTTCTAATATCTATAAGTAATCTTTTGATTATTTAGCGTAAGCGGGAAAAAGAAATCAATCTTTAAAGGAAAAAAAGTGAGTCTTCTTTTATCTTAGAGACTCATAGGGAAACCATCAAACTTGTTAAAAAGAGCAAACATCATAAAGCAAGAAGTTAATTAAAACTTACTAAATAACTGTATGATTAGACCTAAAGAAATCATCAGTTTCTGAAATTGAAAAGTCAAATAGGGAAAATGCAACAGAGCTAAATACTTGCTTACCATAAAGTCTTTTTGAAAAACGAGTCCAATAACGAAATTAATAATAATTTAGCTCCAAGAATGTATTTTTCTTTGAAAATGAATTGTTGTATTGAATAAAAACTTAATGTACTACCCCGAATCAAATAAAAATCGAAAAGCAACAGAAATAATAGAGTAACCAAGAATACTCGAGAGTAAAGATTAAATGTATAAAAGGGAACGGCTATTTCATCAATTAATCCTGTTGATGCTAAATCTGCTCTAACTCAAACAGTTTAAGATAAAGTTGAGGTAGAGGTAAAAATTAATAAGATAGAAAAAGAAGAGAATGTAACGGTAGTTAATAATTAAGTTGGACAAAAAAAGCTTTGATCATTTATCTCTCATTTTACTTTATCTTCATTATGCATCAGGATCGTCCTAATACAAGTCCACTAAATTAAAAAATAAGTTACACTAGTCTTTTTGGTAGTGTCTCCACAAAATGACCATAAAAAGCAAGAGGGTAGCCATAAAATACACACTTTTGGATACGATCCAAATCGGAGCGAAAGGGTGATAATAGAGGGTTTCCAATAGCTTACCAGATAAGTAAATAAAGTATACTATCTGCAATATGATGAATATCTGTATTTGTTAAAGCATACCTGATAGCTAGTCGAAGGGAGATGCTTGCTTTGAAACAAAATAATGGCAAAGAAGCAAATGATAAGCACGATGACTGCCATTTAGTCGTCTGCGATGAAACTAATAAGAAGCATGACTATTGTGAGTATCAGAATAATGGCGCGCCAAATCTTTAGTTTTTCCTAAATTTCCAACAGCTTGTCTATCATTACAAAATAAATATTGAGCAAATTAGTTCGGTTAATATAAACTGCGTTATCGCAAATCAGAGATCCTCCAAAATCATCATTATCCGAGTAGCATTTATTTTCTATTTAAAGTATTTAGCTTAGTGACTTTAAATAAACAAAAGTTATTTTCAGAAATCTCAATATTATCTCTATTTTATAACATAATTGCTTTTTTAACAGCTAAATGCAGTAGCTTCTCGCAGATCCCCAAACTCTACGTTTTAAGAAAGGTAAGCATATCAACCTTGGAATTCTCAAAAAAGAAATCAACCGCAGAGTCATCAAAATCAAAACCATGCTTGGTTATCCATAACTTAGCGCCGAAAATAAAGTTGCCTCCTACGGCTGTCAAACTTAGAATATATAGCTGAATGGACAGACAATTGAAGGCATCAAATAAAGTTCAGTATTATCGCTTCAAAAATCAACTGTGAACTTGCCTGTGTAGTCCAACCATAAACCTTTGAAGTATGCTGGGCGCTGTTCTTTACCAGTTCGTAAGCAAAGTGGGAAGAAAGTTGACTAAAATGAACCTGGTAAAAGTACTAGAATAAGAGTATCGTAGTATTTGTAAACTGCCAAAGCTAAAGATATTATTACTAGTGTTTAAGAAAATGCCTCATAAGTGAACGTTGATCAGGAGTTGGCCAGATAGGAGAATCAGTTTTCAAACAATGAAGTAATTGTTATTGTAATTAGTTCGATATATTTAATCTTTTCAAGCATAGCAAAAAGAAGAGCTAACTCTACATTGAAAAATGCGACTATAACAAATTATCCTAGCTAATGCTATGTCGAAGCCCTGATTAAAAATTCAACTAAGTCTAGTTAGAGTCCGACAATTATGATCTTCAGCAAATGAGATCTAGTGTTACAGCTGCTAAAGGTATGTCTCTGAAGAAAAACAGATTTACAGAGAGGACTGCCCTTGAACAGGAAAAACGATACTTCATAACAGAAGAAACCATTCAGAAAATGAATATTGGCGTATCCAAACTGATTGTTAAAAAGAGAAGAGAGGCCCAAGACAATAAGCCCAGATAAAATATTTTCAAAAAGATAGATGACAAATATGG
>Ga0194117_10004884_pt1 | contig 12491 bp, 13 predicted proteins | sample TA2MahsurfametaG_FD_160579 | JGI IMG/M metagenome (GOLD analysis project Ga0194117, IMG submission 160579) | Freshwater microbial communities from Lake Tanganyika, Tanzania - TA2015009 Mahale N1 surface | ecosystem: Environmental > Aquatic > Freshwater > Lake | place: Tanzania: Lake Tanganyika...
TTTTATCTAAAACTAAAATTTTTAAATCCGCTTCTTTTAAAGTTTTTAATGAAAGAGATACCCCAGCTTTTTCAACTTTATTTTTTGATTTTCTTAAACCTGCAGTGTCAAATATATTTAATAATTTTCCGTCTAAAAAAAAATCTGATCTAACAATATCTCTCGTTGTGCCTGGTATATTTGAAACTATTGATGCTTGTCTTTTTAAGATCGTGTTAACAAGAGATGATTTGCCAGAATTTACTGGACCAACAACTGTTACATCATAACCAGAGTGAATTTTTTCAGTATTTTTTCCTTGCTGAATTAAATTTTCAATTTTTTTATTAATAATCAATAGTTTATCTCGATTTCGTAAAAAAACATTTATTGGAATTTCTTCATCAGGGAAATCTATGAGAGCCTCATAATTTGCAAGTAAGGCGTGTAGATCTTTTTTTAAATCTAAAAATACTTTTTTTGCATCGTCCTTTAAAATTTTTTGCGAAAATTTCTTTTGCAAGTTAGTTTCTGAATTAATTAAATCGATTAATGCCTCTGCTTGCATTAAATTCATTTTTCCATTGATAATAGCATTTTTAGTGAACTCACCTGGCTTAGCTAACCTACATTCTGAATAAGACGCCAAGGTATCATAAAGATGATTTATAACTGCATAGCTTCCGTGAATATGAAACTCAACAATATCTTCTCCAGTATAACTTTTGGGAGATTTAAAAAAAATTACTAAACCCTGATCAATTAAATTTTTTTTTTTATCATAAAGATTTGTATAAGTTGCAAAACGTGGCTTAAATACACGTTTTTTTGCAATTTTAAGGGCAATCCTTAAAGCGTCTTTACCAGATAATCTAACAACAGCCAGACCGGATTTTCCAGGTGGGGTTGCTAGCGCATAGATATTCATTTGTTTATAATGAAAGAGTTTTATTGGTTATGTCAACTTCACAAATATTTTTTAACACAATACTTGGTCCAGTTTCTATTATTGAGAGGAATAAGAAAATTATTTATATAAACTTTAAAAAAACAAAGAGTAAAAAAATAAATTATAGACTTATAAGTTTAAAAAAAAAAATACTCTTATATTTATCTGGAAAAATAAAAAAAATTTCAGGCAACTTTAAAACTGAAGGTAACAAAAAACAAATACAGACTTGGAATATTATAAGGAAAATTCCTTACGGAGACACATTGTCTTATAAAGCCATATCAAGAATAGTTAAAACCTCACCAAGACATATTGGTAAAATATGTTCACAAAACAAAATTCTATTATTTATTCCTTGTCACAGAGTAATTAATAACAATGGTGGACTTGGAGGTTTTTCTGGTATTGGAGGAACAAATCTAAAAAAAAAACTATTAGAATTAGAAAAATTAAATTCTTAAACCAGTATTCGCAATATACATAAAAAAATTCTTAGGTTTTTTGCTTTTATTTATTGTTCTTAAAAGATTTTTTCTAAAATAAGTGAGAATACCCTTATTATCAAAAAAATCTCTTAAACCATCTATCAATATAGGAAAGATAAAATTATTAGGTTCTGACTTATCATAAAACGATTTAATCAAAGAGCTAGAATTAAAATGCAGTCCTAATCGTAAATATTCTCCAAGTAATGATTTCAAATTCAAAATATCATTACAAAAAATATTAAAACCTTGTCCAGTGTGTGGATGAATTTTATTAATCAACGGACCAAAAGCTAAAAGATTTTCATCTTTAAATGCCTCATTGCTATTAATATAAAAATTTAACTCATTCATGTATATTTTTGAAATTTTTTTAATATTTAAGAAAATTTTACTAAAGTTATCCTTAAAAAAATTTTGAATTTTTTTTTCATCATTCATTATGTTTCGAAGAACTCCTGTTTTTTTTAAACTCCAAACTACAAATGTTTCATTATTTGAAGATGGAAGAAATGCAATAGGACCATCTCTTAAAAAAAATTGATGAGCAATATTATTTTTTTTTACTTCATGATGAATCAAAAAAGTATATGCAATTTCATTATAATCCTTAAAAAAAAGATTTAAATTCTTTCTTACAAATAAATTAGCAAATTCATAGGAAGTAAATATTTTTAAATTATCACTAAATTCTGAAATCTCCGTGTTTTTAGGATTTTCCGTTATTTTAAAATTTATTTTTTTATTAAGTTCTTTTTCAATTATTTCCTCTAAATAATTTTTATCAATAATATAATTTAATACTTTTTCTTTTTCTCCAGAGGTAAAATTTAAATCGTATGTTTCATGAATTTCCTTAAAACTATCATAGATTTTTATTTCTGTTATACTTTGACCTCGGTTGATGACGCTCTTAAGATTTAAATTTTTTAAGAATTCTGCTGTTGAATTATTTATTGATATGTAAAAAGGACTCCTAGAAGATTTATATACTTTAGTTATAAGCTCAACTGTAGTTTTAGTAAAATTTGTAAGTGAATAAGCTGTTAATTTAGCTATTAAACCACTACCAAAAATAGAAATTTTATTCATAAAGCCAATAATACTATCAACTTACCATTAGTGGTACAAAGACTTTAACGATTCGAAATGTTTGAAAAAATCATCAATTTTATAAAAATAAAATTACTTCAAATAATTTCTTTACTGATAGTAATAGCTGGAGTTATTTTTTTTATATCCTTAGTAAGCTACTCAGCTTACGATTTAGAGTTTACTTTTTTTTCTAAAAATAATTTCTTAGAAAAAATATTTAAACCTTTCCAATATACTTCGGATTTTTTTTTACAAATATTTGGAATTATTTCAATTTTTATTCCTCTGAACCTCTGCTTTTGGGGTTCATATTTATTTTTAAAAAAAAATATCCAAAATTTTTTATTAAAATGTATTTATTTAATATTTTACTTAACTCTAGGAGGGGTTTTTTTTTCGATAATTTTTGAAAAAAGTTTTTTTTTACCAGATCACGGTCTTGGTGGCTTTTTTGGAAATTTTATAGCTAATAAATTTTCGTTAAAAGACAACGCTTTCAGCATATATATCTCTTTACTATTTTTAACTTTTGCAATTTTTTCTATTTATTTAAGTTTAGATTTAAAGAAAGATGAATGTAAATTATTTTTCTTAAAATTTTTTGCATTATTAAATTATTTACCAAGTTATATTTACTTTAATTATATTAAAAAAGATTTAATTAAAAAAATTGAGGAAAATGACTCTTTAAATAAAATAGAAATTTCAGACAAAGAATTGGAACGAACTGAAGAAAAAACTTCATTACAGCCTGATCTGCCACTAGAACAAAAAAGTATTAAAAATCTTACAGACTTTAAGCTACCTCAACTTAAATTATTAGACGATCCTATAAAAATCGAAACAAAAGAGGATCTTGATATGCAAGAAAAACAATCAAGATTTTTAGAAAATGTTTTATTGGATTTTGGAGTAACAGGTGAAATAAAAAAAGTAAGTGCCGGACCTGTGGTTACTCTTTATGAATTTGAACCAACAGCAGGAATAAAGACTTCAAAAATAATAAATTTATCTGAAGATATTGCAAGAAATACAAGTTCAGTTTCAACAAGAGTTGCAACGGTGATTGGGAAAAATACTATTGGAATTGAGATCCCAAATAAAATTAGAGAAAACGTTACCTTAAAAGAAATTATTTCAAGTAAAGAATTTAATAACAAAGAAATAAAAATACCAATAACCCTAGGTAAAAGTATTTCCGGATATCCAATTGTTGGTGATTTAGCTTCGATGCCCCATCTTCTTATCGCAGGAACAACCGGTTCAGGAAAATCTGTTTGTATAAATACATTGATCCTCTCAATTCTTTTCAGATACACACCTGCTGAATGTAAACTAATTTTAATAGATCCAAAGATGCTTGAATTATCTATTTATCAAGGAATTCCGCACTTACTTGTTCCTGTTATCACTGAACCAAAAAAGGCAACTGTTGCCTTGAAATGGGTAGTTCGTGAAATGGAAAAACGATACCGTGAAATGACAGAATTCGGTGTCAGAAACATTTACGGTTTCAACGACAAATCATCAAAGAAAATGCCTTACCTAATAGTTTTTGTTGATGAAATGGCAGACCTAATGATGATCGCTGGAAAAGAGATTGAAAATTACATTCAAAGACTTGCTCAAATGGCAAGAGCAGCTGGTATACACATTGTAATGGCCACCCAAAGACCGAGTGTAGATGTTATAACTGGAACTATTAAAGCAAATTTTCCAACACGAATATCGTTTCAAGTTACATCTAAAATTGACAGTAGAACTATACTTGGGGAACAAGGTGCTGAACTTTTGCTAGGTCAAGGGGATATGCTCTTTATGTCTTCAGCAAGCAGAATCATAAGAATTCATGGACCATATGTTTCTGAAAAAGAAATTGAAAAAATTGCAACATATTTAAGATTACATGGAAGTCCAACCTATGTTGAAGAAATTACTAAGATAGATGAATTAGAAAATGATGAACCAATTCTAAATCAAGATGGAAAAGATGAGTTATATAACAAGGCTGTTGAAATCATAAAAACAGAAGGTAAGGCATCTACCAGTTTTTTACAGAGAAAATTGGGAATAGGTTATAATAGAGCAGCAAGAATCATAGATCAAATGGAAGAAGAAAAAATTATAAGTCCAGCAAACCATATTGGTAAAAGAGAAATTTATTAAAGTAGTGCAAAAAATAATATTATTAATTTTTTTTTTTATTTCTTTTTCTAAATATTCTTATTCAAAAGAAATACAGAAAATAATTCAAAAGTTAGATGAAACTAAAAATCTTAAATTTGATTTTATCCAAACTTTAGATAAATCTATTGAAACAGGAAATTGTATACTAGAATTTCCAAATAAGTTTCTTTGCCATTTTAATGAATTTAATAGAAAAAAAATTTTAATTGATAATAATATTTTATATTTAGTTGATGAATTAAATAATAAGTCTAGTCAGGATATAACCGGAACTGTATTTTTATTTCTAACGGACAAAAATGAAATAATTAAAGCATTGAAAGAAATAACTGATTATAAAATTACTGAAAATCGTATTTCTATAAAAATCAATTTTTCTGAAAATGAAATTATTAATCTATTTTTTGATCAAAAAACTTACTTACTTCATGGTTGGAAAGTAATGAACTACGATGGAACTTTTGTAGAATTTAATTTAAAAAATGTGTTATTTAATCACCAAAATATTGAAAAATTCATAATTGATTAAATTTTAATCAACATTTAATTCTTCAGACTTAAATATCCTCATTCCTCTAGACATATAGTTTTTTAGAGCATTTGGATGGTCTAATGTACAAGTGTGAACCCAAACTCTTTTGGCTCCTTTACTAAAAGAATTTTCAATAGCATGACATAATAAATAACCACCAATTTTTTTACCAAAGTACTCTTTAAGTATTCCAAAATATGCTATTTCAAAATTTTTGTACTCATCATAAATTAACTCATAGTAACCAATTAAATCTTCATTTTTAAGTATTGTATATAATTCATAATTGGGATTTGATATTAATCTAATCCAATCATTATCACTCCAATATAATCTGTCTTTCCAGTTATAATCTTTTCCAATTTCTTTATATAAAAACTTTGAAAGATCATAATTGATATTAATTTCTTTTTTAATTATCAAATTTTTTTCTAAACATTTTGCAAATTTTAAGTCTTTGATTGTATGCATCTCTAGAAAGAACCTAGAAATTTTTTGTGCCTTCACTTAGAAATCATTTTTCCAAGTTTTTCACCACCAAATATATGGAAATGTAGATGCGGTACTTCCTGGCCACCATCGCTTCCGTTATTACCTAAATAGCGATAACCTCTTTCTGCAACATTTAAAATTTTTGCAACTTTCCCTAAGCCCCTAATTAAACCCTCAATCTCAGAACTATCAGCATTTACTGCAAAATCGTTCATGTCCACATAAGCTCCTTTTGGTAAAACTAAGACATGAACTTTTGCTTGAGGATTAATATCATGAAATGCAAGCACAAATTTATCTTCATAAACCTTTCTACATGGAACTTCACCTCTTAAGATTTTTGCGAAAATATTATTTTTATCGTATTTTTTTTGCAACATAAGAATATTTATAAATACTTATTATGTAATTCATTATAAATAGCTTCTAGACAATCATTCCAGTCATTTGCATTTTTTTGCCTAAATATTTTAATACTTGGATAGTGGTTTATTGATGATCCCGTTACACCATACATCCATCTCCCTCCAGTAGGAAGTAAAAGAAAACATTTTTTTCCTAAAGCGCCACAAAGATGAGCTATCGTGTTTTGAATAGTAATTACCAAGTCTAAATTTTTTATAATTGCACAAACTTTTTCTATATCCTTTTTATAATCAATATTAAAAAATTTTATATCAACATTTATTTTTTTTTTTATATAATCGATATCATCAATAAAATTACCAAATTGTAAATTAATAAAAACTAATTTTTTAATTTTTAAAATTTTTTTCATATTGATTAAATCAATATTACGATTAAATTCTTTTTTTGTAAAACTTTTCCATGAAATTCCAATTTTAATTTTTTTTTTATCAGAAAGTAAATAACTAAATTGTTTAACTAACGTATTGTCGGCTAAAGCATAAAAATTATTCTTGGTTTCTAAAAAATTATTTTTTTTAGAAATCCTTGCAATTGAACCTAATGGAAAATGATAATCAAATTCATTTTCAGCTAATAAATTTGAAGATAGTTTATCTATTCCAAATAATGTAATATTTTTTACCTTAATAAGATATAAGTATCGTTCAAAAATTCTTTTTAATCGATTATCTACTTCAACTATAAAATTATTTTTTTTAAAATTTCTTAAATTGATAACATAAGAAAAAAAATATAAGTGATCTCCAATTCCTTGCTCGGCCCAAATATAAATTTTTTTTCCATAAATAATTTTATATCTCGCTAAAAATTTATTATTATTTATGTACCTTGGTTTCGAAGCTTCTTCATAATTTCCAAATCTAATGTCATATTTGATAACGCCTTTATTAAATTTTTTTGGATATCTGAGTTCAATTTCTGCCATACTAAAAACAACAAAATGTTCATAACTAATTTTTAAAGCCATTTTCATAAATCTATAAGCTTCTTTATATTTTCCGTTATATTTGAAAATTATCATTAAGGTCCTTAGAATACTTAAGTTATTACAAACCGGTTTTTTTCTAAAATTCTGTTTTGCAAGATAGATTTTTGCCATTCTATAGCTTTCTGAAAATTTTCTTTCTTTTAAAAAAAAAAATGCTTGTCTTATGTAAATATCTGCTCTTGCAAAGTTAGTGTTTATTAATTTTTTTAAAAGATCTGATGCATGAGAAATACGTGTTGGGAGATTAACGGTTTCATCAGAAAAAATTTTCTTAGATTTACTTACTACAATTTTATTAATATTTTCAATATCCTCTAAAGATAATTTTAATTTTTTTTTTTTAGTTAAAATGTTTAATAATAAATTAATATTTTCTTCATTAATAAGATCTTTAATTTTATTTTTAAGTACCAATTTAAATTTTAAGTTTGATTAGTTTTTCTTGCAATTCATAAAAAACTTCATCCCATTCACCAAATTTTTTTTGCCTTAAAATATAAATGCTGGGATATTCTGAAACTGAACTTCCTTTGTTTTGATACATCCACCTTCCCCTTAAAGATAATAAAAGAAAAGTTTTTTTACCTAAAGCTCCTGCTAAATGTGCAATTGTATTTTGGACTGTAATTACTACATCCAAAGATGATAACAATCCTGCTAATTTGTTAAAATCATTCTTATAATCCATATCTTCAAAAAATTTAATGTTAATTTTACTATTTTCAAAAAAAGATTTTGCATCGTGAATAATATTGCTTTCCCATTGTAAATTATAAAAATCAAATTCCTTATTTCTTAGTAGATCAGTTAATTTAATAAGAGGAATATTTCTAAACTTTTCATCATGTCTACTAGTAGACCATGCTAAACCAATTTTTAACTTTTTACTTGAAATTTTTTTTTTATATATATTTACAATTTCAGGATTAGATACATAATAAAAATTATTTTTTGAAATAAAAAAATTGTTTTTACAAAAAACTGGCAAATTTCCAATTGGTATGTGGAAATCAAATTTTTCTTTTTTAATTTCGTTAAAAGGCGACTCTTGATAAGATTTCAACATTCTTTTACTTGAAAAAAATTTAAAATTTTTATATCCTAAATTTTTAAGATATCTAGTATGCAAGTCTATTAAGCGATCATCAATTTCAATAAATAGATTTTTAAAATTCATTTCAAACAAATTTGAAATATATGATGAATAAAATATTTCATCTCCTATACCCTGTTCGCCCCATATTAATAAATTTTTTGCATTATTTTTTTTTCCATTCCAATATTTATAATTTATATTGTAAATCTCGGAGCTATTTTCATTTTCAAATCTACAAACCTCAACAAGTTTGTATCCCTTTTTTTTATTATGACCTCCTAATTTTTTTAAAATTTCAGATTTTAAAAGAATCGCTAAAAAAAATTTTTTATTTAAACGAATAGATTTATTTATATATTTTTTAGCTAAAATTAATTTATTAAGAGAATAGTATGACTGAGAAATTATAAAGCATAATCTACTTTGATCTTTAATTATTTTAATATATGGTTTTAAAAGAACAAAGAATTCACTTATTTTATAGGATAATTCAAAAGCTTTAGCAATATTTTCCCAATAGACTAATTCCTGAGGATTTTTTTTAATTAAGAACTTTAAATCTTCTATTGCTAACTTGACTTCGTCTAATTCAATTAGTGATAAAGATCTTATTAAAATTAAACCCAATGAAAATGGATATTTATTTAAAGCAACCTTAGAAATATTCAAAGCATCCTGAAATTTTTTTTCATAAGTTAAAGCTAAACCATAAAATTGAAAATACTTTTCTTGGTCGAAATTGTTGAAATTAACTCTATTAAAGTTATTAATAGACTCTTGATATTTTTTTTGATTAAAAAAAATAACGGCTTTAATTAAATAAGATTTATAATAATTTTTATCTAATTCAGTACTTTTATTAAAATCTATTATTGCGTTTTCGACATCATTAAATTCATAGTAGGCCGTACCTCTGTTAAAATAAGATTCAGCATTATCTTCTAATTTTAGAGCTTTAGTAAAATTATATATAGAATTTTCCTTATCTTTGATTTTTAAATAAATTTTTGCCTTATTTGTATATCCTTGAAAATAGTTTGGATTTAATTCTAAAGATTTATTAATAGATTTTAGAGCATTATCAAAATCGCCTAAAGCAAGATAGGAAAGAGTTAAATTATTATATAATTTAAAATTTTCTTTCTCTTCAAATAAAGAAGCTTTTTGTAAAAATCTTATTGACTCCATATATTTGCCCTCAAAAAATAAAATAACTCCAAGACCGTGAAGGGCTATTGGGTTGTTTGGATATTTCTCTAAGAATAAAAAATAATTTTTTTTGGCTTCATTATAATTTTTAAGTTTATGAAAATCTAAGGCTATTTTTAGATAAGAAACTAAAGGCAAATTCTTATTTTTATTGTTTTGTTCTTTCCATATCTCTTTTAAAACTATACCAGAATTTACCCTCTTTAGATTTTGAATACTTTTTAAAATAGGGTCCCCCTAAAGTATAATGTAATGCTTTAAAATTTTTAGGAATTTCTTGCTCTCCGACTAAAACATTCCATACTTTTGGTAAAGAGCCTATATTATTATCTTTTGTCCATTTAAATTGATGAAGATATAAGCCATTTATTTTTTCAATATATTCAGGAGTTAATTTCTTACATTTTTTATTATTATAAATAACAAAACTCGACCAATTCTTTTTTCCATATTTAGTTTGTTTTTCATTTAAAAATTTTCTTTGATCTTTTGGAATGTAATTATGTTTAACGCACCAAAGTGTTTTGTTTTTATTTTTATTAATAATTTTCAGTAGTTCCGCTACATCTCCTCTAACTATAAAATCACAATCCATAAAAACACTATAACCCTTAAAATCAGATAAATAAGGAGTTAAAAATCTTGAAATTGAAAATTCAGTACTATCTAAAGGACCTTTCTTTCTTTTATAGAATTTTTTTAAATTTCTTAAATAAATTGGTGTTATTGTTACAGGAATCGATGAATTCTTAATTATACTGTGAGATAAAACATGAAATGCTATCTTTTCTCTAGGATCATAACCAATAAAAATTCTTAAATTTTCTCTCATAAAATTTATCTTAAATTTTTAATTTTAAAGATCTTTTTTTCTTTTCTTCAAAGCCCGAAAATTTTGATCTTTTATCAAGTTCATTAATAATATCATTATACTTGATCTTTGAATACTCTAAAACAACAAAAAAATGATACAACATATCTGCTGCCTCATGAATTATTTTTTTTTTAGAGTCATATAAAGATGAAGAAAACTCTTTCGACTCTTCATTAAATTTTTTAATACATCTTTTTAATCCTGATTTAAGCAAAAAGGATGTATATGATTTTTTTTTATTTTTTCTTCTACTTTTTTTAATTTTTTTAATTAAATCTTCAATGTTTCTAATCATAAGTTATATTCTAATAGGAATTCCTTTTTTTTTTAAAAAAATTTTCGCATCATTTACTGAAAAATAACCAAAATGAAATATAGATGCAGCTAAAACTGCATCAACTTTAGCTTTTTTAAATGCTAAAAAAAGATGATCTAAATTACCAGCCCCACCAGATGCAATAACTGGAATTTTAACTTTTTGACATATAGCTTTTAGCAAATCTAAATCATAACCAACTTTTGTGCCGTCACGATCTATGGAGGTTAATAATATTTCTCCAGCTCCACAACGTTCTGCAATTTCTGCATATTTAATTACATCTATATTTGTTTTTTTTTTTCCACCAAATGTACAAACCTTCCAATTTGTATTTGAAATTTTTTTTGCATCTATAGCAACTACTATACATTGAGATCCGAAAGCTTTTGAAGATTCTTTAATAAAATTTTGATTATGAACAGCAGCAGTATTAATTGATACTTTATCAGCGCCAGATAATAATAGCTTTCTTATATCTTCAATTGATCGCACTCCACCTCCAACCGTCAATGGTATTGAACAATTAAGAGAAACTTTTGTTACCAAATTTAGAATAGTTTTTCTTTTTTCTTCTGATGCAGTAATATCTAAAAAACAAATTTCATCTGCTCCTTCATTCTCATAAATTTTTGCTTGTTCAACAGGATCTCCAGCATCCACTAAATTTTTAAAATTAATACCCTTAACAACTCTTCCCTTATTTATATCTAAACATGGTATAATTCTTTTCTTGAGCATTAAAATTCGGAATAAATCTTTTTTATATTAATAGCAAAATCTTGAACATAATTCTTAGCAGAAAAAATAATATTATTTTCTTTTTCTAGAATAATTCTTTTTTTTATTTTTTTTAAATATTCTGTATGTAGTGAAAAATTAATAGCTTTTGCAACATAATCTTCATCATCTTTAGCAATCAAATCTTCTAAACCTAAGTTATAATTAATACTTTGTGTAGATCTAGATATAAAATTAAATCCTTTTTTTGTAAGAACCGGAACACCCATATAAATAGACTCAAAACTTGTTGTACCTCCACTATAAGGAAAAGAGTCTAAAGATAGATCAATATTTTTATAAGTTCGCAACAAATCAGCTCGATTAGATCCAATCTCTAAAATAAATTGATCTTCTTTTAATCCTAAATCTTTAAATAACTTATTATAATATACTAGATTGCTATTTTTTAATGATGCACTTTTTAAATAAATTTTAGATTTGTTATTACCACTAAGTATTTTAATCCATAAATTAATTAAATTAATATTAAGCTTATTCAAACTACCAAAATAACCATAAATAAAATCATTTTCATTTTTAGTATAACTATCTAAAGTTAAATTTTCATAAAAACTTAATAAGCTAAAACTCTTTAATCTTAAAATTTTTTCTAAATACTTATTATTTTCATCTTCTGGAATGCAATATTTATCAGAAATTATATAATCTATATTTTAAATTCTTGTTGAAGCTAAATATCCACACCAACTAATCTGTATTGGGGCTGACCGTAGATAAAAAACACCCAACCTATTTCCTGTTGTAAAGCCCGATAGATCAAACAAAATATCAATGTTACAATCTTTAATTTTTTTATGGACTAGAAGATCTTCTTCAGAAAATATATTAATAGTTTTTTTAAAAAAATTTTCTATATTTGTTGTTAAATCATCTTTTTTTGATGAATTGTTAAAAAGAATAATTTCAAAATCATTATATTTAGATAGTTCGTTAAAAAATTCATATAACTGTACAAAAACAGCATGTCTTAAAACATCACCACTAATAAATCCTAAAATAATTTTTTTTTTTTTATTTAATTCAATATTTTTTTTTTTTTTACTTTAAAGATTA
>Ga0194117_10004886_pt1 | contig 12485 bp, 10 predicted proteins | sample TA2MahsurfametaG_FD_160579 | JGI IMG/M metagenome (GOLD analysis project Ga0194117, IMG submission 160579) | Freshwater microbial communities from Lake Tanganyika, Tanzania - TA2015009 Mahale N1 surface | ecosystem: Environmental > Aquatic > Freshwater > Lake | place: Tanzania: Lake Tanganyika...
CTGCAGCTTCAGTTCAACACTCGTTCCTCGAACAACTTGCACGACCTTACAGCCCGAATTCCCATTTTCGGTAACATATTCGATACGAGCACCAAGAAGTGGTTTGCGCTGAAGTTGAGCCAGGGAACTGAGTGAAATGAGAGCAAAAAATAGAAGGGGAATTAAACGTAGCATAAAAACAATTTTCCATCAAAGGTCTATTGTTTGATTAAAATTGTATTGTCAAAAATTGCTATTTTTTATCAAACCAGGCGTCTGTCCAAACTGCTGCTTGAATGCTTTGGTAAAAGTGGAAACATCGGGGAATCCAAAGCGAATTGCCGTAAACAAGATTTCATTGCCCCTCAATAAGTCCAATTTGGCAAGCTCAAGTCGTTTGCGCTTCTGGTATTGATAGGGTGAAATACCAAAAACAGATTTAAACACACGAATGAAATGGTATTTCGAAATTCCTATTTGATTGGCGATTTTTTCCAAAGACAGGTTATCCGTTATGTTTTCATCAATAAGAGATTTCGCTTGAAACACCGCTCTGAATACTTCTTCATTGGTGACATTCTTTTTGAAATCTAGTTTGGATAAATGGTCAAAAACAAATCGTTGATCCGTAATAATGGATTCTGCAAGGCTGTAAAATAACTCGTTCTGCTGAAAATCATTCGTAAATGTTCCTGCTTTGATTTTTTGATTGATCTCGTTCAGTGAATACCCCAAACTGGTATTCTTGACATTATACCGATTAACGAAAAACTGGTCGGAGAGTAAAAATTCTTTCAATTCCGTTCCATTGACATCATGAAATTCAGCCACTTCAGAAATAATCTCGGATGAAATGTCAATACATAAGCCTTGGACAGACTCGTTGTTATCAATCTGAACTAAGGATTTGGTAAATTCGTTTCCGATGATATATTCTCCAACTTTTACCTTGTATTTTTTATCGTTTGCGTAATAAATTTCTTCACCAGATGCCACGTATTTCACTCCTAAACCCGAGAATGGACAAGCTGTTTCCAACTTTTTAAAGTTTGAAAAGCGAATGGCGTTTTTTTCGTTGTCGGTGTAAATGGTTTGGTTCATATCGACTTGAGGTTGTGGCTAACGGGTTGCAGCTATACGCAGGCAGGGCATTTCAACACTGAACTTCCTACTAAGAACTGAACTTCAAATATCCTACTTTTCTGTCCTACGAAACACGAAGCCCCTGCTTGCGTATAGGTGATGTTATGCCTTCGTGCCTTTAAAGTTTTATTAATTTGCCGATGTTTCTGTCAGAGTTTCTTTCCTCGACTACAACAAAGTAAATTCCATTTTGCAAGGCACTTATGTCCACGATGTAGTCATTTCCAATTTTAGATGTCTCGAATACGAATTTTTGACCAAGTGTGTTATATAGATTAATTTCCTGTGCGGATAAAGATAAATCGTTGATTTTAATAAAAAATCTATCGTGGGTAGGATTAGGATAAATATGAATTTGAGAATTATTGGAAATATCAATAATTGACAATGGAGAACAGTTAATTGGTGTTCCCGTTAGTTCACTAAAATTACCATTAGAAACAAACCAATTATACCAAGTGCCACCTGTTCCAGATTGCCAAGTGTTTAAGTTAAATGTTTTACTACCAGTGCTATCGCCTTTAATTTGGTACGACTTTACTGCCAAACCCCCCAAATCCCATGTTAATGGATTTCCTGTTGAGCAATTTTCGGGTGTCTGAATGGTAAGTTCACAATTCGATTGAATAAAATAGGCATTGTCATCATAAGTGGGGTGCCCTCCAAAAACCCGAGCAATTCCGTTTGTGTCTATACAAACTGCTGTATATTCATCGCAGGCTATTGCATTTGCAAAAACTCCATAATCGGTTTTAATTCTTGCAAGAAATGTCATTAGCCTTCCCTTTCTTTCGGGGTTGTCAAAATGTGTGTCTGTAATTGTATTGCTTAAATAATTATTATTAATAAAAGCTGAGGAATCAATAGCTACTGCGTTATTATAGGGATTTGAAAGAGCTACGCTTGATGTTACGGTGCCGTTTTGTGCAGAAAAATAATACTTACCTTGAATAGCCATGCCTGCACTTGTTCCACCAATTACAATATTTCTTTGTTGAATGGCCTGGTTAATTGCACTGTCTATGGGTGTATTTCTCCAGTAGCTTATGTAAGTCCATTGGTCACCACCAGCAAACCAAATAGCTTCTGCCTGATTAATTTTTTGAATTATATAGGATTCATTACTTGCCAAGGTGTTATGACAGACTATTGTTTCAACAGAGTTTACAGGAACTCCTAATCCAGAATATAAATAAGAATTATACCCATTAGAGCCAGTAGTTCTCAAAACTAATACATCACCCCCATTGGCTCTTTGAAGAAACCATTTCATTGCATTATCATCTTCTGTAGCACCGCCCATAAGGCATACTCCCCCATGCGGGGAAGTTACTACATCAGTGTTGTTTCCAGTAAAATAGGATGTGTAATTTTGTCCGAAAGCAACAAATGGAATAAGTGTTAAGAGTAATAGTAATTTTTTATTCATGTTTTTTATGTTGTGTAGTGTTCTTTGGCATGTGGCATAACGGTTTTCAGCTATACGCAGGCAGGGCATTTCAACACTGAACTTCCTACTAAGAACTGAACTTCAAATATCCTACTTTTCTGTCCTACGAAACACGAAGCCCCTGCTTGCGTATAGGTGATGTTGGTGGCTGGTGTTCTATTGCTCTTACTATTTGCATATATCATTTTACTTTCTTTTTTAATCTCAAATTAAGTCCATTTATAAGCATATCGGATAATTAGACAAAGTAAAAAAACTTCAACTACTGCCGCAAAATACATATGCAACCAAGCTTCTCCTGTCAAATTGAATAGCATATAAGGTATAAGAATGATTGCCATAATGATATTTGTTAAGCGATTTATCTTAGCTGGTAAAATTAAACTTAGAAAAATCATTAATATCGGAATAGTTGCTAAGACCAGAGCGATAAAAATAAACTCTTGTGTTATATCAAATACAAACACTTTACCTTTGGTGATATCGTCAATTTTGCTTGGCATATACAAGGCAAAGTAATCAACATAGATATAGAGAAACATAAAGCTCGTCCAAAGTGAAGCGAGCTTTAGTTTCACATTAACTTTGATGTCCTCCAATTTCTTTTGTGTGTAAGTCGTCAGCATAAGTTGGACTTTTAACTAAGGAGTAAAGTACGGTTTTTTGGGGATTGGTAGATCATGTGATTGATTCCTCGTTGCTTCATGGATTTTTGTTTTAGGATTTGACGTTTTGGTCCGATTTTGTATGCAAATTGTATGCAAATAATGAAAAAAGCACCTACGTCTTTCGATGTAAGTGCTTGATTTTGAGAGCTCCTCCTGCTGGACTTGAACCAGCGACCCTCTGATTAACAGTCAGATGCTCTAACCAACTGAGCTAAGGAGGAATTTCCTATAAAAAGGGCTGCAATAATACGACGCGGCGGGCTACCACGCAAGGCTTGCCGACCGGTATCTTTGCCCGCAAAACCTAGAAAACATGAGTGTACTGGTAATTGGCACGGTTGCCTACGACGGACTGGAGACCCCGTTCGGGGTTCGCGAACGAATCCTCGGCGGATCTGCCACCTACATTGGTTTGAGCGCCAGCTACTTGACCAAACCTGTGCACCTGGTTTCGGTTGTCGGCGAAGATTTTGAGCAGGCCCACATCGACATGCTGAACCGCCACCACGTCCGCACTGAAGGGCTTGAAGTGATGGCCGGCCAGAGAACGTTTTTTTGGAAGGGCAAGTACCACCTCGACATGAACAGCCGCGATACGTTGGACACCCAACTAAATGTGCTCGAGCATTTTAACCCGAAGGTCCCCGCGTCCGCCAAGAACTGCGACGTGCTGATGCTCGGCAACTTGGTTCCGGCGATTCAGATGAGCGTGGTGGAACAGCTTCCGACTCGTCCGAAGCTCGTTGTGATGGACACGATGAATTTGTGGATCGAGAACACGCCCGAAGACCTGCGCAAAATGCTGACCAAGGTGGACGTGCTCACGGTGAACGACGAAGAGGCGCGCCAGCTCAGCGGCGAGCACAATTTGGTCAAGGCGGCCCGCGCCATTCGAGCTATGGGCCCCAAAATTCTCATTTTGAAGAAGGGCGAGCACGGGGCGCTGCTGTTCGGCGCGAACGACGAGATCTTTTTTGCCCCGGCACTTCCGCTGGCCGACGTGGTGGACCCCACGGGCGCCGGCGACACGTTTGCGGGCGGTTTTGTCGGCTACCTCGACAGCGTGGGCGACTACAGCTTTGACAGCATGAAGCGCGGACTCATGTACGCCGCCACGATGGCGAGCTTTTGCGTGGAGGCCTTTGGCCCCGAGCGCATGATGGACTTGACCGACGAGGCCATTCGCGCCCGCCGTGCCGATTTTTCGCAGCTGATTCAGGTAGGCTAAACCGTGCGCGCCGACGTCTATTTGTGGGCAGTTCGGCTCTTCAAAACCCGCGCATTGGCCGCCGAGGCCCTGCGTTCGGGCCAAGTGAGCGTGGGCGGAACCGAGATCAAGGCAAGCCGCGAGGTCAAGCCGGGGGAGGTATTGGTACTTCGCCGCGCCGGATACCAGCAGCATTTTGAAGTCTTGGGCTTGCCGCGCACCCGCGTGGGAGCCGCCCTTGTGGTCAATCTGCTGCGCGAAGTGACGCTGCCCGAGGATCGTGAGCGCCGCGAACTCTGGGAATTTGCCCAACGGGCATCGGCCGGGTACGGCGGCTTAGGGCGTCCGACCAAAAAGGACCGCCGCGACCTTTCTGACTTTATGGAATAAAAAAAGCCGCCCCAACCGGGGCGGCTTCGCTTTTAAACCGGTACGGTTTAGTTGAAGCTGTAGCGGATGCCGATTTGGGCCTGCCAAACGTCGCCCAGGGTTACGCTCGGATCGTAGATCTCGGTGCGCAGCTCGCCGGCCGTGCGCGTAAACTGGTACTTGTACTCGCCATCAACCTTGGCGTAGGTAAGCGGACGGGTCATTACGACGCGGTCGCTCACGCCCCAGCTGCTGTTGATCATGTTGCCGATGTTGTAGAAGTCGGCGCGGAGCTGCAGATTCTGCTTCTTGCCACCAACCTTCACGCTGAAGTCCTGAACGAGGTTCAAGTCAAACAGGTTCAACCAAGGAAGTACCAGGGCGTTGCGCTCGGTGAACTGTCCGCGGATGCTGTTGAGGTACTCGTTGCCGGTGATGTAGCTTTCGAAGGCTGCTTTTTGGTCAGCCGCCGTGAAGAGCACGTTACCGCCTGAAACGATGTCTGCGAAGTCCATGGCGTCCAGCTGGGTAGCCGTCGGAACGTAGAGGAGGTCGTTAGCTGCAAGCAGGTCGCCGTTGAGGTCACCGATCACGCTGAACGAAGCGCGGCCTTGGTTGTAGCCTTGGTAGAAAAGGCTCACCGTGGTCGCGGCGTTGTCGCCCCAGTTGAAGCGGTAGCTACCGGCAGCGATGGCGCGGTGGCGCTGGTCGAAGTCGCTGTAGGACAGTCCGGCATGGTTATTACCGTTCACCGTCAGCTGGTCGCGCCATGATGAGTAGGCGATGGAACCGCCGGTCATGATGTCTTTGGCCTCGCCGAAGTTGTACGCCGTCATGAAGTACCAGCCGTTGCTGAACTGCTTTTCAAGCTTCGAAGTCAAGCTGTAGGAGAAGCCTTTGTTGGTGTTCGCCAGAACAATGGCGTCGGTGATCGTTCCGTTGATGCGCATGCCGCTGTTGGAGTTGGCAAACACGTCGCGGCCGTCGTCGGTGCGAGTGCCGGTCTTCGCCGTTTGGTTGGCGTTGTAGTAGTAAATGTTGTTTACCGTCTTGCTGAAGATACCCTCGAGGCTCAGAACGAACTCTTTTGGAAGCTTGAAGTCAACCGCAAGGTTGTTGCGCCACGTCTGCGGGAACTTGAATCCGCGCTCGGTCAAGGCCAAAGCGTAGGAAGAAGGCAGCGTGGGGTTCGCGGGGATGTGCGCCTTTACGTCGTCGGTGAAGGCGAAGTCGGTGGTGTTGTCTTGACGAATGGAACCCGTCAGGACGCCGTTGTTGCCCACTTGGTTACTCAACCACACGAACGGAGGACGGCCGCTGAAGAGGCCGGTTCCGCCGCGCACCTGAATGCTGCGGTCGCCCTTCACGTCGTAGTTGAAGCCAATGCGCGGAGAGATCAACGGATTGGTCTTCGGCAGTTCGCTCGTGTTGAAGGTAACGCTGTCTCCGTTGGGGTTCACGAACTTCATGTCGTTGACCAGGGCGTTCTCGCGGGCGGTGTTGCCAAACATGGGAACGTCAATGCGCGCACCGACGGTAACCTTGAGCTTGTCGTCTAAGGCGTTGATCACGTCTTGCACGTAGGCACCAGGCATCATAACGCGCGTGGTGGCCGTGGGCAAGGCTCCGCCCTCAAGGGCCGAGTAGGTCAGGGCGTAGCGGCGAAGTTCCAGGGTGTCTGCGCCCGGGGCGTTGTTCACCACGTCTTTAAAGTCCTGAAGGCTGTTGAACACGTACTGGCCGTAGTAGGTCGGGGTAAACGTGTTGTCAAACTTGAAGGCTTCGAAGTTCAAACCGGCGGTAACCGTGTGGTTTCCGTTGTAGTAAGTCAGGTTGTTCTGAAGCTGGAACGTGTTCGTGTTGAGTTCGTTGTTGGGCGTGAAGGGCTCGTACCCGAACGACATGTAGGTGCGGCCGTCTTGCATGATGTCCACCAAGGGGAAGATGCCGTTCTCGTAGCGTCCGCCCGTGGCTCGGCTGGTGCGGAAGTCGCGGTTGGCCGTGAAGCCCATCTGGAACTGGTTGCTCATCTTATTGCTGATGCGCGTGTTGAGTTCGCCGATGGTCGAGAAGATGTTGTTGTTGATCACGTAGTTCGTGCCTTGGAAGTTCAAGGCGTCGAGGGTACCGTTGCGGTTGCCGCTTACTACGCCTGAGTTGCTCGAAAGCACGTCGCGGTAGGACTTTAGGTAGTTCACGCGAACCCACGCTTTGTTCTTGTCGTCGATGTTGAAGTCGAACTTGGCCAAGATCTTATCGCTGTAGGTTTCGTTGTTGTAGTTCTGGTACTCCCCGGGGTTGTAGTTGAACTTGCTGATGAGCAGGTTGCGCACGTCGTCAAGGTCGCTCGCAAGTACGCGGGTCTCGTTGAGGTCGGTCACGCCGTCGTTGTTGTTGGCCGTGAATAGGGTCGCGGGATCCGTGCGGCGCTCGCCTTCAGCGTTCAAAAAGAAGAAGATCTTGTCTTTCTTGATGGGGCCTCCCACGCGGAATCCAAACTGGTTAACCGCGAAGTCGTTGATAACTAACGGGCTACCGGCTTTGTTGCCGTCTTTATCGAGGTAGGTTACGGTATCGCCACGAAAGTTTTGGTTGCGGGTGTTCATAAAGACCGACGCGCTAACCTCGTTGCCGCCCGAACGGGTAATGGCGTTGATGCCGGCGCCGGTGAATCCGCCCTGACGCACGTCGTAGGGAGCAATGTTCACTTGAACCTCCTCGATGGCGTCGAGCGAAATCGGCGCAGAGTTGGTTTGTCCGCCCGGACCCGAAGCAAGGCCAAAGCTGTTGTTGAAGATTGAGCCGTCGACCGTGAGGTTGTTGAAGCGGCTGTCAGCGCCTGCAAACGACACGCCCGAACCGGCCGTAGAAGCGACCGAAGACGGACGACTCTGCGGGGTGAGGCGAGTAAAGTCGTTGAGCGAGCGGCTGAACGTCGGCAGGGTATTGAGGGCTTCCACCTTAACGTTGGTGGCCGCGCCCGTGCGCTGCGAGTTCAAAATTTCGTTTTTGGTGGCGACCACGTCAACGTCGTTCAGGGTCGTCGTTTTCACGCCTACCGTAACGTTGAGTCGAAGGGCTTGGCCCAAGCTGAGGTACACTCCGCCCAATTCTTCGTTGCCCGCGCCTGAAGTAACGGCAACGACATAAGGTCCGCCGATGCGAAGGCCGTCTAGTGCGTAGCGGCCGCTGTTGTCGGTAACCGCAGTGTAGCGGCTGCCCGTGGGCTGGTGCGTGACCACGACTTTAGCGTCGTTGACCTGCTGGCCAGACTCGTTCACCACGCGACCGTTGATCGACGCGGTGGTTACGTTTTGAGCGCTCATCGCGACCGAGGCCAGCGAAAGCACCAAAGCGAATAGATAGGTGATTTTGATTTTCATGGTATGAAACGTTTAGGCGAAAATAACCCATTTATGTGGAGGGCTCGTTACCAAAACGTTAAACAGTGGTCGTTGTTCGCGATCTAAACCTTGGCGATTGGTTTAGCGCAAAAGCTGAATAACAGCAGATTATGCGAAGCGAATTAGCTTGGCCCCTTTTTCGACGGCCTGGCCAGCCTGAACGTAGACCTCAGCGACAATGCCCACAACCGCGCTTTTGAGGTTGTTTTCCATTTTCATGGCCTCGAGCACCAAAAGGGACTGTCCCGCGCTGACCTCGCTCCCGGGAAGGGCGTCTACCCGCAGCACGAGTCCGGGCATCGGCGCCACCAGAACCTCGGGCCCTTTGGCCGCCGTGGCCGCAATTCCTAATTCGTCGAGCAGGGCGTCGATGGGCCGCGTGGAGCGCACCTCATACACGTCGCCGTCGATCCACCAGGCCGAGCGCTTGGCAACCGGGTCGTAGGAAACGAGGAAGGCCGTCTTGGGCTCAGGTCCGCGCTGAATGCGGAACTCGCGCCCCGCAACATGTTCGACGGTCCAGCCCTCGAGTCCGTCGGGAAAGCTAAAGGCTTGGGAGCCCACCTGGTGCGTTCGCATGGCCTAAAAATACGGCAGGCACGATGGTTGTACCTTTGCCGACGCTATGCTGATTCAAATTTCGCAGTTCATTCTAGGCCTTTCGCTGCTGGTCGTGCTCCACGAATTGGGCCATTTTATTCCGGCGGTTGCCTTTCGCACCCGAGTCGAGAAGTTTTACCTCTTTTTCAACCCGTGGTTTTCGCTGTTTAAAACCAACATACGCGGAACCGAAGTGGGTATCGGCTGGCTGCCCCTCGGCGGCTACGTCAAGATCGCCGGTATGGTCGACGAGTCCATGGACACCGCCGGCTTGGCTGAGGAGCCCAAGCCCTACGAGTACCGCAGCAAGAAGCCCTGGCAGCGCCTCATCATCATTTTGGGCGGCGTCACCGTCAATTTTATGGTAGCAGTGGCCATTTATGCCGGCATGGGCGCCTACTACGGCGAGAAGTACGTCGACACGGCCGACCTCAAGGGCGGAATTTGGGCGACCCCCGTCGCGCAATCGATGGGCATGAAGTCGGGCGACGTTCCGGTTGCAGTGGGCGGACGCGAAATCGCGCGCTTCGACGAAGTCAGCGTTGAAATGCTCTTGAGTTCGGGCTCGGCGCTCACGGTCCTTCGTGACGGACAGCGCGTCGAATTGCCCATTACCCAAGAGTTTGTGGCCAAAGCGATTGAAGAGAAGACGCCGTGGATGTTTCCGCGCGTGCCCTATGTGGTCAAGGAATTTGCGACCGGCAGCCCCGCCGGGAAGGCCGGAATGGCCAAAGGCGACGCCCTCGTGGCGCTGAACGGCGAGTCCCTTACTTATTTTGATGAGTACCTCGACCGCATTCCGAAGCTCGCGGGCCAAACGGTAACGATTACGGTGAACCGCGCCGGCGAGCGGGTTGATTTGCCCGTCACCGTCAGCGAAGAAGGCAAAATCGGCGTGTACTACCAAGACAACTTGGCGTCGTTTTTCCCGGTAAAGACCGAGTACCACAGCGGACTGGGGGCGCTCCCCTACGGCTGGGACCGCGCCGTCTCGACCCTCTCGTCGTATGCGCGGCAAATCAAGCTGATGTTTCAGCCCGAGACCGGAGCCTACAAAGAGGCCGGCGGCTTCTTGACCATTTTGAAGCAGTACCCGAGCACCTGGGATTGGGAGCATTTTTGGGGATTCACGGCCTTTTTAAGCCTTGCCTTGGCGTTTTTGAACGTGCTTCCCATTCCCGCTTTGGACGGAGGCCACGCGGTTTTTGCCCTGATCGAATGGGTCACCGGCCGCGCTCCGAGTACCCGCGTGATGGAAGGGGCCCAAATGATCGGCTTCTTCTTACTGCTGGCCCTGTTTGTGCTAGCCAACGGCAACGACCTGTTTAAGGCCTTGGGGCTTTAGCGCAGCGAAAGCAGCTAGTTGCTGGTTGCTGGCTGCTGGTTGCTAGCTGTTAGCCCAAGGCCACGTCGAGCGACATCATTACGGCGAATCCGGCAATGAATCCGAGGGTGGCGATGTCGGTGTACTTGTCGCGCTGCGTTTCGGGAATGACCTCTTCGACGACGACGTAGATCATAGCGCCGGCCGCAAAGGCGAGGGCAAACGGAAGCACGGGCTGCATGTACATCACGGCGACGGCTCCGACCACGCCGGCGACGGGTTCGACGATGGCGGAGAGCTGTCCGAACCAAAAGCTGCGAAAGCGCGACACGCCTTGGCGGCGCAGCGGGAAGGCCACGGCCACGCCTTCGGGAAAGTTTTGAAGGCCGATTCCGATGGCAAGGGCCACGGCGGCCCCGAGGGACGCGCCGTCGATTCCGGCCGCGTAGGCTCCGAATGCGACCCCCACCGCCAAACCCTCGGGAATGTTGTGCAGCGTGATGGCGAGGACGAGGAGGGTCGTCGACTTCCAGTCGGTTTTGACGCCCTCGATTTCAGATGGGCCAAAGTTGATGTGGAGGTGCGGAACGAGTTTGTCGAGCCCAAACAAAAAGAGGGCCCCCGTGAGGAAGCCGAGGACCGGCGGAATCCACGGGATGTAGCCTTGGGCCTCCGACATTTCGATGGACGGGGCGAGCAGGCTCCAGTAGCTCGCCGCGATCATGACGCCGCCGGTGAATCCGAGCATTCCGTCGAGGACTTTGCGCGGGAGTTCTTTGAATAGAAAGACGAGGGCGGCGCCCGAGGCGGTCACGAGCCACGTGAAGGTGGTCGCCAAGAACGCGAGCAGTACGGGGTGGTAGGAGCTTAACGTTTCGAGCATGGCAATTGGGTTTCTATGTTTAAAGGTACGCAAAGGGTCGAAGGGATCTGGTTTTTGGGATTTGCAATCCCCGGCGACCGAGTGTTAGGCCAGGGCGCACGGGATTTTGCCCTAGGTTTGCGGTATGATCGCGAAGGTTGATGCGGAATTTGTGCTCCCCGAGGGCAAGTCGGTCTTTTTCGCGAGCGATTTGCACTTGGGTGCGCCGGATGCGGGAGCGAGCGCGGAGCGCGAGCGGGCCTTTGCCTCCTGGATGGATTCGATCAAGCCCCGCGCTGCGGCACTCTACTTAGTGGGCGACATCTTCGACTTTTGGTTTGAGTACCGCCACGCTATTCCTAAGGGCTTTGCCCGGCTGCAGGGCCGCTTGGCGGACTGGTCCGACTCCGGGATTCCGGTTTATCTGTTTACGGGCAACCACGACTTGTGGATGCGTGACTATTTTAAGCAAGAATTTGGTATTCAAGTGTTTCACGAACCTGTGCGCCATGTTTGGAGCGGTAAACACTTCGTGGTTGGCCACGGCGACGGCCTTGGCCCTGGCGACACGGGATACAAACTTTTAAAACGGGTTTTTACGTTTAAACCGTTTCAAACGCTTTTTCGCTGGCTTCACCCCGACCTCGGAATTGGCCTTGCCTCGTGGCTTTCGCGCGGAAGCCGTGCCCGCACCGGCCACGAAGACTACGCGATGAGCGACGTGACCCGCGAGGCCATCTACTTATGGGCGCTCGACCAGCACACCAAGGCGCCCGCGGATTACTGGATTTTTGGCCATCGTCACTACCCCGTGAACGCCGATTTTCCCAGCGGCCGTGGAACCTACGTCAACCTCGGCGACTGGATTAAGTGGCGGAGTTGGGGGGAATGGTCTTCGGGCGGGTTCCGGCTCCATTCATAAAAAACCCCCGGCGTGAGCCGGGGGCTTCTCGTTTTTAGCGGAAGTAGAATGCTACTTCTTGGCCGCGGCGTAGCGCGACGCGACTTCGGTCCAGTTGATGACGTTGAAGAAGGCCGAAACGTAGTCGGGACGACGGTTTTGGTACTTCAGGTAGTAGGCGTGCTCCCACACGTCGAGGCCGAGAATGGGAGTTCCGGCGCAGCCCACGCTGGGCATTAACGGGTTGTCTTGGTTGGCGGTGGAGCAGATTTCTAGTTTGCCGGCGGTGTTTACGCAGAGCCATGCCCAACCCGAACCGAAGCGGGTGGCTGCGGCTTTGGCGAAGGCTTCTTTGAAGGCGTCGAAGCTTCCGAAGGTTGCGGTAATGTCGGCTGCGAGGGCGCCGGTGGGGAGTCCGCCGCCGTTGGGACTCATGAGGGTCCAAAACATGCTGTGGTTGTAGTGGCCACCGCCGTTGTTCCGCACGGCAGGCACGTCGCTGTGCTGCTTCATCAGGTCCTCGAGGCTCTTGCCGGCCATGGGGGTACCCTCAATGGCGGCGTTAAGGTTGTTGACGT
>Ga0194117_10004888_pt1 | contig 12484 bp, 4 predicted proteins | sample TA2MahsurfametaG_FD_160579 | JGI IMG/M metagenome (GOLD analysis project Ga0194117, IMG submission 160579) | Freshwater microbial communities from Lake Tanganyika, Tanzania - TA2015009 Mahale N1 surface | ecosystem: Environmental > Aquatic > Freshwater > Lake | place: Tanzania: Lake Tanganyika...
CCCCTTTAAAATTATGAAAAAAATGATAGATATCATAATATTTTGATGTCTGGATTAATTGTACTTATATAGATCAACTGTAAATGTAGTTAGTCAGCCATTGATACTTATCATAGTGTCCGGTCGTATAACTCTTTATCGCTTCTTTTACCAACCTTTATACATTCTCCATCAACTCTTCGTCAGTAGTTCCTTAAAGAAACCGACTAGCCAACTGCTCAGAGTTATATTTGTAGAAGCACTTCATATCTTTGCATTGCGCCATCATCTACACCCTCTACATAATCTCTCGTTTGTAGTTTCGAATATATTTGAGAGCAAAGAAGAACAAATTTTTGAAATAACGAAAGATGTCCGAATCTTCACCATCCATTAGCTAAAGATAATCTTTAGTGAGTTTAAATGGTGATTTTTCAAAGTTCATATTACCAGGAGAACTACTAAGAATGAAGCTAAAGTCGATATGAATGATATGGCCATCGTTATCAATCAGGATGTTATTGTTATGACGATCCTTTATCTGAAAAAGATATTGAACTACTGAATAACCAACCAAACTTTAGACAAAGTTTATTATACTTGCCTACCAGTTGTTGCCAAAAAGATGTCTATACACTTCACTTAAAGTTGTGGCTTTTGATTTCTCTTTGAGGTAGCTGACTGTTTTAGTATCCTCAACGAATTATATTAAACCACTTTCCTGATCAAAAGGTATGACTGAGTAAGTCTTAAGCCAGATTTTTACGTTTTATTTTTTACAGATTTGTTGTATCATAGAGATCAACTGCATAGCCATATGTTATTGCCTTATATCATCTCCAGACTTTATTATAAAGGAACGGATAAGGTATGAATCATAGATACTGTAAGGAGATCTACTTGCTATTTTCATACATTCTTATTTCCATTCAGGTCCAAAGTATGATTGAGGCAATATGAGACTTTTCTTTTTCTATAAAGTGACCTATTCCTGTTTTGGTGTATATTTTGCACCAGTTTTATGACAAATAAAATCTTATTAACTAATGGTTTCGAAGACTATTTTGAAGGGTACTCGCTCCTTTGTCGAAAAGGTGAGGCAGTAATCATAACAAACATCTACTACCTGAATAGTTCCAAACTAACGAGAGAAGAGGCATGCTGCAAAGGCAACTGAATGGCTTTCTTTTCTGGAATTTTCTCAAAAAATTTAGTATGTAATTTTGTTAACTTTTCTCTAAGTACTTTATTTCGATTGGTTTTCTCCTCTGCTTTCAATTTCTCCGGAATTTCAAATAACTTCTCATAATATTGATTGAGAAGGGTAGTATAGTTTAGTTTTATTTATTTTTATTTGATATATTTTTCCAGCAATTTAATGTCGAAACCTAACTCTTCTAAATTACTATTTGTTTCCAAGATGCAATTATCAAGTCTATTTTTAGCTTTCTCTGTTTACTACAGATATGTTGAATACGACCATCGTAGTAGAAGATAGCAACTGAGCGACTATTTGCAAAGATTTTAACAAAATTTTTATAGTTACTTGTTTTTCTACAGACTCATGATAAATCTGAGTGATTATGGTAGTACATGGCAGTAGGAACCAAATGATAAAATCCTCTTTTGAAAAATTATTCGATTCTTTCCAGGATTGCAGGCAGCAGTACTTCATTTTTTCGCCAGTGGTAGAGATAATTGATGGCCATTTCGGGTGTTAGTTATTCGGAACGAATCAGCCGAAGTGCTGAATTATATTTGTTTTAATCTTTCTACATTAATTATAAGATGGAATGCTAATTTAACTATCCAATTAATTATAAACTAAGGTATTAAATTGGATTCGGAGAATCTTTAATTAATTTTGCACTTTTGTCTTATATTTCCTAAAGTAAATGGATTGTTTAGAGTTCTTATGTAATGACTGAAAATCAACTCTCTAGATTAAGGATTTCTATTAATTAATCTTTGTTCTTTGTTTTCTACTACAATTTATAGATTTGTTTTTACTTGAGGTGCATTAGTTTATAATTTTTGTTATAAATATCACGACAACAATGGAGGATAATAGTGAAAATGTTAAAATACTCCAGTTCAACCAAATGAAAGGAGTTCAGTAGGGCAAAAGAGAGAACAAAAATGGAGAACTGTACCTTTCAGGCCAAAAAACTGAACAAACACCCGGTAGATACCTTATAGCCGAAGTAGATGCAAACGGAAAAATAATCAAATGGAAATAAGCTAAGGTTTATCACATGAAATCTACAGCTGTTGTCTAGAAATAGACAGAGACAAAAGTACAAAAATGGACTCTTGAACACAAGAAGAATATGGTGTCTCAGTTCGGTACAAGCAAGAGTAAACGTAAGCTAAATCAAATGATGAATAACATCATTGAATGAAGTGCATGATTGATCAAAGTGATATTATACATATCACTCCTAATTAAGTTCACTTCCTTTGCATTTTGGTATTTGCATATGTCACATTTCCTCTCAGGTCACTTCCATGTGTATACATTCCTTGACCTTCCTATAATTTTGTAATTTGTAACTCATTTTCTTTTGTTGGTGCCTTTTTGATTTGATTTGATTACTCCCGCACTTGTTTTGCGTGCTTCAGAGAATAAAGTTTGACGAGATATTCTCTTTCTTTCGGCAGTATTTTCTTTAAATCTAGCTCATCTATGTTAATTTATTGTTACCTAATGTTTTGCATAAGATGACGATATAATCTCTATATTTTGGTAGAGTACAAAGAGGGTTTCCTCTAAAATCAATTGTTTTCAATCTTTCCATTCCTCCCATCGGTTCCGATAGTCTTTCCATCTCTATGACTTGGTTATTCTTCAAATGAAGATTATTTAGAACTTTTAAATATTTGAAATCTAAATTTCAATGGATTTACTTGTGATATCACTTACTCTATTGTTCTAGCAGAAGAAAGTTTATAAACAGTAAGCTAAAGAAGCACATGTATTCTCATCAAAAGTCATTTTCTGCTTAGTCCTCTGGCTATTAATATTTATTAAATGAAGTTTTGTGTTGTTTTCTAACCCTTAAAATCTTGAAATATGGTTATCAGCTAAATAGAGTTGTTAAAGAGATTGTAAATTGTTAAACCCTTGCATTTTAACTATCTCATTACCTTAAAGCTTAAGCACTCTTAATTTAGTCAAACTATCTAGGTTTTAGATTTTGTAAATATGATTTTGGCTCAAGTGAAGATTCTGAAGTTGTGGTACTCTTTCGATTTAAGCTATGTGAGTGATGTCTTTCTCTTACAAAGACATCAATGTGATTTTGTTTAAACCAACTTTTTCTTTTCCTTTTAGCGTTACTCCTTTTAATAAAACTGCTTATGTTATTTGTTTCAGAGGGTACTATTTTAACACTTATTATGGTATATTCTATTAGGTATTCATCTTCATCTTTTACATTTTTTACTTGATTTCTTCCTTCGCCAATTCTTCATTTCTAATGAGTTATGCCTCTTTTGCCATTTTCAATACATATTGCATTTTTTATTAAGAAAATATTTCTTGAAATCCAACCTCTTTTGCTTGAGAATTGATAGCTACCATAATTATTATGCACTATTCAGGATTGAAACCGAGTTATACAAGTTCTTAGCCTTTCATAAAAGTGATTGTTTCCCATTAATCGAATCCACTTTAGATGAAAAATTTGATTCTCTATGAAGGCAGATGATCACAAAACTTATCAATCAATTTTTACATTAGCTGAGCTCCTTACATTTGAATTTAGGATTTATAAAATCTATTGAGATATTATTATCAAAAACTTAAAAATAACAGTGAAAAGCTTCATGTTAAAATGATTAGTATGTATGTTTATTAGACTTTTCAATTAAAAATACAATCATCCAAGCATTTCATTTAGTTATTTAACTCTATCCTAAATTCTACTTAAACTGACAGCCAGTTCTTCCTGACTTTATCTAATTTCTTAAACCTTTCTTTCTAACATCTTGGTTAGATTATTATGATTTTTGAAGCATCTTTGTACTTCCTCCTAGAATTTGGCCACATCTAATTTAAAATTTCTCTATGTTTCTTACACTTTTATGTCGAAAATTGACGATAATCTGGTTTTTTAGTTTTTCAAGTTTAGCAGAATGAGCTGGTTCTCTGATAGATCTCTATTTATTTCTACAATCTCAGTATCTAAGTGTTAAAGAGATGCTTTTATTCCTGCAACTTACATAATGCTAATTATTAAATAATAATTTAAAGAATTAAAATCGAAATTTCAAGCACCAAATTCTAAATGATTTATTTTTTAGGACTATTTATGTTCGATAATGCCTTTGATAAATAATAATCGATAATTTTTAATACTAAATCATGTCAAGTCCAAGTAGGTACAAATCTTCATCACCTGTAAGACATCTAGATGAAAGATACTACTCAAAGCCTCTTTAGACCATACTAGAATAAAACAATGCAGTAATGAAACTTTCAAACTCACTTATCTACCAAAATCAATATCTATAAAAGGAAAATGAAAGATTAATAACTGAATTCGCTCGCTCTAAGGAAGGATAAACCTACCACTACACTGAAAAAGCCAAACTTAAAAAGGAAAGGGATTAACTTGAATACAATATTCGTTCGATTTAGGCCCGCTCTATTGCTGAAAGAGATATAAAAGATCGTCAGTTGGAAAGTCAATAGAGATAAATTAGACTTATCAAAGAAGAATATGGAAGAGAAAATGTGGCTCTGCGTGAACAAATAGGAAATCTAAGCAATAAAATACAAATAATTGAGTCAAACAAAAAGCAATAATTGGATGACCTCAAGAGAAAATTTGTATCAAATAGTATTGAGTAAACTTAATTCTTAAAGAGAAATCTAAGTGAATAGCTAAGAAAAGTGATTGGCTAGTTAGAAGTCACAAGATAGATTTTGAATGAAAAAGAAAGATAAAATCTACACTTGATTGCTATCAGTCAACAAAATGCTGCTTAGTACTCAGCTAATCTTGAAAATCTTATCTCCGAAAATAACATCCTAAAAAATCAGTTGATAGCGTTAGAAATGGATAAGAATAAAGAAATTCAACATGCTGAAAATAAAAAATAGTTAGAGAAGTCTCGAACTATAGGTATTCTGTCCTACGTTAAAGAGAATTCTCATTTTATGGAGAGGTAACTAGCCAGATTAGCCTAATAACTTCTATAGAAAAATATTAGTATTGAATCATTCACAAAGGAACTATTAAAGCAAAAAAAACAGAGTGAAAACAATTAAAAGAGATATGAAGAAATAATTGCCAAGATAAAGAATGATTTTGAGTAAAAACTCAAATAAAAAGATTTAGAAATGAGTAAGCAATAGAAATATCATAAAGAGGATATTACATCACTAAAAAGTTCAGAAATGCAACTACAAGAGGAACTTTCATCAAAGTTAAACTAACTCGATAATACTCAAAGAGAGCTTAACCATTATAAAGAACAATTACATATTCGTGACAGATAAATACAATAATTGAAAGACAGTTTAAATCGTATGCATGAGGACCATTCAAAAGAACTATCCAAAGTTATGCTAGAATCTAAAGTCAAAAGAAAATCTGGTTTGAATATTTCCTCTTATTCTTCCAGTTCCTTAAAAGATCTAGAAGAGGCTCAAGGAAGCAGTATTATAAAAACTCATGGATTTGATAGAAAGAACAGTGGGCATTAAGATGGATCAGGGGCTCTTCCAGTGGTCAAAGAGTAGCTTGCAATGTCTCAAGGACAAATCGATGACGAATAGGAAGACATCTAAATCAGGTAATTGATCCTCCATTATGAGATTATGATTGACTAGTTGAAGAAAAACAAGTTGAATGAGATCGAATTAGCCAATCAAAAAATCGAATCATTAAAATCAGCTCTTGAACAAAAACAGCAAGAAATAATCTAAATTTTGAACAGATTCTCACCTTTGGTAGAGCTCAAAGTTAACCGAGCTTCAATATAATAAGAAAGAAGAGCTAAAATTGAACAATCTCAAAAAGCAGATGTCGCTATTTTGTAGGTATTACTGGAGAAGTATCAAATAGTGTCTCTTCGTCCAAAGAAAAAATGATTTGATGGGTTCTTTTTATAATAAAACTTGATTAAATTTATTGGATGAGTAAAACTATAGAAAAATAAGCCCTTATGGAAGCTCTGCGTAAGGAATACGAAATAAGGACAGCTACATAACATCGAATTGTATGCCAAGCAATCGCTCCGAACTTTCCTACTTTGTCACCTGTCAAGATTAAATCCCTGTCATTTTATCTATAGTTAAAATAGGGGCCGCAATCTATAAGTACCTTAGATTACCCCAAACATTCTTTCATAATTAAATTCAACCTCTTAAACCCTTAATCTTTAAAATCTCTACAAATCCTAAGTTCAAAAGAAATTCATATAAATGAGGATTAGTTCGCCTGTGTTTTGAACTATGAAAAATATATAAATGTCGAACTATTAGGCGAAACTTCTATTGAAAATTAGCTTGCCTTTTGGTAAAGTTCATAGTACTGTTGTTCAATGTCTCGCAAAAAATTCATTGAAGCTCTTAAATCAGCTTAAGTTCTAAGATTTAGTTAAAACCAGATAGCTTTCTCCGAAGGTCAGCAAATGACCAAAAGCTAAAGTGGATCAGGAGCTTACTTTGTTAGAAAAGGATAGTTTGGATATTTTAAATCAACTTCTAAAAAATAAATTGAAGTAAATTGTTGTTAATTCAGACTTTTCGTTTCGAATCAGGACATTTATTTGGAGCTCTTTAAATCATGCAATAATAAAAAGTGAGATCAATGACAGCTCGTTGCAAAACACAATCTAGTATTGTTTATCATTTTTCTTAAGATGACTTTAAAAGGATCTTTTTAAAGTACTGTTCCTCAACTATCTATAATAAACAACAAAAGCTGATAAAGCATTTATAAAACAAAGGAAAATAGATGAGAAAATCAGGTACTTTATCTGATAATTTCCGTAAAACAAGTCTTATTTTGAGTAAAAACTATACAAAATCTAGTTTCTTCAGCGAAAATGCACAGTCACTTCAAATTCAAGAATAGGCATAAAGAAAAGCTTTTCCTTTTATAAAGACTGAGCAAATAAAAAAAACCGCAGGTTCAACATTTTTCAAATCCCTGAAAGAAAGTTAAAGACTTGAAAGTGAAAGTTTGAAAAAAACCAATTTTTGGTCTTTAAAGAAAGAAGGTCCACTCAAACTTTATCCTATGATTTCACAACGAAGTAATTTTATATCAAGCTAATTCAAAGGTTTGTAAAAATTGTTTCTTTCAAAGAGAGACTCAGTTGCGAGTTAGCAAAGATAATAGGTTGTAAAGTAAAATGTTCCATGGAAGAGAGATGTCATTTTTTCTATCTATCGTTAAAGTTTCTACAAAAGGAGATAAAACACATCAAAAATGTCAGTGGGTATCTAGTGATTGTTCATTAATATAATAAACTTAATGACTTCTTGTAAAATTGTTGATAAATAAGAATAAATTTGCATTTAATATTAATTTTGGTTGATGACAGAATATTACTGGCAGCGCTACAAAAAAGAAATCGCGAACGAATTCATGAACAGGACTGAAAACAAGTTTTGGCAAAACGTCAAGAAAGATTTAGCTAGACGTTAATAACCAAAACATCATCTTTAACTTTACTCCATGTGCAAATCTTAAAATCCATACATAAAGTACACTTAGATCTACCAAGACAAGTTAAAAACTCACCGAATATTACCACTCAGACAGTTTCTTAATTGATCTGCAGAGACAAAGCTTGCGAGCTGCAATACTGCTTATCTCTGATGAAAATAGCAACTGAAAACAGAAGAAGAATTATAGAGTAATCTATATATAATATAGTTTAAAGGGTTGCAAAGAACAATACGATACAATGTGGAACTGTATAAAGGTCGAGGAAGTGCGTGTCAACAAGCGCTAGGAGTAATTGAGAAATTTAGTCCATGGGATAAAGACAGTGCAAGAATAGAAACCAATAGTAATACAATAGAAAAAAATAGTTATGTAGTAAAAGAAGATGGATTACATCTGAATGTTTTAAATACACAGTTTAGAAAATTGCCTCATTAATCTTTTATTTTAAAGAATAGTTTTATTGTTAAAAAGAAATAATAAGTTTATAGTTCTAATGAAATAAAGTAGAAGCTGTTACACCTGCCAACGCCATTTCTATAACCTTATGAACGCCAACTGCGGCCATAAAATATGCTTTAATTGTATCAAATCCAATCGAAATACTAATAAATGCAGTAATTGTACAACAGGATCTCAGTCTAGACCTCGAAGCTCGCTTCATTCTCCCATTAAAATTACTAAGGATGCAAAGAAGTAATCAAGTACTAAAGCTAAAGATAGTGAGTCTAAACTGTTTAGTTAACATTCTTATACTCCTTAAAGAAAGCAAAGTAACAAACGTTAATAAGTAAATTATGCGGAAGGTGATGTTTAGAATATAATAACTCCATATATTAAATGTAAGTAACATAATTAGCCTCTCTCAATGTATAGTAAATCAACTAAAGATTTGGTCTGTAGTGTGTGTATATGTTCGAAGGCAAAGTTAATTGGAGATGTAGTACCTCTCAGTCAAGCTGAGTAACATCTTAAGAAATAAAATCGACTAAATAAAGAATAAGCTAAAGTGATGATGACTAAAATCGAACATGCTCAGCGTTTAATGAACAAAAATACATAAGTATTTGAAAATAGTTACAAAAGTGGCTTGAAAACACTCGAAGCAATATTTCAGTAAATGAAAAACGAGGTATAGGCAGTTGAGCGTAAATTAAAGTAGTAATTTATGTCTTTTTTTGAGAATAAATTCAAATAGTGTGATTAAATTACATAAGATCTTAGATATCTATACTCTGTATTGAAAGAGTACAAAGAAAATCAGCAAGATACTCTTAACTTTAAATAGCTAGTCTACATGTTTACCTCCTTTAAATTGATCAAAGGTACAATCCGAAATCTTGATATCGACTATGTGCCATATCTTAAAGATATCAATTTAGTTGAAATCAATAAATTTCATTACAAAGATACCCTTAGAGAATTTATAAAGCTCAAGTTAAATATACCACTTAAATTCCCAGAAAATAAGAAGTCAAAGAGTCGATCGATCAAATCTGTTAGCCGGTCCAAAAATGAAGAGTGGGATTAGGCTCATACCGAAGGAAACACACTCAAGCTCACAAAAGATTAGAGACCGAGTATAGCTAAAAAACATCAGATGTCTTTGTGCAGTAATGTGCATGGGATAGAATTCGGATAGTAATAAAAAAACCTTTACAAGTTGCTTCTCAAAACAAAATTTAAATTATGATTTTCTAATTCTTATAATTCTTTTAATCGAAGATGAGTGAGCGTACAATAGGAAGCCAAGGCGATATCATCTAATTATAAGAATGCAAAGGCAAGTTTCCTAAGCGTTCAGCAAAACGAAGAAACGCTATATTTATCCAGGAGGAAGAAAAGATACAGATAATATCTGCGATATCTAAAGAGGAGATTCCCATTTTCAGCTCTTCTTTAAGTATCACTGAAATTTCGGAAGAAGATTTGGCATCGAATAAAGATATATAGTGATTTAGATTAGACTACTTACTACTTATATTTCATTATTTCTAAGATGAAATATTTTCGATATACATTTCAAAATTATTATAAATTCAAATCAGTGAGAATTGATATTTCTAATCTTCCTGTTTGAAAGATACAAATAATCTGACTTGGACTTAAATTTCAAAGTTTTATTTTTTTTCTAAGAATAAAAATAAAAACGAGGTGTTAAGAGTGATTGAAAATAATAAAGAAGTGATCTCATCATAATCTTTGAATAAATTTCAAGTTAAAATATATTTACAATGCACTTCTATTTTCAATAATCTTTTCTTTAACTTATCATTTCATAAAATATCATATTTGATGGTCAGGTAAACTGAAAATATCTGTTTCTGCAGCAGAGAGTCAATCATAGGGTCTTTTTCTATGTTTTTACGCGATTCTATTATGTATTGCTAGATAGTTTTGATCAATTTAACACTTACTGTACTCTGATTATCAGAACTTGCGTTCAGATCTTTTCGTATTGAGTCAATAATTTCCCGTGCTGGCATATATCTGATGAGTTCCTAGTTGTAATATGTATCCAAATCAGCTAGCAGTTGTAGAGTGATGTCATTTTCAGTCTTCGTGATTTATCTCGTAAGAATATCTTTGTTCTTAAGTGTTCCTTCGAGTTTCTCTAATTTTTTGTAGAAGTTATTAAAAATCTTCTTCAGACGTTCAGATTTGGCATATTTGTTTTTCTTTTTGAATTTTATTTGAGTCTATTCTTATTGGATATAGACAAGAACCTTACCAACCATTTTTTCGGCCAAAAAATCTTCATTTTATGACAACCATTTATTTGATTTATTCAGACCCATTATTGCAATAAAGGGAGTTTATAAGTGATCAATTTAGAAGATACTACTAACTATTGTATGAGGATAACTAAAAGGATGTATAAGCAGTCCAACAAAAAGATAAATCATAAAAGTAAGCATGTATGAATTCTAGCTAAAAAATACTATAGATTACTCCTGTAAAACCATAGCATAAATTTCATAGAGTAGATCTTTATCGAGCAGTCGTAGCATTCTATACGCCCAACCTCGACTCATCTCCTCTCTTAGATTCTTAACAGACAACTTGATATTTGACTATCCCAATTTGTATTAAATCTTGGAGCCTTAGTCAAACTTTAAATAAAAAAGATGTTTAAATTTAGAATTAATTTCCTTTAGTTGCTCAATAACATATTTGATATCCAAGTGTTAGTACTTATGGGCTGAATTTGAATGTTCTTCTATTCTTTTTATTTTGATGTGGTTGATTATTTGGAGTAAAAACTCACAGAAAAAGTCAAGAAGAGGATAGTAACTCATTATCGATATGCAGAATGTACTTTTGAAAATACTGGTCTATCCATACACGCTCTTTTATCTTTTAAGACTCTATGGAACAGCTAATACACTGTCTACTTTCTAACCTTTATCCGATGACAACTATTAAAATTTATCTTGCGTGAAACTTGAATTTTTATCTAAACATAGAAAAGGTCGGTCAGAGTATAAATAATCTAAAAAGTCTAAGGAGACACAGTAAACTGTGCTGAAAGGATTATATTATCTCATAATTTTATCGTGAGGAAGGCAGAATTCTTACTTGCTTTGAAAGATAATAAGTTTACAATCTGAGTGTTTTAGACTCTTTCTGAAGATGACTCGATCGACTTCAATATTTTTATTTTTCTATCTGACCACTTTAACTTAAACTTATTCAGGATAAAGTGAAAATCCATACGACTCATAAAGAGAGAAGTGTTTATCAGTCTGAGGGAAGTATAGTTGGTGTGGAAGATTCGCCTTTTTCTATCTCATCTCAAAAGTCTTGGTTTCATTTGGCCCAAACAAACACAACTTATCTAGCAATCCAAACTAAATTTGATCTTATAGTGCTTACAATGAAGTTATATTATCTTTCGATTAGCTGGAGTGAGTTCTTCGAATTTACAAATCTTTTTTCTTGAAAAGATTAATGTTTAACTTTTGTGACCAGTTTTGTAACTATGTTCTCAGTTACTCTTTGGTTTTCTCGGCAAAGGAAAATGTACTATTTTACGTATTTTTTTTGTGTAATTTTGGATAACTATTTTTGAAAGTAGTATGAACAGTACTTCGAATAAAATCTTACTCTACTTCCTACTAATTAGTGCCCTTTTATAACTCTTGGATTATACGTTTCAATGCTGCATTTTCTTCCCCTAATTTTTTCGATCAGTACTGAGAGATTGAAGTTATTGATTAAGGGCTTTCCATTCCCTTTCAGAATGTTACATAGATTTACAAGTTTATTGTGATAAATTGAAATCAAAGAAATTAATCAAAACATAATAAATATCATGTAAGAGACCCCAAAAGTGCAGTATCTTCTCTGTTAAAAGGGAGGATACCACTACGGAGAAGTTTTAAACATGATTTGCCTCGAACCAGGCTGTCTCGATCAGATTCTTTGCTGCTGCGCGTGTATAGAAGAACATCATAAATAGCATAAGTAAATGATCATCTATTAAGTACTAAACCTTTGAGATTGTTACTTCAGTAGGCTCGAAAATCAGCTCAGTCAATAGTTCCCACTTTGTTTAATATCGACATCGCGTTGGAGTTGATCAATACCAACTTGAAGCAATCCATCGAAGTTCTCTTTTTCTTATAAAGAATTTTGGGAAGTACAAGAAGACTGTTCTAAGCGGTTTGTAATCAATTTAAAACTCTATTGTCAACTACTATTCTTTTTTGGTCGAACAAGTAAAATTAAAAAATATTGATCCCAAAGCGTAAGTTGAGAGAGCCTTTCATATCATACAAGCTAACGGACCTGATCATAAGGAGTATGTTTATTCAGTG
>Ga0194117_10004894_pt1 | contig 12470 bp, 7 predicted proteins | sample TA2MahsurfametaG_FD_160579 | JGI IMG/M metagenome (GOLD analysis project Ga0194117, IMG submission 160579) | Freshwater microbial communities from Lake Tanganyika, Tanzania - TA2015009 Mahale N1 surface | ecosystem: Environmental > Aquatic > Freshwater > Lake | place: Tanzania: Lake Tanganyika...
AAAGGGTATTTTATACATACAAAAATATGGACATTGTGTGCAGGGTTCAACTTCAGCAGTTTACTTGGCTTTTGATCTGCATAACTCTTAATTAGTCTATTTTGTTTTGATTAAATATGGATTTAGTATAACTTGATAAAAGGTAACACCAAATTGAACTGTATATCAGTAATTGGGGCTCTCTGTAATTTTTTTCAGAGGTATCATTCTTACAGTCTCGCTTTATTCCCATTTATGGATGTAGGCGACCACACTTCTTAGCATGAACAGAATTAAAAGAGATATCAATCCCTAGAATATTCCGGTTATCATGTATAAAGTTTGAGGGTACAAGGCGAAACATATACGATCTAACTATTCAAGCATGTACTATTGATCTATTATGTACTCATAGTCGGTGCATAGTTGGGAAGCTTCCCTTTCATTACGACTCCGCATATAGCATACATGCTAGATCTCAAAATTATGTTCAAAATGACCAAATAGCCGAAAACTCGTATATGTCTTAGTAACAAACCATGTACCTTGAATTTTTGATACGGATGCTTCTGAAGCCAAAATAAGAGATGAGTGCCCAAAGAATGTTGATAGCCATAAAACCGATAGAGAGATAAGAAAAGGAGGGGCATTATTCTTGGAAGTGCCAAAAAGACCAAAATATCTTGCAACTTTCGATGGTCATGTTGATCTATTTGAAAGGAAGTGTACAGTTAGATAGCCATTGATAGCTTGCAGTATTTGTATTTTAGTCTACTAAGCTGCGTCATAGACTTCTGAGTCTTTGGGTACAGCTGATTCAATGATGTTTGTTTTTATGATAAAGGGTACACTTGACATTTAAACAATTAGTTTATAATCTAAACAAAAATGAAAAAATAAGGGATGAAACAAACAAAGATTACTATAGATAATCTACTCAAAATCGTAAGGATTAAAGTGATAGTAGTCGTAACAGAATCTGATTGATAAAAATTAATGTCAATGAGGTAGTTATGTTTTCTCTGATTATTTGAGATAGTCTGCAATTTTGAATGAAGAAAAAATAACCACAATTTATGGATGAGTTGCCTTACTTTTTAAGTTCAATAAATGTTAGCATTGGTGAATAAGTATTGAAAAATCAAATGACTCTTAGTTTGCCCTCAAGTTACTAAATACATGCATATTTTAAGAATCATAGATATCCACTACAGTTCGGGCCGATCTTGCGGATTTTTTGAAAGAAATCTCAATATTACCCAATTCAAAACTCGAACTATCATAGCTTCTCCAAATTGTCACACTATTCAGGAGATAAGTAAAACTACAAAATATTTTCAAAAGGCCTCCTTTCAAACGTGAGTTCGTAAAATATGACTCCTAAAGAATAAATATCAGATTTGTTTGTAAATCTAAGATTTTTGGCTGCAATGGCTTCAGCAGGGCTGTAGGGAAGAGTTTTTCCAGGTTTATAATTGGCGCCCTAAAGTTTAACTACTTATTAATGATAAGCTTACCCTAAATCAATAATTTTTACACAGAGATTTGATGACATCATGATATTGCTTGGCTTCAAATCCAGATGCAGAATCTTTTACTTGTCTAGAAATCGAAGTGCTATTGTTAGTGAAAACATCAATATGAGTTTACTATTAAATGAAGTAGATCTTCTATTTTTTCATGAAGTCTGCAAGATTGCCGTGCATGAGCATCTCCATCATCGGTAAAGGCTTCTCATCAATTTGATGTTGTGTTAAGTTCAAAGGGAGGTAGTATTTCGGGAGAAATGGTATGTAAATCAATTTTAACTTACTTAAAATTCTTGTCTAGTGAAGAACTTTCCCATTTTTTTTAGATTATTTCTTCATTATCAATACTTTTTTAATAAGATTTTTAGTTTCTAAAGCTGTTGTAAATGTTTGTGTGAAGCTGCCAGCCATCCAAAATTTAACCTCAGCTAGAAAAAGTTCGGAAAAACCTCCTTAGTCCAATTTATATGAAACTATTTTTTAAGGTTCATAAATTTTAATCGGGTTGAGAAAGGTTTAATAATTTTTTTTTGTATCTTCCACTGCAATTTGAAAAATAATTTCTCTTTTGATGACTTTTTCCTCTGCTGCTGAAATAAAGAACTAATTCTTATTTTTCTATCCTCTACCGTTTTTTTATGGCTTTATAGCTGTAAAAGAGTTGCAAACTTTTTAAAGTTTAAGATTCAAGATATATTCTTTTGGATAGTAGTTTTCTGCCACTTTATACTCTCTCTTGTAGATGCTTAGATCTTGTCTATTCGTTCACTATTTCCCCAACAAAAAAATTGGATTTCATGGTCATTAAAGTGGCATACCTATACAAATTTTAAACTAGTCTATTTTTTACTCTTCTTACTCTTTTTTAAACTGTAAGAGAGCAACAATGTCTAAAGCATTTTAGATTACACTTAAATTTTTTTGAATGAAATTTGAGGATAATATTTTGATACTTGTTTGTACTTTACATATCATAAATAAGATTCGAGTTGGAGGGTGAAAAATGTATAAATTCAAAGAAAATTTCAAGACTGTCGTAATTTACCATGAGTTTGAGGGGAAATTATCTGCTCCTTTCAGCAATTTGGCTACTTTTTACAAAAAAGATCAGCTTTGAAGATGTTGGTAATTTAAAAAGATTGAGATTGCTCTTGTAGTCATCAAGTAAATGAAAAAAGACAGAGACTTTTGCTAAGAGCTTTTTATAGACAAAACTCAGTAAGCCATTATAGTTTTTTACTATTTTTTTGAAGATAACAGTATATGTTTTAGACGTGATATCTTCGAGAGTAGTAACCTGAGTAAATTCGCGGTGAGGTTGAAGATATTTCAATAATTTCGCATCGAATTTCCCGAATTCTTCCTAATGACTACTAGATCGAGTTTTTGACATTTTCTATGGGTGGTTGAGTTCAAAATGATTAAGATGTTATCCTTGGTCACTACTTATAAGAAGTTCAGACATTTAAAATATTAATTATTAAATCGAAATAAAAAAAATCTTAAGGAATATAAAAAACTAATCGAAGATTAATGTATGCCGTTTGATTTGAAGACGAGTAGCTGAAAAATAAATGTTTTTTTGGGTTTCAAACTCGTATCCAGCAAGTTGTCGTTGGGTGGTAATTTAACAAATAATGAGTTTTATAAATGATGAAGGTTTAGCTAAGACAAATAGTCTTTGCACTTATGATTTAGTACATATCTATTTTAGAATTTTTACATATCATCTTGAAAAAACGATTTTGTTCGAATATTAGAGATCTTTGGAACTGATATTAAAGCTAAACAACTAAAGCTTAGGTATAATAGACAAAGTATAAATAAGATTGTATGGTTATTTTCAATCTTCCCATTGTATAATATAGACCAATCTATAGTTTTAAATTTCTCGTCAAAGTTTGGTTTATCATAACACGAAAAAAAATATTTACTAATTGAAAATATCTAAAATAGTTTGATTTATTATTCATTTTACTAAATACAATAACTATAAGCTTACAAATTAACAAAAATGGAGTAACCTACATCCACTGTTAATAATAGCAACAAATGCAAGTTATGGCATGCCTTCAACTATTTTGTAGGAGGAGGTACTTTTTTAGTTGGCTCAATCATGCTCTTCCCTATCTTTACGAACTATATGGATGCAGCTTAGATTTCAGGATGGCTGTATACCATAGGATCAGCCACTTTTCTTTTAGCAGACATCACAGAATGGCTTCACTATGTTTATAAGGACTGTCGTTTCAAAATTTATGCCATTAATTTCTTTGTAAGTGCTTTTGGATCTTTGTTATATCTGATCGGGTCGGTATGCTTTATACCTGAAGTTGGACAATTTGATTTTGGAATGACTCTATTCATCTGGGGATCTGCTTTGATCATAGTATCTCAAACTTGGAAATTGATAAGAGGGCTAAATAAAAAAAAAAAAGCTGTAAGTAATGTTATAAATAAGACCCAAGTGGTTTTTGGGTTGATTTATTTGCAGATTTTGGAGGATTAATGTATTTTTCTGGAACATTTGTGTTTCGGCAAGCAGCTGACAATCCTGATCTGACAGACTATGCAGCTTTGATTTATAGTATCGGAGGCTTTTTCTTTTTTAGTTCGGGTTTGTTCATGAATAAAAGATACTTTTGGTAGCAATCTAACATTTAGATTTATCACAGTACAGAAAATTCAATAGTTGCATCAGAAGTGTGATTTTCGTTTTAAAGTGATATAAGCATAGTATTTAAAATAATGATAATCTATCAATGAATTCCTGAAATACTATAAAATTAGTGAAGTTTGTTAATCGCATTGACGTAAGTTGCAGTTCTCAAATCGATGTTTTTGTTCAATGCAGTTGAAATCACCTACTCTGTGGCACTGCTCATAATTTCTTACAAACCAGCGTAGACAATATCTTTCTCGGTAGCACCTTCTAAAAGGAGTTTTCTATCAAATTTAGCTTGCTGAATTCCAGTTGCTTTTTGGATTACATCTAGAAGATTTTCTTTTGTCTTTTACTCCCATCTTCTTTGCATACGACCCGGTCTGACATGATCGAGATTTTTCAGCCATTCGAAGTAGCTCACAGTCACACCACCTGCGTTACATAAGATATCAGGTAAAAATTGAACTCCTTTGTCGAGTAAAATTTTTTATCCTTACATTGTTGTCGGTCCATTAGCAGCTTCAACGATGAGTTTAGCTTGGAATTTGCCAGCATTGTTGACATTGATGGCTTTCTCAAGAGCTGCAGGAATGAAGAAATCACAAGCTTAGTAAATAGCAGATTCATCATCATAAGATCTAGCACCAGGATATCCTTTAACTCCTTTAGTTTTGGATCTTTTTTTGTATTGATCAAGATCATTAGGATTAATCCCTTCTTTGTCATATATGCTGCCATCGAATTAAGCAACACCAATCAATTTGGCACCTTCCTCAACGAAAAATTTGGAAGCCCAATAGCCCACATTACCGAAACCTTGAACAATAAAGGTTTTTCCCTTTAATCCAGTGCTAACTCCAAGTCTTTAAGTAACTTGTTGATTGTTCAGAATTTGTCTAGTTGCGTAGTAAACACCAAGTCCAGTAGATTATGTTCTGCCACTGATGCCACCAAGGTTTCTTGCTTTGCCTGTGGTAACAGCATCAGCGTTAATATCATCTTGACCATAATGTGATTGGTAGGAAGACTTCATCCAGTTCATCTATCTCTATCCAGTTCCAACATCTGGCCCAGGGACATCGATTGCTGCTCCAATAGAATTCTTTTTAGCGAGTTTGAGAGCGTATTGTATGGTTAGTCTTTAAATTTCCGCAAGAGAGTAGTTACGGGGGTTGAAACAGATGCCTCCCTTAGCACCTCCATAAGGCAAATGTACGGTAGTACATTTTAGAGTCATGAGGCAAGCTAATGCCTAAACTTCAGCCATATCGACGTTTTCTGCGTATCTTGTTCCTCCTTTGGTGGGAAGTTTATGAGTTTTATGTTGGCATCTATAAGCAGGAATAACTTAAACTGACTCATCGTCTGTCTAAAGGTATGTGTACCTCTGATGAGAGTAAGGTTAAACTTGACGACGTTATCGGCCTTCTTATAAAAGTTGAGCAGATCGGGTCGAATATTGGTATATTGTCCAGCTTTGTCGAAGTATTTTTCAACCATATTGAGGAACTCATCTCCCTCACTGCCTACTGAGAAGTGAGCAACAGGACGCAAGGCGAGGGATCTAAAACTTTTTGTACACAAACGTAACATAGTTGATATATTATAAGTTGAGTTAGAAATATCTTACTTTTATAATAATTATAAAACTCGCATTTTTAATATACTTCTAGTACTTCTACCAGCACTCTTGATAAAACTGGCATTTTTAATCTACTTCTAGTACTTCTACCAGCACTCTGAGTTTAATCTACACGATTAAAAGATTAAGTACATTTCTTACTGCAAAATATAACAATCATAAATGGCATTCAGCTGCCTATAAATGAGGATACCTTTACTTTTCGACAGCTGTCTTGCTCTATGTATTTTTTTAATTAATAATGTTATACAGATAATGATCGATCAATCTCTAGCTTTATGGCAGGTCCTGAATGTTTATCACTTTTAGTCAAAAGTTAAAGATATGAAAGAATGAGTTTGTAAAATGGAACTTTCTATATAAAAGGAAATAATGCATGCAATTTATAAATGGTTCCAGTTATCCAAAAATACTAATACTTTAGAATTTCAGATGATTTAGCTTTACTTCTGTAAAAGTAGCAGTAGATAACTCAAGCAAGCATAAGTAATTTTTGAATCTTTGATTTCAGGCAACTATCTGCCTTATAAAAACCCATGATTTTTATCTTCAAATATAGTTTGTTTCATTTATTTATCTCTAATCTCGTAGTTATTATAGATTGATTCAAATACTCAATTATTTATATATTAATCATGATTTTGGGGCTCAGGGCACTACCTTTCGTACGCCCGCTCTTTAATCCGTTGCTTGCTCGCAACTCACTTTCCTGTACTTTAGCATAGACTAAGTTGACTTCTCCGAGTTTTTCGAAAAGCAGGATCAGAAAGAACTGTTTGATTACAAGGTCGCATCTCGTCGTAAAGATCTCTTGTATTACAAACTAGTCGATCAATGGAAAAAACCTCTATAGCGCAAACAGAGAAGAAAAGAGCGTATTCAACAGATCGCAGAGGAAAAAGCAGTAGAGATTTAATGACATAGAAAAAAGTAGTTGAACCACAAGTTGCAAAGTTAGTCATCCATAATCCTGCTGTTGGTATTTAATACCCTCCAAAACAATATTAACAGTTCGCAGTCATCCAAGTTGATGGATTCCAATATAAAGTATTATAGGATAGTACTCTTCTTCTAGACACCAAGGAAGGTCATGCTATCAATTAACCTGTATTTAAACTTTAATTCAGATAGTTTTTGAAAAAGTGCCTTTGATTGGTACCAAGACTTTTACAATGCTTGGAAGACCCTATGTTGAAGGAGCCAGAGTATAAGCAATCATAGAATCGATCAGCGACAGTAGTAAAATTTTGGTCTTCAAAAAAAAGAGAAGAAAAAACTACAAACGTAGTTTCGGATCACGCACATCGCTCACTCAATGTCGCATAACTAACATAGTCTACCAACTAACAGAGGATATCTTATAAAGAGCAGTGGGACTAACGTGATTGTTATAAATCAATTCATTTAATTTTAGCATAAAATACAAATAAAATGAACCTTTTATGATTGATATGCATATGATTTACACGATCAATCTTATACTTCAAGCTGTTTGAGAGAATTGATAATGGTATCTTTTGCAGTTTAAAGGACTTATCCTCCGACAATTAACTAATCAAGAATTCCATAGACTTTGTGAAAATTGAAAACGATATCCAATTCACAGACGTTGCCAAAGTATTGATCTAGATTTTAAACGAACAAATGGATGACCTGAGTCAACATTACTTTACTTATAGATGAAGCAGCTCATTGTCATTTATATCGATGCATACTGCGAAATACAATCCTTGGTATCGTTTGTACACGATTTTAAAGTTATGGAACTAGGTTAGCATGAAGTACTTAGATGAAGTCAGTTTGTTTGGAATCTCTTCCCACTATCATGCGATGTATTTCAGACTGTAGTCTCACTTTTTCGTTTTAGTCGTAGTTAACGAACCATTTGGATAGACGAGTACGTCCTCTTCGATTTTGGAGTAAGATGAAGCGGATCTAACTCTACTAATTTGTACCATTTTTAAAAAGAGTGATTTAAATGAATATAATCCAAACACGAAACTTTAAGAAGATGATTATTATCAGGTATTTATTACACGTATACAATAAATCAATAGTATTTGACCCATGAAGGGATCAATTTGGGTAGTAAATACTCGTAACCTCTGACTTATCCATAACTGAAATCAAATAGCTTTATTCCAATCTGTTTCTGTAGCTGTTTACCTACTTTTTCATCCCTTAACTCATCATAGAATTCATGAGCCAATGCCTCTGCTGCATTCAACCTCTCTTTAGGTGAATAAATCATAATTTGAGCTATCAAATCGATTAAGGTACTATCAGCTTTCGGAAAAATCTATTTAAACTAAAATGTACATGTTTCCATTATCTTTTTTTAACCTTAGGAAACTTATAGTCATTGAGATCGTATTCAGAATTCATCTAAATAACTTGGGTTTTTGTTGGATTACCCATTACTTTGATGATTTAGATCAAATGGTCAATACTACTCTATCCTATAAAGAGTGGATCACCATGAAGCATCTAAAGAATGACACAACCCAAAGACCAAACATCGATCATAGTAGTGTAATGAGTAGCACCGAAGATAAGCTCGGGAGCACGATAACATCTTGAACAAATATAAGGCAAGTTGGGTTAGTTAGTGAGTATTTTTGCTGAACCAAAATCGCACATAACTAACTTATTTTAGTCAAGTAGAAGATTATGAGGTTTTATGTCTCTGTGGCATATTCCCAAAGAATGAATATAGAGCAATCCTCTAAAAGCTTGGTATGTTAGAAGTTTGATTTAAAATGTTGGTAGCGGTTTTTTTGAAGTTTTTATATGAGAATAAAGATCGCATTCATAATAGTCCATTACAATATTAAGGTACTGATTGCCTTCTTCAGCTGTTGAAAATGTACCCAATACTCTCATTGTAAAGTCACTTTAAAGCATTGAGACTATTTCATACTCACGATTTTTATATTTGGGGTCCTGAAATACCTTTTTTACTGCTACGATTATATCGTTTCTTTTTAACTTTGCTTTAAAAACCTTTCCAAAGGTTCCCTGACCGATAAGACCTAGGTAATTCAAATCTTATTAAACAAGTTTCAAAGGAGTGGAGTCAAAGGTTTAGGTTTTTTCTTTAAGATCTCTACTGAAGCGGCCTACACTTTTACAGTAGCCTAGCTTCTTGGCGACTGATCCTTTAAATTTTCTGTCCTCCAGTTTGGGTTCTTCTTTCATCATGGAAATAGTCTTCTTTTCTGTTTTTTATTGTACTATTTTTTTCTAAATAAGAAATAAGTGACCTTTTTGATAATTGCCCCGGTTTCAGTGTTGCTCTTTGTTATCGGTTTTATTTGGGCAGGAGTGCGTTTTTTGCTTTGTTTGTTCAGTGACAGGCCAACTCTATTGTGATTTTGTGAGTGCTAAAGCTGAATTTTTTTCTTAAAATTTGGGCTATTGCTTCTAAAAGGGAGCCTAAACAGCCTAATTATTTTTTTCATGTCACTACTGGTACCCTGGCACTTATCGCTCTGCCCTGTAAACATTCTCTGTGAGTTTTTTTAATGCTTCATAGTGAAAATGCTACTTTCAAATCTTGACAAATGCTTTTGCGTATGTTTTAACCTTGGTAGGTATTAAGGTGACTGGCAATGGGCTGACTGGTTTTTGATTTGACTTTGACGGTAGACATTTAGGAGTACATCGATTTGAATATATGGAAATTAAAAATTAATCGTAAAATTATGGGCTAGGCTGCACGATGACTAAAAATGGCATCCAAAAATAACTAGAGTTCATTATATATAATATCGGAAGTAGCGTTCTTAATGGTTTAACAGCATTTAGCAACTTTAATATAATAGTGAAAATTGTTTATTTTAGCTGACTTATTTAATAATTAGACAAATTTTTAAGACGAATGAGCTGAGCTTGGCTTAGACTTATTGGATGATAATTAGATGATAAAAAATGCAAATTTAAATTATTATATTTTTTATTTAAATACAAATATGCTGCAGTACTTCGCCTAGTCCAAACATGCACAGGAAATCAAGTACGTCCCTGAAGACTTTCTTTTCAGGTGGAAAAAACTAGAGAGAGTTATCGAAAAAGAAGGACTCGATGCGTTACTACTCATAACTGGCCTCGATGGAGGAGAACATTATCACACTAACTATCTTTTTAACTGGCTCTTTCTCGGACTATCTGGAGCAGCCATTTTTAACAATAAATACCTCGATCCCGATTTCAGTTAAATCATTATAGTAATATCTTGCCGTCAGTCTTTCCTTTTCATTACTCCTCGCGCCAAAAAATAGTTCGAGCCGCTCATCTACACACTGCAAAATGTAAATGTCTTTTGTCCAACTGAGGCTGAGTATTTGGCCAAAGATAACTTAGATATCCAAAAAGTTAGTTTCTTTTATCAGGCAGTAAGCAAATTGAGCAAAATCGGTGTGTTTTTGGGACCAGATCAAGTACCCAAAAGTATATAAAAGTGGCCTTTAATTCAATCATATGCACTTGAACCAGTAGGTCGTACTTTCTTCTCACTTAAATATCAAACTGTTAACCTCAATCAAAGAATCATGCCTCTCTTTAAAAATTTAGATAAACATTCGCTCAAAGATTTAGTAGCAACTACAGCTTTCGCATTATAAGGACAGATCAGAGGAAGCACACAGATGATATAGTATACCAAACAACAAGATCGAAAAAATATTACATAGCTCAAACTACAATAACCTTTGTTTGAGACAGCAGATATCGCCAAATCCGAAAATACATCTGATGTACCCCCTATTAGAGTTCTTTTTGGACAGAGAACTGCAGGAGGTCAGTCTTCAGCTTCATCGATCTAAAGTACAAATGCTTTCCATTTTATTGTGGAACATGCAGATCCAATAATGAAAATACAAGTATGGCGTTCATATTTCCTTAATCTCTGTACTCAACAAAAAATGGCAGTGTCTTTAGTTCAGCAATAGTCTGAGTAGAGCTTTTTGGTGACAAGCAAGTATGTGATTAACTACATCAAAGATGCTAGTTTTGGAGATAAAAACTGGCTAGTTTTGTGCTATCTCGGTTTAGTTCAAGGTGTGATTGATAGTATTGCAACAGTATCAAAAGACTATAGAAATTTGAATAAGTAATATTTGTAAGGTCATATCATAAATAAGGTCAATCAATCTGCAAACTCCAATAGTTAAACCTTCAAAAAGTAAGATCTTTAAGTATTTTTATAAAGCTTTGATGCATTAGGATAACCCAAACCAATAGATTTCAAAGATAGCATTACTTTCAAACTGAGCACTACTTTCTATGTTCTTAAAGTGAGATTAAATAACATAAAATCGGTAATCAATGGTACATCGTTGGGTAGTTTATGTTTTTCAGAAAGTTTTTTGCTTCAAGAAGGTTGCTATCTTTTACTGACTAAAACTACACCTTATTTTGATTTTTGGAAAACTTAAAATTTTGATCAATTGCTATTAGAAAATCTTAATCCTAATGTCCCTTTTCCTGAACTAGGTCTGTGCCTTTCAAACGATTTTAGATATCGTTTGTTTGTGCCTTTATAAAAACTTTCAAATTTACATTTCAATATTCCTCTTCTCCAAGTAAAATACTACTTCCACTAAAAAGGTCTTAGAATTTACAGTTAGAAAACAGGCTGGCATCTTCTTCTTTATAGTAGCATTCTTGAGGCAACTATGATTAACAAAATTCCCGGCCAGTGGGTGCTCTTTAAAACAAAAGAAGCACTTTTCTTTGAAGGTGTGTAAAGTAATGTAATAGCAATTGAGTTTAGAGGCAAGGCATTTGATTTTTTACTTAAAAAGGTCAACGATAAATTATAACCTCTACCTCTAAGCTTTTTAGATTTTTTACCACCATTACTTGGCTAGAACTGGTATTTTACTCAATAAGTTTTGAAAAGATAAGTGAGAGACGGTGCTTTAGTACATCAGCATCAAATACTTCAAAATGAATTTTTATGGTCTTTTATTTAAGCAAAGCAACTTATGGTTTTGAATCAAATGAAAGATTTGAAGCTGACAGTTTTTAGATCATTGTATCAACAAAGACTAGAGAAGAAGATAGAGTCAGCTATTTCCTCAGACAAGCCAAATCTTGCCGTTATTTCTGGAACTTACGCAACAAATAAATACAAACTTGCTCAAACTTTAGCAAGATTTGGTAGCAAAGACTCAGCTTATCATATTTTCCATATTTCTTATGAAAACTTGTTCTCAAGAATGGAAATAAGTACATTTATCTAAATGTTGGACTAGTTTATTAATGATGCTCCTTAATCTTCAAAAAGACTGTTTATAGTTGTGATTCCTTCTTGGCTAAATGCAGCATAAACCATTCCTGCTCTGAATGACAAATACAATATAAAAACTGTGATTGCAGCAATCAGCGTTGCAGGTTTCTACTCTACAAAAAATGGAACATTGGCTGAAAATGCTCTTACATTTGCAGTACCAGGCTTTGCTCAATCAATAGTTTTAGATAGTAGAGGTTAGTCTGAAGCCCAAATCAGTGCAATAAACAGAATTCTCTGGATCTTTAATAGAGAAGCAAAGATATCACGTTCCTCAAATAGCACTTTATCTACTGGTCAAGTTGCAGATTTGTTGACTGAAAATCTCTATAATTCAGAATACCATCGTTTCCTGCGAGGTAA
>Ga0194117_10004902_pt1 | contig 12461 bp, 10 predicted proteins | sample TA2MahsurfametaG_FD_160579 | JGI IMG/M metagenome (GOLD analysis project Ga0194117, IMG submission 160579) | Freshwater microbial communities from Lake Tanganyika, Tanzania - TA2015009 Mahale N1 surface | ecosystem: Environmental > Aquatic > Freshwater > Lake | place: Tanzania: Lake Tanganyika...
CTAACGCTTGCCCGACGCCAAGCGCTCCATCGCCCTCTCCAGATCCGACCGGTTCTCGGACAAAATCCGCGACGCTGTGATCGAGGAGATGTTGGTGTTAATGACTACGCCCATGGTGCAACTCCGACTGGTTTATCGAATTTGTGATGCCTGACCCGGTGAAACCCTTATTCAGGTTTTCCACTCCTGAGTCGCAGTCGACATCAACCCAAATTTCTTTAACGTCGGAGCTGTTGCGGAGATATCGTCTTCAAATGACGTATCGATTTCTTGTATCGACAATGCGCCGTTCCCAGGTTCGTATTTATACTGGGGACGTCTGCGTACTTGACTCTACGGAAATATAAGAAATTCAAGTCGACTCTGTCCGTTCCGCACTAATAACAAGTTTGCGGCGCAATGACACTCGGAATCAGAGCGCTGTACCTATCCGGCACGTCAGTCGACAGCGATCGCGGAAACTTTAGTCAGAAAAAGAAATATTCTGTTCGGGTGAGATATCTACCGATAAGTCGCAACTGCTAGACTTGTGCTGCCGGGCTAACGGGAGTGTTTGGTCATGCCTTTCAGCAGGGAAAACCCCGGCACTACACTAAAGGATGAGAGCCCAAGACCCCCAGACCGTATCCCCCTAACTCCCGATCGCTTCAGCTCGCCTTGAGTGATTTCACGATATCCAGGTAAACAGCGGAGACATCTTCAGCGGCGGAATTTGCCTTGCTTACAAGATCGAGAATCAGTCGATCACTCTCCTCGCGAGAGCGATCCGATACCCGATCTGCATACTCATCGATTTCCATCAACTTCTCATTGATTAAAGTAGAAACCTCGATACACCGCCTAGAGAGACTCTGCATCTTACTAAGCTCGACGCCAAAATCCCGATTTTTATGGTTCTTGTCTCTTATTTTTTGACAACTGTCACGAAGCTTTCGTAGTGTTTCCACTCGGGATAAAAATACGCTGACAAGCTGATTTTTCTTTTTATCACTGACCCGCCGCGCCTTACCTGACACCTCTCGAACGAGAAATGACGATCCCTGGTCAAGGTTCATACATTCAATAGATTTAGCGAAAGGCACACCTTTGATGACCGCTCCACGAAATGCCAGATTAAAAAATTGGAGCTGGCTATTTTTCGTGGTCTCTAAACCCACAAACTTCTCAACCCACTCCCGAAATTGGATCATCTCAAGACTGGCACCTACCTCGCCACCATCATTAGCGGGAACACTTTTGAGATTTCCTGATCTAAAGTGCGAATCGAGTGGCTGTCGGCTATAGCTTTTCCCATCCGCTGAGACTTTAAACTCGTCACCGCTCCCCGAGCCTGTGGCGTAAAGACGGTTATCGGGGAACCCAAAGTCGGTCCCCGCCAAATAAACCTGGGAGCAACCGAGCAACACGCTCAACTGCAGAGCGCCATGCACTGCACTGCCCGCGGTACCCATAATAGGCACCTCAGCCAGCTTGAGCGACCGCAAGATTTCGATTGGCAGGTCTGAGGCCACAAACGGAAAAGTGGGGCAGCCCCTCACCGCGGCCACCATCTCATCGTTCGAGGCCGCCTCGTAAACGAAAGCCCCGAGTTGACCAAAATCGACGCCCTCGAGATGCCTCTTTTTCTGCTTGGGGTCGAGACATAACACAAAGTGCGGCCGAATCTCGGCTGCAACCAAAGAGCGAAGCGCCTTGAACGCCACGATAACAATGGCTTGATCTGCGACCCGTTTGATTTCCGGTATGGCCTGATCAAGAGAGGGACCTGCCCCCACCACCACCGCAGTTCGACCCGATCCCACATCCTTGAGATCGAGCAGGCTTTGCCCCTCGAGCGTAACTTTAGGTAGGTTTTTAAGAATTTGCGTAGTCCAAATCCCCGCCATCATGCTCGTTGTATTTCGACTTACATAAAATAGCTTGGTTCGACTTTCGAATGTTTCGAGAATCACCTTTGCACTTATTCCATCTGGATCTACGAAGTGCAGTCGCTCGGGTCTTACATTCTTGATGTCCGGAAGCTTGCTGACCGCTTCGGTCACTTTAAGGTCATCAATCGTCGTCAAATCATTGGGGTCTTTCAACACATCAGTGATCCGAATGAGGCGCTGGTAGCCGCGCTTCTGAAGTGCCTCATAGACCTCATCAATACGACGACTTCCAAGAATTAAAAAATCGTTAACGGGGTCGACCGACAGCAGACACTTACGCTCAAAGTGCGCAGTGAGCTCATTGAATGTTGCAGTCTTTAACCAGTCAAGGATGAGTTGCTCGTTTTGACGCGCCTTTAAGCTCTTTTCAAGAAAAGTGATCGAATCCTGGATGTTCTCCGCTGACGCGTTCCCTGCGTTGTGGCGCATATCCGGCGGAAATGCGGCAAAGGCAATTCTGCAGACTCGGACGGTATCGAGGTATTTCTCGATCTGCTCTGAGGCCATCTCTTGGGTGATGGCGCTCATTAGAGCGTACTGCGACTCCAAGTATCGCTCAACAGCGGTGATCCGACCGACCCACTCTGATACCGTCATATCAGTGCTTAATTATTGGATTTGCGCTCAAATGTTTGTGTCAAGCGATTTGAGGTCGCTTTGTACTCTGATAAGATAGAGGTCAGCGCCGCAAATTGCTTTTCGTATTGTTCGGTAATTCGTGTGACATAAGAATCAAGTTTAGTTTGCTTTTTCTCAACTACTTTAATCTTACTCTGATAAGCCTCGTCCAACTGGGTCACCGCGCCCGCGACCCCAAGCAGGCGATGGGCGACAACGGCTACATCCCCGGCAAGACCACTCGGCGATCCTGAATACACATACGGACTCGAAGCGTTGTTCGAAATCGCAGTGATCGCATCTTGCGGATTAGCATTAAATTTCGTCGTGAATTTATCTTTATCGAATTCCAAAACACCTTCACGATTAAAGACTACTCCCAGCGCGCTCCATGCGGCAACACCGCCGCTCCCCGAGGGTGCTGCGGCAATCAGTTTCGATCGAATCGAGCTACGTATCGTTTTAATCGTCGCATCGCCTTGAAGACTGCCGGCAATATCATCCCCCTGGACTGCCGGCCCTGTCGCGCGTTTGATGAAGTTATTAATCAGATTCACACTTTCGACAAAATTGGAGACCCCCGTCACCAACGCAGCACCGTCGAAGGTAACATTTAAGTTCGTCGTGGTTGCGGTATTGGTCTTAAGTAGGTTGATGCTTACACCGCTGATCGCATCCGTGACCGTGTTACTGCTTCTCGTCAGCGTCAGCCCATTGAGGGTAAACGTCGAATCCAGCGGAGTCTGTCCGCCTGTCACCCCGGTGCTGAAAACCGGTGGCGAGGTCGCCGCGGTCCCGTCTGCTTTCGTAAAGTTCATCGTGAACGTATTTGAGGCTCCCTCGGGCCCCTGAATGACGATCTTAACAGGGGTGGCGGTGCCATCTTTGGTGTCGATCAGCCTCGCGGATAGATCAAGTCCCGCGCTGTTGATCGCCGAAACGAGCCCCGAGGCCGTAGTACTTGTTGAAATATCAACCGTTTTAGTCGTTGCTCCAAGCGTCAGATTGAGCTTAAGAGCTTCAGACGATGACACCACAGACGATGAACTCGCGTATCCGGGATCACTCACACTGCGCTGTGCACGCGCCAACTGCGAAACGGTAAGAGAATAGTTGCCGGCAAGTGCGACGCTCGTTCCCGTCGCCGCCGTCACGGTCGCTGTCGCGGTGTCTGAAGATGTCAACGCAAGTTTATTGAGCTTGCTGACGCTACCAATTTCAGTCGCAGCAGACTTTAAGGTTGTCAGCGCATTTTTAAGCAAACTGAGATTGGATATTGCGACATCCGCTTTCTTTTTCTCGGCATCGATGATTTTTTGTCTGGGCGTCTTGATCGCATTAACCAAGTTCTTTGTTAACTCCTTGGTATCAAGATCCGAGGCTCCCAAAGACTTAACGAGATTGGTTTCAGTCACAGTCGAGCCCTACTCACCGGATGTACTCGAGCAAGCTCAGCCGGGAGAGCCGTCCGATCAGCGACTGCGATGCCTGCAGGAGCAGCTCGCGCCGCTCAAGCGTCGCTACGGCCTCAGCATAATCGAGGTCTTTAAATTCCGACAAAACACTTTTCGCACGGGCTGCCGTCTCCTGCGCTTGCTCTTCAGCGAGCTTAAGCCGCTCCTCCACGCCCCCCGAGCGCGCGACGGCCACGGCAACCGTATTAGACATCGCTTCAACATCTGCGAGAGCCTGCCGTCTACCTGCAAGAGTATTGTCTTTCAATGCTTTTTCGAACTCGGTCAGTGCAGCGAAAAAACTTATAGAGCTCGCGCCTCGCGGTACGCTCTTCCACACCGAAGGCCCTGCCACCGAGGCATCCTCGTAGCTGACATCGCCGACTCGGATCCGAAGAGGGGTTGTCGATCCCTCGTAAGTGACTGACCCATCAGCTTTCACCACATAGGGAATCTCATTGGAGCGAAGTCCAGCAAAGATGTATCGATCATTCGAGTCGCGGGTATTCGCGATATCGATTAATGATCGCTTCAGACTTGTGACCTCTGCAGATAGCGACGCGAGGATCGGAGCGGATAGCGGGTCGTTAGACGCTTGAAAAGAGATCTCTTTCAACCGATCCATCACCCCCGCCGCAACCTCCAAGGCATTGGACTGAGCAGTAACTCCTACCTTCGTGCGGACTACTGCCTCAAAGTCAGCCTCTAAAGTCTTGATCCGACTTTCAATGCTTTGCACGCGACCCACAACGTCTGCAGCTTCGGACGGTTTGGTGTACTTTTTACCCGCTGACATCTGTGCTTGTGTCTGCTTCAGGTCCTCCATATTCCGACTAACGCTGTCGGTCAGATGCTCGTAAATCATGGATGTAGAGATACGCATAGATACCTCAGAGCCTTTGCATTAAAGAATCGAAGAGTCGACTTGCGATCTGTACGACTTGCGCGTTTGCCTGATAGGCCTGCTGGAAGCGAAGTAGCTCGGCGAGCTCTTCATCTAAGTTGACCCCTGACACGCGGTCCCTTCGCTCTTTCGCATGTTCGAAAGTAACCTCAAAGGCATCTTTTGAGATTTCAGTCTGTACGAGTCGGGTGCCAACTGAGTTGACAATATCCTCGTAGTACGCCTGCAAGGTTTGCCCCGTACTTAACAAATCACGATCTTGCTGAAGCTTAGAAATTGCGGCAGCGATTCGATTATCGCCGACAGGATCGGTATTCGGTTTGACCGTGTACTGATCACCCGAGGTAGGAATTCCTTCAAATAGTGCACGCCAATTTCCAAAACTGACTGCACGCGTTTCCAGATCGAAGGTGCTTTTTGCGACCTCTGTGCTAGTCAGTACATCCTTAAGAATGTAGTTACCTGAATCAAATGTGATCGAGTACTCGCGTTTGTCAGCGCGAAGCGCTGCGGGCGGGGTACCTGTTTGGTAGGACCCCGACAGGTATACCGCCGAGGCCTCACCGGTGCTGCTTACGCCGAACACCAACAGATCTTCAGCGAGCGCACTGGTCATCACGAACCCAGTTTTCAAACCGAGTCTCGTTAAATCAGAGACGCTGGATGTCGAGGGGATACCGACTCGTAATGCAGCGCTATTGAAATACGTCTTTGGTGTAATCCCCACATTGGAATCAGCACCGATAGTGATCGGCTCTCCAGCCTGACCTTCGGTATTCGTGATGGTGAGTTTCCCTGCCGACTCGGTTACGGTGACCCCTACTTTAGCGTCATTGATCTTTGTGGCGAGCGTTGCCGCAGGCGTATCATTCGTAGTGGTAAATGTGACACCATTAATTTCGATTTTTGAGGTACCGGCGATGGTGCCGGTAGTCAAAGGGCTATAAAGCTTACTGGTTGCATCGTACAGCGCGTTATACGACTTTAAAACAAGTTTACTGCCTGACACTTCAGCGATTGCACCCGTCGTTGCTTTGTGGGTGTTGATTGCTGAGGCCAACTGGGTCGGTGTGGCGTTTGCGGGCGCAGCGATATCCACGTCTGCCCCATTGATACGCAGAGTTATCGTACTTGCGGCCGGAAACAGTGTGCTGTCAATCGCATCTGTATAGATCTGTGCCGGCGATCGCAAAGTGATCGGTGTTGTCGATCCTGCCGCGCTGCCCGCAGCGGTGTACAGTTCGGGTGCAGAAATCGAATCACCACTCTCAAGGGCAAGCTGAGAGCCACTCTCTACGTATAAACCTCTGGAAAAATCCAGGTCGAAATAGCCGCTGGTCCCAGACTTGTTCAAATAGGTGTTGGAATACGTTGCCCCCTTGTAAAACCCGTTATCAACCGATATCACACTCGAGACCTCAGGACCCGAGAGCTGTCGACCATCTCGAGTGAAGATGGCTAATTGGCCGCCTACCGACGCGGTTTGCAACGAAACATCTTGATATCCTGCTGGAATCACCGCGATCGGTTTTGAGCTGGCGCTGACAAGGGTATCGGGTCGCGGTGTTACCTTTGACGGATCGAGCGTAAAGGACTGCTCAGTGGGGCGGGTGGACTCGGGTAAAAGTTCAGCCAGAGTTCGGAATGCGGCCTCTGATCGCGGCGATACCAACTTAACGTCGGCGAGCGCATCACCCGCGTTGGTACTCGCGGCCTGAATCATCAAACGCGCGGCGGAAGCGATATCTGCACCATCCTTAATCAGCGTTTTAAATGTTAACGCGGGGTGCATCTCAGGCGTGACCCGAAACGTATCCCCCGTTTTCGGATCACCCAAAAGAGTAAATCTTAGCCCCTGAAAAACGACGGGCGTTGTACCGAGGGTAGCCTCGCCGGTCTGGACATCCTTTACGGTCAACTTAGCGGTCTTAGCGTCATATGAGATCTGATAACGGTGTGCTTGCACCAGTTTTGGATCGATAACCTCGACCGACAAACGGCCCGTTCCAGCATTCGCGACACCCTCGATCGCGAAATCAGGGCCGATATAGAAGAGGTCTTGACCGGGCTCTCCCTTCGAGTTGATCCCTTCTTTATGGACGCGATTCACAGCGCCCCCAAACGCTAGCGCTAAGCTATCGAGCTTGCCAATCGTCGGTCCGAGGCTCTGTCCTCGAAAACTCAGCAGACCCCCGATCAACCCAGAGCTGATGCCCGCGAGCACCGTCGGCTGACTGGCCGCATCAAGTACAAACTCGCTCTTGGAGTAGTCGTAAGCGTCAAAACTCACCGACAGTACTCGAGCCCGTCCGCCCTCGACCAGCGCGACACCGGACGCGCTGTCACCCACAAAAATTGCTGCACTACCATTCTTCGCGAGACTTACCGTGACTCCGATCTCCTCCGAAAGGGCCTTAAGACTCGCATCTCGACGATCCAGTAGCTGCATCGGCTGCTCAGCGTCATTCGCACGCTTAGAGAGCTGCAGATTGAGAGCGGCCAACTCCCCCAAAAGCGAATTGACCTTGCCAACACTCGATTCAATCTGAACCTTTGTTTGCGTGCTAAGGTCCTCTCCCGTACGCCCAAGCTCGCGAGTGCGTATCGCAACGCCCTCGGCCGCCGCCAAAAATCCAGATCGACTACCGGGTGAGGCAGGGGCGGACTCGAGCTCTCGGGCTGCATCGAAAAATGCCTGGAACGCGCCATGCAGACCAGCCTCCGAGCTACCGATCGCATCCTGCAAACTCTGCAGCTGACTGAGTAGGCTTTCCTGTGATTTAAGCGAGGAAGCGGCACGCTGCATGGCCTCCTCAGCAAACTGGTCGTACAGTCTTTGAACCTCTGCGAATCGTACACCGTTGCCGAGGCTGATTCTCGATGTGGTGTCCTGGCCGGCGGACTCGAGCACAGCCCTCTGGCGGACGTACCCCTCCGTTTGCAGGTTTGCAATGTTATTGCTTGTCGTTGAGAGAGCACGTTGATAGGCGCCTAAACCCGTGACGCCAACGCTGAGTAGATCAGACACCTTAGCGCTCCCTATTTATCAGGAAACGCTGTCTTAAGACCGTTGTCGTCTCAATATCCTCATCGTTGATCACAGAAGGCTTCTTGGTGTTGTTCTGCGCGAGCTGATTCTCAACAAATTTTCCAATGCCGATTCCGCCTGCTTTTGCCATTCCGAGCGCAACCTGCTGATCGAACATCTGCTCGTAAGTTTCCATCGCATCCGAGCCCAAGAGTCCACTCTTTTGGATCGACTTTCTCATCTCTTTGAGCATGAGATTTAAGAACAGCGACTCAAATTGCTGCGCGACACCCGTGACCTCTGATCCGGGTTGATGTGCGGCACGGCTGCGAAGCTCGGCGAGCGATCCAAAGTCGTACCAATTGGTGTGACGAACATCCATAAGCCTTAAATCACGATCAATTCGGCCTGTAATGCGCCCGCACGCTGTAGCGCTTCGAGTATGGAGATCAGCGCGGTCGGCGATGCTCCAATTTCATTGACGGCATTGACGATCTGACGCAACTCAGCACCTGGCTTAAAGAGGACCATTTTTTTATTCTCTTCGCTGATCGAGACCTCTGCATTTTGTACAGGTGTTGTGGTTCCGCCCTGGGAGAGCGCCTGTGGTTGGCTAACCTCATTGGTTGCCTCCACAGTCACCGTGATATCACCCTGGCTCACCGCCGCGGCCTTCACCCGAACGTTGGCACTGATCACGACGGTACCTGTCCGTGAATTAACCACAATACGAGCCGGAGGCTCGGCAGCATCCACATCAAGCTCTTCTAAGAGCCCGACGAACGCCACACGAGCCTCCGGCGCGCTTGGTGCTCGAACCTTCACGGACACCGCATCCACCGCCGCAGCGACGCCTTCACCAAACTGAGTATTGATCGCCTTCATGATCCGCGCGCTAGTCGCAAAATCTGCCGAAATCAAATTCAGCGTCACGTGATCGCCAGTATTGAGCGGACCCGTAACTTCACGCTCAACGAGAGCACCACCCGGGATGCGTGCGGAGGTTGCGACACCTACCGCCACCGAGCTTCCGGCTGCGTCTGCAGAAAAACCAGACGCTGCCAAGGGGCCCTGCGCAACGGCGTACGTTTCACCATCCGGACCGCGCATTCGCGTCATCAGTAACACACCACCGCGCAAACTCTTTGCTTTTGCGATAGCGGCGACATTAACGTCGATTTTTTGCCCAGGCTTTGCAAAAGCCGGTAATTCTGCGGTGACCATCACCGCCGCCACATTATCGACTTTAAAATCTTTTACCGAGGTCGGATCCAGATCGTAGCTTGAGAGCGGTCCATCCACCGAAGCGCCCATTCGCGCCAGCATCTCCCGCAGTGACTGAATAGTGAACGAAATATCTTTGCCATCTCCAGTACCTTGCAAACCGACCACAAGCCCGTAGCCAATAAGTTGATTGGGCCGCGCCGCGGACAACGAGGCAATATCTTTGATTCTGGCGGCTTCAGATATCGTAGTCAGTGCCGACAAAAACGAGAGGGTCATTCCGACAACTAATGTTTTCATGCGGTCAATGTTATTCATGGCGGGATGTTAAGGCTCGTTAGATTTTATAAATCACTGTCGCAGCAACGTCAGGATATAGTTCGGCGACTGGTTCGCTTGAGCGAGCATCGCGGTGCCTGCCTGTGCAAGCACAGTCGCCCTTGCGAGATTTGCTGACTCGGCTGCGTAATCAGTGTCCTCGATCGCTGAAACGGCCTCGCTCAGGTTCTGCGATACATTCATCAGGTTCGACACGGTATGCTCAAGGCGATTTACCATTGCGCCAGCATCTGCCCGAGACTGCGCGAGCTTCGTCAAAGCTTTATCGACAGCCACTGCTGCACTACCTGCGTTACCTTCCGATAAGATATCTTTAAGGCTAGAGCCCGAGACGGTGAGATTTAAATCTAAAGCAGCCGCAGCAAAGGTCACGGTATTGCCGGTCTTCGCGGGGTCTGACCCTACGTAAAAGTTGAACGAGGTTGCCGCACTTCCGGTCCCACCTGCTGCACCGGAGGAACCCTGTGCCAACGTTACGCGATTGAATGAGGATACGCTCGCAATGCGCGTAATCTCCGTCTTGAGCGCTGCATACTCATAATTTGCGTTTGTCCGATCGGCATTTTCGTATGTACCATTTTTTACCTGAACTGCTAACTCTCGCATTCTGATGAGGATAGCCTCAATTTCCTCAGCAGCACCGTCATAGGTATTCACCAGCGAAATGGCATCATTCGTATTACGGACCGCTTGATTCAGACTGCGAATTTCGGCCCGCATCTTTGCCGACACCGCCATACCGGCTGCGTCGTCTTTGGCGCTATTGATTCTTTTACCCGAGGCCAGGCGCTCCATCGCGCGCTCGAGATCCCCCCGGTTTTCGGTCAGGATTCTCGATGCGGTCAACGATGAGATATTAGTGTTTACTACGACAGCCATAACGGTGCTCCTTTCGGTGAGCCCTCAATCGCCTAAAAAGGCCATAACCTCAGTAAAGTCCGATTCATCCATCCTGATCGGCTTGCATCGGCGAGCTCGCCCTTCGATGCAAATGTGATTTCCGCGTCGGCGAGCCGACGTGATCGGACGGTGTTATCCGGTTGAATGTCCGAGGGCCGCACCAGACCCGTTAAACGTACAATTTGAGCTCCCCGTGCTAACTCCATTCTTTTGTACCCACGAATCACGAGGAGGCCATTCGGCAGCACCTCAGTAACCACTGCCGTCACAGAGCCGGTGATCCGACCCCGCTGCTCAGCGCTGCCCTCTCCCTTCGACTCAATGGCGCTCTCCGCCGGGTTGATATCCACCGGCCAGGGGATGCCTGCTTTTTTAAGCCGTCGATCGATCTCGCCCAACGCACTGCCATCAAGAGCTGTAGTTGCCGAATTACGTGACGCGTTAGAGGAGGCTGAACTTGATGCCGAGACCTGTTCCTCGATCAAAACAGTGATGAGATCACCTTGGCGACGCGAGCGCTCGTTCCCGAGCAGGCTGTCTTGCCCTGCACGAGAAAATATCGACCCGTCCGCCTCGAGCGGTATCGATGCCTGATTTAACGGGATATATACGCGCTCGGGCGCAACATCGCGCACGCCAATCTCGGCACAGCCGCCGATAAGCGTTAGCACTACAATCGAACCGAGATGCGAGAGATTCATGCGCTAGTCACTAAAGATTGTTATTGGCGTACTGGAGCATGCCGTTGACCGACTCGATCGCCTTCGAATTCACCTCGTAAGCGCGCTGAGTCTCGATCATATTGACCATCTCTTCGACAACGTTGACATTCGAGCTCTCGAGTGCACCCTGAATAATTTGTCCGTTACCCTGCTGAGTCGGAATACCGACCTGCGGTGGACCGCTCGATGTCGTCTCTCGAAATAAGTTCTCGCCGATCGCTTGCAATCCGGACGGATTCAGAAAGCGTGCGAGCTGAATCTGTCCGATCGTCTGGGCTTGCGCCTCACCAAACGTTTGGATCGAAACGGTCCCGTCCCCGCCGATCGTGATTGTTTGTGCGTTCTGCGGGATGGCGAGCTCCGGTTGCAGTCGATACCCGCTCGAGTTCACAAGGACGCCTTCCGCAGAGATCTTAAAACCGCCGTCGCGGGTATAGGCGAGAGTGCCATCGGGCTGCAGAATCTGGAGAAAACCCTCGCCACTGATCGCTACATCAAAGGCATTCTGGGTCTGAATCAGATTACCCTGCGCGTGGAGTTTCTCAGTGGCTACGATCCGCGTACCGGTTCCTAACAAGAGGCCGGTAGGTGCCGCGGTATCCGCAGAGGTTTGGGCACCGCCCTGACGCACGCTCTGGTAAAGCAGATCTTCAAAGGTCGCCCGATCCCGCTTAAATCCCGTGGTATTCACGTTCGCGAGATTATTGGCGATGACCGTCATCCGCGTTTGCTGCGCGTCGAGACCGGTTTTCGCTACCCACAGTGCTGCTTCCATTTTGCGACGTCCTAGTTACTGATTGAGACGGGCGAGTGACTGACTGCGTTGCGCCAGATCACTCGCTTGCTTTAATACTTTGACCGCCATCTCGTACCGACGGCTCATACTGATCATGTCCACCATGCTCGAGAACAAATTGGTATTACTGCCCTCGAGGGTGCCCGAAGACACCGCCGGTGTTTGCGCTGCTGCAAAGGGCTGACGATCCGACGACTCATAGAGTCCGTCTGTTCTCAAGACGAGCTTGCTGGGATCCGCCTCGGCGACCTGGATACGGGCCAAAGGCTGAAAAATCACCGCTTCACCCCCTAATTGCTTAGTGAGTACGGTGCCATCAGGACCCACTTTGATTTCGGTCAGCTCCGGAATGGTGATCGGTGCTCCTGCATCACTCGCGATTTGCTCACCGGAACCGACCACCAACGTACCGGTGGCGTCGACACTCAGATCGCCTCGTCGGGTGTACGCGATTTCTCCACTTTTCGAGATGACCGCGAAAAGTTGATTATCGCGCAGCGCCACATCAAGTGCGCGTCCAGTGTTCATCATGGGGCCCGGATTTT
>Ga0194117_10004910_pt1 | contig 12445 bp, 4 predicted proteins | sample TA2MahsurfametaG_FD_160579 | JGI IMG/M metagenome (GOLD analysis project Ga0194117, IMG submission 160579) | Freshwater microbial communities from Lake Tanganyika, Tanzania - TA2015009 Mahale N1 surface | ecosystem: Environmental > Aquatic > Freshwater > Lake | place: Tanzania: Lake Tanganyika...
TTGATATATCGTGCTGATTTATTAGTAATAATTAATAGTAAAATATGGAGATCAATCTCCTCTCTCTATTATTGAAAATCAATAATAGGCTTTGGGATCCTAGTATAAGTCAGCTGCCAATTCCTCACAACTCTGGTATTCTCGATACTTCTCAAGTTTAAATACCTTACGATTCAACTTTCGGACATCATCTTCCTTAGTCAACATCTCAAGGTATTTTTACAACTCAAGTAACTATCGATCCTCTCCTCCCGTGTAGGGCAAGATCGGAACTCCATTCTAAGGCTGGCAAAGAAAAGAAATGACTGAGTTATCAACTAAGACCATCTGAGAAAGATCTCTATTGATGATCCTCAAATCTTTAGAATAGATATTTCTATCGATTTTGAGACAATGCTCCCGATACAATCTGTGTTTGATTAGTCCCTAAGGATCTATCTCGTTCAAGATCGAATCGGCATAATCTTGTTTACTTGCAGTAAAAACTATGATCTCATAGTTTTTACTCATCTTCTTCAAAAAACTCAAAGCGTAGGGTCGGATAGATATGTAACCGCGTTCACCATCACCTATCTAGACTTCGATCTAACAGTTAGAAGTCTATTCCAGATGGCAATGAATCAATGTCTAGTCCATATCAATCACCAGCACTTTTTTTAACTTGTCTTTTGGATGGCAGCGCAAATTAAGGGGAGAAAAGCTTTTCGCTGGAACAAAAGATTGATGTTGTAGAATCAACTGGTGAGATTCGTAAAGGTGTTCATAAGCTCTATCATTTATCCCTGCCATCCCCCGGACAATAGGCGCAATGAAGTAATGTTTGAGGGAGTTAGCCCATACAATTTTTTATTTACAGTCTAAGTTATTTTTCAAAAGTTTACGACTTTCTAAATTCAATGTGCTTTCATCATGTTTCTTTCCATCAGGCAATATCTTAGAAATCTGAGCCTGATTTTATTTCATAAAAATCTAACTGGCTTTGGGGTTTAGCTTTTGCTGACTATGTTTTTGAAGTAAGTTTTTGGCATCTAAAAGTTTGGAAGACAAAAAGTTGAACGATGAAATGAGAGCTGAAGTGTTTTTTAATTCAGACTATTTTGATAGCATGTTCTGACAGATATTTTGTTGTTATTTTGAGAAAGTATTTCTTATTTTGAAGCAGGAGAGATCACTTTTACGATAACTTTGAGTTGGTTAAAGTGAGTATCTAAGGAATTGGGGGGTGATATAGGTTTAGAAGGGAGTGTTGGACATCTTTAAGCACTAATCAAATTATTAGACTGCTTTATTTCTTTTATGAGTTCTTGCATTTACTCTCATCTGCTCTCACCTTTTATTTATTACCAATCAAACAAATGATATTACATAAAACTGAATTTTATTGCACTGCATAAAATGTAAAGTTTGAGCTCATTACTTGGATTATCTATGTTCGATTTGCCATAAAAAAATGGGTTAAATTTTATAAATTTTATTTAAGAACAGTAATATTCAATCATAAATATTTTGCCTTGAAATCGTTTCAAATGTTTGTATTTATCATAGATCAAATGAATTCTAGTTTTGTTTGAAATTTCATTTATAATATCTTTAAACAAATTTGAAGACAATCATTTGTTGGCAAATTTGGATACAATTTTCTCAAATTCTTCAAAAGTAACTCCTTCATTAGATGAAGTCCTATGACTAACATGGGTGCTGTGGAGCATCTCGATGAGGTCATCATCATTGATACCATCCTTAATCCATTTTGCCACGGTTTTGAATTCTTCGATATCAATAATTCCATCCTCATTCTTGTCATAGAGAGCGAAGATTCTTTTAAGTCCCTCTTTGGTCTTGAAATCACCAACTCTTGAACCTACAATTTCTAAGAACTCATCAAAGTTGATCGGTTTATTCTTATCTCTGAGTGCATAAAGAAGAGAAAGAATAAAGGGGTTTCTTTTATCAAGACCAAGCTCTTCAAGAGCTTTGTTGATTTCAACGGGGTCTATTGTTCCACTTCCGTCCTCATCGAAAACATTGAAAGTATCTCTGAGTTCATTGTAATCTTCTTCAGTAAGTCTATCTTTCCATGTGGTAGCTTTAGTGGGAGTTGGGGTTGGAACTGGAGCTTTAACTTGAGATCTGCTCATTGTATCCAAGTCAAATAATAAAGATTAACATAAGATCTTCAATCACACATTGAAGTATTTTTAAAAAGTTTTATCTTTTTGCTGTGTTTAAAAAGACAGATATATATGATTTAAATCACTTGTCTCCTAAGTTTGATTTTACCATATTTACTACAGACAGTTAGTTGTCTTTCCAAACTCCATAAATTATCGAATCATCTTTATAAAATATACCTTCACCATGGAACTTATCTTACTTAAAGGTACCTTCATATCGCTAACCATTTTAGAAATACTGGGTGCCTTTTCCATCAAACATACCATTATGCCAGTTACCTTAGTATTCACGATGCCCTCCTTCTCTATAAAGAACTCCCCATCCACTTTGAACACCATCTCTGAAATCTCCTTCATACCAGCTTCCATCTGCCCACCAAAAAGTACCTCTACCATTTCTTTTTCCTGCCTTGAACTATCCTTAATAAACATTGCTTTCTTTTCCAGTCCAAGTATAAACTCCTCTACCTTCCTTTTTATCAAATCTAAATTAACCAACATAGTAGTCACCAGTTGCAAAGTAAAGTTCTCCCTGACCTTCTAGCTGACCATTATGGAATTATCCGTGGATAATTTTATGTGTATTTTTGAAGAAGCAGATACCCTTTCCATGAGGACGATCGATTTTTGTTTATCCAATATAGACGATTTCAGCATTTTAGAAAAATTTGGGTGCATTAAAGGTTGGTTCGGTTGCAAGTACAATAGGTGAACTATTTTTAACTACAAGCAACTCCTTAAGTTTGAGCTAAATTTACCTCAGTTATCTGCTAATAAAAGAAGTTTCATAGTTCAGATCATCAAGATAGAACTGTGTTTTTTCTAACATTTTTTACTCCGAAGTCTAATCGATTTCAAGTTTACTACTCATCCTTCCAATCAACATGCCAAGAGTTCTATTCATATCATCAATAGATTTGAATTTACATGTTTTAATTTTTTCCAAAGAATTTTAAGTAAACAAAATGGATTCCTTTTCAGTATGTAGCTCGTTCTTCTTACTAATGAATCCCTTTATTATAGTGCTATAGCTCTCATGAAAATCAGTTAATATCTTTAGCAACTCCTCATAAGATTAATCAATCCTTCTTATCAAATCAGAAAGTTAGTCCTTTTTGAAATCCTTACTGAAGGCCCTCAAGCAGTGCTACATAAATTTATTGATTTCTATAGAATCATGATTTTTATGTGAACCATGGATGGTAAGGCATATTGAGCAAATCAATCCTCTATCTTTGCAATTTGAGTCGATGCAGACAAATGTTGGACTTTGACCATGGGAATGGCAGTTATATGGCTTGATGAAATCTTTAAAGCATTTCGAGAATTGCTGTACCTCAGCCTCTATCGACATAAAAAAAATTATATAAGATGAGTTACACAAACTGTACCATAAAAATTAATTATCATAAACATATCTACACTCCTCTTTACTCGATCTATCTCATCACTCCTGATAACTTATCTCGTAGGATCCTGTTGTTGCCCATATATACTCTTTTTAAATTATTCTTGGGGTTTTTCTTCAGAAAGTTTGTAAGAGCGCATATTGATACTTCAGTCAAATGATTGTTAGTAACGATTAACGTTTAGATTCCAGAATGACGAGAAACGAATTTCAGCAAAGCGTCAAAATCATAATCTGTAATACCTGATTTTATCACTCTTAAAACCTTTGCACAACTTTGTGATCCTAAAGACTATAAGAAACACTCGAAGTTAATTTTAGAAGCTTCTGCTCCGATTAATTAAATAAGTTCCCCACCTTTAGAAGTACGCGATCTTAGATCCAAAATAGAATCAGCATGATTACGCTTACTTTCAAATTTGTGAAGAAAAGAATTATCTCTTGTCACTTAGAAAGGCAGATATGTTTACTTTGAATTATGATATTCTAGAAGCCTTTCAATCTATGCTCTCTAACTTTACTGGAAATTTGAATTTGGTGTCCAGATTCTTGAGTTTTATAAACATTTAGCAGATTTCATGATGACTGATCTCTTTAATGATTTTGACAGAGAATTATCAGCTTGATGAGGCTATTTGCTTTTACTCAACACTTTGCTATCTTTTGAAGTACGTAAAATAGGAGGTTTGTTTATCTTGTCCCTTATCGCTCTGCAAGAAGATTTATTAATAGGTTCATTTTCTTTATTGAAAGAATGGACTGGCTTAGCTATGGAGGCAAGAATGGCTGAAGACGCATTTTTGATCAACTTAGGTTTATCTTAGCTCCATTACTATATGGGTGTATGCTTAAATTAGTCTATTTTTCTAAGAATTTATTATTTACTCTTCTCCAATTTATCACATTCTTCAAGCTTAATTTTATTAAGATATCTAGCCTAAACATTTTTAGCAAACTACTCCATCTTAGATGTAGCATTATCCATCTAGATCATCAGCTATTTAATCTTAGACTCATAATAACCGGCTATCTTGCTCCGAACCTCATCCTTCGCTATGTTGAACTACAACACCATTTGATGAATGATCTATGATTAAACATGAGGAGAGGGTATATTGATATTGAGGTCGAATAGAAAGAGTTTGTAAATTTGATAAGTGGATGGATGTAGAAGGGTATAGTTAAAGTTACTAAGACATTTGTTACAGGCCTTAAGAGAGTACCTCTGGAGATTAGCGTAATGAAGAGAAGTTTTGAACCACTGTGTGCAGAAATTGCACTTGAGCTGGTCTGAGTCTACATCATATTTGTGTGACATAACGTTATAATGGTTAATATTTATACTGCTTTAACTAAATAGAGATAGTTATATAGCCAACTTAGTTCTAAATTGTTTAATCAATCATACCTTCAAATAAATCATAAATTTTATCATTTTTTCTTGCTTCAGAACCCTCTCTCCAATGAAACCAAGACTCGAATCAGTTAGAGAAAAAATGCTTCCGGATAAGTTTAAATCAATCTAAAATGTAGTGTTTCAACGATCAATTGATATATAGGACAGCTTTCTTTTGTATTTTTGACGATGAATCACAAATATTAAATAAAATAATATTATTATATCTATGGGCAAAAACTACCGAAATTGTACCTCACTCTTTATCCAGATTCATCCACTTTCAACACCCCGAGAAGACCTTTCGAAAAGGAAAGAATCGATCACGAACTCCAACTTGTAGGCAAATACGGCCTCAAGAACAAACGTTAAGTTTGGAGAGTTCACTTGTTGCTTTCCAGATTCAGAAAAGCAGCCAGATAATTGCTTACTCTCGAAGAAAAAGACCCCAGAAGACTTTTCGAAGGAGCTGCTCTTCTCAACAGAATGCATAGATATGGTCTTTTGTCAAACGAAGAACTCAAACTCGATTACGTTTTGGGGCTTACTCTAAACAAATTTTTGGACAAACGTCTCCAAACTCGTATCTATCAAGAAGGCTTCCAAGCCAAGAGCATTCATCAAGCTCGTGTCCTTATTCATCAAAGACACATCAAAGTCGGCAAAAACCTCGTTAATGCCAACCAATTTTTGGTCAGAACTTCATCTGAGAAAAAGATCAACTTAGCTCCTCTTTCACCCTTTGAAACAAAGAAGCCTAGTCGTACTTCACGCAAGAAAAACAAAGGAAAGAAACCAGCTGAGGAATGATCAATATTTAACCCTCTAGCATATTATTCTACATTCTTTGACTAAAATGATAGAAATAAAAACTATAATGCTTCAGTTCATCAAACCCTGAGTAATGAGATGATTCACTCTTTCCTTGTTCTTCATGTCGGGGATAAATATCACTTTTGTATTGCTACGTCCCACTTGCTTTAAAGTCTCCAAATATCTGATTTGCATCGCTGACTTGCTATTGAGCTACTCTGCAGCCATTCTCATCAATTTCGCTGACTAGACATCAGCCTTGGCAGAAATGATTTTACTCTAAGCCAATCTCCTTTCCTTTGCAGCTGAAGACAAAGAATCTTGTAGATCTTTACTTAGCTGTATGTCCTTAATGAAAATTTATTCAATCTAAGTTGAAAATATTTTACATCGACTCCCCATTCTTAAATGTATTGATCTACTTGCTTCTAGATGTCCTAAGCGATTTATTGACGCTTTTATAACAAATCTTGTAGGATAAATTGTCCGCAAGTGTTTTTAAGTATAGCGTAGGTAACCTCAGCTATTGCTACACTAAAATTTTGAACTCTATAATATGCATAACGGGGAACTATCACTCTGTAGTAAACAGCTGCATCGATATTTATGGAGACGTTATCTTTAGTTATGATATTCTAGATGTCGGAACTTTTACCTGTCTAGCCAAATCCAAAACATGGATCTTTGTACTGATCATGCCCAGAGTTTCAGTGCATGGATTAATATAGTGAAGTCCAGGTTTTACAGTGCGTACATATCTACCGAACTTTTGATAGATTCCGTTATATGCCTGTGGGACTATTTTATAGGGATAGTCAATAAAACAACAACAGAGACAAGGAGCCCAAGTTCTTGCAAAACCACAGCATTCACCCCACCAGTGCATGCACTTACCATAAAAGGGCATTTATGTATGATGTTAGTCTACTTCGGGAAGGTTGATATGTTTAGGCTTTCCATTTAATCTATCTCCTTAGTCGTTCATTTATTTCTTTTTTGTAAATCAATCTATCAGATTATACCATCAAATTAATTTGACAAACCCATCTCTCATGGATGTAAATTTTGTGATAAAGTTGTAAATTTGAGGAATAAACCTATTTTCGAAAGAGTTTTTATCATAAAATTTAAAACTTTTTAGTAACTATCACAAATAATTTAATGATTTCGGTTATAGTTTTATACTTAAGACTATTTAATCATTTTTTTTATACTTTGGCCTTCTTGCTTGCTTTTTTCTTTGTTCCTCCGCATTCTACAGTAATGCGATACTTAGTTATCTCTTACTCCTATTATTAAGGCTATTATTCGGGCTATTCTTATTCCTCTTCCTATTATTAACCTTAAGCTGGTTCCTCTTCCTCTTCAGGTTATTAAGGCTAGTCCCTCAACTACTCAACCTGCACGATCCTGATAAGATTTTGGTTAAGTTAAGCACAAAGTTCTTGACTTTTGTCTAAACTTTAAGCCAAAAATGGTTCTTAAGCTTGATCCTTCATAGATTTATGAGTACTTCATCAGGAATCCATTCTATCTTTTTGATGATAAAACCTTCCATTTTGAGTAATTCATCTACAAATTATCCAAACTTTTGAACATGCTGCACCTTAATCAAAATGGTAAACTAAGCAGTTATTTCTAAATAACGCATTCCATACTGTCGAAAAGAGTTTATTTTTTTTGTTAGGTATACTTTGGAGTAATTTTTGCATTACTAATCACAGCTGATCCTTTGCACTCAGATTTGTCTTTGACCAATCGTTTGCATACATCTTATTTAAGTTCTTTTATTTTTGATGCTTTTTAATGAGCCATGCTGATAGCTTTTTCTAAACTTTTATCAGATGCGGAGGTAGTTATAGTGAGTTCCAAGAAATCTTGAGGAGTTTCTTCCTATACCTAAATGATGTAGGAAACGATGGTATTACAGTTAGCGGATTGGATGATTATTGCGAGTAAAAGTACTAGAACTCCCAAAGTTATTTTCATCAATATATATCTTTTTATAAAGTTAATAAAAATTATAAATTACGCGTCAATCAATAAACGTCCAAGACGAGTAAAAACATGAAATATGTAGTAATTACACTTTCTTTATTTGATTTTTTATTTGACTTTCATTATAATTTTCAACCTCAACAAATTGTTTCTCTCTATTAATTTTAAAATGTAAAATACTTTTTAGTTATTAGAGATAAAATTAGTTAAAACCATCATCACTTCTTTTTTTTAGAAGATTTCAGTATTTGAAATGAACACATCAAAGATACATCCACACTCATCACGGCGCCAGAATTTTCGAATTCACCACAATAATTAGGAGCGAAAATATAGTTACTAACTGCCTCTTCGCGAAAAATTCATATCCTTACTCAACAACCTGATTTGCTCTACAAATTAAATCGATATCATGTTCCTTCAAAAAGTTCGAAACTACATCTCCTCCAAAGATGAAACTAACTCCTCTTTAATTTTATGCCCACCCAGTCATTCCTTTCTCAGGATCTGCCCATAGCAAATCACAGAGCAAACCTTGATCGGGAACTTCTAAAGGTCTTACAAGCTTTAAAATTTGCTAAAAATTTTCAAGCTGAGGGCTTAATCCTCCATGCATGCACAGAATTTTTTCGTCTAAACTGGCATTACATTAAAGACATCTGAAAAAGTTTTCCAGAGTTTGATATTATACTTTCGTTTGCCTTTGTATTTTTGTGATTACATTCGTTATAGAAGCCATAAATGTGATTGATACTGGAGCACTCATGATTTCCTCTAAGCATGAAAAAATTTTCTGGATTTTTTATTTTGTATGCCAACATCAAACAGATAGTTTCTAATGACTGTTTTCCTCTATCTACGTAATCTCCCAAAAACAGATAATTGGTATCTCCCGTAAATCCTGCATATTCAAATAATTTTATCAAATCTGGGTATTGTCCGTGTATGTCGCCTGAGTGTTTGCAAAAATACCGCAGATATCGATCGGTGCTTCTAACTAAAGGAGCATGGGTTGTTAGAGAAATATTTAGCGAGCTTTTATACATAGACCTCTAACTTCTGATTCAAGAAGTTTGACGTCCTTTGCTCCATTTTCTAACAGTTTGTTGATAATTTTGTCAACATCTACCTCTTCGGCTAAATTCATGCGAAATGGAAAAAAAAAATATAATTCAAATAATCTCGAAATTATATAGAGAACTTTATCCTATATGCACAATAATCAATCCATAATCATTCATACTTCCATTTTTAAATTGCGAATGCTTTTTCTCTTATAATTGCGAGACAAACCCAATTACCTGACTATTCTCATTTCATTTTTTTTATTTTAGAAACACCAAATAATGATAATTTAATGAGGCTCTTACTCTTTTATCTCCCAAACCATATTTTATATTTTAGTTATTAGATAATGTCGTAGAAGACTGAAATTGAAGATTAATCCACAAGGTTGCTACTGTAGTATAGTGGTTAGTACGTCAGATTGTGGCTCTGAGAACCCAGGCTCGAATCCTGGCAGTGGCAATTTTTTATCGCACATCACTCAAACATTTATGAATACATCCTTTTCTCAAAAATATATCGAAAGTCCTAAAAAATATGGATTAGGGATAAATTGTTGAATTATTTAATAGAAATATAGATTAATAACTCAATTATTATCTATTTTCTAAATGACAACGATTTTCGGTGGAAGCAGACTTGCCAACCTAAGAGAAAAAAAGACTTCAGGAGATGAGTGGAACTTCAAAAGTACTTTTTAACTTACTTAGAGTAGTAACAGCCGAGATTGGAACTACCAAATGAAGAGTCCGACAAAATATCATATGAACCTTCATCCCTAACAATATCTAGTCGTACTCAAACAAGACTACTAAAAGGAAGAATCTAACGTCCAAATGGGTAAACATAAAGTATACTCACATTTATCAAGATTATCGACCTCAAAATTAGTATAATAGTGGGGTAAATTAGCTCCCCAATCGCCCGAAGCTAATACTTCCTCCATCAACTGAACAGCTAAAATTAGTTTTAAATGATGATCCCTTCGAAAAATAAGATAAAAAAAATACCGCATAACAGAATCTTTTAAGAACTACACAGAAAAGAATATTGATTGCCAAATAACCTGAAAAAGTACCTATCCAAGTAAAACCTGTTGAACAACCAAAAGTTCAGCCTCTTATTCAAACTCCAGATGCTTAACCTTAAAAGCCTTAAATTTTAAGTTAAGAAAAACCTATAAGATAAGAAGAAGTTTAAGAGTCTATGCCTGGAGAAACAGATTTAGTTGAGTGCCCAGAAGGCTGTGGACGTAAATTCAACAGAAAAGCCTTGTAAAAGCATGCAAAAGCTTGTAAACTTGTCTTTATGAGCAAGAGAAAATAGTTTAATTCTGAGGCAAAAAGAATTGTGACTAAATAGCAGACAAAAATAATAAAATAACAGAAAGCTAAATAAAAAAAAGAAGGCAAAGGAAAAGGATTTGATAAAACATCTGATAACTGGAAAGCTGCATCAGAAGATTTTAGAGCAGCCGTAAAGGCTATAAAAAAGGAAGCAATAGTAGATGAAAAAGATTAAGAGGGCTAAAAAGAATAAAGATAATAAGAAATGAGGATAATCCCATGTAACTTTTGCTAAAAGACGTTTGCTGAGGTCTTTTTGGAAAAGCATTTGTAAGTATGCCTCAAGAAGAAATAAGCATAAAAAAAGAAGACTTTCAAGAAAAAATGATGAACACATCCTTTTAATATCCTATTTTTTAGTTAAAAATAATCTAATGTTTTAGCTTTTTAAAGCAAAATTTTTAGATTAACTCATCAAAATCTTTTTAAAAAGAGAATTAGTGAAATAGATATAGTTTAAAGCTATAGTTGGAGAATATAAAAAACATCAGCATTTAGCTGTACTATTTGTCTTTTTAATTTCTCAATTTCTTTATCTGTAAAGTAACTTCTTAAGCATCTTATACTAAGCAGAATCATCAGTTTTCAATCTAATGAAATTATTTTCATTTTGTTAATTAAAACATCTTTAAACAGTTCTCGAGCGAGCCTTAATATAGTTGTGCCATGATAAGACACGAATATTCTTAGGTGTACTCGTCTTTTTATTACTAATTTCAGGCTCTAGATTGAATCGAAAATGTATTTCGCTACAAAACTTAGTTTTTTAATGGTCATTATTTAATAACAGATTTTGAGAAGAAAATGGCAATTTTGATCTTGCTTACAAATTATGTAACAGCTCCTTTTTTATTCTTTTTATTGCTAAACCTTTCCTTTAAAGAGAAGTATTCGGATACTTGGTACGAGATGATAACATTTTAGTTCCATTCACAGACTCATTAACCTGATGTTTTTTATCATTTTCAAAATCAGGGCTAATAGTTGTGAGAGCGCAACGAAGTCTTTACTTTTGTTATTTTTTTCTCTCTATATTTACTTCTGTTTAACTTTTTTAAATATTCTAAGTAAAAGACTCATTAGTGAGAGTTTTAAGTTGCATTTTGTATCTTTGGTTTTTTCTTACTTATTTTTGATTCCGAATAATAGTCTTGAGATTTATTTTAGTAAGTCTCTACTGTTAATTATTGAAAGTTGAGATTTATTCTTTAGCCCAGTCTGTAATTTCATCCTCCTATATTATATGGTGGATGCTATTAAAGGGAAATTTTAATGAATTGATCTTACGAGATGTTGAAGTGTCCTCACTGATTCCTCTAAGAATGTTGACAGCTTCAGGTTCATAGTATTTTTTTTTTCGCAGTTATTTTGATTATTCCTTTATCATTAATTATAACTCATTCGTAAATAAATATTAAACTCTTCAGCTTAATAAGATAATTTGTTTCACGCTTAAAAGCTCTATTTTGAGTCTGACCTTGCTTACAAATTTTATATCAAAAGCAAAACATAAGCAAATTCATTAGTTTTTTAATATCTAATTTTTAAATGGTTGAAAACAAAATATATAGTCTTATATGAAGATTTTGATTAGCCTTTATGAAGATAAACAAAATATTTTTAAGATTTACCTTTTAAAATATTGATGAACACATAATTACGAAAAACATAAATACGTAGAAGTTGAATCAAGCACCTTTAGAAAAAAAAAAATAAAGAATAGCTGACGATTTTTCTAGGTGACGTTGCAAAAAGTAGAAAATTTAATTTTAACTTGAGCAATAAAAGCTAATTAGCTTATATAATCCGGGTTAAATCAACTTACATCAATAAAATTCTTCATAATTATTGTTAAACGTACCCAAAAATGGTCAAAGAAACACAAGTTTCTAAACTTATAGTAACTTTACTATTCTGCCTTTTGATAATAACAGCCTCTTGCTCAGGTACCATTCCACAAATACTTAGATCCGCCAAATAACGATACCTAAACAAATAATAGTACAAACTTGACTAATTCTGGATCTAATTAAACCTAAACGAACAGTAGCTCAAACTCAACTAATTAAACAAATACTACAAATCCAAATCCAAACAACACCACCAATGAAACTGATCCAAATGGAAATCCAACTAATGGAACTGATCCAAACCCAAACCCAAACCCAAACAACACCACCAATGGAACTGATCCAAATGGAAATCCAACTAATGGAACTGATCCAAATGGAAATCCAACTAATGG
>Ga0194117_10004914_pt1 | contig 12442 bp, 9 predicted proteins | sample TA2MahsurfametaG_FD_160579 | JGI IMG/M metagenome (GOLD analysis project Ga0194117, IMG submission 160579) | Freshwater microbial communities from Lake Tanganyika, Tanzania - TA2015009 Mahale N1 surface | ecosystem: Environmental > Aquatic > Freshwater > Lake | place: Tanzania: Lake Tanganyika...
AGTAAATTGTGTTGTCCAATCGGTATTTTTCGAAACAACCTTAAACACTACTCTACCCATCTGTAATCGACTATTTGACTATAGCTTACTCGTTCTTTCAAAATTTATTTAAGCCGAGCTATATCTGCCTTTGGGTCGATCAGAATAAACTCGGCTTCTTTCTTGGACATCTCTAGATTGAACTATACTATCCTCCCACCTTGCAAGTGAATTCCCTTAGCAATTTGTGCCAATTTTTTAGGCTAAATATCAGTGAATACATCAATTAAAGGAAAACAAAATGACATATTCCGGAATATGCCTTCTTTGGTTACTGTTTTTTTCTTGTTGTTTTTAGCGTTGAAATTGATGCCATTTTGTATTTAAAATTAATGGTATCTTTCTATTCGTTTAATATTTCTAGGTTACTCGACTATAGGTTTGGTCTGCTTAAGTTCTTTGAGATCATTGAGAAGACTGGCTATCCTCATGTTGGTGATATTTTAGTTGTGTTTTGATTTGAAATGGTATTTTCTGCATTTGTATATGTAAGGCAATAAAAATGGGTGCGATTTTGTTATTTCTATTTGTTGAGAAGTAATAAATTGTCTGCTCTTATCTTTTATTGAATTTAATAAATCAGAAGAGTATATATGAATTTACTATTGTGATGGTTATCTGGATATTGATAATTGAATTTAGTTGATACTATTATTATATCAATTGCGGTTGATTAGCAAAAAGGTAATAATTTTTAAATTACTGAGTTTATAGAACCCAAACACTTCTATACACTCAAAGGAGGCACTCCCTCCCTTTACCTTTCTTTTCATTATATTAGGCATGGCACACCATTCGCCCTTCATCATCAATCTTACCAAAACATCACAAGGATACACTTTCCACTCACTAGAAGAACTCGACAGTCTTCCCTCGAAAGCCAAAAAAATAAAACCTACCCAAACCAAAAGTTCGACCTCAAAGCTTGCAAACAGATTAATTAAAGAGATCGGGCTTTCTGGAGATATCCCGCCAATCATCCCATAATAAAACACTTTCTAAAAGTAGCCGCAAAACCCTTACGAGGATATTCCAAAGAACGAAACTGAATACCAGCAGTAAGAGTAAGAGGTGGATTGTTAAGTTACCAGGCAGACTGAACTCCCAGAGAGTCCTGCAATTTGGTTCAACACCAAAGATATACATGAAACATAAATATAACATTTTCCAGAATTTTTCACAGGAAGAGGCTATAAGACACCTTAACTATATCAAATATACAGAAACTTTATGGTTGAGGCTTATCACAAAAATAAAAAAAGATACCTGACTTTCATAGCTTGCCGGAGAGTGCTTAAAGGAGATGTAAATTGTTTACTTCATATTTACAAGTTTCTAGTTGAAAAAGGAATCATTAATTTTGGATTGAATGTCGATGGAAATTATACTTTTAAATAAGTAGCACTTGGCAGAGGTTTTGAAATTGAAAAGAAACCACAGAGCTGCCTCAAAAAGATACCTTAGATTTCTGAGAAAGAGAAACAACCATAACTTGATACCGACAATTTGACAGTCACTGTTATCAATAAAAATTTTTCAAGAACTTACAGAGTATATTGTGCCAATTGTAAGTTGATTTGCGGAGTCGTATGGTATGTCTTAGCGGGGGAAGAGGAAAAAACAAAATCCTTATGTGCTGATTGCTATAATGGACTGAATCAGTAAGATGCCAGTTGCTACATCAAAACAGACATAAGTAAAAAGATGGATAGTGCCAAGTAGGCTCGAACACAAAGTAAAACAAACTGGGGTCTTGAAGACAATATAAAGCTTCTTGAATTTATGGGTTCAGGTGAACACAAAAATTGGAATGATATAGTGGCTCAATTTTAGGGCAAAAAAAGTTTATAAGACATAATTGTTCAATTCATGCAATTTCCAATAACAAACTTCAATCCTAGCTAGCACGAGAGCAAACTGAGTCATAGATAAGTGAGATACTAGAAAGAAGAGCACGTATTTATAATATAATTTAGATCAAAATGTTGTAAGACCTTTACTAAAAATCCCCTTATACAATCAAATAGTAAACAAAGCAAGAAATAAAAGAAGATTCTTCTTTTCCAACCAGCAAATTCAAAACACTCACCAACCTCATTTTATCAAAGTATCTACGCAAATTGAACGAACTTCGCGAACTCGAATCTATTCTGGAGCAAACAAATTTATAAATCAATGAGCAGATACAGGTCAACAGAGTCAGAAATACCAGAGCAGATGCGATTCTTGCCGGAAGGGCAAATGCTTCTGAAAGTGAAATCAAAGAAGAGGAATGATCAGATTAAACCATTATCTTTAAAGAGTATAAAAATCAAAGTTCTTCTAATTATCGCATTTCATTCTATCTGTCCGAAAAACCTGTGCCGGTCAATACTAGCTCATCATCCTCTATTGTGTTTTAGAATTACAAATCCTTGATTTTTCGGGTAGCTTCCAGAATTTTATAGATTTCTTACACGTAAGACTCAGATTCTGGATCAGCATAAAGGCTGGCCCAAGTCAAACTGTTCTCGCATTATGCATATTCCCCCAGAACACACTCTGATAATGCTTTATGATACCAGACATTGAATGAACGAGCATAGATAGGATCTTGGATTGCTTTTCTCGACTACTCAACGCTGTGGTTGAATTTATAGAGTTTGATGAGTTCTATGATTTTTTATTATCTAAAAAATCTACCTACAAGTGGCATTTCGACGAGTTAGTTGAGATATTCCAATCTACGTGTGGTATTTGAGTGTTTGAAAAGTTTGAGTTTCTGGAGGTCGATTTCTACAGGTTTGAATTCTTCATAGGCGTAGAGTATGTATTTATTCAAAAAGTTGGCTGTGAACAGAAGAAGTACTCCAAGTAATACAAAAAAAACAGCTTTTAACATTGAAGTCATATTAAATTATTATAGCGAGTTCAAATAAAAAAATATTTACATCACACCCTGCAATAAATAAGAAAGTTTTTATCATTTGATGTATAGAGAATAAGTTTATAATGCAGCGGGCTGGACTCCCGCCAATCGCAGACTAAATCGTGGAATCCATCGCAATCTGGGTCTTATCGACACCTCATGCAACAGCAATGCCTCCAATTCTCTAAGGATGAAGCGCACCGAAGTTTCAGGCGATCGAAGTCACCATTCTAGAGATAGATAACAAAACTCAGGAGTAACCTCTTAAGCTTTCAACGATAGTTATCGAAGGTTACCAAGAAGCATTGGCTCTATGTAGAGTCTGATTCGTCATAAGATGCCTCGAGATACAGGTAACTATCCACTGGCCTCATCTCGAAGTGGTAGAAATATAGTTTAAAATCTGTACATGCTCACGAACGATCCTTCAAAATATATAGATAAATATTAGAAAGTACACGCTCCCAATCGTTACTAAGAACAGTATAGCCGCAGAGAGAGATTTTAGAAAAATTAAAGATATTAAAAAATTGCTGATAGGAGACCAGAGCAATCTCCTCGTGTACATCAGTATCCTGAAAGGAATTCACGTAACGAGTCCAAAAAGGAGAGGTATCAAGATAGAGATATTGATGGTTATCCGAATAGAAGTAAAGAGAGAGACCATCCAGAAGATAGATATTAAGAAAGATACATGAAGGGACAGGAGAGATACATAAATAGAGCACCAACGCCCAATAGATCTATTTTAAGATCCAAAAGATCAAGATAAAAAAATTTACATCCGCAACAACAGTTTGAAGAATTTGATAGAAACTATAAAAAGATAGGCCGAGGAAGTAGAGACCCTTATCGAAACAATCCAGACCACCAACTACGTAGGCTAGAAGAGAAATATTATTAGAATGTTTATGAGTTGAACAGTCCGAAAAAACACAAGACTAAAGGTGAAAAGTATTACAGAGAAAAAGAAAAATACCCTCCGAGTAGAAGTAAAGAAAAAGGATATGTAGTAGACCACAGAAACTACGGGACTGATGATAGAGGGTATCCCGATTAACGCCCTTACATATAAAAGATACCCAAAATTAGTTATGGTAGAGATTATGATGAACGAGATCGATATAGAGATGAGCGTGATTTATACAGGGACTATGAGAGATAGTACGAATAGACCGAAACTGATATAAGAAAAAGAAAATATCAAGTAAACTCAGGGTATAGTGCCAAAAATAAAAGAAACTACTATTATGAAGATCAGATTCCATCAACAACTGCTGGCTTAAAGACATTACCTTAAACATCAAGGTACGACTCAGTTTCAGATGCTTCAATTCCTATCAATTCCATAGGCTCACAGAGATAAATACCCAAAAATACAGCTGCTTCACAAGTTCCTCAGAAAAATAGTGTCAAATTAGATCGACCCAGAGATAAACAAGCAAAAAATAACAAAAGATAAAGAATCGACAATAGATATGAGTAGAATAATATCTAAAATCGATTATAAAAAAACAAAGTGCATCTACAAGAGCGGAAAGCAGATCGTTGGGACGATCGCAACAAAAAAATAATATAAGAAAAGTACAAGACTTAGGATTTACCCTGCGGGAGTGTCTTCTTGCCTGTCGAGAGCAAGAAAATCGAAAAGAACGAATGGGCTGACGATATACTCGAAAGAGTAATTCTGCACTTGTAGTCACTTAATCTGATAGCTGACTACACAAAGGATTTCAAAAAAATGTATGAAAATGTGTAGCCTTGGTAAGTACTGATTTTTTTAACCTACAAAAAATTTTACATTGAACGAACCAAAGCAGTAAACATTCTCAAACCACCTTAACCTAAGAAAGCTTACGAATAAACTGCTAATCTCTAAATTAGATAGAACCCTTTCACACTCCCTTACTCAAAAATTTCAGACAAATAGATCGAAAAATTTTGTACTACTCGCTAGTGTTTGGCCTTGATCATATAGTTGTAAGCAGAAAATATTAAAATAAGAAACGCTTTGAGAAATCTGTATAATATCTACATTTAGAAGAGTGGATAACACGTCAATATGTTGGATTGTGATAATTTCTCAGACCAGATTTACAGGTTAATGAAGGAATAAATCAATGGTATTTGCTAAAATTTATAAGAGCCTGAGTTGGTAATCCCAACTAAGCTTAGGATGGGCAAAATCATTAAAGTAGGCCTACTTATTGCTTTCCTAAATGGTAAATACATAAAAAACTTTCCGCAAATAATAATTCATGAAGACATCATCAAAGTGGGAAAGCGATAAACGCTCAGAGAAGACAATATTGTTGAGTTGTTTATGGAATAGTTCAAAAAAGTTATCAAAAATTGATTTTTCTATTGTTATTATTTAGTATGAAAACTGAAACTTAAGTCACCATCACTCTCGGCAATTTGAAAGGTCAAGAATGTCTCATTAACTAACCAAATGGATTCATACTTAAGATCTTTTTAGCTGTCAGTCGAGTCACCTCCAAAAGTTTTAGACTTGCCGGAAATGTTACCTCTCTAGGACAGACGCTCAAAATTTCAAACATAGCAGCAAAAGAACTTTAGATCTGGCTTTGCACAAACAGCTAGAACAAAATAATCGTATCTTTTTTTGTAATATAGGCAAACTCAGTTGTGGCTTTACCTGCATAACTTGGATAGGCTTCAAAGATACCCGTTTAGTTAAAGATGACCAATACTCTTTTCGCATAGTTAATAGTTACTCTGGTTGTAAACAAACGTGAAATTGAGAAGATAGTGCACATTGAGCCCGATGAATAGTTGTTAAAGAAAGTGTAAGACCCTCTGGAAAAGCAAAGGAAAGAATAGGAGTAGTTACGTAAGCAGAAGGAACTCTAGTAGCAGCTGAATGCTGCTAAGCAGGTAAAAAAAGCAGTAATCACGATAACTAAGTTCAACAAAAAGGATATTCCTTTCATTTGAATCGTTCTATATTCAATCCTATCTTTTTTGTATGCTTAGCATCAAAACTAATAATGATTCTAATAATGGCCATATATAAACGATATTAATATGTTGTTCAAAACTGCAGCACGGCTACTCCGATTCCACTTCTTCTCAACCATTAAAAATCCTTATGGTATTATAGCTAAGAGTTAGATGTGCTGGGACTTAAGCCTAATGCAACAGCAGATTAGATTAAAAAAACGTACAGAACTTTAGCACAAATGTATCATCCCGATAAAAATCCCGATCCAGCAGCACAAAAAAAATTCATTGAAGCCAAGCAGTAAACTTCAGATTAGAAAGAGCATATGAAATTTTGATTGATGAGGACAAACGTAGGCAGTGGGATTCTTAGCATGGCTCCAGTAGTAGGCCAAGTGGATTTGATAGGAATCCATTTGATGAGTTTAATGACGAGATTTATAAAGATAAAAGCAGAACTTATCATTAAACTTTTACTTCAGGATCTACCAGAAAGAGAAAAGGAGATAATGTTGTAAGAGACGTAATGCTTGATTTCACAGAAGCAGTCAAAGGCACTACAATAGGTACATTCCTAATCATTTAGGTCTCACATTTTAAAGAAAAAGCACGTGTCCTTCTTGTGGAGGGAACAAATGCAAGCCAGGCACAGCACCTACGAGATGTCTTTCATGTGGCGGTTCAGGCTCAACTGTGTATCGTAGAGGAGGCATAGTGATGCATTTGTAATGTGAAAGATGCAAAGGTATAGGTTTAGTAATCAAATATCCTTGTTTACAATGCAAAGCAACAGGAATTTTGAGTCAAACTGTGACATAAAATGTAACAATCCCTCCTGGAGTTGAATCAGGTCAAACTCTGACTGTACCTGAAAAAGTAAGATAAATGTTAAAAAGGGTGATCAAAGCTAAAACGGACCAAGTGGAGATTTAATTATAAAACTGTCAGTAGCAAAACATAATCGTTTTAGAAAAGTTGGAGATGACATTCATAGTACAGAATGGTTAACTATTTCACAGGCTGCATTGGGTACTTCAAGGACTATTGATACCATTTGGAGTAAAAAAGATCTGAAGGTTCCATAAGGTTCACAAGACGGTAGTACTATAGTTCTGAAAAATTAAGTAAACAAAACAATAGTTAGGGTGTTCAAGGCATGAAAGGGAGAGGAAACCACGTGATATCTTTGCGAATCAAGGTTCCAACAAAATTGTCAGACCGTCAGCGTAAAATCTTTCAATAGTTATCTCAAGTGTAAGAACCAATATCTCAGGAAGGGACAGGCCAAGAGAGTAAAGATAGTGATGGTGAGAGTGTGTTTTAGAAGATGAAGAAAGCATTTAAATGATAATATAATGAAGTGTAGATTAATGTTAATTTAATTTATGATTATAGATTTGACCGTTGGTGATAATTATAAACATGCGTAAGCGATAACCATCTAAGACTGTAGAATTTAGTAATCTTTCCTAAAATCACAAAGCTGAGTTCATTTAATTTCTCATAAAAAATAATATCTGCTTTCAGGAGGGCAAGGAGAACTGCACTGCCAGCATCGCCATAAAATCCAACAATGCTAAAAGCCAATAACTCACTTAGAATACGAACAAAAAGAGAGAGCCTCTTGCAAGCACTCAACCTAATAATCAGAAACTCAAACAAACCAGAGCTATTTCTCAGAAGATGGAAACGAAGCCAATCAAGGGCAAGAATCCTAAAGATATGACACCACGCAATCAACAGATCTCAAGGGATATGTATCGTAATTAACTTAAAACTCCTACCAAAGAGAATATCAAACTTAACTCATCTTCTTTGTCATACAATAAAAATGGCAAAACAAACAAGAATGATAAAAAGGTCACACCTGTAAGCAACAGACCAGTCAAATAAATGCAATTTGAGCCCAAATAGTTCGAACATAAAAACAAAACTGCTACCAAACTTTAAATCTAAGAAAAAAATAGGCTTTTGTTGTCTAAAGCTGAGCTTAATAATAGCCGGGGAAAAGAAGATAAAATGAATGCTAAGCCTGTTAAAAAGCAATAGATTTGTAGGGAGAGAGTGGAGAACAAATATTAAGGTTTTTTTGATTCAGTAGGAAAAGGTAGAGCTGTTAGGTGGCCCCTCAACTTATTAGAAAGATCAATCGAATAGATTTATGATGAAGTCTTTATCAAAAATACTCAATGCCTTCAAACCAAAAACGTTGGCAATGCACTGCGTACAATACAGCAAACCACATTTTCTCAACAAATTGAAAGCTATTTTCAGAAAAAGTTCAAACGAAGCAAACTTGCTGATACAAATCTGAATAACTTCCTCTATTCTCTGTCCTACCATCTATCAAAATAAGGTGTTTCAGTATTCATTACTACTTTCGATTAGTTCTTAACTATGAAACTTGTACACTAGGACATACTTTACTATCTTTTTGCTAGAAATGTGCTTAAGCGTTAGCTGAGAGCAATGGAGAAGATGAGGTAACTAAGTAGAATGTAAGGTACTTATTTTCCTGAGCCAATAAAATCGAAAGATATATCAAAATTGTTACGTTCTATCATCGGACACGATAATTAGCTATTGAATTAATATAGAGATCTGGTTTTAGCAAGCATGAAGGGAGATTACATTGCAGTCTACGAATTTCTTAAAGTTTTACTTGATGATTTCCATCAGAAGAGAACAGAACATCCTCCTGAAGATGATTAAAGCGTGTAGAGGCCTCTTTTTGATAGAGATCAATCTTATGGTTAAAGAAACGATGAACTCACTTTTGGATAAGATCACGAAGACTAAAGTTACCCCGAAACGAAAAGACCTTATGAAGAATCATTTTGGCTGTGCCTCAGCTATGTCAATGTCCGCGACTAACTTTTCGAGTTGATTAGATAAAAAATCACACGTAAATCAATTGAATTCATTGAAATTTTGGCAAGTGATATGAAAAGAGACCACTTGTAGTTGTAGCACTTACAGAAGCTACTTATGAATAAGTCATAGTGTTTAGTAAGAGCAGTCTTTGAGATGAACAAAATGAAATGGTTTAAGGAGCTAGCAATATTCAATCCTACTGAAGAGGACATCTCGACTATAGAAGTCATTCAGATGAAATACAGAGAGTTGCGAGAAAATCCAAATGGAAAAGACATCGCTTAGTTCTGCAAGCATATACTGACAGTATAGCAGCTAGTTAACAAACTGTAAAATGCACTAACTGCTTCTGATTGACTGATATTTCTTTGCTAAATTTATATTTACAAATAATAAACTATCAGCTAAATTTCTTGAGGATATTTTAAAGAGAATCTGCTATTATCTATGCGTTGATTAGCTGGTATCCACCACTAAGCAGCATCACAATTGGAATCCTTCTCTGAATACACATATTAACCATCTACTCATCTCTTCGCATTATTCCTTGCGGAGATATACTCATCCGCCCTAAAGGATCATTTTATAAGATATCGGTGCCTGCATTGTAGATCACGAACTCAGGCTGGAAAAAATCCATGTCTTATCTCAACTCCATAACCATTTGGATGTACTGTTCATCAGTTGTTCTCCCACTCACTTTGACATCTTTCCTAATTGCTCTTTTAGCATATAGATCATTAGGATAGATACCGTGGTTATAAAAGTCAACAATGTAGGTTTAATCATCTTCGAGTAAATCTCTCTAATAGCCGTTTCCTTGATGTGCATCTAAGTCTACTATCATTATCCGCTTTTTATTCAATCTACTCCTCAGGTAATGGACAATTAGAGTAATGTCTGGGTAGATGCAGAAGCCTCCACCTTAAGTTTGGTTGCATGATGAAATCCTCCAGAAAGATTAACTGCCCATCCCACTTGCTCAGCAACAAGAGCTGCCATAATACTACCTTAGGTGGCTCTGACCATCGGATCAAGTACTCTCCATCTAAGCAAAAATCCCGGAATAAATATCAAGGGCATTTAGACATACTTACAAATGGGGATAGTGTAGCATAATTTGAGTAGATACCATTTGCTCATTACTTCTAACAACAGCTTTCTTGATGGCTTATCAGGTACAATTTTAGCTTTTTAATAAAGTAATCCTCTGTTTATTAATCTTTAGTAAATGTTCCCGTATTTTTTGGAGTCAAAGGGATGTAACTTTTATATTCCACAGAAGGTGATATTGTATTGGGGATGATAGACAAAGTGCGAACGAGGAGTAATTGTATATTTAGCATCTTAGGAAAAAGAACTTACAAGATTGATAATCGTTTAATTTATGATGGGATAGATTGCTATCCAAACGGGACCTACCCAGCAGTATTCTGGCTTGTGTTGAGTAAATGAAAGTACAAATGCAGCGACTCCGGCTGCAAAGCAGAGCCCATCAAAGATCCAATACATAGCTATCTTTAAGAATATATTATAAAAGCTTACAAAGTAGCTTGCATAGAGTCATAAATTCCAGTTTACAATTAACGTAGATAAAATCTCAATTTTATATCCTAATCAACGACCTTCAAAGATATAATATTTAAGAATGAGACTGATAACAAGGAACTTCAATGGATTCTCTAAAATTCCTCAATGGGCTACACTCGATCCTTGGAACCTCTCTTCCAAGCATCCTCACACTGTCTGTAACATACTCGATGGTAAAGCTCTCAAATCAACAAACACATAAAACATTATTGATCCTCTCAACGGCAGAGTTTTCCTGCATAACAGCTTGCCAGACAAGGCATTACTAGACTCCTACGTTACCTCTCAACTTAGCGTGCCCATTCATGGTGTTCATAATCCTATCAGAAATGTCAATCGATACATGCAACTTGGTGAGATTTTCCTTAAAATTGCTTCAGAAATGCGTAAACCTTAAGTTTAAAACTTTTTCGTCAAATTAATGCAGAGAGTTATGCCAAAGAGCACTGCTCAAGTTACAGGTGAATGGGTCGTAACTAGAAGATTCTTTTAAAACTTCACTGGCGACAACCCAAGATTTTTCCAAAAATCCTTTAATATAGCTGGAGACTATGACGGACAAACTTCAACTGGATATCGTTGGCCTTTTGGAAACGTTGCAGTGATCTGTCCTTTCAATTTTCCACTTTAAATTCCGGGACTACAAACTTATGGTTCCATTTTGACAGGAAATAGACCTCTATTGAAATGTGATTCTAGAGTGGCAGTTGTTATGTAACAATTTTTGTATTTTACTCATGCTTGCGGACTGCCTCTCTCAGACATCAACTACTTGAACTGTACTAATCAAGATATGGAATACTTGATTGATCATTCTAAATTTAGAGTGATTCAATTCACAGGAAGCTCAAGAGTCGGAGAGCATTTGGCTGTCAAAACAAGAGGAAAAATAAGGTTAGAAGATGCTGGTTTTGATTGGAAAATACTCGGTCCCGATGTCACTGACATTGATTATGTCGCTTGGGTGTCTGATCAGGATGCTTACGCAGCTTCGGGACAGAAATGCTCAGCACAATCTGTGGTATTCGCTCACTAAAACTGGCTTAAACAAGGATTCATTGAAAAAATACAAAAATTAGCAAGCCGTAGAAGTCTCGATGATCTTACGATTGGTCCTGTTCTCACTTGGAATAATAAACAAATTCAGAACCACGTCGATAAGATCTCTAGTCTTCCTGGAGCTAAGCTCCTTTTTGGAGGTAAACCTCTTTCACAATCACACAATATTCCTTAAGCTTATGGAAGTTATGAACCTACTGCTGTGCAAGTCTCACTTTAAGAATTTATTAAAAATTTCTAGCTTTGCAGCACAGAGTTATTTGGTCCTTTCCAAGTTATTATTCCTTATTCTGACAAAGATATTGACACTGTTATCAGTTGTTGCAACAATTTCAGTCATCACTTAACTGCAGGAGTCGTTTCTAATAATGTACATTTTCTTGACAGAGTCTTAGGACAAACAGTCAATGGAGTTACATACGCAGGTCTCAGAGCAAGAACAACAGGAGCTCCTCAAAATCATTGGTTTGGTCCTTGTGGAGATCCTCGAGGAGCTGGAATAGGAACAAAAGAAGCCATTCTCACAGTTTGGACTTCACACAGAGAAATTATAAGAGATTACGGGCCAGTTGCTCATAACTGGACTTTACCTAAACCATCATGATTTCTATTATTATGATTACATTTTTATTAAGTATCAAAGTGGCAGGTCATACCCACTTAAGATTGTAGTATTTTTTTTCAAAATTGATTGAGGTTTCAAATCGGTAGACAAACTACTATCTTTGGAATAACTCGTGGCCCTGCTTCTATTAACGATGTCTACAGGTACTGGATTGATCATAACTTTGCTTTTACGGCTAGTGTTAGACAAGTTATCCTTTTATTTCGTTTTAGGGTTGGTAGAGAATAGTTTAGATGTGGTTATTTTTTCTGGATTTTGATGTGGAGAAATCTATACATTGTTTCTTAATCTCTACAATAGGCTTTTGATTCCTCTATCTTTTAACATCTTTGCAGTTTATTCCAATATCTTTTACTTTGATTTCATCTATCTTTCTATTGAAG
>Ga0194117_10004916_pt1 | contig 12440 bp, 7 predicted proteins | sample TA2MahsurfametaG_FD_160579 | JGI IMG/M metagenome (GOLD analysis project Ga0194117, IMG submission 160579) | Freshwater microbial communities from Lake Tanganyika, Tanzania - TA2015009 Mahale N1 surface | ecosystem: Environmental > Aquatic > Freshwater > Lake | place: Tanzania: Lake Tanganyika...
TACGGCTTAATAATTGATGTCTAACCCTAGATGATGCTTAATTATACGGCTTGATAGTTGATGCCTTACCCTAAGTAATTCTTAATCATACTTCTTTTATAATCTCTGTCTTACTCTAAGTGATTCTTATTTTTACTTCTTAATGATTTGATATCTTACTCTAAGTGATTCTTAGAAATACGACTTTATGATTGTTGTCTTACACTAAGTAGTTCTCAATTATACGGCTTAATAATTGATGTTTTACCTTAGGTGGTTCTTCATTATACTTCTTTATGATTTATACCTTACACTAAGTTATTCTCAATTATACATCTTTGTGGTTAATGTCTTAATCTGAATCATTGTTAATTATACTTCTTTGTGACTGAGATCTTACGCTAAGTTATACTAAAATATACGGCTAAATAACTGATGTTTTACCCTAGTTATTTCCAAAATATACAGCTTAATTATTGATGCCTTACCCTAGGTGGTTTTTAATTATACGACTTTGTTATTGAAGTCTTACGCTAAGTGATTCTTAATCATACGACTTTGTTATTGAGGTCTTACACTAATTGATTGTTAATTATACATCTTTATGATTAATGTCTTACCCTAATTTATTCTTTATTATACGGCTGAATAATTAATGTATTACCCTAAGTGACGCCAAATTGTACAGCTTAATTATTTATGTCTTACGCTAAGTGGTTCTCAAACATACGCCTTTATGATCAGCTTTTTTACTCTGGGTAATTCAAAATCAAACTGAATAACTCTATCTCTACCCTTAACTTAAATCAGAGAATTACATCTGAGTGCTGGTGGTCGTACCCTTAGTTTCACAAGACTTACATCTAGCTTCAACACTTTATACGCTTATTTAAGAGAGAGGAACGGCTTTATGAGTAAATCTCTACTCTGAGGAACTTACTCCTTACGTCTGGGTCAAAATGTCTTTACTTTTGAGGGTCAAAGCCAAAATCAAAAGGAGGACAAGCTTGGTGATTGACATTTTTTAAAGGAAAGGAAGAAGATAATCTCATAGCCAGAAAATGCTAATACTACTTTCGTTGAAAAGTATACTTATGGGGGGTAGGAAAATACAGTTTCATTATAACTTTTTCGATGGTGACGCCATTCCCTCAGGAAAGAAAATCCCTAATATTACACGCAGGAAGACTCGAAAACACTCTGCACACTTCTGAGGACACTGAACGATATAAAAACCTCTTTTCGAATCAATAGGCGACAAAGATTCAATAAATATATCTTTTCTTATCTCTTGACTTCTAAAGTTCAATCCAAAAAATAGCTATTTCGCTGGATAAACACTCCCAGACCAGTTTGATACCTTCGGGAAACTTCAATCACTGAGAATACGCCCCAAAGATTGTTAAAGCTTATCTCATCAATAAAAGTAAAATCTCAATACAGAAGACAAAGAGAGAAGAAAATCAAAGGATACCAAGCCAGAAGGCTCTCCTCTTATGCAGAACTAAAGAGGCCTTAAAGCTATTGAAAAATCTTATGTTAGCAACTCAGAATCGATAGAGAAAAAATGATTGAGTAGGAAGAGGCATTTTGGCAAATTTCAGCATAAATGCGACAAGGTAAAGGTGGGAGATAAAAATAGAGTGATGAAAACTATCATAGCTGGTCTTCGAGGAGCAATCTTCTCAATAAATAAGCATTTAATTAATCTATATAATTAGCACCTGAATACTGACCCCATACTTTGAACGTATTTTCCCAAACATAAAGCATGCCTAAAAACTTGAACAAATAAACAAAATATTGATGCATAACTTCATTCACCTCTTAAAATCGATGGACAGCTTCTTTAATGATGTGTTAAATACATTTACAAATAGACTCAATATGATGTAGATACTTTCAATGCGAATTCTGTCTTGTTGATCTATATTGGATGATTTAGAGATGACTCCTAATAATAACTTTGCTTGTTCAGATAATAAAGTATTTTATTTTTGATATACATTTAATAAATTTTTAATTACTTTAAAAAGAAGAAGCAAAGAGTTGATGATTTTAAAATTATAAAATTTATAGCTGTAAGTGTTGGCAGGGGCCAAGGGCAAGTTAGAGAGGAGTAAAGTTTTTCGAAATTCTCAGTTATAAGAAATTAATAATCCTTTATATTAAAATTCAGCTATTGTATCATTTTTCAATCATAAAACATCTTTTAATAGTGTTTTCAGAGAATATAAAAAGGTCCTAGTTAATTTTGATAAGAAAATAATCTGATGAAATGGTATTTTACAAATCTCTTCTGTTAATTGTTTGCAAGCCACGTAATCATCCGACTTATATTATTTTTTTATTAATATAACTGTACAATTTATAAGTGTTGATATTTTTATTTTATTAATATAACTGTACAATTTATAAGTGTTGATATTTTTATTTCTAAATAGTCAATACTTAGTTTAATTTTTTCTAAAAAACTCTTTGAAAAACTAAAAACATACCAGCCCTGAAATTCTATCATTTGTTCCTAAATACATAATCACGTAGTTTGTTCATGTAACAACTATTTATTGATCAATAAATCATGCCAAATATAAAAATATTATGATGAGATACTTAGTACTAGCCGCAATCATCTTGCTAATTAACTCTCTTACCATACATAGAACTTAGTTCTTTACCCATTTCAGTAGTATTGAAAATCCACTCTTCACACTCTCACTTCAGTATGGATCCTTGGACCGTTTTGAAGCTGAGCAAGCTAATGCCTAGATTTTTTGGAATAAAAAAAAAATCGGCACTTTGACTCCTGAAGACTAATAAGTTTATACTTTTTCAGCTAGAGTGAAGGTTGTCTAGGGCAAAAATAAGCTAACTATAAAAGGATCAAAATCAACAACAGGGATAATTATCGATAACATTAAGCTCACAAGATAAGGAACATCTGATAATATTATCTAGAATGGAGATTTCGAGAAGAAGTTTCCTGATGGACTTAAATCAGTTAATACTTTTCCCGGATGGGCTGGAGAGCCCACAGTAGCCAACGGTAATGAACAAAACAAACGTTGGCCATCTACAAAAGTAGCTCTGATTGGCTCAGACCCTAAACAAGCCATCGTTCAGAATTTTAATTTTGATAGATAGTATCGCTTACTGACTTCAAGATATTTCCTTTCTTTTAAGTATGCAGCTCAAGTCGGATCTTCTCTAAATAGTGCCCTTGGAAAGGTAAGATGGAATGACCAAGTTTTCTCAGTAGAGCCAACTGACTTTGCTGTGCATGAATTTAAACAAGAAGTAACTATTCTTAAAAATACTTTGAACACCTTAAAATTTACTGGCTAAGGAACTCCTGATGGGTTCGGTTTGACTATTGATAATGTGAGATTAGTGGGATTGGGAAGTCTTATAAATCTTGTAATTAATGGAGAATTTTAAATGCCCCACATTAAAGGTCAAACTCAAAATTTGAACATTTTGCCTGGATGGTAAAGTTCTAACAAAGAAATTACAATAGGTGTTGGATCATACTTTTCCAAAAACTGGGGCAAAAAAGCAGGACAGGTTTTGACTCTAGACAATAATGAGAATTTGATTATTGATCAAGCTTTTAACTTTGGTGCTGATTTCAGCTACATCTCTAAAGAAAAACCTTATTTTATTATTTCATTCAACTATGCCAAATTTGAGGGAGTTCCTATCGAAAAATCAAAGGGATAATTATTGTTGGATAATGAAGTTATTGCTTAATTTTCACCTGACAATGATATTGTAAACAGTTTTAGAGAAAAAATTCCACTTAAACCTGGGAATAATGAGTTTACTTTGAGACCTCAAAAAGGTAATACTATTGTGGTAAGTGACTTTAAGATTGCTCGTTAAGGACAAGAACAAAATATTGCTAATAATGGTAATTTCACTGAACCTAGCTATGATGGATTTATTGTTGGCTGGAGTGGTTCAGGACAAGTTTTGGAGTCTTAAAAAGCAAACAATAACTGGAAAAATTCTAAAGTTGTTGTACTTAGCTCAGAAAAGCATAATAAAATTTCTCAAGGAGTTTTGCTTAACAAAGATTTTGGTATAAAAACTAACAAGTTTATTTTGTAATTTGATTTCGTACCTACAGCTAATGCTTAGATATAAGTACCATTAGCTTAAGTTTCATGGAATGGAAAAGTATTCAACATTATTGCTCATCATAGGAAGTTACATCATTTCAAAATACCTATCATTGCTTCTAGAGGTCAAAATTTATTGACTCTAGAAGGTCAAGGTAAAAATGGAGAGGGAGTTACAGTCGATAACATTAAATTTACACCTTATGGATCTTCAAGCAAACTTCTGAGCAATGGAGATTTCTAAGATCCTTAAATTAAAGGAGGTAATTTCAAGAAATCTTATGTGATTTCTGAGTGGGATGGTCACAATCTCGAAGTAGGTCTGGGAGAAAGATACAGTGAATTTTGGCCTGATGCTAATGGTCAAGTTCTTTCACTTGCCACCCCTCATAAAACAGTTATTTCCAAAATTGTTTCACTTTCATAACAATTGAGCATTTTTGATCATGAGCCTAAAGATTTCAAACTTACTTTCAAGTATGCTGCATAAGAAGGAAAACCACTTGATAAATCTGGAGGTGAGATCTTCTGGAATAAGGTTTTAATTGGAGATATCGTGCCCACTAACTATAAAATCAACAGTTATGCTATTAATTTAAAGGTTAAAACAGGAATTAATAAACTTTTCATTAAGGGAGCAGGTGGACTTGAAGCATATGGGTTAACTCTTGACGAAGTTTAACTTCACAGATAAGGATCCAAAGATAATTTGATAGAAAATAGTCAATTTGAACTACCACCAGTTCCAGGATGGAACTCAATTGTAAACCATGGTCCTCTTTTAAACCACCATTGGGGTAAAAGTCATGTTGGTCGAGTAGATGCAGTTTAGAATTTAACTTTGTCCAAAACATTCGAATTCGATTCTCGTTACATCTATAAAACAAAGAAATTCATTTTAAAATTCAATTATGCTTTACATAAAGATGGTAAGGTAGGACAAAGTGAAGGTTCTTGTTTATGGAACAAGCAAAATTTCAAAATTAAGCCCCAAGATAATAAAGTTCAAAGATTTGAAGCTATTGTTTTTGCTTCTAACGGATAAAATAAACTAAGTTTTGAAGGTGAGGGCATCACTATTGATGATGTTAGAGTTGTCCCATGGGGATCTTCTTTGAGTATTTTACTTAATGGAGGTTTTGAAGACCCACAGTTCAGCACTACCAGCTTTGATGGACTTCCTTCTGGTTGGAGCTGTAAATCTATTGAATTTACTAAAGGTTACCATGCTTCTACTTAATGGCCTTATTTCTCTAACCAAGTCATAACTTTAGCGGAAAGAAACAATTACGTCTCACAATACGTAATTTTGAGTAAATAAAACAGAGTTATTCATTCTGAGTTCCCTGCTCATGAACTTGAACTTGACTTCTCAGCTGTTGATGATTCAGAACTTGAATCTTCAAAAGGAGAAGTTTACTGGAATAATCGTTTAGTCGGTACTCTAGTCCCAACAAAAGAAGGAGTCAACAAATTTATTACAAGATTATATGTTGTCCCAGGTGTCAACAGTCTAACATTCAAAGGTTTGGAATAAGGAATTTTTATTAGTAATATTGATTTCGTCAGATATACTCTCGCAGAGAATATCATTCAAAATGGTCAGTTCAAGTAAAATTTAGTTGATAGTAAGATACCATCTTGGGAAGGTTCAGCTTAAATTTTTGATTCCAGTGATTATATCGAGACTTGGAAAGGTTCTAAAATTGCATTTTTGAAAAATGGAGATAGTATTAGTCAATCATTTACATTTGATGGAAATTTGAGGTTAATCACTAACAAATTCGCTTTGAACTTCCAGTATACAGTACGTCAAGGTGTTAAATTCTAAACAGCTAAAGCTAGGGTTATTTGGAATGATCAAATCTACAATCTCGCACCCACAGATTATGATCTTCATCTTTTCAGTGAGATAGTGCATGCTAGAAAAGGAAACAACTTTATCATTTTTGAAAGTAATGGAGTTAAACGTCATTTTGGAACTTTTGCTGAAGGTTTTACTTTGGATGATGTTTGGATTAGATCTTATGGATCTGCTAAAAATCTGTTGATCAACGGAGGCTTTGAGCAACCTAAGGTCGAAGGTTTTGACTATGGTATGTTTACAAGTGTTCTTCCTGGATGGACAACAAAAGATATTTATCTTGGAGTAGGTTACTACTTCAGTAAAAACTGGTTAGATACTCAGATTATCGAGTTGGATGGTAACCATGAGAATGCAAAGATAATGCAGGGCATAAAAATAGGTAAGAATTGGGAGATAATTCAATGATTTATTAGTAGGTTAGCTATTTTCTAAGTATTTTTTATCAATTAAAATTAGAATAGTATTGTACAAATCATACCTAAATTATTATAAAAATCTAACTAAATTGAAGATAATTAGTTTCAATTTATGTATTATTTTGATATAAGTGAAGGTATCAACATTTCCTCAGACTATCCTTGGTTTTGATATACGTCTATACATACCAGTTAAGTTCATTCTTTCTTTGATGGTACTGTTTGTCTTTATTTCCTCTAATATCTTTCATCTTTTAGTTATCGTTGTAATGTAACTTGTAGTCAGTCGATTTCTTCTCACCCAAATCAATGGCACGATCCTCAGCCAAATGATCTTTCTGTATGAGTTCGATTATTTTTTTATGTTAGTTTACATCTTGTGCAGTTTTGCTGAAATTGAAATTTGAGGCTGTTCCTGTTTTTTTGGCTTACATTATACTGTTGACAGGTGCGTAAAGATTTTGAGTTTATGTCAGTGTTTTATGTGCATCTGTGTAACCCAAGTGAATTGCACCTCCGATTTGATTGATTTTTGATGATGTCTAACTAAATGATATTTTACTTTATAGGGTTAATCCACAAAAGTGCCCTTGTGTCTTTGTTCATATTATTCTTTTTGTAGTATACTGGCAACTTGCTGAGGTTCAAGCCCTTTGGCAATGAGTTAATCATATTTTTTATTGTACTACTGTGCTTTCTATGAAAGTATCTTAATTTTCGTGTATTTTTATTGTTTGTGGCCGATGCCGATCATCCTTAAGTTATATTATTGCTAATAAAATTATAGAAGAAAACAATCTTTATACTTTATAAGTATGTTATGTTATGAAATGGGATGTTTTAAGATTATTGATCATACGAAACTGTCCTCGTTGGAGTTATCGGCTGCTCCATTGAAGATGTCAATTTTCCAATATTTGAAGATACCGAGTTTTTAGGCCAAAAGCAAGGTAATGAACCATCTATATTAAATCATAATTACTGGGGACCAATGTGCCAAAAGTATTTTTTGATGAAACCTGGATAGAAGTAGAGGATGTTTTGACTGAACCAAATATACATAGCTGCTTTTCTGTAGTTTCCTCCGAAGTAATCAATACCGTTTTTCTTGGGCCATATGTCAACCATTTCTCGAGCAGTTACAGCGAATGGATAGGTGAATGCAGCAGCTATGAAAGTTGAGAAACCGGCAGTGAACAAAGAAATAGGTAAAACTGGCATACCTCCAACTCTCCATAGCAGTGAGAACTTATCAATCAACCAATCATAAGTGAAGAAAGCAGTGAATGGACCAATACTGTGTTTGATGAAAAGCGGGAATGTATTTTTGAAGAGGTAATAAGGACCTTACTCAAATGGAATTCTTTTGAAGGCATCCCAGAAGCTCTTGTATCCTTTCTGGAGTTCTTTAGGGAAGGTCTTGTCAGAATAATATGCTCGAGAAGCCATATCTACGGCAATACCAAAAGGTGAAGAGATAAGTGCTGCAGCCATAATGGTGGGGAATTTTCTGAAGTAGTTATACTCGAATCCTCCGAAATTGTTAGACCAACCAGAGTTGAGCTGTCTCAGAAATGCGATTTGTGGTGCGATACTAAGTGCTCCTGTGGTGGCGCCGAGTTGTAGTCTACTCTTGAGTCCACCCCTGAATGATTAGAGGTTTCGTGTTTATTTGATGAAGGTCCACCATTGAATCGCTCCTATTGGAGGCTCGTAATGCTGGAACATGGCTCTAGCATGGAGGATGAAATGAGACAAATATTGTTGGCAAGTTCCTGCGACTAGACCGATAAAAACACCTTGATAAAACTTTCCATACCTCTCTGGAAGTTCCAGGATGGTGTAGAATCAACTGCAGCGTGCCAAGCAGTAACGTTATTGGTCCACCATGAGGGATTATGTCTTCTTTTGACGTCTTACAACTCAAAGAACATGTTCGCTATCAAAAATTAAATATAATATCAACAGAATAGATGAGAATCAGGCAGAAAATGATGTTCAAAGTGGTAACTATTTTTTATTTATTAAAATATTAAATTTGCTACATAATAATTATCACAAATGGGTATTGATCTCATCAGAGGAGGCAGAATTGCCAATAGAGGATTTAGAACTACTAAATCAAGCAATAGCTATCTAAAGAGTCTTATTAATGTATAAATCGATCTATTTAGCTCTACTCTTTCTTACAACGTAGAACTGATTCAAAGTTCAATCAGGTTGTTCATAAGAGACTTAACCAGTCGAGACTTAATCGTTATCCCATCTCGCTTTCAAGAATAGTCAAGCATCTCGGAAGTGATCGTACTGCTGTTCCTGAGGGAAAAACTCAATACAACTCAAGAATTGTAGCTATTGTCGGCACTGTTACCAACGATGTCAGACTCTTGAACCTTCCCCAAGGTCTAAGAATCTGCGCCTTAAGATTTACTCAAGCTGCAAGAAACAGAATTTTGAAAGCAAAGGGAACTCCTTTGACATTTGATCAATTGGCTCAACTTGCTCCAACTGGTAAGGGTGTCCTTCTCCTCAGAGGCCCAAGAGATAGAGAAGCAAAACGTCATTTCGGTCTTTGTCCCGGTCAAAAGGGATCACACACTGCTCCTCGTGTTAGATCAGTTGGTCGTAAATTCGAGATGGCTAGAGGCAGAAGATGATAGACTATTTAAACTGGATAAAAAATGTAAATATGATTAAAATGTTCATAAATCGAACTTTGAGGCAAAGAAACAAGCAGGATCTTGAAAGTCAAAAAATTATTCTGCTTTTTAACCTTAAATTTATAGTTCATCTTCTATGCTTGCACACTCTTCATCGTTTTATTCTGGAATGTAGTTGGTTATATCTACTAGTTCGTTGAGAGTTACTTTTACTAGAGACATGTTGATCATTTTGGTGGTAGCTAAGAATTATTGTGAGATGTTTTCCCACTTCTAATGTGCCATGGTGGGTTCTTCTTGTTTAAAAACAGTAGGTATTTTTTCGACTAGTTTTGGAGGGGGTTCTAAGATTTTTATTTCCTAAATGATATCTTAATTTTCTTTTTCATTGAGTTTTGGCTTCCTTCTGATGCAAGTAAGTAGATCTCTGAATAAATAATACGATACTCTCTATCTTTTTGGAAAAATTAATGTCGAAAGGTGCTTTTGAAGTTGTTATGTTTGATTTTGTGGAAGCCATACATGTTGAGTTGTCGAACGAAACTGTTCATTTTGTTGTGCCTGAAGTATCGTGGTAAGACAATTTATTCAAATTTTATGACATCTCTAATTATAAACTCGAGACCATTGGGTGCCCAGTAAATTATCTTGTGGTATTACTCATTCTAAATAAAAGGTGATTTACTGAAACTATCTCGAATGCTTTGAAGACAAATCCAGCTACTTCGTTATCTTAATGCTGTTTGCTCTGATTGAGCTGATTAGAGCTGAGCATACCTTCACTCTCCATGTTATTGTTAAAATTTTAATTATATATTTTATCAAATACATCATAAGGAGATGCTTCCTCGGGTATTCTTGCATTTTTCCGTCTAAAAATAACCAAAGGTTGATTGTTAGTAAAATGAGTGAAATGAAGGATATGACTTCATTTTATAGTATTATAAAAGTCAAAATGAAAGGTAATTTTGCAGGGTATTATACATTAGAACCCAAATTCCTCTCAGGGAAATGTATTACTCTTAAAAATGAACTCGTTCTCTACGATAATAAACGACAGCCGAACCAAACATTTTAAATAGTAAGTGTCGAGCAAGGACATATCTATTTCAAATGCAAGTAAAATTAAAACGTAATAACATTGAAGTAGGAAGCTTTCAAAGATGGTGTTAAATTTATGGGAGCCCCGTTTTAAAATAAACCCGGACAAAAATTTAGAATACAGTAGATTAGTCCTGGGATCAATTAGTATCTAATTTATAGTTTCTGTGGTAAAATGTTAGATGTGTACGAGTGGAAAGATAAAAATGATACACCCATCATCCAATGGATTTTTAATGGAGGTGAAAATCAGATTTGGCATCTAAAAAAAGCATGATCTTATTTGTTGTGTTCATAATACCTAAACGGATATAAAAATCAGTTGAGTTAATCTATTTCATATGTTTCTTGGTTTGAAGGCATTTTCATATTGCAATTTTTTCATTTTTTAAGTATATTGCTTCCAATTCTCGACTATTTATTCATTCGTCAAAACGTTACTCTTTAGACATTCTTAGGCAGTCCATCTTTTTTTAGGATCTGTTTAAAGCAATCCTTTTAGAAACTTTACTAACTAAGGGTCAAGTTATCTACACTCATCTTTGGTAAGTCCATACCAAACAAATTTTTTATCATAGTAATTTTCCACTTCAACATTGTAGGGTAGGCATCCAACAATAAGTTAATAGCATACAACTCCAAAAGAATACATATCGCAAACTTAATTATACTTCTATTTTTTACTTTATTCTGTTGTTATTTCAGGTGCAATATAACCCATTGTTCCACAAAAGTTATATAAATAGTCCTGATCTGTTTTAGCAGCTAGTCCAAAATCGACCAAAACCCAAGTATTTTCTTCCTTTCTCAGAACAATGTTTTAGGGCTTAATATCTCGATGCATGATGTTTTGACTTTTGAGGTAAATAAGTGCTTATAAAATGTCGGTTATTATTTTGATCAGATGCAGTGCTAGACAGTTCCTGTTGCTTCTCAAAAATTATATGAGTGTTCCTCCTGATAAGTATTCTGTAACTACATAAATTAGATTATCTGTTTCGTAAAGACCCTAGTATCTGATTATATGGGGATTATCAAGAGTCTGTATCATCTTAATCTCATTTTAGAGGCATTATCTTCCTTTGTATCCTATTTTCTGAATTTATCTTGAGAAAACCTTCGCAGCATATTTTTATCCTGTCCATTTGTTTTCAATCAAGTATACAACGGCGAAACTACCCTTACCGAGTCTTTTTAGTGGTTCGAAATAGTCTTCAAATCCTTTGTGAGAGTGTATAGTTTTAAGTTTTTTGTAAACTCTCATCAATAAGCTCTTGTCTTTGGAATGAAGTTACACCCTAACTTCATCACAGTGCAACACGATCAACTCAATAGTCAACTCTTTCTTTTGATTGGAGGTTATTTTAGGTTATAGTTTGGCGTTAGTTTTTAGGGAGTACGCTTTCGCATTGATGATAAAAACGGGACATTTTTTATCAAACAAAATTACAACACAGTTAGTCTCCTGACTTAAATTAGGCAGAATGAAGTGTATTTGCCCCTACTATTGTTTAGGACTATTCTATGGAAGTTTGGACTAAGTGAAAATCTTCTAAATAAGCTCCATTGAGAATAACGATTTCTAATACAAAATAATATAAGCTATGTAAACTATAGTAAAGTATAATTTATAATTATTAACGCCTAACATCATTCTCACGTAGGCCTATTTTTGTTTATGTAATAACTTTAACGCCAGGTTTTGGCCTATTATTCCGTACTCTTCACACGATTGACAAGCCTAGTGTTATCTTTTGCCAAACTAACTAGCTCGCTTTTGCACTTCTAAAGCTAGACTGAGCTCTAGTATAACAGATCTCTTAGTTTTAGATTTTATTTTTCGAGATCTTCAGTAATAAAAGCTTTATCTTTGGCTAATCCTTCGTTTTCTTTAGCATAAATTTCAAGTTACTCTAAAAGTCTGCTCTTTTAATGAGTTAAGTGGTTGATCTATAGTTCATAATCGCGAGTTAGAGTGAGCACCCTTGCTTTTTATTTGTTATTTTCTATACTAAGGTTATCTATCATTTAATCTTTGGTTTAGATTATGTCTCTCATTCTTAAAGATTCGCCCTAAAAAGTTTTAGTCAATTCGTTTATCTATTGATTTTTTAGAAGAGTTTGAGTATTTCTCTGATTTTCTACTTTTTATAATTAAGCTTTATGGGCTCTCTAAGATTTTTAGATTTATTTATCTTTTTTATGAAGTTATTATCTAAGATTATTTTTCCATTAAACCTAAGCGTTCATGTATTCTTTCTTGAGTCTGTTGATCTCTTCACTAGCTCTCTATTTT
>Ga0194117_10004919_pt1 | contig 12435 bp, 9 predicted proteins | sample TA2MahsurfametaG_FD_160579 | JGI IMG/M metagenome (GOLD analysis project Ga0194117, IMG submission 160579) | Freshwater microbial communities from Lake Tanganyika, Tanzania - TA2015009 Mahale N1 surface | ecosystem: Environmental > Aquatic > Freshwater > Lake | place: Tanzania: Lake Tanganyika...
CCCCCATTAGAGGTAGTCCTCTCCTATAACTGGATAGAGAGGAGTAGATTTGAGTTGAATCCCTTGCTGCCTAACCGTTTAGAAGACTTTATAGTTGTTTGACTTGGTTTACTTCTTTAGACTTCTGGTTCTTTGTTTAGAATCTATCCTTTAGTTCAATATATAGATTTTAATGTGTCAAATTCTACTCTTCTGCTACTTTCAGCAAAAATCCGATTTTTTCTTGCTAAAGATTGGGAGTCAACATTGCATTTTTCATTCTGAGACTGATTTCTAAATGATATAGTTCAGTTAATTATGTTTTTAGGTTGAGTTACGCAACTGTAAGAATTTTTCTTCGAAACTAGTCGATCTACTTTCTCCTGTTAGACAGTTCATCTAAAGAGCGTACATTTGAAAAGTCATGTTTGTACTAACAATATCTACTCACTTTGTTAGCGATTTACAATGTATTGGCTAGAATACGAGTAAGTTCCTTAATTTCTCTTGAAAAATCACATTGAGACTGTTTAAAAGTTTCAATTAACTCTCTAGTTTAGCTTAGTGAAGGCTTTTCACTATTCTAACGTATTTGGTCTTTACGTTGTTTTTTTGAGTCTGCCTTGAACATTTCGATTCTTTAACTTATCTTGGCCAAAAATGTTGTAAATTTATTCATCAAAATAGACTGTTATTTTTTCAGACTGGAGTACTGTTTCACCAAAGGATTGTTTTTAGGCAATGAGGGTAATATTTTTGATATTGTTAGAGGATTCTTTTGTAATTGCGCTTCGGTGAGGATTATCTGAAGTTGTTCAAGTTCCTATTGTCTTGATTTCAATTGAGAAATTAAAGAATTTTTACCTTCCTCCTCTATTCTAATGCCAAGGTTGTCCAACCCAATAATGGCTGTAATTGTTGTCTTCAGAAGTTCAGAAATTGTTTCATAGTCTTGTAGAGTTTATAGATTGGCGCCAAGAGAAGCATCAATTTTTTATTTCAAACTGTTCCAGCTGATAACAAATGATTTTACTTCCTCACTAAGATTTTATAAATCTAAAGTGGCTGCATTTTACATTATTTGCAATAAACGATCCTGCTTGCAAAATCTTCTTTTTAAAACCTATTTCAACTCATATTCAATCACTGTCGACTGGCATTTTTTTAATAAATCAGTAGTTCGCTTCCATATATTTGTGGAGGTCACAGGCTTGTAGGAATTAACAATCTAAACGAGTTCTTGTGAAGGTTTTAGATTATTCCAAGCCAGTAGGAGTTAGATTTGTTCAGCAATACTCTTTTATTCTTCGATCTGAGAAGGATTATATTTAATGTAATAGAGATGCAAATCTTGTATAAATTTCCTCTAATTTCTCAGTTGTAGGTACTAGGGAGGAGATTAGATGTGCTATTCCTCAAGTTGTTGAACAACTGATGTAATTTTTTGCAGATTTTCTGGATTTTGACTGATTGTAGCTGAAATTTGTTTAATAAGAGGTTAAATCTATGCTAATTTTTGATTAATAATAGTTAACATGTAGGCAGGTACATGCGAGTTGTTAAGTGTCTTTTGGTATGCATCTAGAAGTGCTTGATATGGAATGGTAATTTTTTGTTGTATTTTTTTGACGATGTCTATAAAATTAAAGGCTTGAGCCTTTTGCTTTAATATTGGTACTTCTTAATAAGGTTCTGTTGATTTGGATAGTTCAATAATGGTTTCATATTAATCAGATACGGCTCTCTGCTTGAAGTCCAATTCTGCCTGCAACCCACTGACCGATTCAGCAGGAATACCCAAACCAACCAGCACTTAAACAACTTTTCGAAGACGCAGGTTGTACTCCACATTTTCTTTAACTACCACTGCCTCCCCATTATTTGCTAAACTCAGAACAGGTCTTGGTCTCAAATTGCTTACAATCTGGCTACTATCGAGCAATTACTGAATGAAGCTCTAAGCTAATGCGTTAAGTTTGTTTCTATTTTGTTGGCGAATCAATAAGTCCAAACAACTACTTTTTAGAGGGTATTTAGATAACTATTTCAGCATCTTAGAGGCTTGTCCTCCTCGAATACGCTTGTCAATTATTCTGATAACCCACATACAATCGGCTACACTAAATTTCAGTGGAAGTTAGATTTTGTTGATGTCAGCATCTGCACGTCCCCCTTTGACCTCTTCGATCGCTTTTCTTTTGAACTCATAGAATATTTTACAGTATTGACAGATATATCGTTAGTCAGGTTCATCTGCATTGTAATTAATACATTTTTGATGGTACCACTCAAAACAGCATTCACATAAAACCATTTCTCCCTCTTCTTTGTTCTGACATACACAGTAAACATTTGACTCATGTTGTGAGCATAAAATGTATGAGAATCCTCCTCTCCTCAATTTTTTAGTACTTTTTCGTTTACCACGTAGTTCATCCATATAATCCTTATGTATTTTTCGTTTTAGACTTTATTTCATAGGCAACTCGATTTCCGCTTAGTTGATCTCTTTCATAAGCACTTCTACTTCTTCAGAATAGAGCTAATAGGAGATAATTTCTTCAGAAAGATCGAAATTTCCATGATTGCCATGGCTGATGTGATGATTCCAACTGTGAGGCTAGTCACTCTCTGCCGCAAGTTTGACATAAGTAGTTTTGGCACAATAAGTGTGTACTTTTCGTCTGCAGCTTTCCTCTGCACATTGTTCATGGGCATTTCTTTTCATACAAATTTCACATATGTTGCTAAGCTCTTAATATTGAAGTGATTTTCTGAAGGTTATGGCCGGATAGTATGAAATTACATCAATATCATTGTGTACCAGTCCGCAATAAACATGGATAAATTAATTTTCACCTATTGGCTTTAGTGCGCCTTATTGACCGTAACATACCATACAATGTACTTGCTTGCTGGTTGAGAGTTTGCAACGTTCACACAGAAACTAGCTAACTTATTGTGAAAGAATTGTCACGTTCGGTTCGAAGTCGTAGCATCCTTTGTGAACTGTGATGTGGCATTGACTGCAAAATAAAACCTAGAGGCCCTCCTCCAGACGTTTTGGAATGGCCCTGTCAAAGGATATAAAGCAGACTTGACAGTGTGCTTCTTTAATTTGAGCAAGGTTCGGTCGACTCTGCTTAGTTTGAAGTTGTGATCTCATTTTTGATAAATCAATAAACCACCAAAGCTATCTGAATATAAATAGTGATTGATTTTCATTTGTATGTGGGAAATGTCATAATAACAAGAACAACTCTTTCCCGCTCTACAAACTTATAAATGCAACGCCTGCAAGAACGTTGCTTAACATCCTATCCTCCCACCTTGTGGACATCTGCATTGGTATAAAATACTCTAAAAAAGCTGGAAATGCTTACACCATAAAAACGAATGCTTTCTCTGTTAAAATGCCTTCTAAAAATAATAGCTTTTTGTTATGTTTATTGATCACGAGTAACTACTTGATGAACAACTGCCTTTGCCTCCAAAACCAAAGCCAAGATATACTAATAAAATTCGAAATAGTGGAGGAGTATTAGGAAATGAGGTTGGTAATATGCGATATCAGGATAATCTTGGATCTGGTGTTCAACTTGCAGGTTACGGTTATTGTCCACCACTGTTGATCTCTTCTCTGGTATTTCTCTTCTAAAAAAGACAACTATTAATTAAGAAATTGATGAGTAGTCCTCAGTTGTAAAAGATTCATGGAGAAGAATACAGTGGCTTTTGGTAATTATTGGACTTCTCTTGTGTTGGATTATTTGATGTTACTAGATTTTGCTTGCAAAAATTATCATAAATGATAGTCGAAAACGTTATTTTTAATATACTTGAATATATTTTGCATGTGAACCTTTCAAAAGACTGATATAAAACATCACCATAGAGTTCTGAGCAAAGATTATAGCTTTTTGCGTCTAAATTCTAGGTTATTTTTAGCCTTCTATCTTCTCATTCTGGCATTCTCTATGTTCGATATACTATTGTTTTTTTCTATCTGTTTCGCTTCTAACGAAGCTTTTGACCTCTGCTTGATAATGAACTGATTATTTTGTTTTTGATTTCTCAGTGCATAAGTATTTTCAAGCTCAATGGATGGTTTGGGCAAAGTGTTTGTTTTGATTTCATCCAGATCGTAAACTTTGTTCAGCTTGTTTTGAAAGATGTGGTCAAGTTCAGAATGTTTCAATATATTGTTCTGCTCGTCTTTGAACCAATTTTCACGCCTTAACATATCTTTTATCAAACTTTCCTTCTCTACTTTTTTTGTTTGTGCTTTCAAAGTGTTTGAATTTGGTCTTTGAGCCTTCACATCTTTACTTACTACTACTTAGCGATTTTCGTTATACTTTTTTGCTAAGATTGGAATTTTTTATTGTGGTTCTTTACCTTTAAGAGAAAAACTTCTTTTAGGTGTTTCTCGAAATTTTGTTAGTTCATTCATTTTGTGCTAAAAATCCTCATAGTCCTTTTTAAGTTCGCGAATTTTTCCGTTGAGAGAATATTCTTGAGTTTTTGTAGGAATGTAAGTCTTTTAGATAAAAAGTTAATTATCGAGCTTGAGACGAGATTGAGGTACTCCTAATCCCTAAATAGCATATTTCTTACAGCTGGGACTCCAAACAAGTCTTTATATTGATTAAAAAAATGCATTTATAATGAAGTTGGTTTTATGATTGTTTCAAATAAAAATGAAGGTATCAAGAATACTCAACTGGTCCTTAGATTTCCGTGTTCATACTACTCTTCATATTATTAGTCGAAATCTTGATCCTCTTCATCATATTGTTGCTAATCGTCTCCATCTGCAGGATAGTTGCCCAACTCGTGAGCCTCAACTACTTTCCTACGCTCGTCATCATCTAAATTTATCTGCTTCATCTTATTATGTCGGTCTAAATTGAGCTTTAAATTGTCCATCTTGCCTTTAGGATAGATTTCTTATTAGAGATAAGCTTATTTGTTTTTCTTCTAGTCTTTTCTAACTTTGGATCTCACTACGTTGGATTCTTAAATGGACCTATCAGGACTTTTTCCTTTTTGCTGGTTTTAAATAGTTCTGCTTTCGAGTAAGAGTGGTCTTTCATAAACTTTAGTCAGAATTCTTATCATTTGGTTCTCATACTACTCTCTCTTTTTTCTCTCTTCTCTCTTAAATTATTTCATTCTTTAGGAAATAATTGCTCTTGACTTTGAAGGATCTACAACATTATTATTTTTCAAAGCACGCCAAACCACTGGTGCAAATTTAGACTCTCTCAGTTTTCGAACTGCCTCACCACGCCTTTATTATTCCTATTTTCTCTATTTAAGTTCTTGTTGTCTGCGACGATGCTAAACCAATGCTGCAAATTTTTAAGTCTTTGGTATTTTTTAGTATTATTCTTCATGATCAATTTTTTAGTATTTTGAGTGTCTTACGTTTTATTGTCTATCCTTCAGAGGTTTAGCCTAATAAGTAGTTCTGGATTTAGCAGGTCTATTCTCAAACGAAAAAGGCATAACTTTGATTGGTTACCTTACATTTTTGGCATTTTATAAATCAAAATGGAGATGTTAATGAATAGTTTTAAAGTCAGGGACTCCTTATGATATTTTTGGAGCAAAAGTACACTCACCTACACTACCAGTCGAAGCTGTCCTTGCTTTCTAAGCTCTTTTCTGTTATCTTTCAGCTTCTCTTTCCATCATCCTTTGAACTCCTTCAGGCAAATCATAATCAGTATTTCTTAAAATGATCTCCTACAAAATCTTCTCTCTCCTTTCCTGTTTTTTTCTGTTGATACGATCGATCAAATTGACTTAACAATACCAAGGCATCGGCCTTGCTGTAAATTTATAGTCTGGACTTGAAAAATCACAACGAATCTAATCTGATTTCGGTTGCATCAATCTATCTGAAACGTTTATTTGACTCATAATTTCCAATCTGAATTTCTATAATCTTTCTTTTCTTTATCTCTCTTGGTCTTTCAGCATTTTGGCATATAGATTTTCCTTAACATATTCAGGCACTTATTTAGGCTTTATTGGTTTCATTGCTTCTTTGATTTTTTGTTATTTTTAATCCAACATTTATTTGATTTTTCTCTCGCGGATTGAAGTCTTTTTACCTTTATCTCTCGAGTCAAAGGCAAATGGTAGAGGTATAGTTACGTTGAACTTCTTATTGATGTCAAAGTTATTTGAATTTCTAATTTGTTTCAGTTTTTACTGTTTCCTCTGCACTCTTTTTTTCTTTAAAAATTAGTTGAATTCTTAGTCACTTGAACCACTCTCATTTTCTCCATATTTTTAACGTCTCAGTCTCTATTCCTCCTCAATTATTGCAAGCTGTCTTTAAAGGTTTTAAATATAGACTTTGTACTAGACAATTTTAGGCCTGCCTCTGTTTGATAAAAAGTCTAAAACCTCTTCAATGTCAAGATAATTATCACCCTCTGCAAGGATTCTAACTAATGTATCTTAAAATGTCTCTTTTTTAACATAACGATTAGATTACGATCTAACCCACATTCCTTTAATTCTGTTGTAACGAGAATCTTTGCATAGATTCTCCAAGAATTTTTATTTTACAACAAAGTATTCTGCGAATTTGGGTGTTTTTTTGAATAAATCTTTAACAAACTAAAGTGCTTCTTGTGAAAGAATGTAAACATAAGAGGAGTCGAATTTGCCTGCCATTATCAATTTAGTTATAAGTCTGTCTTTTTCAGGTGTGACTCTTCTATTGTAGTGTTGCAAAAATTGTATGAATTCCTAAAGACTCCAAGTTTGTTCTCCTTCTCTCTCTTCAAATTCGATCTCATAAAGCAATCTATTCAAAGGAACCAGTTTATTTATATTGATAATCTCAATAACTTCAAGTTCTGTTATTCTTTTTGCTTAAATCTCTTTTCTCAACTTTTTTGCAAGGAAAACACGATCCACTCGACTATCACCTCGCATGTCGATACTCTTATAGATCTCGACTAACCATTCGAAAATTCCACTTTCATCAATCCATTTCGCAATAATGGGAGCACATTTGATGCCTCGGCCAATTTTACGAGCCTATTCTAGATTTTAAGGACTATAGTCGAAAAAAGTAGGTTCTCGATCCGTAAGTAAAAACATTGAGAACTCTTAATATGTCATGAAGCCATAATTTTTTGTTTAAAACTATGCAAGTTAATCTCCCAACTGGTAAGGATTGATACTGTAGAGCATCATAACTATAGGCTAATCAAACAAGTAGTCTAAAAAACGATCTTTACTGAGCAGAGCTTAGTTGTTTTACTAATTTTCAGCTAAAAGTGATTCAAATTAAAATCGCCTAAATTCGTTTTAGTAGAGTTCACAATGAAAAAGTTGCATCTGAGCTCCTTTTCTTTTTTTTCCAGTTGTCATTTGCTCATAAGCTGCTTGCATATCAGTTGCGTCTCTATATTGATAGTCGCTGCCTGTATTTGAGAGGACTTCTTCTTAATTGTAGTACTCAGCTTAGCCTGTATCTATATTCAGCATTTTGTCCTTCCTTGCTATGGTACTATTGTATCTCTTTCTGGCTTGATCCAGGTAATCTTGGCGATGATTAAGATAGTTTTTAAACTTTTTTTAGAAAAGCATCTTGTCAGTATCACTTACTCCTTTGTTTTTATCAAAAGCTTAACTCTTTTTTTAAGATTTAGGTTAAACCTCAGTAATAGTTGAAGTATGCTGCGACTCTGGACGAGGTGGTGATCCATCTGCGATTTCTTTGTTCGACTCAAACAGTTTTTATCTGTTGTTAGCCTAAATGAGAAAGTTGATACTTTGATGCGATTGATAAGTTGTCTTTTCATTTCGATTTCATCTTTAGCTGAAGCATCGAGATATGATGTTTTGGGTTTGAGCATCTTGTAAATCGTTATACTAACTGAATTATTATATTGATGACACAATAAATAAACTTACAATAAAACTATCCACATTTCATTTGAACTATCAACTAATTTTAAGATGAAAATCAGGTGTAGATGTATAGTGACTTTTTAGACCAATCTGTCTTTTAATAATAAATATCGCTCAAATATTGAACCATTCAATAAAATGATTTATAGACCATCTCATTTCTTTTCTTACTCTTCGTTCCTTTGAATCTTCTTTTACAGTTCACTCAATTTCTGTAATTGCTTTACCTCATCCACTCTGATCTTCATTTCCTTTGCCAAAGCTTTCTATCTTCCTTTTAACCCTGAACAGTAGGAATACTTCTATGTAGCATAACAGCAAGAATATCCCCATCCAAGGTATTTACTATACCAACTTCCCCAAACTGAAATGTGGTCGTTAATTAACACATCTTCTTCATATCTACTTTTTGCAATCTTTTTTGTCCTCAAATAGGCATCCGCAGCTTCATTCTCATCTTCTTAAACTTCAGGAATAGTTGCTTGCTATTAAACTCCGTATTTTTTCATTATCTATCCCATTTTTCCAGAACTCAGTCCCATTTTCTTCTGCTTTACATTTTTATAAATCTTCTCAGTAAGAGTTGGCAGAGCTGTGGAGTTGAGCTCAGCATGATGCTTTTCTACCTGTTCCATAGCAAAATTATCAAGCTCTGTGAGTTAAGCTTTCTCTCCAACTGCATCTAAATTAGTCAACTGCTTCAAATATTCATCTTAACCTTGAAGAGTCCTAGACTTAGGATCAAACTAAGCAGAATTCAAATCCAAATTGTTCAAATACTTTGCTCTGTCCTCTCTATTTCTGCCTGAATTCAAACCTTGAAACTTTTCCTTATACTGTTTTGTAGGCAGAGCAGCAGCAGATAAAGGATTATCATCTTTTCTAACATCTGCTTATATATCATCGCCTTTGATCTTTTTGCGAACCTACTCATATTTACTAAAATCATCAATCACTTCTTTGTACATCTCAGGAGTATACCCATTCCATCTATCTCTTTTGACTTCCCAAGTTGCTGGGATTTCTTTAACAACATCATCTGCAGCTATTTTTGTGTTGGTAAAACGAGCTCCTGCCTTCCTAGGGCGCTCAGTACACTATTTTTTATTGTGGCCCATAGCTCCACAGTTTTAACATGCTCCTTTTCGATAGCTAGTAGCCTGATGTCCTTTGACTCCTCGATTATACCATTCTTAAAGGAAACCTTTAGGCTCATAGACAGGTATTTTGATTAAATCTCCTGCTCCATTCGAATCTTGGGCGTACCATGGCACTTGTTTGATATACTGAGGTGTATTTTCCTCTTTCTACATTTCCTCTTTTAAAATAATAATTAAATATAGGATTATTAAGCTCAAGCAAAAACAGCAAATACGAATTAACCAACATCAACTTTATAGCCTTTGAAGTAAACAGTGAGTTTTGCTCTTGAATTGTCTTAATTAGTCATAATTGGAGATAATATTAATAAAGAAATCACTTTAACCCTCGAAGTTTGGGTAGCTTTATCTACAACTTCTAACTTCTATTACTCGTCTATTCTACACTTCTGAAAAGTTTACCGTTATTCCTCTCTGTATCTAATGATCTACAGTATTCTTTAGAAAATTTTTATTTATGTGATGATGTTTCTTTTTTTTTATGACGGCTATGCAAAACTTTCCCTTTCATCTTTTTTGCTCTCTCTTCAATAATTTCTAACTCATGAGTAAAACTCCTTCGATTCAACAGTATGTAGGATGATTATTCTTTACCTCTGTCAAGGGTTAGATCAATCGTCTTGTGGCTTATCTAGAATGATAGATCATTATGTTTTTAGAGCCTGCTTTGCCTGTTAGCTTTCATAAGCCAATTACATTGAATTTTCTATTAAAAGTCAAGCTAGTATCGATGGTTCCTTGAAAGAGAAGAAATAAGTTTACGCTAAGTCCTCTTCGTGATTTTAGGAGTTATAGATATATCTCTAGAAATTAGCTACTTTTAGAATTATTTTTTATGTGATTTTTCTATCTTCTGTTCTTTTTATTCAGCTTTATCATATGTATATCTTTCAGTGTTTTTTCTTTTAATCTTATCTCTCTAGACCTTACTTTTCAACATTTAAAACTCTCTTTTTCTTTTTTTCCCTTACTTTAATTTTATGCCATATTTTTAGGCATAATTTTTTTTATAAAATTCAAAGTATTAATCAACTGATTGTTTGATCTAAGGCATCTGTTTGATGCAGCTTTCTGCAACTACACCTACTCTCCTTGCCACTTATTCTCTTCTCCAACATTTTTTAAGCCTTCTTGCCCATCCACTTTCCAGATCAGGAATGCAATTCTCTATGATTTTATATAAACTTTGCAATTCCTAAGCAAAAGCGCATAAAAAAATTTCACGATTTATCGGATAAGATTCTTCTTCATTATGATTTTCCTTATTGAGAACTGTTATACTTTTTTGCGACATAATCCTCAAGTTTTCTAGTGATTTCGGTGACTATTTTACTGTTTTTTATTCTTTTCTCACATGTCTCTCGTGAATAATCGATTTTTTATGTAAATTTTCAAGTGAAATTCCATAGACTTCTTAAATTTTGCTAATTTTTTCTTTTTTATCCTTTCCTTTTTAGTTACTCACCTCCTTATCTTCCTTATTCGTTGATATTGGTTGCCTACTATTGACATATAAACTGTGAATATGAACCTTTAGATATTCCTTAAATTGTTTACGAGCCCATTATACAAACCAATTGAACATCGTTGATGGCATTAGTGACTTTATACTCAATTTTATACCTTAGGACACAATCTTTTTTCATAGATGCTCATTATCTCTTGGCTTCGATTACTGCACTACACTGTAGTAAAAAAATTTGCAAACATTTTTACCATACTTTCGAGTTCATTTTGTTGCTAACTGAAACTAAAATCGGGCAAATAAATTTTCATGATTTGGTAGGACCTACTCTTAATCTAACTATTTTTTATATAGTTTACCTTATCTCTTCGTCTAGAGTCATATGTCTCATCGCCATTGCTTGCTGCAGTCGAGTTTACACCAGAACCCTCAATGACTACTACTTCTTCTTTTCGATGAGAAGAAAGTCAAGTAGGTCGTCCTTCTAAGCTTTGCTCATATTTTTATAGTCGATTTTGTTGACGATGAGTTGGAGTTTATGAGTGAGGATTGAGCAGAGCTCCTCCATGTTATTGTGTTTTGAATGTATAAATAATGACAAGTAATTAACTAAGATATAAATAATTTATAAACCAATAATAGAACATACAATCAAATCTAGTTCTGTATTATCTCGTATATCTCGAAATGCGAGAGCTCTATCTCGTTTGCTACTGAACCTAAAAAGTCTGCAAACTTTTTGCCGTAGGTAGCAAAAACTCCGGAATTCACTCCGAAATTACTAAAAACTTTAGTTTCGTGTGCCTTAATTCTCACCTCAGCATTCCCAAATAATAGGAAGAACTCGTCATAAGAAACCAAAGCTTGATTTGAACTTTTCGGCTCATATTTTTCTTGAAGTGTTAACGAATACAAAAATCCATCTTTGTGTCTATCTACTCTCTATTTTTGGATGGGAGTTTTGCAAAAGCCTCCAATTTTGTAACCATTTATGAGTTCGATTATAAGTAAAATATTGGGTTTGCCATCTATGTATTTATGGAAGCTGGTTTTGTTGAGACTATCGAATCTGTAGATCATATGAGTTTTAAAATGATTGCCGTCTATAGTCTAAGACACTCTCTACATGATCCATTTTCTTTAGTTTTGATTCTGTATTATAGTAGAGTCGCTAAACGCATGCGAGTATTTGATGTAGATATTTAGTTGGTCATAGAATGCCTTAACTTTGTTTTGATTTGTGAGCTATTAATCAATTGTAAATCCTACGATCCTCGATAAATCTCTTTGGGAGTGTTCAATATCCTGCAAGATATGATTGTATTATTATTTAGCTTTTTCTTTCTACTTGTTAACTTTTTCAGTTTATTCTACTTTTTTCTTCACTAAAATGTTTTTCAATTCATTTATTTTTTTCTATTCCACCTAAAAGCGACTTTTTTAACAGCAATCTTCTTTCAAGACTTGGAGATCTTGTTTTAAATCAAGAATGGGTGTTTTTAGCTATTTTAAAATTGTTTTGCATTTTCGCAGTTTAGTCTGTAACTATTTAATGACTCTATCTTTATTTGTCAACTATAATCGATGATTATGTGTCATTTAAAATATACTTTTATCTTTTCGTTGTAATTCTAGTTTCAATCTATTGATTTATTCTTGCTTTTATTCATCTTGTTACTAAATATCGTTTTTGTTATTTTAGTTCGACCACCTTTCATGCTCTGTATTTGACTCTAACTTAACATTATTTTTGAGGGAAGAAGTGAAGGAAAAAAATGCATCTTGTATAATGTTTTACCACTCCTTAGTATTAGTTGTATTTTTTCTTTGGTCTTTTTGGGTGTATTCTTACTTATGATTGATTGAGGGAGCATTATTTCTTTTTGAAAA
>Ga0194117_10004921_pt1 | contig 12430 bp, 6 predicted proteins | sample TA2MahsurfametaG_FD_160579 | JGI IMG/M metagenome (GOLD analysis project Ga0194117, IMG submission 160579) | Freshwater microbial communities from Lake Tanganyika, Tanzania - TA2015009 Mahale N1 surface | ecosystem: Environmental > Aquatic > Freshwater > Lake | place: Tanzania: Lake Tanganyika...
TTAATATAATTGATTAAGCCTAAATCAAGTAATTGGAAGTACTTTTAGTTCATATCTATGCTAACATAGTGGCAAAATTGTTATTAATAAAATTAATATAAAGTTTCATTTGTATGTCTGTACAGTCAGCGAAAAGACTATAAGAACCTATCTTTGCTATTTCACATAAAAATAATCTCAACGACTCTATGGAGCCCCATTCCGTTCAACTTCACAAAGCATCTTCTGCACCACATCAATAATGGGTTGCTGCCTTTATCGACGGACAATACTTTCTAACAGACCCCTAATCCATGCAACGACTCAAACATATTTAAGCAGAAATTTAAGAGTAAAGAAAGAAACTTGCGAAACTTGAAAATGATAATCAATCATAGAGCCACTCCTTTTATAGCTTACAGGAAGACAAAGGAGAGAAGCTATCAAACAAAAGTTTTTGTGGAACCGAGTTCGATTAAAATATCCAGCTATCAAAGAAGGAATCTGCCAAAGTTTAGCTCTAGAGGGAAGAGGATAGATACAAAGAAAAAATTAAAAATATGAAAAAAGATATGGTACTTTTGTAACAGGATCACGAAAACTAAGTGCAAACACCCTCTCAAAAGCATATTTAAGGAGGAAAAGGATAACATAAAGAAGAAATCAAAAAATAATCAGCTTAAATCTAAAGATCAAGAAAAACTCCTCGAAGATCAATCAAATAGGATAGCAAGGAAAAAAGTTACCATAAAAGTAGAATCTAGCAATCAATTAAAGATAATTTATAAATCATTCAAAACAACTTATAAACAAAACCCAAATAGCACACTCACCTAGATGTTGAAAAGAGTATAAAAGGTTTTCATCAATCTACAAAAAAATCATTCAAAGCAAATGAAATCGATAATTCTGAAAAATAAAAGAATATTTTGTAACACGGTAAAAATGTGGAGAATAACTCACTCAAACACTAAAGCGGAATTAAAAAAGTTCATGAGCAGCTGGAGGAAAAATTATAAACCTAAAAACCACTTTCAATCAAAGTATCAGAAAAAAAACATTAAAAATAAGTATCAAAGAAAAATGAAGGAGGAGTGTGCAAAAATTAATCTGAGAAACTGGTAAATAATGAAATATTAAATAAAACACCTCTAAAATAGTCTAGAGCTATATCTAAAAAATAAGTATCTCAAAGTGTCCCTGAGTTTAATTAAACAGTCTAAAAGAAAACCGAAAGAAGCAAGTATGAAGTAAAAGTGATTGGTGTAAACAGTCTTGATTCTTCACAAATCAAGAATAAAGTTTAAAACTCAGAAATAAAATCAGTAAGGTCAGTGCACTCTAAATTGATTTAATAAAACATCAATGATGACAAAAAGAGTAAAAAATCATCAGCAATAAAAAATGAGAATGAGGAAATCAAATCCAAAAAATCTCACTTAAATAATGCAGAGTAGAAATCTAAGGTATCTCACCAAGAAGTTGGAGTCGAATCTAAGCCTCATAAAGATACACATGTTGAATAATAGCTGAAAAGCAAGAAATCTGCTTTGAATGATTAGGTAAAAAGTAGAAAATCTCATCATCCACCAGCCTATAACAACAATATCTTCTTCCCAGTTACTAAAGGATAGGATTTGAAGAGCGAAAAGAGTCAAGTTGTAAATACAGTTACTAATAACGTTGCTGAAGATGTCAAAAGTAAGAAAAGTTATTATGAACATTATGAAAGTAAGAGCCAAAGAAATTAGTAATATGATAAGTCTAATGTTCGGCCTTCTAAAACTATAATATCAAATTAAGACCCATTAAAGTTGAATAAGAAGTAAGAATAAGATCTGAAGAGCAAGAAATCTTCAAAAATCGAAGAAAGATAAATCAGTATACGCAAATAATCTCGCGCCAAAAGCATCAGAAATGTTGACAAAGCATAGATTTAAAGTAAAAAATCGAACTATATCTAAGATGCAAAGAGCAGGAAATCTTAGATTGACAATCAGAAACAGTAGAGTAGAGTTACTTAGAGCTTGAATAAATCAATTACTGCTAAAGCTGAAGAAAACAATTAACAGACGAATAAAAAAAGCCTATAGTCTTGTGTCTCTGTTTAGAAAGTTCTTGCAACAACAAAAGAGATAAAATTCCAAAGTGGCAGTGTCAAAGATACCTCTTAGCTTCAGCTCAAATAATCTTCAATCAATTAAAGTTCAAATATCAAAATACAAATTGAGAACAACCAGTTAGCAGAAGAACACGTTCAGAATATTGGAGAGCCAACCTTTTAGAATGTGAAAATGAATAAGAGGAAAAACTAGTCTGTCTATGAAAATCAAAGTGAGAAGAAATCGAAGTCTTTCATTATTCATTCCAGAAATGGATCTGTCAAAGAACGCTCTTAAAAGAACTATATTGTTGGTAAAACCAACCGAGTTTAGACGAGCAAAAAGCAAGTTGAAATTAATTCAAACAATGGGTAGTCTATCACTAAGGAGTAAATTACCAAACTCTATGAACAAATTACTTTTTTGAAATAAAAACTCAAGGTAATCGAGGAAAAGCAGGAGCAAATGGAAAAAATGGAAAAAACTTTCTCAAAAATAAACTCAAATTAGCTTTATTAACCAGTTCCAGCTAAAGTAATCGAAGAACTATAGAATCCGACTATTAACGAACACATAGAAACTTTAAATTAAATAGTATCTGCTTCAAAGCCACATCCAAAACTAGAAATACAAAGCTCCATCGTACAAGTAAATACCCAAGAAGAAATACTCAAAAAAATAGAGATTGAAGCAGAAGCTAACTAGAAAAATAAACTCAATAACTAGATTTCGAGACTGAAGAAGATCATCAGAGACATGCAGATTGAAAAAATAAAGTCTATTGATTATGAAAATGATTAAGGATAATCGCAGCTACTCAAAAAAGATTCCAAAAATATAGATCCTAAAGACTCAAGAACTGAAAAAGAATCAGTACACAGTATCTAAGGCATGCCTGCTAAGAAAAATTTATGGGGCAAGTCAAGGCTTGAATAAGCAGGTAGGATCATCAAAAACGCACAAGTGGAACAAGTAGGTTTGATAGATGTTTCTCCAAGACGATTAAGTAACAACAGACTGAAAAATATGCCCAATGAGTAGTAGGTAATTTAACATGAAGAGTTGCCTTTCTATTCGAACAAAAAACGCAAGATTTCAAACTTGGTGAAGGAAGCACATAAGCATAGTTTGATTGAAAAGATACATGACAAGTAACGTGATTTCCATCACTTTGTGGAAAGCAGTAGAGTGTTTGCAGAGTAGCCCAAACATGAGCAGACTGAAGTTCAAAATTAATTTTCTGGATTGCAGAAGTTTAGTAAAATTGAGGTCGGAAATAACGACAATTCAAATAAGATCAACTATTCGCGTTTGGTAGAGGAGTTCAGGAAAAATAATCCTGAAGAGTAATAAGTTCTGCCTGAAATACATCTGAGGGATATCAAAATACCTCAGCTGCCACATAATCCTACAGCATAAATGAGTCAATAGTAGCTTTTAGCCTTAGCTAAAGAGGTCTATCAAATTTTTGGGATCAATATCGATCAGTAAGATAGACAACTATGTGTCAAGAAATATAAAAATTGTGTGGTTTTTACTGTAAGTAATTCATATGATTGCATCCTTTGGCATTTCTCTGGCAAATTTTATATGGGAGGATGGAAATCAGGTGAGCCTGGAGAAGGAGAAAAAAACGGTGAAGGTCTATAAATTGTACCTTAAAAACATGCTTACCAAGGTCAATTTTTGAATGGAAAAAAGAACGGTACAGGAATAATCAAACTGGCCAATCGCAATATATATGATGGACAATGGATAGATGGAACCAAAAATGGAAGAGGAGTGTACTTCGACTCAGCCACAAAAGTTATCTATAGTGGAGAGTGGAAAGATGGCAAAAAAGATGGCCAAGGATTTTTAAAGCTATCATAGAAGGAATACTATTACGGTACATTTATCAAAAGTGTGAAGTAAGGTTTTGGAAGTGAAGTTTTCATAAATGGAGACAAGTACAAAGGTGAGTACAAAAATGGCAAATTCCATGGCAAAGGCAAGTATGTTTGGGCTAATGGTTCATGTTATTAAGGTCAGTTTGTCGAGGGAGCAAGACATGGGCAAGGCAGTTGGAAATCAGCAAAAAATAATGGCGACATATACATAGGTACTTACTAAAATGACAAGAAAAACGGATATGGTCGTTATGTTTGGGCAAACGGTTGTATGTACGAAGGAGGTTTTTCAAATGACGTTAAGTACTTTTGTTAATATATAGGCATGGTAAAGGGAGACTGACATATCAAGATGGTAAGGAGATAAAGGGTATCTGGTAGTAAGGAAATTTAGTGAATACTGAGAGTGAGAAGAAGCAAGTAAACGATTAAGATCAGCCTTTAAGACGTTCAGTGAAGGCCAATACTTTCGGCTATCATCCTGCCGCTTCTCGTCCTTTCTGAGTTGATCCTAAGTTTTAATAATCAATAAATTTATAACTATATATGAGCTAAGATATAAAAAAAGATAGGCAAAGGCCTGCCAGTGCTCAGGTTTCATCCAGCTACATCAAAAAGTTTAGCCAACAATCTTAAAATCAGAAGTCAGTGTATGAGAGGGAGTAGTTGATAAAGCATGTTTATATTCGTTCCAAAAGTGCCAAACTCAGCAGAATTCTGAGTGCATCTAGACAAGGAGAAGGTTTCACTGATACTGAAAAGGTCAAGAAAATAATAAAAAAACCTAAATAGGAAATGGCTGAGGAAATAGTCAATTTAAAGTTAAAAATAAACGGATTAACATAGGATTTGAATCACCAAAGAGGCAAAACTGAATAAATACGCAAAAGGTACAACAAATTCGCCAAAGTGCTAAATGTGGAATTCGAAAACGAACGTGTTTGGAATGCAGGAGTCATAAATGCGCATAAAGTTGAGGGTATTCGTAGTATGTACGATAGACTCAAAGAATGTACCTTTTTTCTAAAATAGAGAATTAAAAGATGCGAGCTCATTATTTAGACTTGCTAAGAAGCAGCAAGATCACAAAGTAACTATAATATGTCCAATACATTGAAACTCTATAAACCGAAATAAAAGGCCTTTACTCCAGATTCGGACTAATCGAACAGAATATTATGAATTTGGTGAAAAATACCAAAAAGGATGAGGAAGTAACTGTGAAAGATTATCTGTTTGGAGAAAATGAGCAGCAGTACAATCGTTTGGCATAAAAATATATAAAAATCAAAGCAAAGTTGTAGATGAAAAATGAAATAATAAAAGATAGAGAGAAAAAGATAGCATTTTTGGATAGATATGTCAAGTAGTTATAAAACAAACTAAGAGAGGAATCTAAGAATAGGCATCAAATGGCAAAATAACTAAAATCATTGGAGAGTAAGTGTGAAACTATACTGAGATAGAATCAAAGAGAAAAATTCAATTCTATAGGCCAAATAAAGGAGTTAGAAAGAGCAATATAAACACAGAGATAAGAGTTCGAGCAACAAAAGTATTAAATAATAAGACAAAAAGATTAAAAATTGGCAGACATTCTTCAGAAAAATAATTACTTCCAAAATACCATCGACTAACTCAGAAAATCCAATAATAACATGGCAGAGGAGTACTTAAAACTAAAAACAAACAGCTTTAAAGTCAATAAATAACCAGATATAATCCTACAGGAGAGAGTGACTCTACCTACTGAAACAATCAAGACTGAATAGAAAAAGAAAGATCTAGGAAAAAAACTATAGCGCGATTCTTAGAAGAGAGTGATACAGACAGCAGATAAACCTTGCAATAAAAACGCAGTCAAAAAGAGAAGAGTATAGCACCAGCAGATTATAGAAATAGCAAGCTTGATAAGATATAAAGTGATTGGCAAAGGAGTTACAATAGATCAAATCAAGCAACTCTTTGTAAACCGATCAACTCATAACACAGAATAGCTTTGGAAAGAGTAGTATATTAATATGAAAGAAATGAAAAGTATACTATTGTCTGAACCTTTTACTCTAAACGAAGAACAGGCTTAGTTGGTAGCGCGGTATCTCATTGAAGATGTGAAATAGTAATTTGTTTATGTTGATTAAAATAACGAAAACTATAGAGAAGTCGTCAAATCAATCGTGAGAACGTTACTAGGATAGTATCCTATAATCGATGAGAGAATCAAAAAAGAAGTCAAAAGATTTCATAGTCAGTATGCTAGTAACATCTACGCGATTCTCAAAGGAGTTTCAGTTGAAGGTAAAATCACAAAACGACAGTTTCTCGATGTGATGAAAGGATCGGGAGGTGAATTTTTATAATAAGTAATCGATGTTTTGATTGGTGGGATGGCTGAGAAGGCTGAAGATTTAAATTCTTTAGACTATGAGGAAATCTTCACCTCTGAGTGCAACTCATGATAATAAAATTTTAGTATACATATTGATATTAAAAAGTAGTAATAATTCCGCAAATATTAAAAAGCATAGTTATAACAATCAAAGTAGGTCAAATGTTAGCTCTGACCTTGCGTGGACGCATGGATCTCAAAATTTGCCTTGCCATTGAAAACCATTGATGGGTAATGGTTCTTATTGGTCTGATTTTGTAGAGAGACTAAAACCATTCTTTGATTTATGGGTAGATGGTGTGATTTTTGCCAAAGTAGAACAAATTGCAGACATCGAAGTAAACCAAAATATCGATGGCTGTCACTTTCTCGCCACATATAAATACTGAAGTTCTGTTTTTGAATAGTTATCTAATTTTGGTTAGTCCTTCTTGTATTTATTGGTATTTCTAAGAAAGCAGCTAGCTAGGTAAGGGCGGTTGGTAATTTTTATAGTATTATAGCACTGGGATCTTCATTTTGATTTTAATTTCGTTCTCATAAATATTCAGCAGTTTTGTGATTTACTGCTTCTCGTTCGATGAATTACCAAAGTATTTAGCCAACTCTTTTTAAGTGTGTGACAGTTTTTAAATATGTTTGAATTAGGAGATACAATTAGTCAGCCCTTTTTCGTTACTATAGCATTGATGTAATTTGGGTAGGAACTTGCATTTGATGTGTGCGATGTCTGCAAGAGCTTTGATACTTCTGCCTTCTTACTAAAGGATCTCCCATCTGATTTAAATCATAAATATAAAATCTATGCAGTTAAAATAATACAGGTCAGACTGAAATACATATTATTATCAGGAACGATGAATCTCTTCTGCTGTTTTGCAGCTCATATACACCCTTCGGCGCTCTTTATTTTTCTATTCGCTTTTCTCTTTACCCTCCACTTAGGGTAGTCTCAATTACTTGATTTCAGCTGATTTCTACATACTTTTCGCAGCTTTACGAGATCTCCTCTCCGTCTGCGCTCTGCCTGATAATGGAAAATTGTATTAATTGAATGGGAACTATTCTATGTATTTAGGTGTGCTTTTGCGTTTTTTCTTGAGTACTCCTGTAACTCTCAAGTGTTTTTTTACGTTGCGATTATCGAAAAATCCTGCAAGATAGGGATCTTTAAGGGCATTATAGGTAGGCAGAAGTACTTAGTTGATAGGAGTGGAATTGGAAAACAACAATTCTCTTTTTCTATCGTTGACTGCAGCTCTCCGCATAATTATAATATCAGGTAACGAATTATTAACTTTAAACATCAAATATAAGTTGGGTCTCAATAAAAGTAATTTTTGGGTCTCATCACTAACCCAGGTGAAAAGTGTTTCTTATCAGCTTAGGTTGAAATGACCTCGACATTGTTGGAACTTTTTTGCCTCTGGTGTGGCACGAATAATAGCTGATTGTGCATATTCACACCTTGTTGAGTTGGCATTCTTTGAATAGTATGTGATTTGCCTTCAGAAATTGTTGATCTTTCAGAAATTTGATAAGTCGAGCGATTTTGAAGAGGGCTTACGTTGATGGAGTGTTCTACTTTTTAGGGGGAGAAACTTGGATTGACGCTTGGGTTCATTTTTGCAAACGAAAAATGATGAGAATCATTGTCATCAGTAATCATGGGAGAAATATATTTGACTAGAATGTGCAGAGAATTGTCAGGGTGTGTGTTGCGTGCTGAATGGGAAGAATTTTAGGAGCTATTTGTACTGTAAAGTTGTTAGATTGAAGATTTTCTTTGGCCATAATTTATTCCATTGGTAAATGACCCCGGTCGATGATTAACAAAGTAGTTATTTCCAACTGGAACTTTCAATTTTTCAGATGGATTGTAGGAAGTGTATCCCCCTAATGAAATGCTGGAAGCTATCTTATTCTGCTGACTCTTTTCATTTTATTTCTAAATTAGAGCTCTCAAATAAGGTTCGTTAGCCAACTGGTAAATGCTAGGTCTCTTGAACTCATCGATTTATAAAAGTCTGTTAATCATCTGTCTCAAGTAAGGATTGATATCTTTCCTCCATTTGTGTTCTGGGATAGGTCGGGTAGCACTGTAGATAAGTTCCTGTTCGTTTTTGCATTCATTGAAAGGAGTGTTTCCGTGTAGAAGTTCATAGATGGTGATACCAAACGACCACATATCTGTTTTTTAACTGTAGTTATTGAGAATAAGTCCCTCGGGTGACATGTATTGTGGAGAGCCTATGTCCAAATCATGAAATCTCTATCTAAGTATCTTATATTCTACTTATAGAATTTAGCGAGTCCGAAATCGGCAATTTTCATCTTTCCGTTGTTGATGAAGATGTTGGCAGGTTTCAAATCACGGTGTGTTACTCCCTTCTCTCGCAGATACTTCAGTCCATTGTAGAGATCGAGGATGATCGTGCCCAGTTAGTTTTAAGAGAATGGAATTTTGCTTCTTATGCGATCGTCGAGACTACCCTGATTGCAGAGCTCTGTGACGATGTAGCAGTTCCTTTCTGAGAGCATTGCCTCATAGAATTTGATAATTTTGGGATGATCCATCGTCTGGAGTATCCTAATTTCTTCAAAAACGAGTGCCTCTAGATGTTTGGATTTGAGTTAATCGAGTGAGACAATTTTAATAGCTAGTATTTATTCTTAATCAGGTATAGTGTACGAGTATTGAGGTTGAGGCCTTTATAGACTCTGGCGAAATTTCCCTTTCCGATCAGATCCGAGTAGTGATAGATGAAGTTTTTGATCTTTTTGCCGGTCTCATTGGGATTGCCACGCTGTGTAAATCTTATTGGGTTGTTAGGAAGCATAATAGTTGAATTACAGCGTCAGCTAAACGAATAAATAATATTACTTTACCCATGCCTTTTATTTTATAGAATAATTGCATCAACAGGATTCCGCACAAAAAAACAACCCAATCAAAACACCTAAATTAATAAAAAACGTTTTTGTTGCGAAAATTAGAGCGAAGCGACCTGTACGAACTAAAATTAATTTATTAAGGCAATGAAATCAAATAAGTTTCTTAAGCTTGCCGTTTTACCAGATACCTCGCTTTTAACTCTTACCAGACTTGAATACACCCACTCCATGTACTGTGTCTTTAGAAAACTACCCTTCATAGATTTACCCGTTTGTGAGGTAAAGCCTTCCTAAACCCTACTTCGCATCGTTTTTTAGATCTCCATCGTATTTTACCCATTATTCGTCTATTTTATTGAAATCAGTAAAATCGAAAGTACCCTAGAGTTTTACTTGTTGGTCGTTGTAAACTATGCCTCGTCCGTCAAACTAGTCATTTTTCCATTATCCCTTGTAAGCTACGGTACCATTCGGGTAGTAGAGGACTCCTAATCCATGCATTTTGTTGTTTTTCCACTCTCCATAGTAGTAACTGCCCTCTTTGTAGTAAAACTTTCCTCTACCATGTCTCATGCCATTGAGTTTGCCACCCTCGTAGCGTGTACCAATGCCATATTACTCAATAACAAACTATATTTTATCTTCAGGATTAGGGGCTTATTGCTATTTATTTTGTATACTGTTAATTACAGTTTCCGTTATATTTTGTTCGATTGCTTGAGCCAAGTGGATCTCTGAGAATTTAGGTATCAACGACATCTCTTGATGTGTTTCTTAATCTGTTTTTGATTAATTCGGGTTGTAAGTATTGGAAATTGGAATTGGATTAATTTCGATTTGAAGTGATAACTTTGAAGGAGATGGAGTTTTTTATTTCTTTTATGAGGTTTCAGTTATGATGCCTTTGAAGAGCTGTTGAGCCACAGGTCTAGGTTCTTCTTGGTAGATAGATTCAGTTCTCATTGGAATTATGAAGTTTTCTTTTTGGTTTGGAGTTGCACTCACTTCATCTTTTACTTTATTTTAAATTAGTGTATTTAAGTACTTCGACTATTACTTGTTTGCAGAATCTTTGACTTATGTGAAATTAAGTTATTTGATTTATGTATTTTTGTTGGGTTGATTTTCGGCCTTATTTTTTTAGGCACTTACTAAGATTTGGCTGAAAGGGAAAATAATTCGATTTGACGTGTGATTTATAGGGAGAGTGGAAGTAGTTATTTGTTTATGTACTGAGTTATTAATATTGATATACTGAGATGTTTCAAAATTGTCTTGTAGAATGAATCTCAGAGGCTGGAATGAAACAGTGCCATTAACTACAGTAGAAGGCTAGTTTCTCACAGGAACAGAATGAAAAGGCATATTGCTTTGAAAAATGGGGTTGTTATGTATTACTGGAGGTGTAAAATTGACAAGTGGAACATTAATGTTATTAATGTTGCGTATTTTTGAGCCTTGTTTCTAAACTGATAAAGTAGACTAAACTGTTGAAACAGGATAGTCCTGTCTTTTTATGGAAGCACTGACTGTATTATTCTGACTGGTGACCATTTGTATTGCAGGTTTTTCCATCATTCTATTTATTGGATTATTCATTTAATTTGTAGTTAATTGTGAGAAGAATCTAATTTAATGGGCGTCTATACTGATCGTTTTGAGAAAAGTATAGATATTCAATCTATCCTTTGAGTTTAAACTTAGAAGTATAGCGAAAGCTTACCGCAGCTGTGGCTATCTGACTTGGTTGCATATCTAGTACAATTTCTAAAGATTTAGTCTATAGTTTGAGTACCGTGGATCAGAAATCAGATATAAAGATTTGATATCGATTTAAGGAAAGTAGAGTTGAAGGGCCACCATTCCCAAAGAAAATAGATCGCCTCTTAGTTATTCGAAGTTGGAGACAGAGTCATATAAAGATCGCAGTTTTTGCGGTGAAGGATAATCCTCTATTTCTTATTTTTTATACTCCATCCCTACTTTTTTCTCAAAAGCCAAACTGTCCATAAGCAGCACATCGTTACTGATAGCAATATTACTAAGGTTAACTTTTCCATATTCCTATCGTATTTTCTAAAGATTTTTTAGAGCTAAAGCGATGTTTTTCACAACATATAAAATCTCAGACGCACTGAAGCACATGTTCTTTTACCTCCTACTTTGAAATATCGACTCCAAATTGGGACAAGTATGCTAAAAAATGAGTTCGATACTCTACCTGTTTCCGCACAGATTGACTTAGTCTGTGCGATGCCAGCTGACAAGAGGAGTTACTAGTTGAGGTTTGTCGTTTGCCAGACGAGTTTTGACTCTTTCGATGAGATTATATTTTTATTGGCCATAGATGGAGAGCGATACGAGTAGGCAAGTGGTGTTGTCTGTCTTGCGTTTGAGTATCTTTCTGAGTGGGCCTATTGGTTGGAGGATTTAGTATTATTGGAGGACATTATTTTTGGTTTATGTATTGCCCATTTATACGTACAATTATTTGTATTTATTAAATCTTGGTTTTTAAAAGCGTAGAGATCGATATTTGATTAATCATTTACTGAATATAAATGATAGAATCTATAAGCAATCACTAAAGATCAGCCATCAACTTATTTGATTTATACACTTTTGCTCTCTGAGGAATCTACAGTCTATTTGTATTTGCGCTTTTTATGTTTGCTTTCCTTTCCACTTGGATATTATTACTCATCCTCATATTTGCGTTTGTCTTTTTTATGTTTTTTACCTACTACATAACAATATTCTTCTTCAGAAACAGCATCATCAATCACGATTTTTCTATATTTTTTCATTTTCGGGACGTCGTTGTATTTGTGTTTTCTTCTTGCTACCACATACTACTCGGTATCTTCATCAGATGAGTTCTGCTCAATAACGGTTCTGTATTTATGTTTCTTGGATTTATGATTTCTCGATTGAGATTTCCTCTCATAGCAAAAAATAGACTAAACAACTACTTTATTGCTGATCTTCAAACTTTTCCTTCTTTATTATAAGAAGTGTGTTATTGTTTTCTAACTTTCTTTAGTAGCCGATTCGATTCTGGAATTTTAAGCAGAGCCATTAGTAAAGCATGCATTATGCTAACCCTATTATCTGTTAATTTTATTTAGAGTTTGGTTCGGATTTTCGTGTACTTTCACCATAAATTTGTCTATCTT
>Ga0194117_10004922_pt1 | contig 12428 bp, 23 predicted proteins | sample TA2MahsurfametaG_FD_160579 | JGI IMG/M metagenome (GOLD analysis project Ga0194117, IMG submission 160579) | Freshwater microbial communities from Lake Tanganyika, Tanzania - TA2015009 Mahale N1 surface | ecosystem: Environmental > Aquatic > Freshwater > Lake | place: Tanzania: Lake Tanganyika...
GAAGCGGAAGCCAAGGCGCTCAGCGAGCAGCACCGCGAGCGCTTTGCGGCCATCACCGCTGCACACAAGCTGACGCCGGCAGCGGCGTGGAAGCAGCTGGAGCAGCACTGCGAAGGCCTCAATGCTGCGCAACGCGACATCCTGCGCAACGTCTTAAGCGGCTGGCACGAGTGGACGCCAAGCGAGTGGGAGTCGATCACGGCCAACGGCTCCGACCCGGTAGGCGATGCACTAGCGGCGATGGATGCAACCGCTTGACTACTAGCGCAGGCTAGCCTAGGATGCAGGGGTGCTGCAGCGACGCGGCACCCGATACCACCGCATCCATGACTCACCTAAAGCCTCCAAATTTGCGGAAGGCTGCAGATGCTGGCTCTTATGTCTACTGCTACCTGCGCAGCAAAGACAGCAGCACTGCCAAAGCCGGATCGCCTTACTACATCGGAGTGGCATCATCCGCTGACAGACCACTTCATAAGAACCACAACGCTCCAGTGCCCACAGACCGCAGCCTTATCCGCATCATGCGGCAAGGTCTTGATTGGGACAGGGCTGCCCAATGGGAGCGCCTTTACATTCAGCGCTATGGACGCAAGGACAACGGGACAGGAATCCTGCTGAACTTGACAGATGGCGGCGAAGGCGCATTTGGTGCCGTCAGAACCGCTGAGCAGCGCGAGCGTTATCGTTTGGCATCTCAAGGACGAACGCACACCCTTGAGACAAGGCAAAAACTTAGCGATGCACGGCTTGGTCAGCTCTTAACACCTGAAGCCAAGCAGAAAATATCAGAATCACTTAAAGGCCGCACCCAGTCAGCCGAATGGGCCGAAAAACGAGCAGCAGCTCATCGAGGTGCAAAGCGAAGTGAGCAAACCAGACAGCGCATTCAAGAAAAAGCTATTGGCAGAAAGTCTCCAAGCGTTGCCAATGCCAACTCTCATCGCGTTTGGGATGATGCAGCTAGACAGAGGCATTCTGAAGCCATGAAATTGGCCGCCTCACGCAGACAACATCTATCGCTTACAACAAATGACCGCTGAACTGACAAAGGCGCTTTGCGCCTTCCATCAAGATGTTTCAACAATTCACAAGGAAGCAAATGCTCAATACGGTAAGTATGCAGATCTTGCGACTGTTCTATCAACCGTTCTCCCGGCTTTATCCAAGAATGGATTGGCGGTAGTTCAAACATTCCAGCCTGGAGCGGAAGCTGGGGAGCAGTTACTGGTTACTTCTTTGCTGCACACTAGCGGGGAAAGGATTGACAGCCACCTGCCACTTACCGTTACTAAGGGGCGAAATCCATTGCATGACTGGGGTGGTGCGACGACATACAGCCGTCGCTATGCGCTCCTTTCAATCCTGTCGCTGGCTGCAGGCATTGAAGATGATGACGGCGATCATGCTGAAAACACGCAGCCTGCAACAGCTAGCGCTAGCAAGCCTGTAACCGCCAAAGCCGCTTCCGCCAAGAAGGCGCCCAGCTCCCCCAACCCGGATCGGCTAAGCGCCACCGAGATCCAAGAGTTGGTTGAGGCTGTGCTCAAGGTTTCCGAAGAGCGCCGCAAGCAAATCGTGCTTGCGTTCCAAGAGCGCTTCAGCTTGCCGGCAGACAAAAAGGCTGCCGACTACATCAAGACCGCCGCGCACCGCGACTTCCTGATGGAGCAGCTCAATGTCGCTGCCGCCTGATGAACACATCCGACTTGCTCACGCGCATGTATCAGCCGCCTTGGAAAGTTTTGAACGCACAGCATGGGACGCTTACGCAGAAGCTGCTTACAACGCTCGGCTCACTAACTACGGCAACCACTGCGCTAAGCGTGTCTTGCTCCAGCGCATCCGCTCGGATCTTAGCCTCTTGCAGCGATCCGTATCTGCACCGGGTCTACTGGCTCCTCAGTAACCAAGGCGGTTTATGCGTTATCAGCATAAACGGCACCGTGCTGCGGTTTGCTGCATCGCCAAACGATGTGCCTGAGCCGCTTCGCTTTTGCTCTCACCAGGCAGTCAAGCAGCGCTGGCTCTCTTTAAGAGAATGTGGCGTTGTAGATATCAACCGATTGACCATCAAGCCCGTTGATTTCTATGCCCACCGCAACACGCCCCACCTTTGGTGTGCCTGTGATAACTAGCGCTAGCCAAGGCAAGCCTGCACCACGTCGGCGTTACGGGCGCAGCACGAAAAGCGTTGCTGTCTGCGCTCACCTTTGGCCAGACGTAATGCAACTGATTCGGCAGCACGCCGATGAACACCAGCTCACACCGAGCGGCGCTGTGCATGACGCGCTGCGCCGTTACTTCAACCTGTCCACCATCGACTGACTCATGGCTGATTTTGCACCTGATGCCTTCACACTTTGGTTCACCTGCAACCAAGACAAGAAAACCGAAGGCGCCTATTGGGCCTCATCGGATGTACCGGTGGACGAGATTGAGAAGCTCTACAACTGGGCGCTGACGCAGAACCCGGTGGCCAATGACAAAGGCCAGCCGTGCGTGCAGCTGCGTGCCAACCTGCGCCCTCGCACCAGCAAAGCGGGCAATGAGTATCTGCTGCTGGCGGTGAGCGATCAAAAGGCCAAGGAGGCCGCACCCGCCGGGATGCCTTTCTGATGAACTCGGACTGCAACCCCATCGAGCAGCAAGCGCGGCAAGACCGCCTAGAGGCTGCATACCAAGCCAGCGGCCGCGCTGATCTGCCGGCAGGCGACCCTTTGAAATCCACCTACACCGGCCTTCTTACCCAGAACGATGACGACAACAGCACCAACGCTTGAAGACCTGCTGGCGGAGTGGTGGCGTGACAGCTACCCACACGCTGCACCGATCAACAACCAAACCGCCAGGCTGATCGTGGCCTTTGCCTCGTGGGTGCTGGCCAAGAAAGCACGGGAGGCTAGACAGTGATCAAGGCCGACCACTGGATTCGCGTTCGTGCTGACGCCGGCATGATCCAACCGTTTGAGCCAACGCTGATCCGCATGGCAAGTATCAAGACCAAGAGCACACCGTGACCTTGGCTACGGTCTAAAAGGATTGGCAGGTGGCCAGGGCTCACGCACCACTGGTCTTACCGCAGCCTGCCCCTACGGCACCGCCTAGATCTCCGAAAAGGTCTAGGCCAACACTTTAGCCATTTCTCTCATCACATCGCTGCCGATGGCTACGCCTGGCACTTCCGTTGATTGGATCATTGAGCATTCGCACCGCTACCCACTGCTGACACCAGCCCAAGAGATCGTTTTGGCCCGTCAGGTGCAAGCATGGATGGCGATCAAAGACATTGAGAATCCCACTAGGCAACAGCAGGGGATCATCAACAAAGGGCGCCGCGCTCGTGATCGCTTCTTTCTCTCCAACATCCGCCTCGCCGTCAACGTTGCTGGCAAGTACAAGCGCTATGGCGGCACGCTGACGCTCGAAGACCTGATACAAGAAGGCCTTGTCGGCATGAATTCAGGCATTCTCAAGTTTGACCCTGGCCTTGGCTACAAGTTCAGCACCTACTCCTACTGGTGGATTCGGCAGGGGATCATGCGAGCGATAACCCGCAACAGCCGTATTATCCGCTTGCCGATGCAAGCCAATGACCTGCTGCGCAGGGCCATGGACTACATGCAAGACCAACTTAGGCAGCAGGGCAAGCTGCCAGCACTGCAAGAGGTGGCGAATTACTGCGGCATTCAAGAGCAAACGCTGCTGGGTTACCTCAACCACAGCGCAGGTGTCGTGAGCTTGGATGAAAAGATCCCAGGTGATGAGAGGCACAGCAATTTTATGGATGTTGCGGCGGATCCCAACAGCCTTGAACCAGCCCCTGATGATCTAAGCGAGTTCAGCGGAGCGCTGCATGAAGCCATTGATGGCTTGAGCCCTGAGAATCAGCACATCATCCGCCGGCGCTACTTCTACAGCAGTCGCCATCCAACCCCTTACGGTGAGATCGGCGACGATCTGAAGATCAGCCGTCAGGCAACGCAGCAGATGCACAACCGTGCCATGAAAAGCCTCAGGCTCAAGCTTGGCGGTTTGACAGGGCAAGATTGCATTCAAGCTCTGCGATCCGCCGCGTAGCGCCGCGAATGATCAGGTCTTGGCGCATGGAGAGCTGGCACAGCTTGATCAGCATCTCTTGCGCTTGCGCGAGGTCGTAGCTCTTCACTTCCCGCTTCTGGCGCTCCAGTGTGAGCAGGTGCTCTGGCCCCGGCTGGGGATTCATCCACTCACCCCAGGCCATAAGGGCAACATAGAAAGTCAAGGTAAGGTGCCCGATGGATGAACCCACCGTGGAGTTGGTGGAGACATCCAATGGGCCAAGGTGGCGGGTGTGCGGGCTCGGCCATTGCACCGAGCATCAGCAGCGCTGGCAGGCGGAGGTGTTGTTTGAGTGCTTACTGGTGGCGAAGGGCTGCCGAAATCAGCAGGGTCGAGGTTGAAGCAGGCGCCGCACGGTGCTGCGGCTGATCTGCAGGTGATCGGCGATCTTCTGTTGTGTCCACCCTTGAGCGCAAAGGCGCTGCGCCCGTTGCTGGCGTGACTCCGACGCCCAGAGCAACAGGATGAGAGGGAAGAGAAAGATCACCGCCACCCACGCGAGGGTGGTTGTCATGGCGGGTTTGTAATAGGAGTACCGGGCCAACCGGCGGTGCGGGCTTATTCAGGCCCTGTTGCGCTCGGGTTTTACGACCTCGTGTGCGTTGTTCGGTCGGCGGTTCAGTTTTGCGAGTGGGCCGCTCCCCTCGTTTCACCACACTAGTTTATCGGCTAGCGCTAGTCAACTAGGCCGCTGCAGGTGGCTCGGGCTCGTCAAGTTCACGGCTCAGCCATAGCCGCGTCTGATCCTCTGAATAGGAGAGGTAAGTGATGCCATTGGCCATGGCCATCCAAAGCTTCACGCCAGTTTTTGGACGCTTCACAATCCACAGGCCGGGCTGGATGCGACGGCTAATGTTGGGTTCGCGCATTTCAGTAGTCCCAGCGGCGGCGTTGGCCATCAGCGCGGCGGCCGAGGTGCACAAAGCCCTTTGGGGCGCCATAGCCCACGGAATACATCCAGTTCTTGTCGCAGTAGGCCTGCACCTGTTGAATCGACGCGCCTTCAATGTAGAAATCCACAGCGCCTTCATTGGCGTGGCTGTAGAGGTGCTCGGAGTTCTTGGCACCGCCTGCGGCATCATTGACAGCCTTGGGCCTGTAGCCGCTGGTGATGATCACCGGCAACCCTTTAAACTCCTGCCGCACCTTCTCCATAAAGTTGGCCAGCATGGTGGCAGTCTCAATTTGGTGCTGCTGCTGAAAGCGCCGAGCCTCTTGATCCAGCGCAAACTCACCTAGACGGATGTTAGGCGTCAACTTGACACTAAACGGTGATGCAGTTGTGAGGCGCGGGCTGCTTTGCTGCGGCGGCACCTTGAGCTGCTGCTGCCCGCAGAACAAGGCGATCTCCGCTTGACGGCGCCGCACTAAGCCAGTCAGCACCGTTTCACCAGCGTGCACCCACTTCGGCAGCTCTTCCTTAACAACCTTGTTCGGATCCTCGCCAGCCAGTAACCTCTTACGCAGTGTGCTCTCCTTTAGCGCACCTAGCCCGACGTTATAGGCGAAACTTACAATGGCTGCGACCTGCTCGCCGCGCCATTTCTTGGCTAGCGGCAGCAGTTCAAATACACTAGGCGCAAATAAATTCTTAACTTTGTGCAGCAACATTTGCTCGGCTTCCTGCTGCGTGATCTTGTCGCCTATTCTCACTGCACGATTTGCCAGCCTTGTATCGCCATAGCCAATGGTTGGGATATCAGCAGGACAGCGATACGCCTCTAACCTGCAGCCTTCCCACGTTTTGATGATCTTTAACGCTGGTGCTAACCATGCAGCTGGCAGCGGATCCTTAACAACAGGATCAGCGCGATACAGCTCCGCAAATTCCTCCAGCACCTGCGCGGTGATCTGACCTTGCAGCCAATCCCAGGCCGCCAGCTGATGCGGCAGCTCCTCGAAATGCTTGGCGGCTTGCCGCAGCTGAATCGTTGCCATCACTCAGGACTCCAAGGGGCACGGATGCGCAGCTCACCACCCAGCAGCTGCTGCGCCTTGCTGCCATCCGGGGCAGCTTCTGTGATCACTGGGGCTTGCGCTTTGGCCTGCTCTTGATCCCACAGCTGATGCAGCTCTGCGATCTGCTGATCCACATCGCGCATTGCCTGCTCGGTCTTCCACTCCACCCAATCGGGATGCGTTTCAGCGAGCAGGGCCTTCACCCACCAGCGATGTCTCAGGTTTGGCCGTTCATCACAGACAAACCGCGCTAGCTCATGCATCAGCGCGGCCCATAGGCGATAGGGCCTCGCGCTCACTTCTTGGCGCTATGCGGGAAAACCTTGCGCAGCACTTGCACAATTTCTTGCACGATGCCGTTGCCCTTGAGGGGCGTGTAGGGCAGCACTTCGCTGATGATTAACAGCACAAGCGCAATGATGGCGGTGGTTTCCATGCGGAACTCCCAGGCTCCCTAACTTGCCCCTACGGCCTGTTGTTCATCTCCAGCGAACGCACGCGCCGGTCAATGTCATTTAGCCGTTCTTTAGAATCATTCTTGAGTTCGCGCACGTCTTCCAGCACCGTGTGGAGCCCAGTTTCAATCTTGGTCACCTGCAGAAAGAGGCCGCAGAGGCCGACCACAGCGGTCACAAGCAACGCTGGGACAGCCTGCGACAGCCAACCTGGAGAAGCTGCAGCTGGTGCTGGCGCTGCGATTGTGATCTCCTCTTCAGCCACCAGCCCGTTGAGTGCTCTGGCCTAAATTGCCCCTACCATAAAAAAACCCTCGCATGAGCGAGGGCCTTGCATCTCCGACCCGACCCCTCAAGCCGATTCTTCAGGGGCTTGATTGGAACTTGCCTTCTTCTTCCCGCTGGTCTTGGCCACCACCGCCTTGCGCTCTTCAGCGCTCAGGGTCCAGCCATTGCGCAGCGCATCCATCATCTCCAGCCGGGTGGAGGCCACATAGGTGGCCTCTGATTCCGGGTGGGTGAGGGTGACCGGATAGGCCGACATCACTTGGCGATGTAGACCGTGGCAGTAGCAGCACCAGGGCTGCCGGTCTTGGTGATCACACCCTTGACCACAGCGGCACGGCCGCCGAGGCGCTCGGTCACTTCAGGGCCAGAGAAGGGCACTTCAATGGTCTTGGCAGTGGCCGGCAGGGTGATGGCTTCGATCACCACAAAGGTGCCACCAGAGGCGGTGGCGGCTTGAAGGCTCACGGTCCACTCGGCAGAGCCGGCGGTGTAGGAGCTGTAGCCACCAGAAGCGATCACCACTTTGGCGGTGTTCAGGCTGGAGGCGTCAAAGACAACCTCAGAGCCGGTGACGGTGGCAGTAGCGGCGCTGGCGGTGGCCAGCTGTAGTTCGGCGTCCCGCAGGTAAGACCGGCGGTCACTCATTCCAGTTGCAACAGGCATGGTTGAGTTCCTCTAAGAGGGTGAAAAGAGATCAGGCCGCCACTGCGGCGTTGGTGATGCCGGCCAGGCGGGCAATCGCACGGGGGTGAAACACAGCCATGCCGAGGTAGGCCTCAACACGGATGCGACGCACAGGCTTGCTGTCGATCTCGCCGAGATCACGGACGCCGATGCCGCCGTTGGTGATCAGGGTGGCGCCATTAACGCCAGCGGCCACGCAGTAGACCGAGCTGCAGACGCTGCTGCTGCCTTGGGTCTCGTTGAAGGCCATGACCTGAGCACCGGCCTCGTCGTGGTCGATGTCGATGATCGGCACGCCGTTGTAGGCCAGCTGTTGGCGGCCCAGGGCGTCTTGGCCGTACTGCAGGTTGCCCACAGCAGAAGCCACACGAGCAGCAGCCGACAGGCGGCGGCGCAGGGTGCGGTTCATGATCAGCACCGGGTTGCCCACGGTCTCATCCACAGCGTCGATCAGCTCATCAAGAGCAGCGAGGCTGAGGCCACCACCGTTGGCAGCGTTGGTGATCAGCTGCGAGGAACCCGAAGGGATGCGAGCCTGCAGGCCGTCAAACTCGTTGACGTTGCTGGTGGAGTCACCCTTGATCAGGGTCTTCTCCAGCTTGAGGCGGGCAGCCTTAACCTTCATCGCCACTTGAGCGGTGCGGATCTCAGCGCCTTGCATGGCTTCAAGAGCCAAGTCAATGTCCACATCACCGCCGAAGATCTTGAGGGCTTCGGACTGGGGGTTGATGATGCCGGTGGACTCGCTGTAGGCCTCATTAACACCACGGAAGCCGATCCCAGGGAGGGTCTGCTCTTGGTTGTAATGAATGCCGGTGCCAGTCACTGACAGCTGAGGCATCGCTGCGTAGAGCTTGCCTTCGCGGAAGATTTCAACGATCCCCTGCTTGAGGGAATCCTGCCGGCCGAGTTTGCCGGCCTCAACAGTTGTGAGTGCCACGGTCTTGTGTGGTTAGGGGTTGGCAGCTGCGGCAGGCATCGCGCCTTATGCAGGTGTTGGCATCGCGCCAACGCATCGGCACCACATCGCGTAGAAGCCGTGCTCTTAGTTGCCAACCGCTAATCAATAACAAGGCCCAAGCGTGACCGGCCATAAGGACCGGACAGAGGCTTAGGCTCTATCAGCCCGATGCTAAGCAGAGCGGGAACATCACGACGTTAGTGCGCCGCTTTAAGCGCTCGGCTCTTCTTCTGCGGCAGGCGCGTCAGGTTCCCAGAGGCTGTAGTTCGGGCCGGTGACATAGGCCGCCAGCTCTTCGGTGCTGGTAGTGGCCAGCAGTGCCTGCTCTTTAATGTTGCTGTAAGCGCGTATTTCGGCGCGGCGATCCAACACCTGCTGCGGGACACCAGAGCCGGTTTCAGCCATCCGCGTGATGTACCAGTCGCTATCGCTCAGCATGGAGCCAGCGTTGCGCTTGATGTGCCCGATGTACTCATCAACCAACCCAGTGTGATCTTTGGGTTGCTTTGGAGCCCAGTAGAAACGCTGGTCATACTGAGGCGGCTCAGGTAAGGGGCCGGTGATGCCACGTTCGCTGCGCTCCTCCTCACAGGAAAGCAAGAGCCAGTTGCTTGGGTATTGGATCTCGTCAAGCGTAAACGCCATGCTGTCCGAGACAGTGCGTCCATCATGAAGTTGATAGGTAGCCATGGCGGTTAGGGGTTGGTTTGGGCACGAGCGTTTTTGAACTTGTCGCCCGTTGTAGTGATGCTGTACGTATTGTTGCCGCTGGTGTTGTAACTGGTGCTATTGGTGCGCACCTTGAAGCCATTGCTGAGCTTGTCTGCGTGGGTGCCAAACGTGACTGAGTTGCCGTTGATCGTCATGGCAGTCGGCACGCCATTGAGCCAGATAAAAGGACCATTTGCATTGGCGTTACCGGTGAAGCTGCCGCTGGTCGTGATTGACCCTACAGGTAGGTTTTGAGTACAAAGTGCTTTGAAGCCCGAGGGTGCTTGATAACTGAAACTGCGTTGGCCGAAGTTGCAATCATGCACATTAGATCCAAGGCCGCTGGATGACGCTGGAACTATTGCAGTGCCAGTAACAGAAGTCTGTGACGGATTTGAGTTAGTGGCAGGGTTTCCACTCGCAAACCAAGTACCGTTTTCGCCGTACCAGATCCTACCTAAATCAGCGTCATAAGCGACCATGACAATGTTGCCAGACGCACCAGAGAAGCTGCCATATGAAGTGGTTGCCCCGTTGTGATATACACGACTTGGAGCGTTAATAATTGCCCATCCATTTGCTGTTCCTCCAAGGTTAGCAGGCGAAGCAGCTCCAATGTTGTAGACACCAACACGTGGATTTGCTGCTGTTGTTAACGTGACTTCCCAGTACCATTTACCAGAAGTCATTGCAAAAGTACCGACAGCAGGTGTAGGGGAGGAAGTGCTTACGGTGAGATTACCGTTGCTAAGTGTGCCCCCACCTAAGCCAAGTGGATTCAACGTGCAATAGTTGCCTCTCACAGTTCCACCAGCGCCTGTATCGGTGCCGTAGTTCGTGGGACTATCGACGAGGGAATCGTTGCCTGCTCCAGCAGTGACGGACAGGTTGTTCGGCGTCCAGTTATTCCCGTTGCCAGAAGTGTCCTTCCCTAGTGTGGTGGCAGTTGCTGCACTGTTGTCGGCAAACTTGAGCTGGAACCCGTTGGTGCCGTAGCTGCCGGTGTATGCCTTGGGTTGCCAGACGTTGTTAGCGTCAAACACCCCGAAGCTGCTCGGGGTCAGGGCTTGGCCGTCGATCAGAAATACATCGGCAAGGAAGGCATTTAATGGCTGAGGGAAGCCTGCGTAAGGGTTGCGGCCTATCTGATGATTTACCGTATTGGAGACTTCGGTATCTGAGTTTTGCGAAGGATAGCTAGCTGTTGAAAATGTAGTTATCTGAGTGCCATTGACATAAAGTTTGGCGCGATTACTTGCAGTTGCTTGCGTCGTATCTACAGCAAAAACTATGTGATACCAGGCGCTAGGGTCTCGATAAACCGCCGAAGTAACCAGCGTCATGCTTCCGCCACCTAGAGCGGTAAGGCGCAGGTTGTCCGTATCGCTAAAATCAAGTGCCGTGTTAACCGACGTTGAATTAAATGCAGTAAAAAAAGATCTGTAATCACCACCGTTACTAGTTTTCTTCACCCACCCACTCCACGTCCACGTCTTCCTGTTGCCTGCAGATGCGGGAGTGCGACTGAGGTAAGCCGAGTCGGCTGAGTTTAGGCGGATTGAACGCTCGATCTGATACGCGCTCGTTGCTTGACCGCTAGCCCCGATCAGGGCGTTATTATAGAACACGCTCATGAGTAGTTAGCGGTAAACACGCAGTGGATGGATCCGCTTGCGCGGACGATGTAATCAATCCGATCCACGGCATTGGCTGCCGTACTTAGCGTCGGCGCCGAACCACCGGTAAAGTCATAGTTGCTGCCGTAAGCCAAGGAGCGCGAACCAGAGCCGTCCTGCACGATGAAGATGCTGCCGCTCTGCCCCGCCACCTGATTGGTCGGGTTGTCTAGTGTGCGGTTGCCGCCGAGTGTGACGACGTAGTTGTTCGTCAGTGCAAAATTGACGCTGATATTGGTGGCGTCGGTCAGCGTAGTGATCGCTGCACGCTGGGCTGCTGTAAAGGTCTGCGCTGCATTAGTTGCCGCAACATTGTCCACCGTCACCGTTTTGGTGCTGGTGACAATGGAATCAACCTTAACGGATCCGTAGGACATGGCTCAGAAGTTCGCGATGGTCCAAGTTGAAGTGATTGGCACTTCCACGCTGTAGCCGCTGGCGACTTCCACCGCATACAGCGACAACCCATTAGTGTTGGCTGAAAGGGTGATGTTTTGGCTGATCACCTGCGCGGTCTCTGCAATCGGCCCGCCGCCACCACTACCGCCCGATAGCTCAACAATGCTGGCGGTGCCATTGTCTTTCTTGGTGTAGAGCTTGCCGTCGTAGGTGTTGAGCGCAAGCTCACCCAGTTCAAGATCACCAACAACAGGCGCTTTTCCAGCGACCGCTGATCGTTTCAGTTTGATCAGATTGGCCATCAGGCAGTCCTTACGTGGCTATGTAGCCGGACACCTGAACTTGCCTGTGATCAGAACGTACCCCCATCTAGGGTTGCATTTGGGCCAAGGTAGTCCGTGCCTTCCACTGCGGCAGTAAATGCACTGACGCCGTTGGCTTTGACCAAGCCCGTCAATTCGGTGACACCAGTGCCGCCGCGTACAACCGCCACCGTCGTGAACCCTTCGCCCAGTGTTCCTGTAGTGAGCGTGCCCACACTGGTCAGGCTGGAGCTGGTGACACCAGAACCCAGCGCAGAGCCCGACAGCACCGCTGTGCCGTTGATGTGATAGCTCTTACCAAGCGCAAGGTTGATGTGCTCGCTGCTAGTCCACGCATCGGTGGCATCCACCCAGAGCCAAGTCTTGTCGGTGGCCCCCTTCAGCACCAAGCCACCGCCATCAGCGGTGGAGTCGTCAGGGCTGGTGACAGCACCCAGCTCAAAGGTCTTGTCATCCACCGAGACCACGGTGGAGTTGATCGTGGTGGTGGTGCCGTTAACGGTCAGGTTGCCGGAGACGGTCAGGTTCCCGGAGAGGGTGCCACCGGCCAGCGCCAGGTAGACGCTGCCTAGGTCTGGGATGTCACCAGCCACCAAGCTGCGGAAGGTGGGCGCTGCAGCGGAGCCACTTGCTGGACCCGCCAGCACCAAGTTGGCGTTGCGCGTCGTCGCTGAACTGATAAACGCCCCAGGGCCACCAATCGCCAACGCGCTTGTCGCCGTTCCGTAAGAGCCGCCAGTGCCCAGGCCGTAATAGAGAATCTGGCTGTCTTCGTTGAAGGCCAGCTCAGCATTTGCCAAGCTGCTCGGCGCACCGCTGCCGCCACCAATGGCACGGCGTTTGATACGGATCGTGTTCGCCACGGGCTAGC
>Ga0194117_10004926_pt1 | contig 12425 bp, 10 predicted proteins | sample TA2MahsurfametaG_FD_160579 | JGI IMG/M metagenome (GOLD analysis project Ga0194117, IMG submission 160579) | Freshwater microbial communities from Lake Tanganyika, Tanzania - TA2015009 Mahale N1 surface | ecosystem: Environmental > Aquatic > Freshwater > Lake | place: Tanzania: Lake Tanganyika...
CCCCACAATAATCATTTTGATAATCATATTTAAATACACTAAAATGTGGCAAATCATGGCACCATAAATAAATTTTATTATTTTTTATTTTGTTATAAATATTTCCATAAATATTTGGCAAAAATCTATTTATAATAATTATTGCGTTGTCATTAATGTTGCAAGACATTATATTTTCAACAATATTATATTTAATATTATCTATATTATCTTCATTGGTTCTTACATTAAAACAAGTAATATTGGAATAAAAATTTGACATTGATTTAATTAAATTATAAAATTGGAATTCACTAGCTCCAGTAGTCTTTTTATTTACAATACAATGATTTAAATTTATCACGTTTTTAGAAATGTCTACAAAAATAAGTTGTTTTTTTATTTTTAAAAAACAATGTAGATTTTGGTCATAATTATCGCTTCGATTTAATAGAACAATTTCATTATTTAATTCGCAATATTCATTTTTATATCCATTTTTATATACATTTTTTAATAATTTTATTGTATGTTTTTTATTATTTACAACAGAAATATAAGTGTCTGTATATTTACTTATAAAATAAAGTTCATGTGAAAAAATGCGGGTTATACTCCACGATAAATAATTATAAGATATTTTGTTATTATACATATCAATATATTTTAATAAACAACGTCTTATATATGGGTCGGAATTTTTTGCAACAATAAAATGAGGATTTAATATTATATTTTTTCCGGAATAAATCAAAGATTGTTCATTTTGTTCTATATAACAAGTTAATAAATCAATGTCATTAGTTATAATGTCATTTAAACATTTAATTGGAATGATATCACTATCACAATATATGCCTCCTTTACTATATAAAATGCACAATCGAAAAAAATCTGATTTTATAGGTCCGTCTTTAATAAAATTATAAATATCAATAACTATACTTGGATATGATTTTTTTAAAAAAAGTGAACAATCATCGTCGTTAAATAATTCTATTTTGTAATTTGGATTTATTTCTTTCCATTTATTTACATTTCTACAAGCATTATCATAAGATTTATGACATATGTATATAATTTTAGGAATATATTGAACTTTATTTTTTCTATCATCTTTTAAAATACTATTACAATCATCCAACATTGAATGACATATTAATGGATTTGTACTGTACATTTTTTTATTATTGTATACCATTTTTTCTAAAATCCAAAAATCTATTGGAATGCAAATAGTAATTTCATTTATAAATTCTTCTAATAAAAATTTTGCCAAATCAAATGAAATAATATAGCACGCTAAGTTTTTATCAGTATCCCAACGAAAGTTGTTGTCGATTGCATCCAATGAGTTATAATTGTAAATATAATTATCAGGGTAATTGGTATATCCAATTACAATGTCAGAATTATTAATATGAATAATATTTGTAAAATTTTTTATTAAATAATTTTTTTCAAAACGTCCTGCTAAAAAAAATAAGTCAACTTTATTAGATACAATAAAATCTAATGTGTTATAATATTTATTTTCAAAATTATCGGTAAACAAAACATCATCTTCCATTATAATAGCATATTTAACATTATTAACGATCATTTGTTCATATATTTTACAATGACTTAAAAATATTCCAATCTCACCTTTTGTCAAATTATTAAATTTTCTAATATCATATTCTTTATTAAAAAAATCAACACGGTCAATTTTTTTTCCATTAACACCATAAAATCTTTCAACATTTTTAAATTTATTATTAGATTTAAACTTAATATATCTATCATTTGTTTCTTTTAAAGTAATCACATATTTGTTCATATATAAATTATCAATCAATGAACATATAAATTGTTTAAAATGAGTTTTCCATTTAGTTGGTTCTCCAATCCAATAACAATGCATTCCAAAACTATCAAAATTTACATATTTTTCACTCGAAAAAATTTTGCTCTTTGTTACTGTTGCTAATCTTGCTTTAAGATTATTTTTTATATTTTGTGTGAAAAAAATATCTTCAGGAGGTTTATCATGATTTTTATAATTCATCCAAAAATCTCCATGTTCACAATGTATATCATTTAAATTACAATTTAATATGCTATCAATCATTACACATTTTGTTCTTAAACTTAAACCTCCATTTTGATGGTTGTTAATTTCATCAAAAATAGCTCCAATATAATCCCATTCTAAAAACTCATCTATATTGTTTTTAAATATGCAAGTATCCTCTTGATAAATTAATATCTTTTCACCAACTAACATTTTCCAAAAATTTAATGTCATTAACATATCGCTATATTGCATTTGATTTAAATTGTCACAATCTAATTTAATAACCTTTATGTTTCTATTTATATTTTTAACTATTTGTAATATAAACTCATAATTATTATTACCACAAATAACAGTTTGACTCCATTTTTCGCCCAACTTATGTATGCAATTTCTAATTAAAAATTCTAAATGTGGCAAACATCTGAACTCAATTAATACTGCTTCATAATAACTATCTTGATTTATTAAAGGTAAATCTAACATTCGTACATAATCCATATATCTGTAACAAAAATATCTAAATTCTTGTTTAGGATTTTGTAATACTTCTTCTTTTGTAATATACATAATTTCGCAATATTCATTAATCTTTTTTAAATACAACTCATCTTCCGCAATTATTTCATTTGAAATATCGTTACGTTGTATTTCTTTTGTTTCATTTGAAACGATATTATTGTTGGTCAGAACATTAGATGCATTATTGTTGTTATATGTTAGTTTACATTTCACAATCTCTTCCCAATTTCTACAACCATGCCACATCGCATGCATTCCAAAACTATCTTCATTGTATATTGTATCTGAGCAAAATTGTAATGCCGTATTGTAATCAGCTACTCTACCAATTTTTGTTGTTTGTATATTTTGGCAAAAATATATATCTTCTGGAATTTTATCTAGTTTCATTTTTTTTTTATATTGATTTACAAAGTTGCTATAAGTAATATGGTCTAATTTCATATTTAATATTTTAATCATTGCCGATTTTGAACGTAAACTTAATCCTCCATTTCCAACCTGTTCCGTCGCTAATATAGTTTGACTACATTTATTAAATGGCGCTCCAATATAATCATAAACTAAAAAATCTTCTATATTATTTTTGAATATTAGTGAGTCGCTTTGATATATTAATATTTTTTCACCAACTAACAAATCCCAAAAATCGAGAGATAATAATAAATTATTATACACATTTTGATCCACATTTGATATATTTAGTTTTATAATTTTAATATTTCTCTTTATTTTATCACATATTTTTTTTATAGAATCGTAATTATCGTCTCCACAAACTATAGTATGTGACCACTTGTTACCTAATTTATTTATAGTATTTCTTATTAAAAACTCGGTATGCTCTAAAATACGGAACTCAACATAAACACTTTCATTACATAATCCTAATTTTATATCAGGTAAAACTGAATCGAATAAATTACTATTATTAACACATATTTGTTCAAATTTATATAAATTATTGTTATATTCTTTTATTGGTTTATTTTTTATTTGTATATTTTTATCAAGTTCTGTAACTTGTATTATTTTATTTATTTTTGAACTATTTAATACATACATAATTTTAGACAATTTGTCAGTATTAATTACATTTATATTCATTATTGTTCTATCTATTTTGATTTCTTTTTTTGAAAAAATATGTTTTACGTTTGTTTGTTTACATAGTTTAGAAATTATTTCATCTAAAAACGTGTCATTTAAAAAAACTATTATGTTAAAATTGTTGATGTCACATGTATCAAATGCAACTTCATATGAAACGCATTTGCGTACATTAGTTTTATATGTAGATATTTTACATATTTCTTTTAATCTATCAATGTACAACATAATATTATGACAAAACCCAACTAACAGAATATTCATATATATATTTATCAGAATTTATATTTTTTATAATAACTAATAAATCGTCCAATAAATAAGTTCCATTAAATAACCATTTTTCTAAATCAATGTGTGCCTTATTATTTAATTTTATGAAATCTATTATAGCTTCATTAATATTTATTTTGTATGGAGTTCTCATCGTGAAGAGAATGTTACTCAGATAGCAAAATTTAATGATATGATAAATTCATTAAATCATTTAGCAATAGAATATAATAAACCAATATTTTTTCCTGCACATCCAAGAACAAGAAATATGATTAATGAAAATAATATCAACCTTCATGAAAATATAATATTAAGTGAACCAATTGGTATAATTGATTATTATAATTTACAGATGAATACATTATGTGTTATATTTGATAGTGGAACATTAACAGAAGAAACCGATATTTTAAGATTTTAAGATTTAAAGGAACAATGCTTCGAACTTCTACTGAAAAACCAGAAGGAATTGAAGCAGGAACAATTGCCATTGGAAATTTAAAATGGAATACTTTAAAGGATGTGTTAAAATTAGTATTAGATAGTGAATTATCAAATAAAGACATGATACCAGATTATAGTTGTGATACAGTATCAGACAAAGTATGTAAAATTATTTTGGGATATACAAGTATAGTAAATAAATTTATTTGGATGAAATAGATTTAACACATATTTTCTAAAGAATCATTGTTATTTTACACATTTAGACATTTAAAACGCAAATTTTTCAGGAAATAATAATTTTTCAAAATATTTAAGTTCTTCATTTTCTAATATTATTTTATCTTTTGCAATGGTGTTTTCTTTTTTAACAAACAATTTATCTTTCTCTTTTTTAAAATAATATACATTTGATGGAAAATTAACATTATCTTTAATTTTTAAACCACAATCTTTTAACTTGTTCATAGTATCTTCAAAATTATCAACTAAGTTGTCATATGTTATTAAACAATAATTTTTTACTAATTTTGGCATTTTTTCAATAAGATATTTATTTTTTACTAATCTTAATTCATATATATTTTTATATCTTTCACCAGTGTCTATATTTCTATCACTCATAATTTCATTTTCGTCTAAATCATATGAATAAAATGTATCAGTTAAAAATATATCTACGTTTTCGGTTAAATGTGTTGGTAGGTGATGTTTTTCTCTATATAATGAATTAATCCAATCTTCTAAACTTCTAATAATTCCTATAAATAATGTGTCGTCACTATTAGTTAAATCATTAAAACCAAAAAAATGTTTCCAACCATAGTTCCAAACTATTTCAACATCAAAATTTAAAAGCAATAATTCTTCTAAATAATTTGTTCCAGAACATCTTTCACCATAAATTGTAACTTTTTTCATATATATATGCTTGAAATAATAATTTCAAGTGTAGTATTTTAAACAAAACAAATTGTCCATATTAAACTTTGTACTAATATAATCAAAACAATTTATTTTAGTAATAAGGTCATTTATATCGTTTTTTAATAAAACACAACAATTTTGTCTAATCCTTAAATATACATTTATTCATTTTCTTCAATAATAAAGAATATCTTTTTTACCATTAATTCTGCACATTTTGCCCATGGGAAAGAATGTAAGTTTTTATGACTTGGTACATGAACCACAATTTTTGTATTTGATAATATATCATTTTTTTCATCACCAAATAAATCGTCCCTTAAAACACAATTACATTTATTTTTTATGGAATGTTCTGTTATTTTATCAATGATATTATTCCTATTGACAAATTCTTTTAATATATTACCATAAATTATTTATAGTATTTCTTAATAAAAACTCGGTATGCTCTAAAATACGGAACTCAACATAATATCATGACAAAACCCAACTAACAGAATATTCATTTTATATATTTATCATATTTTATATTTTTTATAATAACTAATAAATCGTCCAATGAATAAGTTCCATTTAATAACCATTTTTCTAAATCAATGTGTGCCTTATTATTTAATTTTATGAAATCTATTATAGCTTCATTAATATTAATATATATTATTTTACTTGTATATTTATCCAGAACAAATTGAATAAAATCTATTATCATGTATTCATAATCTAAATAAGTAAACTCATTATGTAAACTGCGTTTATAACTATTAAAATTATTGATATTTGTAGGTGAGAACTTATGATTAATATTTGTTGTTGATAATTCACAAACAATTAAATTAGGAAAACAAACGCCAATTTTAAAAGTACGCATAAAATTAGCATAATCAAAATCAAACTCTAACACTTTTTTACAATTAACTTTATATTCAAAGAATGATTTAGCAAAATCTAAAGTATACATATTTGCATGCGCGCCAAGGATGTTGTTATTTGGATAATATATGCATCCTTTTTGAAGATTTTTAGTATTTTGACCAATTTTAAAATCTATCGCACCCAACATTAGTAAATCTGGAATATCTGTTTCATTTGATAAGTATTTTGTTAGTTCTTCATTGAAATATTTATGAAATATAATATCATCTTCAAAAATAATAAATCTATTACATAATTGATTTATTGCATGTTTTATACACCATAAGTGAGATAAAATACATCCCATTTTACAATCTTGAATTCTATATTTAATCAATTCGGTTGTATTCTTATATTTAAACTTGTCGACAATAACTAAGATATAATTCAATTTATGTCGCTTAAATAAAAATTGTATATAATTTCTTCTAATAATATCATTTTTTAAATTAATCACATAAATTGTGTAATTATTTAGTAACAAATTTTTATCATTCGAATTTCTAATATATTCAATTTGTACATTATATGTGTCCAAAAGTTCGTTCAACATAATTTAATATATATCGCTATTAAATTTAAGATTTATGAATGTATTTAGAAAATTCTGTATTTTTTTTTTCTACCATATATTTATAAATGAGTGTACCAGCACCCCAATTACAAAATGTAAGCACCATCGAAGTTGCATCTCAAACCACAGCAAGTGTAACATTCTTAATGACATTTGATTCTTCATTCACAACAAACAACAACGTGTTTCAAATTGAAGCATGGGTATATGATGAGACTGCACCATTAGTTGCGTTAAATGGAAGCCGTTTCATTGCGGTTGAAAATCCAAACAGTATGAGTGAGAGTGGAATAACTAATCAAACAGTGTTTAGCATTCCTGAAATTGAAAACATTGATTATAATGATACAACAACATATGTAAAGGCACGTGTTTATTCGTCCAGTACAAGCACTGGCGAAATTAGTGTTTCACAATTTTCCAATTCAGTTCCATTTCATAATTCTCCTCCTCAACCAGTGATTTCAAACGCATTTTTATTAGGTCGCGATGAAACATACACAAACGTTGATGAATTATATGTTCAATTAGCTAATTCTGTTTCCGATTACAATTTATATGATATACAATTCTTTGTATCTTACTATTACACTGATGAAAACAACACACCCCAATGGATTGTCTCAGAATTAGTTGACGCATCATTTTTAAACGATAAAATATGTTTAAATGCTGTTCAATTCCCATCAGGCGAAGATGCTAGATATCCACTTCAAGATGTTAAGGTTGCGGTTAATGCTGTTTATATTTTTGCAAACGATTCTTTATCATACTCATCAGTTAGTCAAATTTCTGAGACTGTTGATGCTACAAATGAGGGATACTTGCCTCCAACCGATTTAGAAGCAGTTTACAATATTTATGATGAATCCTTACTTTCACAAACTATTACATTAACATGGCTACCTCCAGCTAGTGATACAATTCCAAATTACCATGTTGCCAGTTACAGAATATATGTGAATGATGTCTTGGTTGAAACCATAGTAGCTGCATCGAACCCAACATATTTATACACAATTGATGATGGCGAATGTGGAGATTTTTACGATTTTTATGTTAAAGCGGTATTTACTTCTGGAAATGTTTCTGACCCATCAAACTCTGTCAGGGTCAATTACTTTGAATATCCTAGCGCACCAAATAGCATGAATGTCGTTTGGTGTAATCAAGGACATTATCAAACCACAGTTGATATGTTAGTTACATGGAGAAATCCAACAATACCTGGATGTTGTAAGATTGGTGCAACAAGACAATTTGCTATTGAAGTGTATGATAATAGCTCGAATCTTCGTGCAACATATTACCAACCATACGATTTGGATGATCCTGAATATGCTAAATATTTGAATGAAATTAACACAAGTAATACTGGTAATGTTGTTGTATATTTACAAACCGTTGATACAAATTCAAATAATAACATAAATGGACCATCATCATCATTCTCTTATAGTGTTAATGAATTACCATTCATATACGATGAAATTATTGCAGAAAATACTCTTACATTTAATGTTCTTACCAGTACTCCATTAGCCTACGTCGCACAATTCACTTACGTTGGCACAGCATTAACTACACAAGCTTACTACACCAATCCGGATATTGTATATGACAACCAAACTGTGACAATGACACCAAACTATGAAGGAACTGGCGATTATTTGTATATGTTTACAATCAACGGAGCATTATTTAGCGAATCAACAATTCCTAATAGCTTAATTATTTCTGTAGCCAATAACTATGGTATTGGAGTTAAACCAGCTACTGCTACTTAATAATTTTCATATTTTATAATATTTTTTCTATAATTTACTAAAAATATTGTAAAATTATTTTTTATCATTCACAAAAGATTGTGTTTTATTATTTAATTGTTTAAGTTTATGCGCCATTATACCTCTAACCATATCTGAACGTATTATTACACTTTTACTGTTATTTATTTTAGAAACTGTGTTTTTTTCAGTTTTATATTTTAAACTTTCAATAAATGATTCTTTGTATTCATTTTCGACACTTTGTTTAAGTTCGCCAATCATTTTTTCTTTGTATTCATTTTCAATTAATTTTTTTAATTCATCAATGTATATTTTTTTATAATCTTTCTCAATTTGTTTTTTAACTTTTTCTTGTTGTTGTACAAATATTGTTTGTCGCAATTCTTCTTCTATTTTTGTTTTACAATCGTTTCTAATTTGTTCTTTTAATTCTTGCTCGAAACGCATTCTACATTCATGTAGGATACTTTGTCGCAATTCTTGTTCGAATTGTGTCCTATAATCATTGTACAATGATTTTTTTATTTCATCTTCAATTGTTGGCTTACATATAGTCTCATATTGCTCCATCAAAGTTTGAAGTGTAGTCTCATAAATCTTGTTATTCACATCGTTTTGACATTGAGACTTTAACTCATTCATAATATGCTCAATGTGTTTGTCATTCAATATCTTCTTATATTGTTCTTCTTTTTGCTTTACAGCATTAGAAACAATTTCGTTAACCTTTGAAGGATCAAGTTTACTCAACTTAATTTGTCTATTTCTAAATTTAACATCCATACTCTTATAATTACACTAAACGAAAAGAAAAATGAAACATAAACTCATTAAATCTCATTCCTCAATCTTTCATTACAATATGTATGACTTTGAACTGTCACTCGTCTTACAATTTAGTCACGTTAATATAAACCTATGTGAAAATAATTTTCTTAACACTGATATTGTATGGACGTAAAGAACATCTGCGTCGAACAATAATGTCACGATTAACACAAATTTGGTGGCTAATTCATTAAAAAACTTATTTAATGAAACAGAAAGTGTTGTATCAATATTTAAGCAAACCGACTAATTTATCTGGCTGTCATACTTTATCTGTCATACTTTATCTGTCATACTTTATCTGTCATACTTTATCAAATCGCGCATATAACTAATTTCTTTTTGTTGCGTTTCAACTATAGTTTCCGCCAATTTTTTCACCCTTTCTGAAATTGTTTTTTGTAATATTTCTTCACTTGTTAGTATTGCCATTGAATGATGTTCTATCATTTCCTTCAAATATTCTTTATCATCTATGTACATTTGATTTCTATATGCATAAATGAAACATATTAGAATAAAAACTATTGATAAATAGTAGTATGAACTAACAATCCCATGATGAAAATCATACATTACAACTTCTAGTAATCCCATTATTAAACCCATAATACACGATAAATAAAATTTGCCTAAACTGAAAGTAATATTGGATATATTATATGTCATTAACAGACTCATGAATACAAATTGAATAATGAAACTGGCTAAAATCATAAACCAAACCGAAAATCTCAAATTCATTGCCTTGTTATTGTTGAAGAAGATAATAAAGTATAATTATTAACATTCATTTATTTATTAGCACATAATTTACTATAAATATAATTAGTTATAAACATTTTTTAATCCAAATTGTTATATCATATAATATAATTATTATATAATATAATGCCTACTCATAAAAGCGAAGATTATAAATTATCTACGGTTGAATATTATTTAACAAATGTGTAAAACAATAATCAATTGTCATGTTATCGGTATCGGTATGTCTTTCTTTTTGTTAGTTTGTGTTTGTTACGACGAGTCTTTCTATTTTGTTTCTTTCCTAACTTAGAACTGACAAACTCTTCAATGTTTGCCTTATTGCCCATAATCAAATGAATAATATTTCTGTAAAAAGAGCGAAACTCATTATGTTTGCGTTTAATTTCGTCAAAAGACCACCACTTAATTTGTGTTTTTTCGAATATTTTTGTGTCTCTAATTATTTTCTTGTCCAATCTTTTTTGTAGAAATTGTTGATTATTATTGTAATACAATGGAAGAAACTCATCATATTCCATTGGAAACACGTGGCAACGATATGTTCCATATTTTTCTGAATTGTAATCAATGTTAAATGTTCCATACTTTGTTAGTAACTTCCTTATATCTGAACTGCTTCCCAAAAAACCTGTTAATTCTTCGCCACCTTCTCTAATAGCTGTTTCAATATAAGTCTCGCCACGATCAGTTCCTCCACCAAAATCACTCCAACCTGGATTCTCATCTATGTCGCGTTCTTTTCCGAATAAAAAATAGATTTTGCCATCGTGAATAGTAACTGGTAAAATACTTGCTCCCATAGAATATAGGAATAAAAATATTAATTCATTTTTTTCTGTATCTTTAATAAGCAAATCAGAATGCCACGAACTAACAAACGAAGAAAACTGAGTAAAATAAAAAAACATAGGAAAACCCAAAAGCATTCGAAACAGATTTACATACTTCCGAATATGACACCATACAACGTCATAGATGTTTCAGCAAAGTTGTCGTCATATTCACCAAGCATAAACAAAGACCTTATTCCACTCGAGTCAATACCAAGACAGAAGGTTCTGGATTGTAACAACGAATCCGCATTTGAACTCAAAGAACCGCTCAAAATCGGAATACCTGGTAAAATATTCGGAAAAACATGCTATCCATATTACGACTTGAAGGCAATTAAACAATTGCTTAAATCACTCAACGCAAATAAGCATATTAAACCAGAAAACATAGTTCCACCTATTCAGAGCCAATCAAATTGTTGGTTTAATACTATGTTTGTTAGTTTATTTATAAGTGACAAAGGTCGCAAATTTTTTCATTTCTTCAGGCAATTGATGATTCAAGGTTATCAATCAAATGGCAATTTGATTCCAACAAATTTAAGAAATGCGTTTGCTTTATTAAATTACGCAATTGAAGCATCAATAACAGGAACGAAGTATGCTTATATTTTAGACACCAATGTAATAATCAAGAATATCTATGAAAATATTCCAAAAACTTATAAAGATACTTATCCATATTTGACAACAGTTGATGAAGCTGGCAATCCAATTAGATACTACAATACTCTAATAAAATATTTGAATGATAATTCAATTCAATTAAGACTCGTAGAAAATTGTAATGAAAACTGGAAATCATTAATCACATCCAAGGAACATAAACATAAGCATGTACCCCACATTATTATTCTAGAATTTTATGATAAAGATTCGACAAAAGTAACTAACAAACCTCGAAGCTTTTCAATATTAGGCGCAAGATATGCTCTAGATAGTTGTATAATTCGCGACACAAGTAAGCAACACTTTTGTGCCCTTTTGACCGCCGAAGGGAAGGAAATGGCATATGATGGACTCAGTTTTCATCGTCTCACAAAAATGGATTGGAAACATTTAATTAACAGCGATATCAAGTGGAGTTTTGAAGGTCCAATAAATCTAGAATGGAACTTCAAACAAGGATATCAAATGCTTATTTATTATCGTGTCAAGTAAATTAAATTGGCCAATTTACTCGAAGCAGTCTCGGATGGTTCAATATCATAAACGAAATCTTCAGGTGTATTTAACAGCGAATAAATATCGACAACATTATACATTTCACCAATCTTCGTGGAATTATCTTTAATTAATTTATTCCATTGTTCGACAGATTGTTGATACGATTTGTAGCGTGGATTAGTTGGTAAATATAAATTGAGAATATTTATTTTGGCGCTTCCAAATTTGAC
>Ga0194117_10004929_pt1 | contig 12423 bp, 9 predicted proteins | sample TA2MahsurfametaG_FD_160579 | JGI IMG/M metagenome (GOLD analysis project Ga0194117, IMG submission 160579) | Freshwater microbial communities from Lake Tanganyika, Tanzania - TA2015009 Mahale N1 surface | ecosystem: Environmental > Aquatic > Freshwater > Lake | place: Tanzania: Lake Tanganyika...
ACAAAAATTTTAGCAACTTTTTTCATTAAGTGAACCCACATCTCAAATAAAAATAAGAGAGCATAGTCAATTTTAAACTATTGTTAACATACGTTTTATTTATGGAATTAGCATCTCTAGACCACGAGTTTGAAGTCCTCAACTTTCCACTAATACAAGTACCATTCCACCTTTATTTGTTTAGAAGTAGCTTAGGTACTCTTTGACCTGTAATATAACTTTTTACTTCCACTATTCCTGAGCTTATCCGAAAATCCAGTCGATCACCAAAAAATAATTTTAGCAAGTTAGTTCCCAGTTACAAAAAAACTTCACAAGACATTTTTAACCGCCTCTAATCGATCCTTTTCTATATTTTTTTTAAAACATACAATGAACACCAGCAGTTTGTTTATGCTCCTCCTTCTACTGGCCACCATGACATACGGCAGACCTTGGATAAGACAACTTTCAGATACCACCTCACCTGATTCTGATCCTTCAACTAACGTTGTAACGCTTCATTGATTCAGGATTGCATCGAAGCAAGAAAACTGAGTGATTGCAACTACTCGAACTATAAAGCAATGAGATCTGAGGTTTGCTACAACCCTCAGGAGAGCATCCAAGTCCAAAATCAACGCGAAATCCTTTTCTGCAAACAATGCATAAAAGCAGTTGAAATAAATAAGCTATACTAAGCAGACAGCTCCAAACAAACTTCAAAACATAATATGCTTTTCCTTGATTGCACTGAAGATTAAATTAGGAGTAAGAATTTTTTTATTTAGAAAAAAGAGGAATTATCTATAATGCTGAAGTCACTAAAAAAGTACAAGCTGCTGCAAAGCAATTTGATCCCAATCTGGTTAAGGTCGGTATCACCATTCCCAACTCTTTAGACTATAGCAACTACAATGGAGTAAATTACCTAACTTCAGTCAGAAATCAAGGAACCTGTGGTTGCTGTTGGTCGTTTGCTGCCACTGCTGCCTATTAAGGTATTCTCAAGATGTCAGGCTTCAGCTATGAACTTTCAGCTCAAGCTGCCCTTTAATGCACTTCTTTCTATGCTCCCAACAAGAGAGTAAATGACTGTGCAGGTGGCTATTTCCCCGATCCTTTAACTTATTATAGCAAAGTAGGAGGCGTTCTCCTCTCATCATATCCCTACATTTCTGAAAATTATGGAAGTGGAAGTGGATACCCTCGTTCAACAGGTATTTGCACCGAAACTAACAGAATTTATCTCGGTGCGGGCACCAATAAAGTGCAAACAGGTCTCACTACTACTCAAGTAAAAGAAATGCTTATTACCTACGGACCTGTTATGGTTGGAATCTACGCTGATTCAGGCTTCAACAGTTATGCAGCAGGTGTCTACTCAGGTTGTCCTTCAAATTCTTCAGACCTTATCAACCATGCAGTGTTACTTTATGGTTGGGACTCAAATGGAAACTGGTTGATTCAAAACCAATGGGGAACACCTTGGGGCATCCAAGGTAAAATGCTCCTAAGTTCAACCAACGACTGTGGTATATCCTCCCTCGTCGGCACAGTCTATATAGCAAACAAAAACAACAACCCTAAAGTCGTAATGGATCCAGGTTATGGCTTCGAATTCCACAATTTATCAATAATGACCATCCTCGTTTTACTCTTCATCACCTTCTTGTATTGATAACCGTGATCATAAATACAATTTAATAATAAACTATTTTATCATTACATCATTTCGATTCCTCCTAGTCTTACTCTGCTATCGGTTTGATCCGCTTCAATTTACGCGCTTAGATCTGTTTCGATGCTAGTGTATTGATGTTTCTATGTATTTTTTTCTGTATTGCTTTTGTATTTTTTTGGACTTTTTTGTTTTATGAGAATGCTTCGATACAGGTCGAAGCGTTGAATTTTCGGTTGAGAAATTCTATACCTCCCTTGTAGTTTATTTTGCTTGCTATTACAGTATAACATGAATATGTGTCACCAAAACCGATCGGAGACTACTTTACATTTTACTCAACACCCATAATTTTGATTGGTTTGGACGACTTCTCCAACTAGGCGTAGTTCTTCATGAAAGCCTCGTTAAAAGACATACTGATTTCTTTGTTCATGTGTTATAAACCTAGATCTTCTAGGACTTCGTCGAGTGCAAGTCCCAAGTAAGTTTTTTTGATTACGTACTACATAAATATTGATTATAAAGGAGATTGGAAATTGAAAAACATCAATTAAGGGAGGGCTAGGCTCTATTAAGATCCTGGTGCATATGAAAAGATACTTTAAAATTCAAATGAAATCGAATAGAGATAATTGCTTAATGCTACTAAATTAATTACACACTATTTGTAAATAATTAAAATATAGTTTACATAATTGTTTAAACGGTTTCAGTGAAAATTTATAGTGACTACAGACTTTTTAGTAATTTTAGATTCTTTTTGATTGCTAAATCACTCCACACATCAATAAAAAGATAACTATTTGATTGCTCTATCTCACAACAAAAAAGTACTGTTACAATCAATCTGAAAATTCATTCTCATCGACTCACCTCTTTTGATAAATAATCTTATATGCAAGTAACACCTCTTTATGGAAGTAATACTGCATCGATATAGAAATACGTCAATATAATTAATTTCAAAGATGACGACATTAGAAAAATATGATTTTTCATCACTCAAGTATCTCACAGCCTCCTTCCTTGCCACCTACTGCTCCGGTTTTGTCCATCCTCTTGATGTTATCAAGACGAGGCTTCAAAGTATCTCATAGCTCATGCAGGTCATGACGGAAAAAGTACCACCTAAAATCTTGTTCCTAAATATGACAACATCAAAAATGCAGTCAAATACATCTATAAGGACTAAGGATTTCGCGGACTCTATAAAGGATTTCATGTATCTCTTCTCTGCCAGGCAAGTTCTATGGCGCTATTCTTCTGGATGTATAAAAAATGATAATTCAGTTACTAGACTCGCAAGAAACATTTCTAGAAAAGAGGACATCATTACATGGATACTGTCACTATCGCGAGCATCGAAGCCAGTATACTCGCCACTCTGATAACACAACCGATTTGGGTCGTTAAAACTAGGATGTTACTAAACATTAATCCCCATCTCACATAATATTAAAGCTGTCTAAAACAAATCAAACAAATTCATCAGCAACATGGCTACAAAGGGTTCTTGAAAGGTTTACAACTCAGCCTTATCCTTTCTTTTACTGGGGTTATCCAGATGTACTCCTACGAAGGCGCAAAGAAAATCTATGAGAAAATGATCTTTTCTTAGTCCCGTTTTGATTAGAAAAATTTCATTTGTGGTGGAGTGAGTAAAATTTTCGCAGTATTTGTCAGTTATCCCATTACAACCGTACGTACCAGAATCCAACAGAACCAATTTATCAACAGCAATGTGCAGAAATATGGTAGTGCTATGGAGATTACAAGCCGGGCGATCAGAGAAGAAGGAGTCGCAGGGTTATATAAAGGGGTGACTGCCAACATGATGAGAGGAGTATCTCAGAAAGGCATATACTTCTATTTTTACTAGATTTTCAAGGAGTGTATGTTTGGAAGGAGTAAAGCTAGTTACTGATTGTTGATTTTAATGGTTTTTGATATACATATGGAATATGATGGATGATGGTTTGTGACTGTTTTGTAATATCTTAAATAAAATAGATATAAAATTGATTGACTATTCGAAACACAATAAAATTCTCTAAAATAATCTTCAAACCTTTACAGAGGCATTTAAAGTTTTGAGTCCAAAATATATTTGTTTTTATTCGATATAATCAAATCGTTTTTTAATGAAATTCACCCTCCTCCTCCTCTTCTTCATCTAATTACTCTTCTTCTTCTTTCTTTAAGCGGGCACAATCATCAAGGATCTTTCTTAGCAACTCTCGAATACTATGAACTTTTTATCTGCTCAAAAGATCTTGTCTGCATTTTTTTTTATCTCTGTTTTTCTTTTTGAGTTTTATAGTCTTTGTTACATTTGGATGAGAAAAGTATCTAGTTATTTATTTAGCTTCATCCACAGAATAGATGATGTCCTTCTTTAAGTGGAATCCTTTAAGAGAGCTTGTTATTTTCAAACTTTGGCTTCTTCATGTTTCTTTATGGTTCCATTTAAGTTTAAAATTACTTTCGTGATATATAAAAAATATTCTGATTTATAAGCTACCCATCAGTGATTGGAAAGGACTGTATGAATAGTATATTTTACGTTGATTTCAAGTGATAAATTTAGGTTTAAGATACCTTTCACTGCGTTTTAGGGAAACTAATAACCTTATGAACTAAATCACCACAATTATTAATTAGAAAACAAACACTCTAAATTTTAACTAAGATCTTTATGAAGATATCTAAAATAAAGCATAATTTAAAACACAAGTGAAATCAATGATTCTGCGCATTCTTACGTTTATACACCCTATCCCCCAAATTAATCTCTGAAAATTCTCTATAACCCTTCGTCAACCATGATATTCCAAGCTCCTCATTAACGATATACGGATCTGCTTAGACCTTATAAAAAAATGGCTAACGATATTCCTCTAAAAATTTTGTCGAATGACTTCTCCTCACTAACTACATCAATCACATGTTTACATAGATGTTTCTAAGACCGAATTTTCTTTGGACAGATTTGGAATCAAGCAGTCTAAAATTTATATCTCGAATGATTGCCTCATTAGATTCTGTTTTTAAGACTCTGTAAGCATCGTAAGCGGATCTATCAAAAAATTGATGAGATTCTTTAGGCAGTCTATAGTTTTTAGAACCACGATCTCCATCCTCTGCTCCTACGACCAACATGTTCTGTAGAGGTAACTATATGATTGTAATTATACTTCGTAATGTCCCCATCCTTTAATGCGACTAGTTAAAATACCATAACATTTTACCACTCCCTAGATGGTACTCTATAATTCCACACTGACATGCATGGGCATTCCATCATTATAAATTTCTATCTGCAAGGCTTCGAAAGGTCCACACCTGATACGATACGGATGTCTCCTAGCCATACCAATCGAAGGATGTTTTTCGAGTTTATCTTTATTTTTGGCATCGATTTGCCCTGTCAACTCTAAACACTTCTCCCCATAATTATAAAACATCTCGCATTGTGAATCTCCTCCGATCTCGCGGTCACTATAAGGATGGAAAATGTGCAGAGACGATGGTTTTGTACAATCGAACAACCTAACACAATAAGAAATATTGTCATTATACTTGTTGCTATAACCCAGATCATGCAGTGCTTGGTTATTGGCTATTTTATCCAATTTACTATATTGTTCGTATCTATCTTTGGTGATGATTCTCAATGAGGTGAGTACCTTCCTGATGGGATGGATGTCTGCGAAAGAAAGAAGTTTTTTCATTTTTTACGGATATTTTATAATGTTATGAAATAGTAAATCAGCTAATATTCAGAGTTGAAAATTCAAACATTAGTTATTGAGTATTTAAGATAATAAATCTAAGGAAGACTTTAATCATAATGTTTTCAACTTCGGTCGATATCAAGTTGCTGAAGTATCGATTTTGTAAGTCAGTTTGTTCAGTGACCTCTTTGGGCGATCAGCACAGCTATTATAACCATAAAACTAGTCATCTTTTTATTCAAATGATGCATATGTTTAAGTATTAAAAAATAGTAATGGGATTGATCTTCTAAAAAAGTGCTTTCTGGTTTTAATCCTTGTTTTTTTTACTATCTTCATCTCAAACTCTATATTTTTAAGGTGGATAGGTGTCTTAGGCGAAACACTACGTCTTATGTTTAGATTTTGGTTACTCTACTTCTTATCTACGAAATGTGTCCTCCAAGATTTTATGGCTTTACTATTAGTCACACTCATAACGTTTTTAAAAGTGGAATCAGTGAAAACATTTTGGTCTTAATTCATAACTTCAGATAAGTTGATCGATCTGACGTTTTCTTTATCCTAAATAAAGATTAAGGTGTTGGTTACATATTTATTAACTTTCTTGGCATAGGCTTTGATAATAGAGTGATTATTGGTATTGCGTTTTAGCAATTAATTGTAAAGTAGTTGCTATTTTTATGTATACTATTTCATGCTAAATTAAAAGAATATTTTTAAAACGATATCAATTTTTTAATAGTAAAAGTTCCAATAAAAATTTAGACTATTAAAAATGCTATAACAATCGTATAAATTAGCAATTGATTGAAAAAGGATTGTTCTTTATTCTTTCAAAATTTTACCTAAGCTCTTACTTAACTATGATAATAAATAAGGTAATAAACAATTATTCAAACCTCAATCTTCTTCTTCCGCAGTAAATGATTACTCCTCGGTTTTTCAGGTGTCAAGCATTCAAAACTCACAGTGGAGATCCTCTTCTCCGAATACTCCTCCAATCTCTTCATGATGGGATATCTCTCCAATCGATGGACTATTTTTCGACTCTTTTCAAATTAAACCTGACTTTTATTCATATCGATACTACTTTGAGCATTGATTATCCTCTGTGCTATCTCAGGATTTTCAATGTCTATATTGTATTCTTTCTTCTTTCTGATATAAAAATTATGGCCTTTAGTCGCAGATCCTGATTCCTATATACTTGATGATTAACATTTTTAGAAAAGTGGTATCGACTTCGGCCAAATTTGATTGTCTTCAGTCTCTAACGCTGTGAACCATTTTCTTTTTCCAATGTTTTTTCATACTCTACAAATGAATAGCCATTTACTTGCCGTTTTGAAGCTACGCCAACGTCCCTGATTGTTATCACAATTACATGATAAGATTTGCGGTTATTAATGATCGAAACAAACGATGGTTACAACTGACTCAAAGAACAATTTTGTCGATGAATAATCTACTGTAATTTTCTGTAATGACTCTCACGTGCTTTCTTGACCACGTCAATCGAACTGGGACTCATGCCATTTATCATTTTATTGTACTATATAACTTACTTATCAATATTTAGAAAATCTGATAAAACTACATAATCAATCAATGGACTAAAATGAGTATAATTTTCAATGGATGAATGCTATACTTTTGATAGAAGATAGTTATAAATTAAATATCATAGAAACTGTAATTCTTCTACTATATTTTTTAGCATTTAGAATGCCTAGTTCCGAAGACAAACCTGCCTCCTTCATCGGAAAACTCTGCAACATCCTCCGAGTAACAATAAAACTATCTAGTCTAAGTAAAACAGTAAAATCATCTGCTGGGATACTGATGCTAAAGGTATCCGTATTCTCAATCAAAAAAGATTATAAGAAACCATTCTTCCCCGTTATTTTAGGCATAATAGATACACCTCGTTTGTTCGACAACTCAATATGTATGATTTTCATAAAGTTCATCTACAGGATCATCGGGCAATTTTCCTACATGACACCTTCGATCCCAAAAAGTATACATTTTCTAACATAGCAAAGAAAATATACACCTTATCAGGAGGAAGATTACTTTTGAACAGAAATCTCTCAGTGATAAGGATAAAGATAAAAATGTTTCTTAGATAGTCTCCCAAAAAGAAAATAATCAGTTTGATGATCCATTTTTTAAAAACTGCAAAAATGTGATTTCAAAGTAATCCATTGTTAATTTTATCACTTCCAAACACAACAATCTCGAAGATTCGACCTAAACCGAAGCACTTGAAGAGGTCATCAAAGAACTAGCTCCCTTACTCGGAAACAAAGCATAGTTCTAATAAAAATACTAAAATTTGAAAACAAACAAAAGATATAGAAGATACCTCAAATTTGCTAAATTTAGACTATAGTTATCTTCTAAATTAGGAGTAGATTGGATCTAGAACAATGAGGTTCTTTCTGAACTATCAATTGAAGATTAGTTGATGTTCAAGAGTCGAAAGTCCCTGCCTCCGAAATCTCTAAGACTGTTAGAGAGTGGACAGCTGGAATACAAAAAAGAAACCATAGGTAACCTGTTTAGCATATAATGATACTTATATTTGAAATATTTATCAAATCATCAATTATATGCCTCGATGAAAATACTTACGATTGAGCTGATTGTTAATTCCGATATTTTAAAAATGGGACTGATTGATGCGTGTCCTCTATGTAAATGAGATCACTTAATATAAAATTAATAGTAATTTATAAGTTTGTAGATTATATTATCAAATGATAAACATCAAAATGAAATGAAAAGTCAAATGTTTTTATCCTCAATATATTGAGTTTAGATTTGTAAGTGATCAGAATGATAATCGAAGAAATATTTCATCTATGCTTTTGACAGTATAATAATAAATAACTTAAATTAATAAAATGGGAACATGTGCAGGTTGCATGGGGCCAACCCGCAGAGATTAAAACTACCGTGTAAATCGACTCATCTAAAATTCACCCATTAAAAGTCGAGTATCCTCCGAATTAACTGTGCACAAACATCAAAAAAGGATAGTAGAATAACTCAAACATTAAAAACGAAGGATAGACCAAAGCAGTTTGTTAGGTCTCTTAACAAACTCCCCATAAGAAAGCTCATCATACATGAAACAATCCAAATTCAGGCCTTAGAAATATAGAGAGGTACCTAGCTAACCACCCTTCCTAAAATAAAATTACCAAAGTCATTCTTTAATACTACCCCGAAGCATCCGAAGGATCTAATCTTCAGTTTTCTACGATAACTCTATAGATATGAATAATTATTTCCACTTTTCGAATTAAAAAACAGGACCTGCTGAGAATCGCACTATTGTTTCGGAAATCAGAACTGGCCCTTTATCAAGATAGAGGAGCAAAATACAGCTGAGCTAAACGGGAAGTAATAAAAATGCCAATGATGTCATTTTGCAGCTCAAGAAAAAGTCTTTACTTGGCATACCTTAGATTCCTGAGGAATAGTCAAGGACTCCACAATATATACATTCGGAGAAGAGAAAAAATGGAGAAGATGTGCTCAGGACAGGGCTGGTAGCTATACCCACTAAATTAGAAAGCGCACCTTCTGCGAATTTATTTCGATACCTCAAAGACCTCATTTGATTTTCTTAATGCTATCTTTTTTGATACCTCATCAGCTCTACTTACTCTAATATATGTGCCTTAAGAGATATCCAATCTCCCATCTCCTTCCATCTATAACTTGATCACAACCGCATATAATATTTAATACTAATCCAATATTATTTTATTTCAATCTATTCGTTAAAACTCCCTACAGAATGGGCAACAAATAAAACACTCCCACTCCATCCTCCTAAAAACAATTCATCCAACCCAAGAAGATAAACAATAATTAAAACGAAATCGAAACACAGTTTCAAAAAATATTTGGGATCAAAGATATCCCCATCAATCTTAAACCATTGACAGAGAGTATCTATATGAATCGGCATATTTTTGGAGATTTTGAGCTCGAGAACAAGGAGAATTTGAAAGACAGGAAGTATGAGGATCGCATAGCTTACCTTTAACAAGAATTGCTTCATCTCAAAAGTATTATTGAAAACTCTAAATCTCAATCTAGAAGGGAATCACCCGTCCACAATGAATCTTCATATTAGTAACCATAAAGCAACACAATCCAAGAATCTCAATCACGTGTCAGTTTGACCTACTTCGAGAGTCGATAAGAAGAAGAAAGATTATGACTGTACTTTGATATTAAAGTTCAATATTAAATAAAAATCAAGCCACTCGTTTGAGAAAGGCAACCATATTAGTTTTCCTCTGTTTCTGGGGATCATTAAGATGATGTTTGCCCAAAATCGACGAACATCTGTATCCCCTCTGCTGTATTTCTTGCAAAATATGCATAGTTTTGAGGTTGAGAGCATTGGCACTGTAATTTTTTTGCTTCATAATATTTCGTATCTCATTTTACTTTGATATCTCCAGCATACTTTTATCGTTTTTCATATCGTTTTTTATTTTTCTAGTTTTGGTATCTTTATTTTATTTATCTTTAAGCACTCTCGTTGTTTTTGATGTTGCATCTTCGATAAATATGTTTTAGTTCAGCTTGAAAGGTTGTAACACTTTATAATGCATGTCTTCCTTCTTAACCATCTCTACAGATTCCAATCTTTTAAGATTTCGTTTCAATTCTTCCTTCGAAGACTGCAATTTCGGAAAAACCTCTCGTCGATTCGAATGATTTTATCGCATATATTGTCCGACATTATGTTTCATAGAGTGATTGTCCTAACTTTTTCCTTCTTCTGTATACTGCTTATAACGTATACGTTCTTCTTTATCGTCGAGTGAGAGCAATGTCATGATGGCTGAGTATTATTGATTGGTTTGTAGGTCAGACATTTAGCAATATATTTTATTACTTTATAGTATTACATTTTAACCATCTATAATAATTCTAAGAAAGTTTATGATAATCTGAAATATTATTTGATATGTTATTACATTTTGTTTGGTATTCTGTTACAGTGTAACTATAAAAATAAAGAATATCAATGATTCAAGATGATTCTCGGTCTGATGTTTAACTTTTTAGGTATTCTCTCATTGATGTGTATCTTCAACACTGAAAAATTTAACTAAGCAGGCTCAATACTTTCCAAGGTGAAGTCAGTTTTCGGCTGCCTCAAACTTTCTTTTTTCCTCACATCCATACTTTTTAACTTGATTGCTCTTATCTGAAAACCATTTCTTCGTGAAATGGGTGGATTGGGTAGATGTGGAGCTGTTTTGGGTGATTTTCTCGACAAAAAATTACCAATATTCTCTAACTACTCGTATTTTATCATCGAAATCTGCCTTTTGTTTGCAGTCGTGCGAACAGCCAGTTATCGTGTGACAGGTTGCAGATTTTAGAGTTGTTTGAGTTGAACCTCATAAGATTTCAACTGTTTCTCAAAACCTAGATTAGGCAGAACTTTTGGCCGACTTTTTCGTACATATTCGATGGCTTAGCAAAATGTCAAATTTTATTTTTTCATCAAATACGCGACCAACAGTGTAGGTGACTAACTAATAAATATTGTACTCGAGATACCCCCGCAGAACAATGTACCAACACGTTACCATTTTTAATTGATTTCTAAATCAAATTGAAAAAAGCCTCGAAAAATTGTGAGATGTTTTGGGTTTTACTATCGAGGAGAGGATAAACTATGTGGGTGACGTTTATTTATGAATAGTCGAGATCGTCCATACCCAAAGCTGCTGTTACGACTGTGTTAATGCAGAATTACCTGTGGCGATGGAATGAGAATGAATGAAGTTTAGGTTATGAGCGGCATTGAGGTCGCCCAAAAATAGGCAATTTTGGGTCTGAGGGTGTATGTATATGCGATCCCAGCTGTGGTATTCTTGCTAAATATAATTATCTATCATATTATAATACATCGATAAAAATGAATAACCCTCTTGCTCTGCGAATGCATTTCTGATTTTTTCTCGTTCTCTTCTGAAAATAACACTTTATTTATAATGGATAGATGATAATCTTGTCTCTACGTAAAAATTTCTTTCATTTTAACATACATAGGAGGTCATCATAGAGTAAGTTGTATTTTTTAAAGTATTGTATAAAATCATAGTCATTTCTTGAACTATAATTCATAAATAATTCATACGATCTTAGATAGAGTTATTTGTAAGTTTAGATCATTTTTTAGTATTACAGAAAATTTGAAGATTTGAGAAAATCTAAATTGTTTGATAACTCCATAATTATCAGATGTTCAATTGGTGTAGTGGTTAGCACGTCTGAATAACACGCAGATGGTCCCAGGTTCGATCCCTGGATTGAACATATTTTTTACCCCATAAAATTATTCTTTACAAAAGGTGTTATCTTCTAAAAAGCAACAGAACTGGTAGTAAAAACACATTAACCTTCAGCATTCATAGACTAAAAAATAAAAATTATTCGAGTTGAAAATGAAGATAAAATATATCATAAGTTGAGCAATCGTTACTCTTGCATAGTCCTACAGTTTACTCTCATGGATAATTTCTTTTAGACTTATAGAAGAAATATTTCTATTTTCTTCAGCTTTAATGTTGAAAAGTTTTCGAAATATTAAATTTTATCAAAAAACATGGGACCTTGCGCATCAGTTGAAAGTTTTAAATAAAGAAAATCTATCTGCATCTTCTAATCTGTTGGAGGTACAGATAAAGGACCAGATGGACATAGAAAGGATTCAATTCCCATTGTCAACGCCATTAAAGCTAAAGGATGGTATGCAGAAATCATCAAGTTCGAAAATAATCGGGCTGCAGAAATTTTTAGCGATGTCTATCAGAGATTTTCTGGTTATATCGGAAGAGTGAACCCTGGATCTTTACCTGATAATGAAAAGATCTATTTTTAGACACTACGAAAACTTTCAGATAAAGGACTTGTTGGAATGACTCACCCTGATTCAATGATTAATTTCGGTGCCAAATCAGCTCTAGTCAAACTTTT